>Ga0209347_1003240_pt1 | contig 19503 bp, 16 predicted proteins | sample AutmiccommuBRH23_FD_187382 | JGI IMG/M metagenome (GOLD analysis project Ga0209347, IMG submission 187382) | Deep subsurface microbial communities from Mt. Terri, Switzerland - Autotrophic microbial communities BRH/23 (SPAdes) (version 2) | ecosystem: Environmental > Aquatic > Deep subsurface >...
AGAAGTAGATATGATTGTGATTTTTCTACTCGGTTTATTATTGCTGGATATTATTTAGTGTAGGCCCTGCAGAGAGTCGGAATTTTCTGCAGGGTTTACTTATTTTCGGCAATCACCGCGCCTACCCCTTCTGCATATATATATATAAGCAGGGGAGGTGTTATTGTGGATAAATGTCGAAAAGCTTTATCAGCAAGCAAAAGGTCGCTTTTAAGAAAAGATAATGTAGTTGGTGTTGGAATTGGCAATAAAACGGTCAGAGGGGTAAGAACAGAGGAACCCTCAATTATAGTCTTTGTCACAAAAAAATTGGATAAGAATGAACTGAGAGCTAGGAATGTCGTTCCTAAGACCGTAAACAATGCTAAAACAGATGTTGTTGAAATTGGTGAGGTAAAAGCTTTGGCCGCCACTGATAGGATCAGACCGGCTTATCCAGGGGTTAGTGTTGGGCATTATGCCATAACCGCTGGTACATTGGGTGCAGTGGTTAAAAGTAAAAGAAACGGAGATATCTTAATATTATCAAATAACCATGTCTTAGCTAATGTAACCAACGGGGCGGATGGCAGATCTAAAAAAGGAGATCCCATCCTACAGCCCGGACCGGCAGATGGGGGTGTTCGGGACACTGATACTATTGCATATTTGGAAGGCTTTGTTCCTATTCTGAAAGACAATGAGGTGCCTACTTGCCCTATGGCCAAAGGGGCAGCGCGACTTGCTAATGTTTTTGTCAAGTTAGTAAGGCCATATTATACGATTAAAATGGAACGATCCAACCCTTCAGGCAACTACGTGGATGCTGCTGTTGCAAAGGTTAAGGATAGCAGCCAAGTAACCAGTCAAATACCTGATATCGGAAAAGTAAAAGGAGTGGGTGAAGCCATTATAGGAAGTAATGTTGGAAAGCTGGGTAGAACCAGTGGTTTTACTTCAGGTACTATTGAGGCAGTTGACGTTAGCCTAAAAGTAAACATGTCAGAAAACATTAGTGCATTCTTTGAAGGACAAATAGTTTCCGATATGAAATCTTTACCTGGCGATAGCGGATCGCTGGTAACAAATAGAAATGGCGAAGCTGTAGGGCTGCTATTTGCCGGTTCTGATACTAGAACGATTATAAACCCAATTCAAACTGTTTTGGATAAGTTAAATATTGAATTCATTTAGAAAGATATGTAAAAATGTAAAATAGGAAAACATATTGACAAACCTGACTCTATTCTGTACAATTACATTAATTAAATAACAATCGAGCAGAGTTGTTCGAAAGTAACTTTGGGCGAAGACGTCCTCTAAAGCTGATTTTCACTTTGGAGGGCGTTTTTTGTTTATATTCAAACCCATTAAATATATCAAGGAGGCATTTTTATGGAAAGAAATGACTTACTGCAGACAGTAAAAGACTATGATGTAAGGTTTATTAGACTTCAGTTCACGGATATTTTTGGTGTTTTAAAAAACGTTGCCATAACCTCAAGCCAGTTGGAAAAAGCATTGGATGGAGAATTAATGTTTGATGGTTCATCCATTGAAGGATTTGTAAGAATTGAAGAATCTGACATGTATCTAAAACCCGATTTGGACTCCTTTGCGATTTTCCCGTGGCGTCCCAACGAAGGTGCAGTGGCAAGATTTATTTGCGATATTTATAATCCGGACGGCACTCCGTTCGATGGCTGCCCGAGAAATGTCTTGAAAAAAGTGGTTGCTGAGGCAGAGGAACTAGGTTTTAGTATGAATGTGGGGCCGGAAGCAGAATTTTTCTTGCTAAACACTGATGAAAAAGGACGTCCTCTGTTGGAAACCCATGATGATGCTGGTTATTTTGACTTATCACCGGTTGATAAAGGAGAAAACGCCAGGAGAGATATGGCTATTACTTTAGAAAAAATGGGTTACGAAATTGAAGCTTCTCACCATGAGGTTGCACCGGGTCAGCATGAAATTGATTTTAAATATGCGGATGCGGTAACAACAGCAGATAATATTGCTACTTTCCGCTTTGTGGTGCGTACTATGGCACAAAGACATGGGTTATTTGCTACCTTTATGCCAAAACCAATATTTGGGATTAACGGTTCCGGCATGCATGCTAACCAGTCCCTTTTTAAAGACGGGGAAAACGCTTTTTATGATCCTAATGGAGATTTAGAGTTAAGCGAAACAGCGTATTATTATCTTGGCGGATTGATTAAACACGCTAAAGCTATTGCTGCAATTACCAACCCGACAGTTAATTCTTACAAGCGACTTGTACCGGGATATGAAGCACCTGTATATATCGCATGGTCGGCTCGTAATCGTAGTCCATTAATTAGAATACCGGCTAAGAGAGGTGCCAGCACTCGAATTGAAATGCGCAACCCTGATCCATCATGCAATCCCTATTTAGCTATAGCAGTAATGCTGAAAGCTGGCTTGGATGGAATTAAAAACAAAATTAAGCCGCCCAAATCCACAGATGTTAACATCTATGAAATGACGGGTGCCCAACTTGACGAAGCTGGAATAGACAGTTTACCAGGCAGCTTAATAGACGCAGTTAAGTGTTTAGAACAGGATGAAGTAATTCTTAGTGCATTGGGCGAACACGTTGGCGCAAGGTACCTTGAAGCTAAAAAACTTGAGTGGGACAAATACCGCACACAAGTACATCAATGGGAAATAGATCAGTATTTGACAAAATTCTAATATAACTAGGCAGGTACAATGAGGTACATGCAAAGATAAGCAGCGACGCTTGGAAAGGAGAGGCGTCGCTTTTTATATATAAAGATTTCAAGGGAGAGGATAATATGTTAAAAAGAATCTCATTTTATAGCTTGACTTCAATTTTTGTGTTGGCATTGCCAGCGTTTGCTACAGATAACCCAACACCTCTTACCAATGCCTTAGCATTGGATACGGTTTGGACTTTACTCGCTGCTTTTTTAGTTTTTTTTATGCATGCCGGATTTACCATGGTTGAAATAGGTTTTACTCGAGCAAAAAACGCGGTAAACATTATAATGAAAAATATAATTACCATTGCGGTTGGAGCTGTGACATTTTTTATAGTTGGATTTGCATTTATGTTTGGTGATTCCCTCGGCGGAGTAGTTGGGTTAAACCATTTTCTATTGGCTGGTGCGGATAAAATGGATTTTGGTATACCGACCATGGCGTTTTGGATCTTTCAAGCGGTGTTTGCCGCGACTGCTGCTACTATTGTATCAGGTGCAGTTGCAGAAAGAATTAAATTCAGTGCATATTTTTTATTGACGATTTTAATTACTGCTTTTATTTACCCTGTCGTTGGCCATTGGATTTGGGGTGGCGGCTGGTTGGGTGATCTTGGTTTTATAGATTTTGCAGGGTCAACAGTAGTTCATTCTACAGGTGGTTGGTCGGCTTTAGTAATAGCGGGCTTACTGGGAGCAAGAGTTGGGAAGTATTCACCCGATGGTAAGGTAATGCCGATCCCGGGTCATAGCATGCCTTTAGGAGCGCTTGGGGTTCTAATACTGTGGTTTGGTTGGTTCGGTTTTAATGCAGGCAGCACAGTTGCAGGGACAGACATGGCCATTGCTTCTATTGCTGTTGTAACATTATTGGGAGGCGCAGCGGGAGTATTGTCGACAATGGCATATACCTGGTTAAGACATGGTAAGCCGGACCCTTCATTGGTGTTAAACGGTGCACTGGCGGGGTTAGTGTCTATTACAGCGGGAGCGGCGTCAATTGCTCCGGTTGGGGCGTTATTACTAGGAGCAGTTGGTGGGATAGTCATGGTGGTTTCTGTAGAAATATTTGACAGAAGACTAAAAATTGATGATCCGGTTGGAGCTATCAGTGTACATGGTATTTGCGGTGCTTTCGGTACAGCCGGTGTAGGGCTGTTTGCGGTTGATGGCGGCTTGCTCTACGGCGGCGGCATACAATTACTATTAATCCAGTTTTTGGGTATCGCCAGTGTCTTGGCGTTTGTCTCAATTACTGCAGCAATTGCCGCCCTGTTTGTTAAGTCTGTTATTGGATTAAGAGTTCCTGAGGATGAAGAAAGGGAAGGCCTGGACATTAAAGAACATGGGATTGAAGCCTATGTTGGCTTGGAAGAAAAGCCCGGTACTTCAGTTTTAACACCTAGGGAGGTGGGGTAAATGAAAAAAATAGAATGTATCTTGCGTCCTGCTAAATTTGAACAGGTTAAAGAGGCTTTAGGTACATTTGGTATTAAGGGAATGACCGTAACCCACGTTATCGGGTGCGGCCTGCAGCAGGGTAAAACCGAAGTGTATCGCGGCAGCACTTTCACCATTAATTTAATTCCCAAAATAAAACTGGAGCTGGTAATTGATGGTGAACAAGCTAATCAAGTAATTGAGATTATTAGGAATAAAGCGAGTACTGGTGAAATTGGCGATGGGAAAATATTTATTTATAATGTTGAGGAGGCTATTCGCATTAGGACTGGGGAAACCGGTATTGAAGCAATTTAGTGCAATTGACAAAAGTCTACCGGCTAATTTTGTTCGGTATCGAAGCAGCATCAGTTAATTTTACCACCGAAAACTAATTAAATATACAATATAATTAGACTAATATGTAGACATTTGGTCAAAATGTTTTTATAATATTGTACAAATTAAATATATATTTATGCAACAATGAAGTTGCAACTTGGACAGTGTCGTCTTGTAAATAAAAAGTTTACAGGGCGTTTTTTATGTTCAGATAATTATTTTTGAATAATATGTGTATATTTTCAGGCCACGGGTAACGATGCCCTTCGTTTTAGCAATAATAACGGAGGGCATTTTTTCTTTCAAAAAACAGAATTAATAGAACAAAGCTGTTCTACTGGCAATGGCGCTATTGGAAGCCTACGGGTTAAAGTGGCGTCTATTTTTTTAAGACGTAGCCAGAAGAAGAGGATAGAAGCTTTGGGAGTTTGTTAGAGGGGGGATGTGCAATTAAATTAAACTTAGTAGTGTATTTTAACATAAAAAATTTGGAGAGGGGAAAGATCAAATGAGAAAGAATTTATTAGTAGTCTGTTTTACTTTAGTGCTATTATTTCTATTATCAGGTGTAGCATTGGCCGCTGATGGGCCTACTGCCGAAAGTAATGCAGTAGCGATTGATACAATTTGGACGTTAATTGCGGCGTTTCTGGTTATGATTATGCAGGCTGGTTTTGCGATGGTGGAGGCAGGTTTCACAAGGGCTAAAAATGCTGCAAACATTATTATGAAGAATGTAATGGACTTTGCAGCCGGTTCTCTGATCTGGTGGATTGTAGGGTTTGGTTTGGCGTTTGGGGTTAGTAACAACGGCTTGTTTGGGTCTGGTGGTTTATTTGTTAGTGATAGTTTTGCACATTTGGAATTAGGGATACCGCTGCTTGCTTTCGTAATTTTTCAAAGCATGTTTTGCGCTACGGCAGCTACTATCGTTTCCGGAGCTATGGCAGAGCGAACTAAATTTGCGGCATACTTTGTTTATAGTATTGTAATAAGCGCGTTAATATACCCCATTGTAGTCCATTGGACATGGGGCGGTGGTTGGTTGGCCAGTCTGGGTTTCCTTGATTTTGCTGGCTCCACAATCGTTCACTCGGTTGGCGGTTGGGCAGGATTAGTAGGGGCTGCAGTTCTCGGACCTCGAGTTGGTAAATTTAGTAAGGAGGGTAAGCCTAATGCTATTCCCGGGCACAGTCTTACCTTAGGTGCTTTAGGTGTTTTTATTCTTTGGTTCGGATGGTTTGGTTTTAACCCTGGAAGTACTCTTTCTGGTACCACACCAGATATTGCTCATATTGCTGTTACCACAAACTTATCTGCGGCGGCCGGTGCTTTCGCAACTATGGTCTTTGCTTGGCTTCGTTATGGCAAACCGGATGTCAGTATGACACTGAATGGTGCTTTAGCCGGCTTGGTAGGTATCACTGCCGGTACGGATATTGTTAGTCCCGGTGGTGCCGTAGTTATTGGTTTGCTAGCAGGGGTTGTAGTCTTACTAGCTGTAGAATTTATTGAAAAGGTTTTGAAAGTGGATGATCCGGTAGGTGCTGTAGCAGTCCACGGCGCTTCAGGTGCTTGGGGAACTGTTGCTGTTGGTCTCTTTGCAACTGAGGGCGGCTTATTCTATGGTGGTGGTGCCGCTCTATTGGGAGTGCAAGTTATAGGTGTGTTGGCAGTATTCGCTTGGACTACAGTTACGGCATTTATATTATTTAAAGCGGTAGATATAATTATAGGGTTGCGAGTGAGTGAAAAAGAGGAAACTGAAGGTTTGGATATAGGGGAGCACGGCATCGAAGCATATGGAGACTTTATGATACGGACTTCTCATATACCGGAAGTAAAATGAACTTGTTTTAGGTAATACCAAATACCGGGTTTCAGCCGGAAAGCGTATTGCGGCCCAAAGAGATACAAGCTCCTATTTATTACAGAGGGAAATCTAATTTAAATCAAGAATAATTTTACGGGGAGGTGTAACTATGAAAAAGATAGAGTGTATCATTAGACCTTCAAAGTTTGAGGAGGTCAAGGAAGCCTTAGGGAAATATGGTATTCAAGGTTTAACGGTAACTCATGTGACAGGCTGCGGTTTGCAGAAGGGTAAAACAGAAGTTTATCGCGGCAGCCAGTATACTATTGATTTACTACCAAAGGTAAAGATTGAGACTGTAGTAAGTAACGAGCAGGTGGATGAAGTTGTAAAGATTATTAGCGAAAATGCTCATACTGGTGAAATAGGTGATGGGAAAATATTTATTTATTCCATGGAAGAGGTTGTTCGTATCCGTACAGGAGAGAAAGGTAGTAATGCAATTTAGAGTTTACTTTGAGAAAGAGAGGGTAACGGTATTAGCCGTTTGCCCTCTCTTTCTTATAAAAACCATATACTGAATTCTAAAAAATGATGCGATTTTCGAACATCCTCTTTAATAAAAAGCCTGCATTAGTTGATTCAATAGTTCTTGCTCGGGAGTAAGGTCCTGTTTAACAAGTACCGTATCAGGATGTCCCGGAAGTAAATCTTGGTAACTTTGTTTTTCTTCTTGATAAATTAAACCGGTCGCCAGTTCTTCATGCTTACTTACGGCTATTAGTGCTTGCTGGCGGTTGTCTGGTGAATAGCCGTTATCCTCATCTAAGTTGGTAATATTTTCTTTAAACCACTGTAGGGTATGCTGTTTATTATAGGTGACGCAGTTGGAGAGTACCACAATAAGAGAAAATCCATTATGTCTAATTCCGGCTTTAATTAGATTCATCAATTGTTTTGGATTACCAGTAAAACCCTGTGCTAGAAAACCAATACCTGCACTAAGGGCCAGTTGTAGCGGTGCGATAGTATTTTCCAGGCTGCCTTTAGGTGTTGTTTTAGATACGAACCCTGGTGAGCTGGTAGGTGAAGTTTGTCCCTTAGTTAATCCATAAATATGATTATCAATAATAATATAGGTGATATCAACGTTTCGTCGAATAGCATGTATTAAATGGTTTAAACCAATACCGAGGCCGTCCCCGTCACCACCAATTGCCATTACCGTCAAATCGCGGTTTGCCAACTTTACACCTTGAGCCACAGGCAGAGCGCGGCCGTGAACGCCGTGGAAACCATAAGTGTTAAGGTAGCCAGAAATACGACCAGAACAACCAATGCCTGAAACGGTAGTTATTTGGTGCGGTGCTAAGTCAAGGTCACTAAAACTTCGGGTCAGTGCGTTAAGAACTGAAAAGTCCCCGCAGCCTGGACACCAATTGGGTCGAACGCCAGAACGGAATTTTTTAGGTTCTATCATTATAATCTCCCCTTTATTTGTTCATATATTTCGAAAGGAACGAACGGTTGACCGTTATATTTTCGAATGGGTTTAGTTTTACGGTCATATGGGGAGTACATATCTAAAAGCCCTTCTAGTTGTCCCGTTGCATTATTTTCAACAATGAAGATGTTTTTGGTAGTTTCCATATTATAATCTAATTCAGCGATGGGAAAAGGCCAAATAATAAGGATATGCAAATGACCGACTGATAAACCGTCATTGGCCAGCATTTCCCGAGCTTCTGCTATTGGTCCGTAAGTGGAACCGTACCCGACTAGTAAGTAGTCCGGGTTATCCGGACCGTGGTAAAAGGTACTTCCAGGCAGTAAATCGGGTATCTTATTTAAACGCTTATCCATCATGGCGGTTCGTAAAGCAGGGTCATCAGCAGGTAGACCGATTTCATCATGTTCCAACCCAGTTACAAAATGCACTCCGTTTTTTGTTCCAGGTAGAGGACGGGGAGATACGCCCGATGCAGTATAACCATATCGTTGGAAGAATGTATTTTCATCCGGAATAGGATCCACTTCGAAAAGCATCTGCCCTCTGTCAACTTTAATTTTACCTGCATCAAAGGGCTCCACAGTTTGTTTGCCTAAAGAAAGAGCAACGTCAGATAATACTATTACAGGACACTGGTATTTTTCAGCTAAATTAAAGGCATTTGCAGTTTGATAAAAGCACTGGGATACGCTGGTTGGGGTTATCACTATTTTCGGCACTTCCCCATGGGTGCCGAAAATAGCTGATAGTAAGTCACTTTGTTCATGTTTAGTCGGCAGTCCCGTACTTGGGCCGCCCCGTTGAGCATCTATAATAACCACAGGGGTTTCTGTCATGCCGGAAAGTCCAATGGTTTCCATCATTAAGGATAAACCGGGTCCGGAAGTTGATGTCATGGCACGAGCACCGGCATAGCCCGCTCCCAAGGCCATATTGATTGCAGCTATTTCGTCCTCTGTTTGGATAGCTGCTCCGCCAATGTCGGGCAGTTGTCTACCTAAATATTCCATAATTTCTGTCGCCGGGGTTATTGGATAGGCTGATAGAAAACGACAACCGGCCATTATGGCACCTAGGGCGGCAGCTTGGTTGCCAGCCATGAATAAGCGTTTCTTTTTGTCGCCGACTTTAACGGGTAGTTTTCCTAATAACTCGTTCTGACATGCCCAGTCAAAACCGCTTTCAATCCCGGCAAGATTAAGTGTTACTATCTCACTGCCTTTTTTTGAAAAGCGCTGTTTGATAATATCTTCAAAGTCAGCTAATCTTAAATTCATGATGGCTATAGATATGCCCAAGGCTATCATATTTTTAGCAACCCTATTACCTAGACCTTCAGCCAAGCGGGTTAATGGGGCTTTCACAACATTATGCCTTACCTTGGTGCTATTAACGTTTAGGTTTTCATCAGATACTATAATGCTGCTTGGAACAAGGAAATGATTCTGTGTACTGAGAGATTCCTGGTCCAAAGCAATTAATAAGTGGAGCTTATGACTGGTTGCCCCAATAGGGTTATCGCTGATGCGCAAGCGATAATTGGTGTGGCCCCCTTTTATGCGAGAGGAAAATTCCCTGTAGCCGTATAAATAGTAACCAAGTTGGTTGAGTGTACTCGCTAAAATGTCTCCTGTGGAATCAATGCCCTCACCCTGTTGGCCGCCAATTTGCCAGGTGATTTCCCCGAACTCACCTTTAATATCATTATTCATATTTTTCCTCCTCTGCCCGTGTTTTACTTCTACAGCCAATATATCTAATATTTCGACAATTGGCAACCGGGTAAATCACATAGAGGAGTGATATCGGTCACAATTTATTAATAAAAATAGTAAAGCCTCTTTTAAAGGAGGCTTAAAGAGTAAATTATTAATCATGGGTAAGATCATAATATCGATACTTTATATTTTCGAAGCCAAATATCTACCTGAATAAAATAGGCCAATAATTGGGGGCCGCTCATTAATTGACCAAACCAAGGAAGGTTAATCTTGGCGGCTTCAGATAATGCCAATTCTTTTACTAATTTTTGATTTATTAAAGGTAATATTGGTGATGTGGAATCTTCTAATATCTCTAGTGCGCCTTGCTGAACCACCTTTAAGTAATTTGGATTAAATGTTTTGGGATACGGGCTTTTTTTCCGGGTTATGATTGCATCGGGGATAACTCCTTTAAGAGCTCTTCTAAGGATGCCTTTTTCCATGTTTCCGGTGGTTTTCATTTGCCAAGGAATGTTCCAGGCATATTCAACTAAACGATGGTCACAAAACGGTACCCTTACTTCTAACCCGGTTGCCATGCTCATCCGATCCTTGCGGTCGAGCAGAATGGGCATCCAACGGGAAATAGTTAAGTATTGCATTTTGCGCATTTGCTGCTCTAGAGGACTTTCCTCGTCAATTAACGGGGTCTCCTCAACGGCCTCTTCATAGCGGGTTACGAGATAATCTTCAGCCTTTGTTTTTGCTATTAATTCAGGAGACAGAAAATGTAGTCTCTTATTCTGCATACGCATCCACGGGAATGTGTTACTGCTTAAAGCTTCCTTTCGAAAAAACCATGGGTAGCCGCCAAAGATTTCATCGGCGCATTCACCTGATAGCGCAACGGTGGCCTCTCGCTTAATTTGTTGACAAAAGAGGTATAAAGAAGAATCGACATCGGTCATTCCGGGCAGGTCTCTGGCCAAAACAGCGGCCTCTAGACTACTAAAAAGTTGGGGAGTATCGGTTACCACATAGTGGTGATTGGTATTTAAGTAATCAGAAACCATCGGTATCCAATCGATATCCGAATTAGGCTGGAAATCGGTTGATTTAAAGTACCTTTCGTTTTCGGCATAATCAATTGAATAAGTATTTAGTTGTTGCCCCTGCTTCTGCAGATATCTGGAAGCAAAGGCAGACAGGGCACTGGAATCCAGGCCGCCCGACAACAGAGTACATACAGGAACATCAGAAACTAATTGACGTTCGGCTGCATCTTTGAGAAGATAATAAACCTTTTCCGTAGTAGTCTCAAGATTGTCGTTGTGGGTAGTACTGTTTAGAGACCAATATTGTTGTTCCCGATAACCCTGTTCTCCATAAGTCAGCCAGTATCCCGGTTTAAGTTCTTTGATTCCTCGGAATACACCGTGGCCCGGTGTTCGACCGGGACCTAACACTAGTACTTCCGCCAATCCTTCTGCGTCTACTTCCGGCTGGACAGAGGGGTGAGTAAGCAAAGTTTTTAACTCCGAGCCAAATAATAGATTGCCTTCCCATAGTTTAAAAAATAGCGGTTTTACTCCTAAGCGATCCCGGGCGAGAAACAGACGGCGCCGGCCTTCATCCCAAATGGCAAAGGCGAAGATTCCGTTGAAGTACTGGACACATTTTACACCCCATTCGATAAAAGATGTCAAAAGTACTTCTGTATCTGAATGACTTTTAAAGGTGTGACCAAGTTTCAATAAGCGATTCCTTAATTCTGATGTGTTATAGAGTTCTCCATTATAAACTACCACATATTTGTTCTCTCCCTGCTTTTTAACCATAGGCTGAGACCCTCCAACAGGGTCAATTACTGTAAGACGGCGATGTGCAAATATTGCTTGGGGCGACAGCCAGGTGCCATGTTCGTCAGGTCCCCTATTCTTAAGGGTCTGAGACATTTTAGTTAATACTTCTCTTTGATTTAATAAGTTGTTTTCCCCACTAATCCATCCTGCTATGCCACACATAATTTTAATTCCTCCCTTAAATGATTTTCTATCCTAATAGAAAATGATTTTCAATATCATTTATATGAAGAGGAAGGAAAAGTGTGTATGTCCATAATAAATTTGCCCTTATCTTCGCCGGAACATAGGGTCATTAAAATCTAAAATTATCTACTGAATGTAGCTTGGCTTATATGGGTAGAATAATCTAGAAAAATCTGAGAAGGGGTGATTTAGTGCAAAAATATGTCTGTGATGTTTGTGGTTATGTATACGATCCGAAGCAGGGCGACCCGGAAAATGGGGTTGCACTTGGTACTGCTTTCGCAGACCTGCCGGATACTTGGATCTGTCCTGAATGCGGGGTAGGGACCGACGACTTTAGCCCAGTTGAGGATTAGGGAGTAAATATTTAAGTGTAGTATAGAAGAGATGAAAATTGTATACAGTATTTGTTTATGAATTCCTTGACAAGTCAGACTGCTAAGTGGATAATATATGTTAAACATAATATTATTTCAAAGGGCAACGAAGTCCTCATCAGTGCTGCTGGTGGGGATTCTTTTATATTTTACTGTCTTCTAAAGTATAATATAGGAGAGAGACTGGTTGGAGGGCTAAATATGTTTCGTGCAAAAGTGTTTGTGGCAGTTAAGGATAAGAAATTATCAACCAAAGTAAAACAGATATTAGTCCGAGACGGCAACCAAATTGTTGGGGAGGCGGATGACGGTAATGCCGCCATACGGATGGTCAGGGCTACTACTCCTGATCTTATTATTGCGGACGCTGACTTGCCCGGGTTGGGAGGTTTGGATATTGCGAAGATTACATATGAAGATAATGTTGCGCCTTCCGTAGTACTTCTAAACAATTGGCAGTTGGAGCATATAGAAAAAAAAGAAGCAGAACCTTGGATGCTGGCGTGGTTGATTAAGCCGGTAACTGACACCAATTTAATTACCAGTATTGGGGTGGCCTTACGCAATTACAAACGTATTCAGGAACTGGAAAAAGAAATTGCACAATTAAAAGAGACCATTGAAACGCGAAAACTGATAGATCGGGCAAAAGGAATTTTGATGGAGACAAAAAATATCAGTGAAGGAGAAGCGTATAAATTGTTGAGACGGCAAAGCATGAATAAATGTATTTCTATGGGAAAAGTTGCAGAAGCAATTATTTTAGCCCATGAAATTGGCGGTTAAGAGTCGTAGGTTATCGATCTACGGCCTTTTTGTTGGTATAATAAACCATCATATAATATTGTATACATAGTATTTTGGTCTTGAGTCTTTCAAGTCTAAATGTTAGAATATAAATCAATTGCAGAATTAAGCAGGCAATGGAGTCTGCTGAATTAAGGAGCAAAGGCGTTCCGAGACGGGTGTGTATAAGCACCTGATTTCGGCACGCTTTTTTTACTGTCAACGTTTCCAAGTTTAGGTTTGGCAAAAACATTCTAAGTTATATTACCAATATTTAGAGGAGGTCGAATTTATAATGAAACCAGAGGTAAAACAGGAAATTCTTGAGAAAGCAAAAGAGATGGATGTGCAATTTATTAGGCTCCAGTTCACGGATATTTTTGGCGTATTAAAAAATGTGGCCATTACTATTCATCAATTGGAAAAAGCATTAGACGGGGAGTTAATGTTTGACGGTTCGTCTATTGAAGGATTTGTTCGTATCGAGGAGTCGGATATGTATTTAAAGCCCGATCCTGATACATTTGGAATTTTCCCTTGGCGCCCTCAACAAGGCTCGGTCGCACGATTGATCTGCGATGTTTATAACCCGGATGGGACGCCGTTTGAGGGTTGTCCAAGAAATACTTTAAAACGCACTATCGCAGAGGCTAAAGAATTAGGCTATACAATGAATGTTGGCCCTGAAGCAGAGTTTTTCCTTTTCCATACCGATGAACAAGGGAGACCTACGCTAGAGACCCATGATAAAGCGGGCTATTTTGATTTAACACCGGTAGATCATGGAGAGAGTGCCCGTAGGGATATGGTACTCACTCTGCAGGAAATGGGTTTTGAAGTCGAAGCATCCCACCATGAGGTAGCACCGGGGCAGCATGAAATTGATTTTAAATATGATGAGGCCCTTAAAACAGCGGATAATATTTCAACCTTTAAATATGTAGTACGGACATTGGCTCAACGGCACGGGCTGCATGCTAGTTTTATGCCTAAACCGGTTTTCGGTATCAACGGTTCCGGCATGCATGCAAATCAATCTTTGTTTAAAAATGGTGAAAATGTATTTTATGATTCCAATGGAAAGCTGGAACTAAGCCAAGAAGCATATTACTATTTAGGCGGTCTGATTAAACATGCGCGCGGCATGGCTGCAATTACCAACCCGACAGTAAACTCCTATAAACGTTTGGTTCCCGGTTACGAAGCACCTGTCTACATTGCGTGGTCTGCTAAAAACCGCAGTCCGTTAATTAGGATACCTGCAAAAAGGGGAGCTAGTACCAGAATTGAATTAAGAAATCCAGACCCGGCATGTAATCCCTATTTGGCAGTAGCAGTGATGTTGAAAGCCGGCATAGACGGTATTAAGAATAAGATCACGCCACCTGCTTCTGTAGACCTGAATATTTATGATATGACTGCAGCTCAACGAGAGGAAATTGGCATAGGTAGTTTACCGGGGAGCCTAATAGAATCTTTGGATGAACTTAAAAAAGATGAAGTAGTAATGGCTGCATTGGGCGATCATATTGCGAAGCGGTTTATTGAAGCCAAAGAATTGGAATATGAAAAATATCGGGTGCAAGTACATCAATGGGAAATAGATAATTATTTGACTATGTTTTAATGTAATGCTGTCGGTTGTACGGCAGCGGGTTGTCAAAAAGAATTATCTATTTCAAAGCAAACATGAATAGGCGGAGGTGGTAGAAGGTGCTTAGGGAAGGACAGGTGCGTATTCCCTCAGGGTGCGCTATTAGCGGAATTATTAATAGAAAAGGAAACCGTTTTTCCGGTGAAAAAATCATAGACTCCATTGCCGTAATGCACGACCGCTCCAATGGTTTGGGCGGGGGCTTTGCAGCCTATGGCATCTACCCGGAATATAAAGATTTTTATGCATTCCATATGTTTTATGATAATCTTCGGGCAAAAGAAGATGTTGAACATTTTTTTAATGAGCATTTTAGTGTTGAATTGTCAGGAATAATTCCCACCCGTAAAGTAAGCTCCATAAAGAATGCTCCAATCATTTGGCGCTACTTTATGAAACCGTTACCCGACAAGATAAGAGATTCTGAATTATGCGAGGATGAATATGTTGTTCAGTGCGTGATGAAGATAAACAGCAAGTTTAGCGGGGCTTACGTCGTTTCCAGCGGCAAGAATATGGGCGCATTTAAAGCCGTAGGGTACCCGGAGGATGTAGGCGAATTTTATAAATTAGAGGAATATGAAGGCTATACATGGACAGCCCATGGACGTTTTCCCACTAACACCCCTGGGTGGTGGGGCGGTGCCCATCCATTTACTTTGTTGGATTGGTCAGTCGTTCATAATGGAGAAATCTCATCCTATGACGCTAATAGGCGATATGTGGAAATGTTTGGTTATGACTGTAGTTTGCAGACTGATACGGAAGCAATCACCTATGCGTTTGACCTTTTATTGAGAAAACACGGTTTGCCTTTAGATATGGCTATACAAACTGTAGCTGCGCCATTTTGGGATAGTATTGCCCATATGGACGAAAAGCAGCAGAAAGTTTTTAAGGCATTACGCATAACCTACAGCAGTTTGTTAATAAATGGCCCCTTTTCGATTATCCTCGGGTCAAAAAATGGCTTTGTAGCCCTAAACGATCGTATTAAGCTTCGCGCTTTGGTGGCGGCTGAAGATAACGAGACTCTTTATGTAGCAAGTGAGGAATCGGCTATTAGGGCCGTATGTCCCAAACCAGAGCGGGTGTGGTCTCCTAGAGGTGGGGAACCGGTAATTGGCTTGCTGGAAGGAGCTGATAGCATATGACATTATCTATGAATACACCTGAATTTTTAGTAGAAAGAGACCTGGATCGTTGTATTAAATGTCAGGTCTGCGTTGGTCAATGTGCTAATGAAGTGCACAAGTATGATAAAGAAACTGACAGCTTGTCATGTGACGATTTGGCTTGTGTAGGCTGCCATCGCTGTGTAACTCTCTGCCCTACCCATGCCTTAACTATTAAAAAATTCCCCTTGGAATTTCGGGAAAATGCCAACTGGACTGCTAATACCATAAATGCGATTTATAAACAGGCAGAAAGCGGCGGTATCCTGTTGACTGGAATGGGTAATGATAAACCTTACCCTATCTACTGGGACCACTTACTGTTAAATGCTAGCCAGGTTACAAACCCGTCCATAGACCCATTAAGGGAGCCAATGGAGGTAAAAACCTATTTAGGTAGAAAGCCGGATAAATTGGACTTTAGTGATGGGGAATTGGTGACTGAAATAGCGCCTCAGGTGGAATTGGAATTACCTATCATGTTTTCCGCCATGTCCTTCGGTTCCATCAGTCTTAATGCTGTTAAATCCTTAGCGGCAGCGGCTAAAGAGGTTGGAACTATGTTTAATACCGGTGAAGGAGGATTACACCAAGATTTATACTCCTATGGTGATAATGCTATTGTACAAGTTGCATCTGGACGTTTTGGCGTACATCCCCAGTATCTGGATGCGGGAACTGCAATAGAAATTAAAATAGGTCAAGGGGCCAAGCCGGGTATTGGCGGGCACTTGCCGGGTGAAAAAGTGGGGAAAGAGGTTTCCGAAACAAGGATGATTCCTGAAGGCAGCGATGCTTTATCACCGGCGCCCCACCATGACATTTACTCAATTGAAGATCTACGTCAACTAATTTATTCCTTAAAGGAAGCCACCCGTTATAAAAAACCTGTGGCAGTGAAGATAGCCGCGGTCCATAATGTGGCTGCCATTGCGTCAGGGATTGCTAGAGCCGGTGCAGATATCATAACAATTGACGGTTTTCGCGGTGGTACTGGAGCAACTCCTTTAAGAACCAGGGACAATGTGGGGATTCCTATTGAACTGGCTCTGGCGGCAGTGGATAGCCGTTTGCGGAACGAAAGTATTCGCCATCAGGTTTCCTTGGTTGTTGCGGGAAGTGTCCGTAATAGCGCTGATATTATGAAAGCCATTGCGCTGGGTGCAGATGCTGTTTATATTGGAAGTTCCGCATTACTAGCCTTAGGCTGCCATATGTGTCAAAAATGTTATACCGGTAAATGCAACTGGGGAATAGCGACTCAAGACCCTAATTTGGTAAAACGTCTTAATCCCGAAATTGGTGCCCAAAGGGCTGCCAATCTCTTAAGGGCATGGAAACATGAAATTAAAGAGATGCTGGGTGGAATGGGAATAAATGCTATTGAAAGTTTGCGGGGCAATAGGCTCATGCTGCGCGGAGTAGGTCTGTCTGACCGTGATTTAGAAATCTTAGGCGTTAAGGCTGCCGGGGAGTAGGGGGATATAAACAGTGAAAAAGATTTATGCACAGGAAAAATATTGTATTGGCTGTCGTTTGTGTGAAGTTTATTGTTCTGCAGTACACAGTGAGTATCCCAATGACCTGGTAAAGGCATTTAATAGATCAAAGATAGTTCCTACACCCAGGGTGAAAGTAGAGGAAGATCGTCCTTTATCCTTTGCTATGCAGTGTCGCCATTGTGATGAACCTCATTGTCTTAAGGCTTGTATTACTGGAGCAATGTATCGGGACGAAGAAAGCGGAGCGATATTGAATGATGCTGAACGTTGCGTTGGCTGCTGGACCTGCATTGTAGCTTGTCCTTACGGTGGTATTTTCCGTGATGAAAGTAAAAGCAAAGTAGTGGCTAAGTGTGACTACTGTTTAGACCAAGGGGATCCGGCATGCGTTAAAAACTGCCCCAATGGTGCGTTAATAATTGAAGAGGGGGGCGAATAGGATGCAATATGTGATAGTAGGGAATTCTGCAGCAGCAATTGGTGCGGTTGAATCTATAAGAAACTATGATACAGAGAATCCAATCCTGGTTATAAGCGACGAACCTTATCATACCTATTCTCGTCCGTTGATCTCTTACTACCTAACTGGATTGCGGGATGAGGAAAGTATGATGTATCGTCCTAAAGATTTTTATGATAAATACAAAGTAGAAACCATGCTTGGCCGTCGAGTGGAAGCCGTAGTTACCGAAAAAAAACAACTGAAATTAGATAATCAAGAAGTAATTTCTTATGATAAACTACTTATTGCTACAGGCGGGAAACCTTTTCTGCCTCCCATTGAAGGAGCAACTGGCCCGGACATCTATAATTTCATCAAATTGGATGATGCTAAAGATCTGAAGGAAGTAGCTCAACCTGGGAAAAGTGCTGTGGTAATAGGCGGAGGATTAATCGGCCTAAAAGTGGCGGAAGGTCTATTGAAAAACGAAGTTGCAGTGACAGTGGTAGATTTGGCGCCGCAGTTATTAAATAGCATTTTGGATGCTACTGGTGCAGACATTGTAAGAAAATGTCTTGAGAAGCAAGGTATGGAGTTTCATCTAGGGACAACTGCAAAAACTATTCAGAACTTTGGTGAACGGAAGATTGTCGGTTTAGCTGATGGGAAGGAAGTTGCGACTGACTTTGTTGTTGTAGCCGTTGGTGTTGTCCCAAATAAGCACTTAGTGGAGGATACTGATATAAAAGTAAACCGGGGAATAGTAACCGATGAGTCTATGGGAACCTCGGTTGAGGGCATATTTGCTGCGGGAGACGTAGCGGAGAATCATGATATTTTATTTGGGCAAAATCGTGTTATTCCGATTCTACCTAATGCCTACGAGCAGGGACAAGTAGCGGGTGCAAATATGGCAGGGCAAAAGTCCGTTTACCCCGGAGGCTTCGCTAAGAATGCTATTGGTTTCTTTGGTTTATCCATGGTAACAGCGGGCATAACGACAGCCCCCGATGAGACATTTCAGGAATACAGCAGCCAACCGGCGGAAGATAGATACCTGAAGGTTGTTATAAAGGAAGGCAAATTAGTTGGTTTTGTAAGAATTAATGCCGTAGATAGGAGCGGTATCCTAACGGGACTGTTGATGCAGCAAAAGGATGTCACCGATCTAATACCCCAGTTAATATCAGAAGAAATCGGTTTGATAAACTTGCCGCAAGATTTACGTAAAGCCCGCCTGAAGGGAGATGCTGTCCAATGATAGAAATAAATGCTGAAGGTATTTATTATAAGGAATTAAACCAGCAAATTCACAATTATATTGCAGAAGGCAAGAAAGACATCATAATAAAGAATGTTAACGGGCAGCGTTATATTGGAGATGCACTCCCCCAAGGAGTTAAGTTAGAGTTATTAGGAACGCCTGGAAATGATTTGGCTGCCTACATGGATGGAGCTGAAGTAATAGTTAAAGGTAATACTCAGGAAGGTACCGCAAATACCATGAGCGGCGGTAAGCTGGTTATACATGGAAGAAGTGGTGATGCTACCGGTTATGCCATGCGGGGCGGCAAGGTATTTGTTAAAGGAGACGTGGGCTATAGAGTAGGTATTCACATGAAAGAGTACAAAGATATGATACCTGCTATTGTGGTTGGCGGGAACGCAGGTAGTTTTTTTGGCGAGTATATGGCAGGCGGAGTTTTGATTGTTTTAGGGTTAGACGGAGGGGCTGAGCTTGTTGGTGATTACTGTGGAACCGGCATGCATGGTGGAGTAATGTACCTGCGAGGAGAGGTTCCAAGTTATAAACTGGGGAAAGAAGTTAAATCCGTAGCACTTAATGATGACGATGTTAAACTGCTATCTTCTTATGTTAAGGATTTTGCCCATTACTTTGGTTACAAGGCTGACGAGATACTAAAAACCAAATTTACCAAGCTAATCCCTTATAATACCAGACCCTATGGTAATCTTTATACTCA
>Ga0209347_1003241_pt1 | contig 19498 bp, 16 predicted proteins | sample AutmiccommuBRH23_FD_187382 | JGI IMG/M metagenome (GOLD analysis project Ga0209347, IMG submission 187382) | Deep subsurface microbial communities from Mt. Terri, Switzerland - Autotrophic microbial communities BRH/23 (SPAdes) (version 2) | ecosystem: Environmental > Aquatic > Deep subsurface >...
CATGGAGATTCGAGAGGCGCTCACCTTCGACGACGTTCTGCTGGTTCCGGCTGCATCTTCGGTGCTGCCGTCCGATGCCGATACCTCGACCTTCGTGACCCAGGCCATCCGGATGAACATCCCGCTGCTGTCCTCGGCGATGGACACGGTGACCGAGGCGCGCATGGCGATTGCCATGGCCCAGGCCGGGGGGATCGGTGTTGTCCACCGCAACCTCGGCATCGAGGAGCAGGCGCGCGAGGTGCGGCGGGTCAAGCGGTTCGAAAGCGGCGTGGTCTACAACCCGATCACCCTGACCGCGGGCCAGACCGTCGCCGATGCCAAGGCGCTGCAGGAACGCTACAACGTCACCGGCTTTCCGGTGGTGGATGAGCGGGGCCATGTGGTGGGCATCGTCACCAACCGCGACATGCGCTTTGCCAGCGATGACCGCACCCCGGTGCGGGTGGTGATGACCTCGGACAACCTGGCGATGGTGACCGAGCCGGTGCAGCTCGACGAGGCGAAAAGCCTGATGAAGGCGCGGCGGATCGAGAAGCTGCTGGTGACGGATGGCCGCGGCAAGCTGACCGGCCTGCTGACGCTGAAGGACACCGAGAAGGCCGTGCTGAACCCCCATGCCTGCAAGGACGACCTTGGCCGCCTGCGCGTCGCAGCCGCCACCACGGTCGGAGACGCAGGCTATGAGCGCAGCCAGGCGCTGATCGATGCGGGCGTGGATATCGTGGTGATCGACACCGCGCATGGCCATTCCGAGGGCGTGGCGCGGGCGGTGGCGCGGATCAAGTCCTTTTCGAACCACGTGCAGGTCATCGCCGGCAACGTCGCCACCGCGGCGGCCACGCGGGCGCTGATCGATGCCGGGGCGGATGCGGTGAAGGTCGGCATCGGCCCCGGCAGCATCTGCACCACGCGGATCGTGGCGGGCGTCGGCGTGCCGCAGCTGACCGCGATCATGGATGCGGCGGCGGCGGCGGGCAATTACCCGATCATCGCCGATGGCGGCATCAAGTTCTCGGGCGATTTTGCCAAGGCGATTGCGGCGGGCGCGTCCTGCGCCATGGTCGGATCGCTGATCGCTGGCACCGATGAGAGCCCGGGCGAGGTGATCCTCTATCAGGGGCGGTCGTTCAAATCCTATCGCGGGATGGGCAGCCTTGGGGCGATGGCGCGCGGCTCGGCCGACCGCTATTTCCAGAAGGATGCCGCCAGCGACAAGCTGGTGCCCGAAGGGATCGAGGGGCAGGTGCCTTACAAGGGCTCTGTCTCGGCGGTGGTCCACCAGATGGTCGGGGGCCTGCGCGCGGCGATGGGCTATACCGGCTGCCGCACCATCGAGGAGATGCGCGGCGGCTGCAGCTTCGTGAAGATCACCGGCGCCGGGCTGAAGGAAAGCCATGTGCATGATGTGCAGATCACGCGGGAAAGCCCGAATTACCGGCTGGGGTAAGGGGTGCGGCCCGGACAGGGCCGTAACCGGGCGCGGCAGGGCTGGTGCCAGATCGAGACCTGCGGGCCGGACCTGAGCTGGGTCCGGCCCGCGCTGTCTGGGGGGCGCCGGCGGGTCTGGGCAGCGATGGCCCGGCCCATCCCGACGCGGGCGCATTTCAAGTCTGTGCAAGTCATCGGCGGCACTGCGCGGGTCTGGGCACGGTCGCCCGCTTTGGCGCCGGCGCTGCGGAATAGGAGTTGTTTGCACCCGCAGAGACATTAATCTGCGCGCAAGGCCCGAAAGCAGATCGGGACATCACGAAAGGTCGGAACATGAAGATTGCCATCGCGGGACTGGGCTATGTCGGCCTGTCCAACGGGTTGCTGCTGGCGCAGCACAACGAGGTCGTGGCGCTGGATGTGGTGCCGGAAAAGGTGGCGCTGGTGAATTCCGGCCGCTCGCCTATCGTCGATGCGGATTGCGAGGCGTTCCTGGCGCGGGGCGATCTGAACTTCCGCGCCACGACCGATGCGGCCGAGGCTTATGCCGGCGCGGATTTCGTGATCATCTCGACCCCGACCAACTATGACCCGGCCACCAACCGCTTCGACACCAGCTCTGTCGAGGCGGTGATCCGCAAGGTGATGGATGTGGCGCCCGATGCGGTGATGGTGATCAAGTCCACGATCCCGGTGGGCTATACCCAGGCGACCTCGCTGGCCTTCGGCACCAAGAATCTGATCTTCAGCCCGGAATTCCTGCGCGAAGGCAAGGCCTTGCACGACAATCTTCATCCATCGCGGATCGTGGTGGGCGAGCGGTCTGCGCGGGCTGAGCGCTTTGCCGCGCTGCTTCTGGAAGGCGCTGTGGAAAAGGATGTGCCGACGCTCTTCACCGACCCGTCCGAGGCCGAGGCGGTGAAGCTGTTCGCCAACACCTTCCTGGCCATGCGGGTGGCGTTCTTCAACGAGCTCGATACCTACTCGGTCGCGCGGGGCCTCGATGCGCGGCAGATCATCGACGGGGTCAGCCTCGATCCGCGGATCGGCAGCCATTACAACAACCCCTCCTTCGGTTATGGCGGCTATTGCCTGCCCAAGGATACCAAGCAACTGCTGGCAAACTACGACGAGGTGCCGCAGGTGATCATCGGCGCCATCGTCGAGGCGAACCGCACCCGCAAGGATTTCATCGCCGACCAGATTGTGGCGCGCAAACCCAAGGTGGTGGGGATCTACCGGCTGGTGATGAAGGCGGGGTCGGACAACTTCCGGCAAAGCTCGATCCAGGGCATCATGAAGCGGGTGAAGGCGAAGGGCATCGAGGTTATCGTCTATGAGCCGGCGCTGGAGGATGCGGATTTCTTCAACTCGCGGGTGATCCGCGATCTGGAGGCGTTCAAGGCCGAGGCGGATGTGATCGTCGCCAACCGCGCGGCGCCGGAACTGGCGGATGTGGCCGCCAAGGTCTACACGCGCGACCTGTTCGGCGCGGACTGACCGCGGGGCCGCCGAGATGCAGAAGGCCGCCCTCTCGGGCGGCCTTCGTGTTTTCGGGCGGGCTTGCGGCCTTCAGGCCAGCATCGCCATCGGGTTTTCGAGGTTCTCGACAATCGCCTTCATCAGCTCGGCCCCAAGCGCGCCGTCGATGACCCGGTGATCGACCGACAGCGTCATCGACATCATCGTTGCCACCTCGATCTGGCCATCCTTGCCCACCACCGGCTTCTTCAGCCCGGCGCCGGCGGCAAGGATCGCGCCATGGGGCGGGTTGATGACGGCATCGAAATTCTCGATCCCGAACATGCCGAGGTTGGAGATGGCGAAGCTGCCGCCCTGATATTCATGCGGGGCGAGCTTCTTGTTCCGCGCGCGGCCAGCGAGGTCCTTCATCTCGGCCGAGAGGGCCGAGAGCGACTTCTGGTGCGCATCCTTCAGCACCGGCGTGAACAGCCCGCCCTCGATAGCGACGGCAACCGCCACGTCCGAAGGCTTCAGCTTCAGGATGCGGTCGCCGGCCCAGACCGCATTGGCATCGGGCACGGCTTGCAGCGCGAGCGCGCAGGCCTTGATGATGAAGTCGTTGACCGACAGCTTGATGCCGCGGGCGGCGATCTGGGCGTTCAGCGTCTCGCGGAAGGCCATCAGCGCGTCGAGCCGCACCGACCGGCGCAGGTAGAAATGCGGGATGGTCTGCTTGGCCTCGGTCAGGCGGGCGGCGATGGTCTTGCGCATCCCGTCGAGGGTGACTTCGGTGAAGTCGCGCCCGGCATAGATCTTGCGGACGGTGTCGGCGCTCATGCCCGCGGGCATGGCGGCGGGGCCGGCGACCGGGGCAGGGGCCGCTGCCTTGGCCTCGGCTGCGGCTTTCGGCGCGGCGGCGGGGGCTGCGGATTGCCCCTCGACATCGGCCTTGACGATGCGGCCGCGCGGGCCGGAGCCCTTGAGCGCGGCCAGGTCCAGCCCCTTGTCGGCCGCGATGCGGCGGGCGAGCGGCGAGGCGAAGATGCGGCTGCCATCGCCGGATTTCGCCGCGGGGGCAGAGCCCTGCGCGGCGGCCGGCGTGGTCGCCTTGGCCTCCACGGTTTCTGCCGTCTCTGCCTTGGCATCGGATTTCGGCTCGGCCTTCGGCGCGGCGCCGGCCTCGGGCATCGCCTCGCCCTCGTCCAGCAGCACGGCAATCGGCGCGTTCACCTTCACGCCGCTGGTGCCTTCGGCCACCAGCAGCTTGCCGACGATGCCTTCGTCCACCGCCTCGAACTCCATCGTGGCCTTGTCGGTCTCGATCTCGGCCAGGATCTGGCCAGAGGTGACGGTGTCACCCTCCTTGACCAGCCATTTCGCCAGCGTCCCTTCCTCCATCGTCGGGGACAGTGCGGGCATCAGGATTTCAATCGCCATTGTCCCCTCCTTTAGCGGTAGGTCACTTTTTTCACGGCGGCCACCACCTCGTCCGAGGTGAGGATCGCCAGCTTTTCCAGGTTCGCGGCATAGGGCATCGGCACGTCCTTGCCGGTGCAGTTGATCACCGGCGCGTCCAGATAGTCGAAGGCGCGTTCCATGATCGTGGCCGACAAATGGTTGCCGATGGAGCCGACGGGCCAGCCCTCTTCCACCGTCACGCAGCGGTTGGTCTTCATGACCGAGGTCAGCACCGTGTCATAGTCCAGCGGGCGCAGGGTGCGCAGGTCGATGACCTCGGCGCTGATCCCCTCGGCGGCCAGCTTGTCGGCAGCTTCCAGCGAGTGGGCCATGCCGATGCCGAAGCTGACGATGGTCACATCCGTGCCCTCGCGCCAGATCTTGGCCTTGCCGAAGGGGATGGTGAAATCCTCGAGCACCGGCACCTCGAAGCTGCGGCCATAGAGGATCTCGTTTTCCAGGAAGATCACCGGGTTCGGATCGCGGATCGCGGTCTTCATCAGGCCCTTGGCATCGGCGGCGGAGTAGGGGATCACCACCTTCAGCCCCGGCACCATCGCATACCAGGCCGAATAGTCCTGGCTGTGCTGCGCGCCCACCCGGGCGGCAGCGCCGTTCGGGCCGCGGAACACCATCGGCGCGCCCATCTGGCCGCCCGACATGTAGAGCGTTTTCGCTGCCGAGTTGATGATCTGGTCAATCGCCTGCATGGCGAAGTTGAAGGTCATGAACTCGACGATGGGCCGCAGCCCGCCAAAGGCGGCGCCGACCGCAATACCGGCAAAGCCATGTTCGGTGATAGGCGTGTCGATCACCCGCTTGGCGCCGAACTGATCGAGCAGGCCCTGGCTGATCTTGTAGGCGCCCTGATATTCGCCGACTTCCTCGCCCATCAGGAACACAGACTCGTCGCGCTCCATCTCTTCGGCCATGGCCTCGCGCAGGGCTTCCCGCACGGTCATGGTCTTCATCTTGGTGCCTTTGGGCCAGTCCGGCGTGGTGTCGGCGGCCTTGGCGGGGTGGGGCGGGGTTTCGACGGCAGAGGTTACCTTGCCCTCGGGCTTCGGCGCGTCGGCCTTCTGGGCGGTTTCCTGCGGCGCAGAGGCCTTGGGCGCCTCGGCCGAGGCATCCTCGCCCTCGGCCAGCAGCAGCGCGATGGCGGTGTTCACCTTCACGCCGCTGGTCCCCTCGGCCACCAGCAGCTTGCCGATGGTGCCCTCATCGACGGCCTCGAACTCCATCGTGGCCTTGTCGGTTTCAATCTCGGCCAGGATCATGCCGGAGGTGACGGTGTCGCCCTCCTTGACCAGCCATTTCGCCAGTGTGCCCTCCTCCATCGTGGGCGACAGCGCGGGCATCAGAATCTCGGTTGCCATGTGTCTCTCCCTCAGGCGGTCTGCGGCGCCACGTCGGCGTAGATGTCGGTCCACAGCTCGGCCGGGTCCGGCTCGGGGCTGTCCTTGGCGAATTCGGCGGCCTCGTTGACGATCGCCTTGATCTCCTTGTCGATCGCCTTCAGGTCCTCATCGGTCGCGTGGCCGCCCTGCATCAGCAGCTCGCGCACCTGTTCGATGGCGTCACGCTCTTCGCGCATCTTCTGCACCTCGTCGCGCGAGCGGTACTTGGCCGGGTCCGACATCGAGTGGCCGCGGTAGCGATAGGTCATCACCTCGAGGATATAGGGGCCCTTGCCGGCGCGGCAGTGCGCCACGGCGCGCTGGCCGGCTTCCTTGACGGCCAGCACGTCCATGCCATCGACCGCTTCGCCCTCGATGCCATAGGCCGCGCCGCGCTGCCACAGGGTCGGCGACTTGGTCGAGCGCTTGACGCTGGTGCCCATCGCATACTGGTTGTTCTCGATCACGAAGATCACCGGCAGGTCCCACAGCTCGGCCATGTTGTAGGTCTCATAGACCTGGCCCTGGTTCGCGGCACCGTCGCCGAAATAGGTGAAGGTGACGCGGTCATTGCCGCGGTACTTGTCGGAAAAGGCCAGCCCGGCGCCAAGCGGCACCTGCGCGCCGACGATGCCGTGCCCGCCGTAGAAGTGCTTTTCCTTGGAGAACATGTGCATCGAGCCGCCCTTGCCGCGGGAGTATCCCCCCTCGCGGCCGGTCAGTTCGGCCATCACGCCCTTGGGGTCCATGCCGCAGGCCAGCATATGGCCGTGGTCACGGTAGGAGGTGATGCGCTTGTCGCCTTCCTCGGCCGCAGCCTCGAGCCCGACGACCACCGCTTCCTGGCCAATGTAGAGGTGGCAGAAGCCACCGATCAGACCCATGCCATAGAGCTGGCCGGCCTTTTCCTCGAATCGGCGGATCAGCAGCATCTCGCGGTAATACTTGAGCAGGTCGTCTTTCGAGACATTCGGCAAATCAGTTGCTTTGCGCGCGGCCATTGCGGGGAACCTCCGTGTCGGCTGGGTGGCGGCAGATAGTTCAACGTTAAACCATCCATAGCCGATCCCGGGCGCAAGAGCCAGTCCCGTTTGCCGTGGCGGCAAGCGCCCGCCGTCAGCGGATGACGATCTCGTCGCCGCGCACCAGCCCCAGCGTCGCGCGGGCGCGTTCGTCCAGCAGGTCGAGGTCAAGGTAATCGTCCGACAGGCGCAGGGTCAGGTTTTCCATCCGCGCCACTTCCAGCCGCAGCCGGTCCCGCTCATCGGTCAGCTGTTCGGCCTCGGCGGCAAGCTGCACGCGGCGGAACACCCCATAGTCGCCCTGCACGGCGGCAAAGGTGAAGTAGCTTCCCAGCACGAGTGCCAGAACGAAGAAGAACACAGCGCCAAGCGCGGGTCGATTTTTGGGTCCGCTCATCTTTTGCCTCTTTGGCCCATCTGATGCGGGCCTTGCGTTGCGAATCATGCCACAGCTGATTCGCAATGAAAACCCCGCGCAAGCATGGCTTGCGCGGGGAAGGTCTTGCCGCCAACCGGCGGGGCAGGCGCCCGGGTCAGGCGCGGTTCTTGTAGATGTCGACCAGCTTGGCCAGCATCGCCAGTGCATCTTCGCGCGAGCGCTGGAAGCTGTTGCGGCCGATGATCGAGCCGTTGCCGCCGCCATCGCGGATCGCGCGGGCGTCGTCATAGACCGAGTCCTCGCCCTTCTTGGCGCCGCCCGAGAACACCACGATGCGGCGGCCGTTGAAGCTGGCCTCCATGCAGTGCCGCACGCGCGCGGTCTGGGTGGCGATGTCGATGTTCTGCGCCTCGTAGACCTTCTTGGCCTCGCCCAGCATCAGATGGTCGGTGGACAGCTTGATCTTGATGATATGCGCGCCGATCAGCGCCGCGATCTGCGCGGCATAGGCGGCGACGTCGATGGCGGTCTCGCCGTCTTTGCTGATCGCCTCGCCGCGCGGATAGGACCAGATCACCGTGGCGATGCCCTTGGCGGCGGCTTCCTTGCGCATCTGCACGATCTCTTCGTACATCTCGATCTGCGCGTCCGAGCCCGGATAGATGGTGAAGCCGATGGCGGCGCAGCCAAGGCGCAGCGCGTCATCGACGCTGGCGGTGACAGCCTGGTTCTTGCCCGAGGTGTCGGACATCAGGCTGTTGGCGCTGTTGCATTTCAGGATGGTCGGGATCTGCCCGGCAAAGGTGTCCGATCCGGCCTCCAGCATCCCCAGCGGGGCGGCATAGGCGTTGAGACCTGCGTCGATGGCCAGCTGGTAATGGTAGTGCGGGTCGTAGCCGGCCGCGTTCGGCGCAAAGGTGCGGGCCGGGCCGTGTTCGAAGCCCTGGTCGACCGGCAGGATGATCATCTTGCCAGAGCCGCCGAGCTTGCCTTCCATCAGCATCCGGCAGAGGTTGCCCTTCACGCCGGCATTGTCGCCCTCGTAATTCGACAGGATCTTCTGAACGGTTCTGGTCGCGCGCATTGTCGTCTCCTCGACTGGAATGGACTTGCCCGCAGGTCTAGGTGCGCCTGCGGCATCGCGCAATCGTGGTGGCGCTAACGACGCGGCAAAGGCGGCATTTTCTGCGTGGGCGGCCGATAAACGGCACAAGGCGGGCAGGTTTCCGCCGATTTTACCATTGCTGCGCCGCGGCGACACCCGGCTGTGACAAACGCTAATCCTCCTCCCCCGCCACCAGGAACAGCTCGCCCGCCGCCTCCATCTCTCGGATCGCGGTCACCACCGTGGCCATTGCCGCCTCGGCATCCTTGTCCTTGACCTTGCCAAGGTTCTCCATCTCGTCGCGCAGGCTGGTGGCCATCCGCTGCGACATGTTCGCCAGGATGAACTCGGCCGCCGCAAGGTCGCTTTCGCGGGCGCCGGCCAGCGCCGTTACCAGCACCGCCTGATCGACATTGCGGATCACCTTCGGGATGTCGCGCGGGTCGATCCGCATCGGGATGTTGGTGAAGGTAAAGATCGCGCGGCGCACCTGCTCGGCGAAACCGGCATCCTCCTCCTCCAGCCCCTTCAGCACATCGTCGCGCGTCGAGGCGGCGGAATAGTTCAGGATTGCCCCCACCCGCTCCACCGGCCCGGTATCGAAGGCCTTGGGGGGCTGCGCATCCAGCTGCGAGGCCAGCGACAGGCCAATGCAGCGCACGGTCTCGGGATCGACATTTCCGGTCAGCGATACCGCATAGGTGATGCGCCGGGCCTTCTCGCCGGGCAAGCGGCCCAGCAGATCGGCGGCCTTCGACACCGCCAGCTTCGACAGCAGCACTGCCCCGATCTCGGTGCTCTCCTCCTCCAGCACCGGCAGCAGCCGGTCCACCTCCAGTCCCGCGATCCGCTCCCACGGGTCAGAGGTGCCAGAGGCGCCGGCCATGCGCCGCAGCCGGCTGGAGGTGGCGGGCGAGAGATGCCCGTCGAGCAGGGTCAGCGCACCGTCGAGGCCGCCGGGAAAAGACAGGCCGATCCCCTCGACGACTTCGGCGAATTCCTGCACCACAGCCTCCAGCGTGGCGCGGTTCACGCTACGCATCTTGCCGATTTCCTGGGTGATCGCGGCCTGCAGATGGTCGGGCAGGCGGGCCAGCGGCAGCTCTGCGCCCTCGGCCAGCAGCAACCGCACGATGATGGCCACCTTTTGCGGCCCGGTGAGGTCGGCGACGATGCCCCCGCCAGAACCGGAGCCAGAGCCGAGCGCAGGCAGGTCAAAGCCCTTGCCGCCAAAGCCGCCGCCAAATCCTGCCCCGTTCCCCAAGGAGGCGAGGGGGGTGAAGCCCGACATCCAGATCCTCCTGCAACCGTTCTTCGGGGGCAGTCTGGACGCCGGTCCCTTAAGGCCGCGTTACCCGGCTCAGCTGGTCGTGGCGATGCAGGCCCTCGCTGCCTCGTCCCAGGCGGTGCCGGCGGCGCAGCTCATGCGGGCCTCGTCATGGCCGCAGGCCGCCGCGGCCGCCATCGGCAGCAAGGACAGGCACAGCGCGGCAAGGGTGGTGGTCAAAGCACGGGTGGTCATCGGGGGAACCTCCTCTGTTCGGTCCATCCCTCAGGGGACCACGCCCTGCCGATTCTCGCAAAATCACAGCGCCGTGACAGAAGGGGGGACCGCCCTGCACGGGCAGCCCCGGAAGCGTCACGCGGCCCCGAACACCCGCGCAAAGATCGTGTCCACATGCTTGGTGTGATAACCGAGATCGAACTTCTCCTCGATCTCGGCCGGGCTCAGCGCCGCAGTCACCTCCGGATCGGCCAGCAACTCGGTCTTGAAATCCGCGCCCCTCTCCCAGACCTTCATCGCGTTCCGTTGCACCAGCCGATAGCTGTCCTCGCGGCTGACGCCTGCCTGCGTCAGCGCCAGCAGCACCCGCTGGCTCATGACCAGGCCCTTGAACTTGTTCATGTTGGCCAGCATGGTTTCGGGATAGATCACCAGCTTCTCGATCAGCCCGGCCAGCCGGTTCAGCGCAAAATCGAGGGTGATGGTGGTGTCGGGCCCGATGGCGCGTTCCACGCTCGAATGGCTGATGTCCCGCTCATGCCACAGCGCCACATTCTCCATCGCCGGAACCACCGACATCCGCACCAGCCGCGCAAGGCCGGTGAGGTTCTCGCTCAGCACCGGGTTGCGCTTGTGCGGCATCGCCGAAGAGCCCTTCTGGCCGGGGCTGAAGAATTCCTCGGCCTCCAGCACCTCGGTGCGCTGCATATGGCGGATCTCGATGGCGATGTTCTCGATGCTGGACGCAATCACCCCCAGGGTCGCGAAGAACATCGCATGGCGGTCGCGCGGGATCACCTGGGTGCTGATCGGCTCGGGCGTCAGGCCCAGCATCTTGCACACATGCTCCTCCACCGCCGGGTCGATATTGGCAAAGGTCCCGACCGCGCCCGAAATCGCCCCCGTCGCCACCTCGGCCCGCGCTGCTTGCAGGCGGGCCTTGCCGCGGGCCATCTCGGCATAGAAGCGCGCGAAGGTCAGGCCCATCGTCGTGGGCTCGGCATGGATGCCGTGGCTGCGCCCGATGCGGACCGTGTCCTTGTGCTCCATCGCGCGGGTCTTCAGCGCCGCCAGCACCCGGTCCATCCCGGCCAGCAGCAGGTCCGAGGCCCGCACCAGTTGCAGATTCAGCGTGGTATCCAGCACGTCCGACGAGGTCATGCCCTGATGCACGAAGCGCGCGTCATCGGCGCCGATATGCTCGGCCAGATGCGTCAGGAAGGCGATCACGTCATGCTTGGTCACCGCCTCGATCTCGTCGATCCGCGCCACGTCGAAGGTCACGTCCTTCGCCTTCCAGACCGCCTCGGCATTGGCCTTTGGGATCACGCCGAGTGCCGCCTGCGCGTCGCAGGCATGGGCCTCGATCTCGTACCAGATGCGGAACTTGGTCTCGGGCGACCAGATGGCGACCATTTCGGGGCGGGAATAGCGCGGGATCATCGTGTGTCCTTTGGCAACTGGGGTCGCGGCCTGTTACAACCAAAGCCCCCGTTGCCGCAAGGTCGCGCAAAGAACGCGGTCCTTCCGCCTTTGCCTTTTCCAAATATCCTGCGGGGGTGCGGGGGCGCAAAGCCCCCGCCTGCCAGCCCCACACGCGCCGCAAACAGGCCAGGCACGTCGCTCCCCGGCTTTCCCCCGCCGCAGCGCGGCGCTAGGCTGGCGCGTATGAGCACCGTCCTGCAATCCCGCCTTCCCTTTGCCCCCTGGGCCGATCCGCGCACGCGGCGGCTGCCGGGGATCATCCCGCTCGACATGGCGGACTGGCTCGACATCGACGATGCCTATGCCGGGCAGATGGCGCTGCGGGACGGGTTGATCGCCGAGCGGCCGGAGGCGGTCCATGCGTTGACCGAAGCCGCGCGCCCCGCGGCGGCGGAGCTTTACGCGATGATGCTGCCGCTGCTGCCGGGGCTGGGGTTCTCCCTCGGCACGGACACCGCCCTGCGCCCCGACGGGGTGAGCGTGCCGCTCGACCCCGGCCAGCCGCTGCTGACGCTGGGGCGGCTGGTGCAAGAGGATCTGATGCTGATGCTGCCGGGCGAGACCGAGCATGTTCTGGCGGGGGCAGTCCTGTGCTTTCCGGCGGGCTGGACGCTGGCCGAGAAATTCGGCCAGCCGATGGGCCGCATCCATGTGCCGGTGGCGATCTACACCGAGGATGTGGCCAAGCGCGTGCAGCGTCTGCTGGACGGGGTGCAGCCGGGGCGGCCGCTGGTGCGCGGCACTGCCCACCATTCCAACGCGCCGCTGTTCAATCCCCGGACCGAGGCGATGGGGCGGGCGATCAGCGGCGATCTGCCGTTCTTGCGGGTGGAGCGGCAATGCCTGCTGCGGCTGCCGCAGACGCGGGCGGTTGTCTTCTCGGTCCACACCTATGTGCTGCGCCCCGAGGCGCTGAGCGAGGAACAGGCGGCGTTGCTGCGGGATTTCCCGATCCGCCACGCCGCCTGAGAGGCTCAGATCATCTGCGCCAGCGCCGCACCGATCGGCGTCTGCGAGAACGCCACGGCGATGCCGGTCAGGGACATCGCCCGCGCGGTCAGCTTCAGATCCTCGCGCCCGAGGGCATTGTAGGTCAGCAGCGCCGCGCCAACCGGCGCCGCCACGATGATCAGCGTCATGTTCATCGAGTACAGCGTCAGCCGCTGCGCCAGCGGTGCCTTGACCCGGCGCTGCTGGTCGTCGTCTTCATAGAGGGCCTCGCGGATCCGTGCTGCCTGGGCCACCATCGGATGCGGCAGGTCGGGCTGCGAATTGGCAAAGGCCTCCGGCGCGGCGGGGCGCAGCTTGGCCTTGATCCGGGCCGCGGCAAGTTCGGCGGCAGTTTCGGCCGCAGCGGTCTCCCGCTCGGGCATCTGCACCGCTTCGGGAACCTCCTCCGGGGCGGCTTCGCCGAGCGTTTCGGCCACCTCCATCTGCACCCGGCAGATATCGCGCACGATCCCGTCGAACTCGTCGGGACCGAACTCGCCCCCGGTCTCGCTCCACAGCGTCAGATCCGCCGGATAGCGTGCGGCGACCTTGTCGGCGATGGACCTGCACAGCGCCTCGCGCCGCTCGGCCAGCACCATCGGCTGACCCTCGTTCACGCCAAAGCTGACGGCCAGCACCAGCCCGGCCTGGTGGCCAGAGCCGAAACCGGTGCCAAAGCCCTCGGTCGGCTGGTCGCAATAGGCCAGCACGACGCGGGCGCCGTCAATCTGGAAGGTGGCGAAGTCGTCATAGGGACGACCGTGATGATAGCTTGCGCGTGGCCTGCTGCGGAATGCCTCGTCGAACTGCTCGATGAGGTCTTGGAACTCACTCAACATTGTTTCTTTGTACAGCAGGGTCGCGACGATCGTTGCTGAAGCCAGGTGCATCGCCGGAACTCTCCTTATTGGTGCATTCTCACATTACGAATCGAATATGCTCCGAATTGGATCGGATTGAGGCGATTTCGAGAACACTCCTGCGGGAGCCTGGCGATGGTTTCCACTTTTCCCGGCGCTGCCGCGCAAACGAAAAGGGCGCCCGAGGGCGCCCTTCGCTGTCATTGTTCCTGAAATCAGCAGGAATAATACATCATGTACTCGATCGGGTGCGGCGTGTGTTCGTAGGCGTAGACCTCTTCCCACTTCAGCGCCATGTAACCGTCGAGCTGGTCCTTGGTGAACACGTCGCCGGCCAGCAGGAACTCGTGATCCTTCTCCAGCTCGTCCAGGGCCTCGCGCAGCGAGCCGCAGACGGTCGGGATTTCCGCCAGTTCTTCGGGCGGCAGGTCGTAGAGGTCCTTGTCCGAAGCCGGGCCCGGATCGATCTTGTTCTTGATCCCGTCGAGGCCGGCCATCAGCAGGGCGGCAAAGCACAGGTAGGGGTTCGCCGAGGGATCGGGGAAGCGGGCTTCCACGCGCTTGGCCTTGGGCGATTCCGTCCACGGAATGCGGACGCAGCCAGAGCGGTTGCGGGCCGAATAGGCGCGCAGAACCGGGGCTTCGAAGCCGGGGATCAGGCGCTTGTAGCTGTTGGTGGACGGGTTGGTGATCGCGTTCAGCGCCTTGGCATGGGTCAGGATGCCGCCGATGAACCACAGCGCTTCCTGGCTCAGGTCAGCATACTTGTCGCCCGCGAAGAGCGGCTTGCCGTCCTTCCAGATCGACATGTTGACGTGCATCCCGGTGCCGTTGTCGCCCTTCATGGGCTTGGGCATGAAGGTGACCGACTTGCCATAGGCATGGGCGACGTTGTGGATGACGTATTTGTACTTCTGCAGCTCGTCCGCCTGCTTGGTCAGCGGCCCGAAGATCAGCCCGAGTTCATGCTGGTTCGAGGCAACCTCGTGGTGGTGCTTGTCGACCTTCATGCCCATGCGCTTCATGGTGCTCAGCATCTCGCCGCGCAGGTCCTGCGCCGGGTCGACCGGGTTCACCGGGAAGTAGCCGCCCTTGATGCCGGGGCGGTGGCCCATGTTGCCCATTTCGTACTGGGTGTCGGTGTTCCAGGCGCCATCGACGGCATCGACCTCGAACGAGACCTTGTTCATCTTCACGCTGTAGCGCACGTCGTCGAAGATGAAGAACTCGGCTTCCGGCCCGCAATAGAACGCGTCGCCGATGCCCGAGGACTTGAGGTAGGCCTCGGCCTTGATCGCGGTGCCGCGCGGGTCGCGGCTGTAGGGTTCGTTGGTGTCGGGCTCGGCCACGGTGCAATGCACGCACATGGTCTTCTCGGCATAGAACGGGTCGATATAGACCGATTCCGGGTCCAGGATCAGCTTCATGTCGGACTGATCGATGGATTTCCAGCCGGCAATCGAGGAGCCGTCGAACATGAAGCCTTCGTCGAAGAACTCCTCGTCGACCAGATCCGCGACCAGGGTCACGTGCTGAAGTTTTCCACGCGGATCGGTGAAGCGGATGTCGACATATTCGACCTCTTCATCCTTCATCAGCTGGAGGGCGTCTTTGATGCTCATGTGACCTTCTTCCCTTTACGATTGAGCATTGGGGCCGCCACTTGCCGGTGCGGCCCGCGAAGTCGTCAGACCGCGTCGTCGCCGGTTTCGCCGGTGCGGATGCGGATCGCCTGTTCGACGGATGACACGAAGATCTTGCCGTCGCCGATCTTGTCGGTGCGCGCGGCCGAAACGATGGCCTCGATGGCGGCGTCGACCATGTCGTCGGCCAGCACCACCTCGATCTTCACCTTGGGCAGGAAATCCACCACATATTCGGCGCCGCGATAGAGTTCGGTATGGCCCTTCTGGCGCCCGAAGCCCTTGACTTCGATCACCGAAAGCCCCTGGACGCCTGCCTCTTGCAGGGCCTCCTTCACTTCGTCGAGCTTGAAGGGCTTGATGATCGCTTCGATCTTCTTCATCCGCCGACTCCCTTGGTAACAGACCTGTCGGAGACGTGTCAGACCACTTTCACAGCACCGCCACAATTGGGTAGGCTGGACACCTGCGGTCCCTTGGCGGGAATCCGCGGGGTGCGATGAAAAAATGTGCAAGCTGTCTGCGGCGCGGGCAGTTTGCGAAAAACACGGGCGGAACCATGGCCGAGATCCTCACATCTGCCCAAATGCGCGCCATAGACGCGGCGGCCATCGGGTCCGGCCGCGTTACCGGGCTGGAGCTGATGGAGCGGGCAGGGCAGGGCGTGGTGGACGCGGTCTTCGCCGAATGGCCGGCGCTGGCGGCCGCGCCGCACCGCGCGGTCGTGCTCTGCGGGCCCGGTAACAATGGCGGCGACGGGTTCGTGGTGGCGCGACTGCTGAAGGGCTGGGGCTGGGAGGTGGAGGTGTTCCTCTACGGGAACCCGGAGCGGCTGCCGCCGGATGCGCGGGTGAATTATGAGCGGTGGTGCGAGGTGGGGGAGGTCGCCGCCTTCGAGGACTCAGACATCATGCCTCGCCCCTGGAACTCCGATCTGATCGTCGATGCTTTGTTCGGGATCGGCCTAACCCGCCCGCTCAGCATTGCGCCAGACCGTTACCTGCCGGAATGGGATCTGAGGTTCGAGCCGGAGTGCCCGAAGCTTGTCGCCGTCGATCTTCCCTCGGGGCTATGCGCGGACTCGGGGCGGGTGCTGGCGGATGCGCACGGTGAACTCTGTGCCTGGGCGGACCTGACGGTCACCTTCCACCGCGCCAAGCCGGGCCACTTTCTGGCGGAGGGGCCCGAGCTGTGCGGCAAGCTGGCGATCTGCGACATCGGGCTTCCCGCCGCGGCGCGGGCCCCTCTACCTGAAACAGCGGCTGCGTTCGTGCTGCATCCGCCGGACATCCGCCACGACGGCGCGGGTGAGTGCAAGCTGATCGGTCCGCCCCGGGGCCTCGCCAAGTGCAGCGGCCACAAATACCACCACGGCCATGCCCTCATCCTCTCTGGCGGCGTCGGGCGCGGCGGGGCCGCCCGCCTCGCCGCCCGCGGCGCGTTGCGCATTGGCGCGGGGCTGGTCACCGTCGCCTGCCCAGCCTCGGCCCTGATCGAGAATGCGGCGCGGCTCGACGCGATCATGCTGCGCCCGCTGCGGGGCGAGGAGGCGGAGGCCTTGGCGGCGCTGCTGGAGGATCCCCGCATCAACGCGCTCTGCCTCGGCCCGGGGCTGGGGGTGGAGCGGGCGGCGGCGTTGCTGCCGGTAGCGCTGCGCGCCAAGCGGGCCACGGTGATTGACGCCGACGCGCTGACCGCGCTGGCGGGCGCCCCCGAGTTGTTCGCCCTGCTGCACGAGGGCTGCGTGCTCACCCCCCATGCCGGAGAGTTCGCGCGGCTGTTTCCCGACATCGCGGCAAAGCTGAACGCGCCCGCCACCACCGGCCCCGCATACTCAAAGGTAGATGCCACCCGAGACGCGGCCGCCCGCGCGGGCTGCACCGTCCTGCTCAAGGGCCCCGATACCTTGATTGCCGAGCCCTCCGGCCGCGCCGCCCTCAACGCCGCAGTCTACGAGCGGTCCGCTCCTTGGCTCGCCACGGCCGGGGCAGGGGATGTGCTGGCCGGGTTCATCGCCGGCCTGCTCGCCCGCGGGCTGGGGCCGTTCAGCGCCGCCGGCACAGCGGCCTGGCTGCATGTCGAGGCGGCGCGCAGCTTCGGCCCCGGACTGATTGCCGAGGACTTGCCGGAACAGCTTCCCGCCGTGCTGAAGTCCCTGACCTAGCGCGCGGCAACCAGCGCCGGCAGCGCCTCGATCTCGATGCCCTCGGCATAGATCACCTGCGGGCGGTCGAATTCCAGCGCATAGACCGGCAGGTCCTGCACCGGAACCGCGGCAATGTAATCGCCGTCGATCAGCCGCCGCACCGGCACCACCGCCTGTTTCGCACCATAAAGCGCCAGCGCCCGCCAGTCGCGGATCAGCACCCCGGTGCCCGGTGCCAGCAGCAGCTCTCCCTCGGGTCGGTCCAGCCCCAGGACCCCGGCGCGCAGCCGCACCATCTGGCCGCTGACCCGCCCGGCGCGAACCCCGCGCAGCACCCGCGCGCCATCGCGCGTGATCACCCTGTCCCCCGGCGAGAGATACTCCACCGGCAACGCGCCCTCCAGCGTCAGCACCCGCGTGCCGCGCGCCAGACCTGCGCTGAAATCCGCGCCATTGCCGCACGCGTCCGCACCGGCTTGCCGGCCGGGTGCGCGCCATTGATCCTTGTCGGTCATGGGCCTGTTCCTGTCACTGCTCTGCCTTGGGGCACTTTTTTTGCCAGATTAGGTGAATATCCCGTTTGTGGCGAGCAATTTCATGGCCGCAGCCCGGCCGCTTTTTCCGCTCGCATCCGCAAGGCGGAGTTGCTAGAAGGGCGCGGATTTGGAAGCGGTCTTATGGGAGGGCCGCTCCTTCGGTATTGCGGGTGTGGCGAAACTGGTAGACGCACCAGATTTAGGTTCTGGCGCCGCAAGGCGTGGGGGTTCAAGTCCCTCCACCCGCACCAGGTTGAAAAAGGACGGATAAGAATGCAGGTCACCGAGACCCTGAAAGACGGCCTCAAGCGCGGCTACACCATCACGCTCACCGCCGCCGAGCTGGAAACGAAAGTCACCGAGAAACTCGTCGAGGCACAGCCCGAGATCGAGATGAAGGGCTTCCGCAAAGGCAAGGTGCCGATGGCACTGCTGCGCAAGCAGTATGGGCAGCGTCTGATGGGCGAGGCCATGCAGGACGCCATTGACGGCGCCATGAAGGATCATTTCGAAGCCACTGGCGACCGCCCGGCGATGCAGCCGAAGGTCGAGATGCAAGATGGCGAGACCTGGAAAGAGGGTGACGATGTCACCGTTTCCATGAGCTATGACGCGCTGCCCGAGATCCCGGATCTCGACACCTCGACCGTGACGCTGGAGCGTCTGGTGGTGAAGGCCGATGAGGCTTCGGTGACCGAAGCGCTGGAAAACCTCGCCAAATCCTCGCAGGATTTCGAGCCGCGCAAGAAGACCTCGGCTGCCAGGAACGGCGATCAGGTCGTGTTCGACTTCCTCGGCAAGGTCGATGGCGAGGCGTTCGAGGGCGGGGCTGCGGAAGATTATCCGCTGGTCCTGGGCTCTGGCTCGTTCATCCCGGGCTTTGAAGAGCAGCTGGTCGGCGTGAAGACCGGCGAAGAGAAGAACGTGACCGTGACCTTCCCCGCCGAATACGGCGCGGCGCATCTGGCCGGCAAGGAAGCCGTGTTCGAATGCAAGGTCAAGGAGGTCAAGTCTCCGAAGGCCGCCGAGATCAATGACGAGCTGGCCAAGAAATTCGGCGCCGACGATCTGGACGCGCTGAAGGCCCAGATCAGCGAACGGCTCGAGTCCGAATACAAGGGCGCCGCCCGCGCCGTGCTGAAACGCGCGCTGCTGGACCAGCTCGACGGTCTGGTGACCTTCGATCTGCCCGAGGCGCTGGTCGAGGCCGAAGCCGGTCAGATCGCCCACCAGCTGTGGCACGAAGAGAACCCCGAAGTGCATGACCACAACCACGGCAATGTCGAGGTGACGGACGAGCACAAGTCGCTGGCCGTGCGCCGCGTGCGCCTTGGCCTGTTGCTGGCCGAGATCGGCCGCAAAGAGAAGATCGAAGTGACCGATGCCGAGATGACCCAGGCTGTGCTCGCGCAGGCGCGCCAGTATCCGGGGCAGGAGCGCGCGTTCTTTGAATTCGTGCAGAAGAACGCCCAGGTGCAGCAGCAGCTGCGCGCGCCGATCTTCGAAGACAAGGTCGTGGACTTCATCGTTGCCGGTGCCAAGGTCACCGACAAGGAGATCGGCAAGGACGATCTGCAAAAGGCCATCGAGGCGCTGGACGAGATCTGATCGTTCCGGCCTGAGGGCTTATGGAATGACAAAGGCCGCCCTGTGAGGGGCGGCCTTATTGCTTGCAGCTCTGGAAGTCCCTCTCCCTTGCCCGGAATCAAGGCGCTTTGGCGCCGCCGGGCAGCGCCCGTCCGCCCCCTCGGGCGGGCGCTTCTCAAGGATTGCGCCTGGAACATCGGTGGAGGTTGGTTGCACCGTAAAGTGCCAAGAACCGCCGTTGCAGCGCCCACCCGGCGGACGGGCGCCGCCCTCCTTCACCCCCCAGATCTGCCCGTCATGGGGGCACAAAACGAAAAAGCCGCGCCCGGGTTTCCCCGGACGCGGCCAATCTTGCGCTTAGCCTGCGGCTCAGCGTTCGTCGCGGGGGTCGAAGTCGTTCTCGGCGCCCATTTCGTCGAACAGTTCCGAAACCTCGAAATCGGCAGCCGCTTCGGCTTCGGCGGCCAGTTCCTTGATCGACTTGCCCGAGG
>Ga0209347_1003242_pt1 | contig 19492 bp, 21 predicted proteins | sample AutmiccommuBRH23_FD_187382 | JGI IMG/M metagenome (GOLD analysis project Ga0209347, IMG submission 187382) | Deep subsurface microbial communities from Mt. Terri, Switzerland - Autotrophic microbial communities BRH/23 (SPAdes) (version 2) | ecosystem: Environmental > Aquatic > Deep subsurface >...
TCCCATATATCACAGATGAGCTTGAAGTGAACGTAAATAGGGTAACGGAGACATGCAAATATATTGAATTAGGGTATGATAAAGCTGTAGCAGATGGGCTGGTAGAGGATATTGACCCCTTTGAGGAGTATCTCTCTCACCTGAAATCCATCATTAATATAAATGTTATCGGAAAAGCGGGCCTCAAGATAGTCGTTGACCCGATGTTTGGAGCAGGTATCGGTTATCTGGACAGATTGCTGCGGGATGCCGGGTGTGACGTTAAGGTTATTCATGGTTATCGCGACCCTCTTTTCGGCGGTTCCATGCCTGAGCCATCGGCTAAAGTTCTCACTGAACTAAGGGAACAGGTCATAGCAGAAGGTGCTCATCTGGGTCTGGCTATGGACGGTGACGCTGACCGTTTTGGGATAATTGACAGGGATGGAACTTATATCATTCCAAATCAGGTACTTTACCTGATATATCACCACTTGATTGAATCCCGTGGTATTAAAGGGCCGGTTGCCAGGTCTGTTGCCACGACCCATATGCTGGACCGCATTGCGGTTCACTATGGGTTGGAAATTGATGAAACACCGGTCGGTTTTAAGTACATAGGCGAATCAATGATGAAAAAAGGCAGTATTCTCGGTGGAGAGGAAAGTGGCGGAATGAGTATTGCCGGTCATATACCGGAAAAAGACGGTATCCTTGCCGCAGCACTAATTGCTGAACTTGTCGCTGTACACAAGAAACCCGTTATAGAAATACTTAAAGAAATTGAAGACCGGTTTGGAACACTTGTAAGTGCCAGAATCGATATCCATACCAGCCCCGAAAACAAGGAACAGGTACTAAAAATTCTGCGTGAAGCCCAATTAACAGATATAGCGGGTCTCGCCGTAGTAAAAACCCTGGCGGTAGATGGGAAAAAGTTTGTGTTGGAGGACGGGAGTTGGATTTTAGTCAGGGCTTCCGGAACAGAACCCTTGTTTAGGATCTACTGCGAAAGTGAAGACATGGAAAAAATGCATAAGCTGCAGAGTGCAATGAAAGTACTGCTGGCTCTGTAAAAACAGTAATTCTTTGATCGGTGTAAGACCACATAATTCTTTGGTTAGCATTTCCAGCAGGCAGGATATTGCCGTTAAATGTCGAAAAATGTAAAATGAGGGGGTGCGTTCATGGACGAATTTATAGCAGGGAACAGCAGCAAAAACACTTCCCTTGATTTAGTTGTCGGAGAAACCGTTAATACCTTGGAAAACGGACAAAATCAGCTTTTTACCATGGCCGAAAATGCACGCAGCGAATGTGCTCGTGTAAGCGGCGCTCTCTCAGACATCAAAAGGCAATTAGTTGATATCCGCACAGCGCAGGCAGAAAGCGGCGAGAATAAGGAATGGTTAAAAAAACAGCTCGAGGATAAGAAGCTAGAACTAGAGACCAGCCTAATAAACTTGCAGGAAACCGCTGATAAGGCTGAGAACCTGGTATATCATGTAGGAGTGGTAATTGATTTCATAAGGGGAAATCAGGATATAAGTATTAAACTGGAAAGTTTTCAGCAGAAACAACAGTTGGGCCTTCAGATAATTAAAGCTCAGGAGGAAGAACGCAAGCGGGTAGCCCGGGAAATTCATGATGGACCGGCTCAATCAATGGCCAATGTGGTGTTACGCATGGAATTCTGTGAAAAACTGATGGATGTTAACCCTGAAAAGGTGCGGGGGGAATTGCAGGAACTTAAGGATATAGTCCGGAACAACCTGCAAGATGTGCGTAAAATAATTTTCGACCTTCGTCCCATGGCTATAGATGATCTAGGTGTAATGCCGACGCTGAAAAGATATATTGAGGATTTTCGGGGAAAAAACGATATAGATATTGGAATGAATTTTTTTGGCAAGGAAACCAGGCTTGAGCCAGTTTTGGAAATTGCCCTATTCAGGTTGGTTCAGGAGGCCCTGAATAATGTTGTGAAACACGCCCGCGCTGCAAAGGTTCTGGTTACATTGGAAATGATGCCTGAATGGGTTAAAGTCAGCGTTGAGGATGACGGTGTGGGTTTTATTCTCGAGAGGGTGATGACTGATTATGGGACAAGATTTGGGTTGATCAGCATGCAGGAAAGGGCAGACCTCCTTGGAGGGACATTGCAAATTAATACTGCGCCGGGTCAGGGTACGAGGGTCGTCTTCAAGGTACCGGTGGCCGGATAGGAGGTCTGTAACTTGAGTGCTATTAAAATCCTCATAGCCGACGACCATACGCTGGTTCGGGAAGGGTTGAGTAAGGTCATTGATCTAGACCCGGTTCTCACGGTGATTGGGCAGGCGGCAGACGGCCAACAAGCGGTACAGAAGGCCAAAGAATTAAACCCTGATATCGTCCTGATGGATCTGAACATGCCTGTAATGGACGGGTTGGCAGCGGCCGCCCTAATTAAGAGGGACTGCCCGGCGACAAGGATTATTACGCTCACTATAGAAGACCGGGAAGACAAAGTGATCGATGTGTTTCGGTCCGGCGTTGACGGGTACATTTTGAAAGACATCGAGGCTGAGGCGTTATTATGGACTATTAAGGCTGTACATGCCGGGGCAACGGTAATTCACCCTAATATCGCTGACGTGTTGTACCGTAGGTTGGGAGATGCTTCTAACCAGGTGGCTTGTAGTGCAGAAAGCAGTCATATATTGTCTGACCTGACCCCCCGTGAGCTACAGGTTCTGGAGTTGATTGCCAGGGGCATTCACAATGGAGAAATAGCCCGCATGCTATTTATTAGCGAAAAGACCGTTAAGAATCATATTTCCAGTATCTTCAAAAAGCTGCAGGTTGAGGACCGAACACAGGCCGCCCTTACAGCCATTAAATTAAAGCTAATAAGTCAGTGATTTTCTGTAAAAAATGTAGACAATAATTCTAAAATGTGGTAAGATAAGTTCGTAGAAATTTCTATAATTTCCCGATAATAGCGAAACCGTTGAAAGGCGGTGGCGCAAAGCTATGGGTCTACCATAGTTGTGAGTTATGAGTTATGAGACCGGAGTTGTAATTTACTCCGAACTCTCAAATCCAAACTCCCGACTATCATGATCGCCAGGCTGCCGAAGGAGAATGATTTAGGGTGAAAACCTTTCTCTACCAAGCAGTTATTGGGGAGGAAGGTTTTTTGTTATCATTATTTTTTATTCTGTAGTGCGGTTTTAAAAAAATTGAGGAGGTGAAGCAGATGTTGGCATTAATAAAGAGCCTTTGGAAAGAGGAAAGAGGACAAGGTATGACTGAATACGGTTTAATTCTTGCGCTGCTTGTTATTGGTGTTATTGCAGTACTTGTTGTTATGGGCCCGAAAATTGCACAGAAATTCCAAAACGTAAGTGACAACCTTTAATATGTTACCAAGGGCGGTGGAGAAATCCACCGCCTTGAAACCCAGAGAATGAACTGAAAAAATTAATCCTTTAGCACTGGGAACCTCTCCATCATAAGATATATAAAAATATCTGTGAGGTGAGAGAATATGTACCGGGGCTGGATAGTAACCACCGCACTACTGATTGCTATATATTGCCTCATGATTTACATCCGCAGGGTAGTTGTCTGCAACAAAACTGAATATGGTTCGAAAATACCGGTATTAAGTTTGTTGTTACTTGTCAAAAACCAACAGGACATTATTGAAGGCCTTATTCGCGAACTATACGCCATTCCGGGCTGTTGGTCGACAGAAGTTATTGTTGTTGATTGTGGTTCGGTTGATGAGACCAGGCCGATCCTGGAACGTTTGGCCGGGAGCTTTCAAAACTTCAAGGTAGTAGGTGTAAGTGAAGAACCCGGAATGCTGAAAAAGGTTTATCGGCTTTGCCGGGGAGACATAATCTACTGTTTTGATTTAACAGGTGCTATCAATTATAATCTGATGGCAAGAACTATTCATTCTATTCTCAATGGGTCCAGGGCAAGTTTATATAGGACCAGAGTCCTATATAAAAATGAGACCCCAGGTCGATGTAACCACAGTTACAATATGTTAAAATGAAGTTAGACAATCTGGACCTCACGATAAAGGCAAACCCGTCGAAAGGCGGCGTCGCAAAGCCATGGGTCTAAATCATTCGGGTATCCGGATGACAAGATTGCCAGGCTACCGAAGGGGGAGTGGTGATAAAATATGACCCTTCTCCGCCTACAAGTGTGTGAGGAGGGTTTTGTTATGCGGAAACCCAAAAATATCACGAGGTGAATAAATATGTTTAAAATGCTGAGAAAACTGGCCGCTGAGGAAAGAGGCCAGGGAATGACTGAATACGGGTTAATTCTGGCGCTATTAGTTATCGGGGTTATTGCAGTTCTGGTTGTAATGGGGCCAAAACTGGCCCAGAAGTTCCAGAACGTTAGTGATAACCTGTAATAAAAAACCTGTAAGCGGACCCTACTTTTTTAAGTAGGGTCCGCTGTTAAAAAAGGGTGGAAGCGATGAATCCGATATCTGAATACATAACCGATATTATTTTGGCCGCGGTACTAATCATCTGTGTTTACACAGACCTTCGGAACCGTAAAATCTACAATGCAGTGGTTGTTCCCGCCGCGCTGGCGGGTATGGCCGTGCATTTGTTTTTCTCCGGAGTGGACGGATTTGTATTTAGCATCAAAGGCTTGGCTGCCGGCATGGGGCTGTTGTTTTTACCTTTTGTTCTTGGCGGTTTCGGGGCCGGGGATGTCAAGCTAATGGGTGTCGTGGGTGCATTGAAAGGATCTGTTTTTGTTTTCAAAGCATTTCTGGCCACCGGAATAATTGGGGGGGTTCTTGCTGTTCTTGTTTTGATCAAGCAGAAGCGGGTGCTGTCAACGGTTAAGCGTATTGGGCAGAGTTTCTACGTCTTAGTGGGCAGTGTCTTTAAGGTTAACACTCTGCAGAGCTTAGATACAGCAGAATATCACGAATCCCTTCCTTACGGTCTGGCCATAGGTATCGGTACATTATTGGCGTACCTGATGGGGTGATAAAGATGTTATGGCTACACGATTTTCGCAGGACTGAACAGGGACAAGCTATCGTGGAAATGGCCCTGATCCTGCCTATTCTTATACTGCTGATCTTCGGCATTGTCGAGTTTGGCAGAATACTGCAGACTTACATGGTTGTCACAGATTTATCAAGGGAGGGTGCAAGGGCCGGGGCGGTCGGTAAGACAGACCTGGAAATTGCCACAGTTGTTGATAATGATGCTGCGGCAGTGGGATTAGATACCGGCAATCCGGATTACTCGGTGACAGTTTCGCCCGGTACCGTTGGGCCGAGGGCAAGGGGGACTCCTGTCATGGTTCAGGTCCGCTACTCGGTAGACATCATTGCCCCAATAATCGGCAATATCATCGGAGATCCATATATACTTACCTCCCAGACAACGATGCGTGTGGAGGGATAACAATGAAATGGGCAGTGGATAAAATAAAAAAAGAGCATGGTAATGCTGTTGTTTTAATGGCTTTTGCCATGTCGGTGTTACTTGGTTTTACCGCATTGGCAGTTGATTCCGGTGTCCTGTTTCTGGATCATACTCGTTTGGCCAGGGCAGCTGATGCTGCAGCCCTGGCCGGTGCCGGAGAACTGCCTGATACGGCCAAGGCTTCGGCTTTGGCCGCCGGTTATGCTCAGAAAAACGGGATAGATACTTCTGACCCGGCGAAATTCAAAGTTTCTTTTTCCGGTGAAAATAAAAAGATAACTGTGGAGATAAAAAAAGATGTCGGCCTTTTTTTCGCTCGATCTATTGGACTGGAAAACTCTACAGTTAACGGGAGGGCAGCTGCTAAAATCTCTCCGTTAAAAGCAGTAAGCGGCCTGGCGCCGGTAGGCCTTGACGAGAGCTGCATGCCGCTGGTTCCGGGACAGCAGTATGTTATCAAGGTAGGGTTCCCTGAAACAGGATGGACCGGAATCCTTGGATATCCTGGGCAGAGCGGGGCCGACGATTACAGACAGTCGGCGCGCTATGGTTATCACGAGAAAGTTAGAATAGGGGATAATGAGTCTAAGGCACCTGGGAACGTGACCGGGCCGACTATACAGGGCTTGCAGGAGCGGATTGATTCTGCCGGTGGTGATACATGGAATACTCATTCTCCGGACAGCCCCCGAATTCTTTTCATCCCCATCTACCGCGTATTGGGGAGCAGTCCTACCGATAATGTAAAGATTGTTGGGTTTGCCAGCGTGTTCCTGGACCAGATTACAGGTGCCGGTAATAAAAATGAGGTTTCCGTGACGTATGTTAACCATTCTGCTTCTGGGGAGACCGATGATGCGTTGCCTAATCCTTATCTATTCGGGGTGAAGCTGGTGGAGTAACCGGTGTGCTGGAAAATGAGGTGGTTACCGTGTTAAGCTTCTTGCCAAGGTTTTTCTTGGAAGAGCGGGGTACAGCGGCAGTAATTATTGCCCTGGCTTTTGCGGTTGTGTTGGGGTTTTCAGCTTTAGCCGTCGATACGGGGGTTCTTTACTTGGAACATACCCGTCTGGCGCGAGCTGCTGATACTGCAGCCCTTGCCGGGGCTCAGGAACTGCCTGATGTTACCCGGGCGGAAGCTGTTGCCCGTGATTATGCTCAGCGTAACGGCATAGATGCGGCGGCGGTTTCGGTCAATTTTTCCGTGGATAACAAGGCAATTACCGTTTCAGTAAATAAAACGGTTAACCTCCACTTTGCCAAAACCCTAGGTTTCAATAGCAAAGCGCTGCAGGGCATGGCCAAGGCTAGAATCGCTCCCGTTAAACAAACCGAAGGCTTAATTCCATTAGGATTAAATGAAATTATGCTCCCCCTGTCTTCAGGTGCGGAATATATGATTAAGGGTGGTTCCCAAGATGGTTCGCCTTGGAGAGGTATTATTGAATACCCGGGACAGGGTAACGGAGGAAACAATTACAGGGATCTTGCCCGGGAAGGTTTTTCAGGAAATGTCTCCATAGGTGATTTGGAGGGAAAGGTACCTGGGAACAAGTCCGGACCAACTGAACAGGGAATAGAGGACCGCATCAATGGGTGCACTGACGGCTGCACCTGGAACAATTTCCTGCCTGGTTGCCCACGCGTGGCAATTGTACCCATCTATCGTGATTTGGGTTCACAAATTCAGGTGGTCGGGTTTGCTGCTGTGTTTTTGGAAAGAGTCGGTAATGAGAATGGCAATGGTAACGATAACCGGGTTTTTGCTACTCATATTAATCTGAGCGTTTCCGCGGAAAGCGACGATACTATCACAAATTCCTACTTATACAGTGTCAGGCTCTCCGAGTAGCCATCAGAAAGCGGTCTTCATCAGTTTTAGACTACGAAAGAGGGGAAATAAATGTCTAACAAAAAGGTTCTGATACTTGCTCTTGTTTGCGGTCTTCTGACCGCGGTGGCTTTAAATTTCTATCTTAAGTCAGTTAAAGAGGCGGCTCAGAATGTTCAGACCAGAAAAGTTGCCGTGGCCCTGAGCAGGATTCCGGCCAGGACTCTTGTTACGGCAGATATGGTATCTCTTAAGAATGTGCCGGTTGATTTTGTCCACCAGAACGCGGTCAATGATACTGCATTGGTGGTAGGAAATACTACCAGGGCTGAAATAGAAGCTGGAGAACAAATTTTACATTCTAAAATGGTACCTAAAAAGAATAATGGCGCAACCCTAACCTATTCTGTACCCCTCGGCCTGAGGGCTATTTCGATAAAGGTTGACGAACAGTCAGGTGTTGCCGGGCTGCTTTCCCCCGGGGACAGGGTAGATGTTATGGGGACTATTGATGGTGAGATATATAATACTGATCTCAACATCCCCCCGATTAAAGTTACCAAGACTCACCTAATTCTTCAGAACATGGAAGTACTGGCTGTGGGCAAGAACTACAGCGCCCCGGATCCCCAGCAGGGAGATAAGTCTAAAGAAGGTCAGAATCAGGGCGTCAGCACTGTAACACTGGCTGTCCCGGCTGAAAAGATGCAATTTCTGGTTGCAGTTGCCGATAAGGGAAAAGTAACTCTGGCACTTCGTGCAGCGGCGGATAAGAGTGAAGAAGACAGGCCTCCTATGGATGCCCTGCAGCTCCTTAAGTAACGGAGGTGGGACGATGGCTATTAAAATTCTGATTGCAGATGATGTGACTGAAACAAGGGAAAATATTAAACGACTGCTATATTTTGAAAAGGACATGATGATAGTCGGTGAGGCGTCAGACGGTGAAGAAGCGATACGACAAACCGAAAAGCTAAATCCTGATATTATCCTGATGGATATTAATATGCCCCAGATGGATGGAATCACAGCTACTGAAAAGATTTCTGTGCAGTTTCCCAAGACCTCTATTATTATCATGTCTGTACAGGGGGAACAGGAATATCTCAAGAAAGCGATGGTAGCCGGTGCCAGGGAGTATATGGTCAAGCCTTTCAGTACAGACGAATTAGTGGGGACAATCAGGAAGGTTTACGATTTTGAACAAAAACGCCGGATTCAGCTGGTCGAACCTGCCACCGCCCGTGAACTCCAGAGAGACCCGCAGATTATATCTGTGTTCAGTACCAAAGGAGGAGTCGGTAAGACAACCATTGCTGCTAACCTTGCCATCAGCCTGGCCCAGGAGACCAGGAAAAGAGTTATCATTGTGGACCTGGATCTCCAGTTTGGTGATGTCGCGGTGATGTTAAATGTTATTCCTAAACGGACTATTACTGAACTCATCCAGGACATCAACCAGATGGACCGGGAGTTGTTGGAGGGGTATCTGGTAACCCACCCGACAGGAGTGAAGGTCCTGCCCTGCCCGACCAGGCCTGAATATGCCGAACTTATCACCGGTTCCCATATAGAAAAAATACTTGGCGTACTAAAGCAGAATTATGACTATATCGTTATCGATACCCCACCGAGTTTCAATGAAACAACGCTCACCGCTCTTGACCTTTGTCATCAGATTCTCCTGATAGTGGGGCTTGACCTCCCTACGATTAAGAACGTCAAGTTAGGGTTGGAGGTGATGGATTCACTTCATCTCAAAGGGAAGGCCAGATTAATCCTGAACAGGTCATCAAATGACATCGGTATTAGATGTGAGGACATGGAGGAAAGCCTTGGACTCAAGGTCGCCGCTCATATCCCTAGTGACGGTAGGATAGTTATTTCATCCGTGAACAAAGGGAACCCTTTTGTGGTCACCGAACCTAATGCGAAGATTACTGAGAGTGTAATGGAACTGGCTAGGATGGTTATGCTGGGTGATACCAAGAAAGGGTCGTTATCCGATTTGGAAGGGAAAAAAGGCTTTTTTGGCAGGCTGTTTGGAACCTAAAAAAACAGTAAGGGGTGTTTACCGGTATGTCACTGTTAAAGAGATTGGAAAAAGAAAAAGTAACAGCTCCGGAGGGGACAGAAAGCGCCGAAAGCCTGTCTCAATCAGTGACAGTAAAACTTGACCCCTACCGGGACCTAAAGATTCAAATTCATAAGCAGGTTATCGAAGAACTGGACAACAAGGTACTGCAGGATGAAGGGGAAGATACAGATACCGAAAAAATTTGTGAAATCATCGATAACCTAATTAATGCTATGTTGGATAAAGAGGCCAGTTACATTCCGCGAGTTGACCGGGCGAAGATTATTTCTGAAATAACTGATGAAGTTCTGGCTCTTGGTCCGATTTCCCCACTGCTGAATGATACAAGCGTATCGGAAGTTATGGTTAACGGGCCCAGTCATGTTTACGTGGAACGTAAGGGTAAGCTGGTTCTGACAGATGTAACGTTTAGGGACAATGAACATATCATGCATATTATCGAGAAAATCGTTGCCCCCCTTGGCCGGCGGATTGATGAAAGCAGCCCCATGGTGGATGCCCGGTTGAAGGATGGGTCGAGGGTAAATGCTATAATACCGCCCCTAGCTTTAAAGGGTCCGACCATAACAATCCGTAAGTTTTCTAAGGACCCTCTCAAAATTGAAGACCTTATCAGATTCGGAACTTTAACCCCGGAGATGGCCAAGTTTTTGGAGGCCTGCGTTAAAGCCCGGCTCAATATTGTAGTATCAGGCGGTACGGGTTCTGGTAAGACAACGACTTTGAATGTATTGTCATGTTTTATTCCCAATGATGAACGTATTGTTACCTGTGAGGATGCTGCAGAACTTCAGCTGAGGCAGGAACATGTGGTTACACTGGAGAGCAGGCCTGCCAATATTGAAGGTAAGGGCTCTGTTTCCATCAGAGATCTGGTTAAGAACTGTCTTCGGATGCGTCCGGACCGCATAGTTGTAGGAGAGGTCCGCAGCGGTGAAGCTTTGGACATGCTGCAGGCTATGAATACAGGCCACGATGGATCACTTACCACCGGCCATGCCAACACTCCCAGAGATATGCTGGCCAGGCTGGAGACCATGGTCCTGATGGCTGGGATGGATCTTCCCGTCCGGGCTATCAGGGAACAGATTTCTTCAGCGGTAGACCTTATTCTTCAGCAAAACCGGCTCAAAGATGGGTCAAGAAGGGTCACTCACCTGACTGAAGTTCTTGGGATGGAGGGAGACACTATAGTTTTACAGGATATATTTGTATATGAACAGAAAGGGCTAGACGACAACGGTAAAATAATAGGGCAATTTAAGCCCACGGGAATCAGGCCGAAGTTCCTGAGTAAGTTTGAGTCTTCGGGAATCAAGCTGCCTGACGATATTTTTTCAGGTTATTCTTTTTGACGGGAGGTAAAAAAATGTGGCTTTCCGTAATACTAATTTTGGTTTTTTCCTTTGTTACACTGATGATTTACGGCGCTTACCTTACCAGCGCCAAAGATAAACAGGAATTGCAGCAGCGGATGAAGACTTATACAGCGGCTGCCGGATCGGCGTCTCCGGGGATGGGTTTGGTAGAAAGATTTAAAGGATTTGGATGGAAGTCTTCATTCCGGGAGGCCAGTAAGGTATTTGCGTCCAGGGGCATCAGCCGAACGATGGAGAGCGAGCTGATGAAAGCCGATATACCTATTAGAGGCGAAGAATTCATATTGATTAACGTTCTTCTCATGGCCGGACTGGGGTTGCTGTTACTGGTCCTGACCAGAAATGCGATCCTTGTGTGGCTGGGAGTGCTTGTTGGTTTTGTGGGCCCAAGGATTTTTGTAAAAAGGACTAAGGTTAAAAGGGTGCAGAAATTTAATTCTCAGATTGGGGACTCTCTGGTAGTAATGTCCAATTCTTTGCGGGCAGGGTTTAGTTTCTTGCAGGCTATGGAGATGGTGGCGAGAGAGATGCCGGCTCCAATCAGTGATGAGTTTAATCGGACTTTGCGGGAGATGAACCTGGGGACGCCTACCGAAGAAGCTCTGCTTAATCTGAATAAGCGGATAGAAAGTGAGGATCTGGATCTCGTCATTACCGCTGTCCTGATTCAGCGGCAGGTAGGAGGAAACCTCTCCGAGATTCTAGATGGCATCTCACATACCATCAGGGAACGGATCAGAATTAAAGGTGAGATCAAGACCCTGACAGCCCAGGGTAGGATTTCAGGGATTATCGTAGGTGCTCTCCCGGTGGTGATTGGTTTGGTCTTAGCGGTAATAAACCCGACCTACATAGGTTCTCTTTTTACCAATCCGGTAGGCTGGGGCATGCTGACGGCCGGTGCCATCTCACAGACTGTCGGAATAGCTCTGATTAAGAAAACTGTCGATATTAAAGTATAAAGGGAGGGTTCTCAGATGCTGTATTTCATCCTGGGGGCCGTGTTCGTCTCCACATCGCTGTTGATTTACGGTGGATATGTCGTTATTAACCATGAACAATTTGCCGTGACCAAGCGGATGCAGGAAATTTCCAATACCTTGCGGCGTAAGCGCGATTTGAATGAAGAGCTGAACAAGTCGTTTTTCGAACGGGTTATCCGGCCGGTCCTTGAACGAATTGGGGCCGCCATTAGCAAGTCGGCTCCGGCCAAGAAAAAACATAGCATGCAGAAGAAGCTGATGATGGCAGGGAACCCGATTAACCTTGCTCCCAGCGAATTTATGGTTATACAATACGGTTTAACCCTAGGTTTTCCCATTTGTTTTCTGTTATTTGCCCTGCCTCTTAACTGGAACCTGAGTATTGTGGTTGTAGGTATGGCTTTAGGTGCGGTAATCGGGTTTTTACTGCCGGATTATTTTCTTAAAATGCTGGCTACCCAACGCCGGGAAGAAATTCAGGACAACTTGCCGGATGTCCTGGATTTGCTTACAGTAAGTGTTGAGGCTGGCTTGGGTTTTGACGCAGCTTTGGTTAAAGTGGTGGAAAAAATCAAAGGTGTGGTATCTCAGGAGTTTGCCCGGGTATTACAGGAGATTAAGATGGGTAAGCCAAGGCGTGATGCCTTGCGCGACGTGGCAAACAGATCCGGCGTGGACGATCTGGTGGCTTTTGTAGGTTCTATCATTCAGGCGGATCAATTGGGTGTAAGTATTGGAAACGTACTGCGTTTACAGTCCGAACAGATGAGACAGAAAAGGAGGCAGCGGGCCGAGGAGCGGGCTATGAAGGCTCCTATCAAGATGCTTATCCCGCTAATCCTGTTTATATTCCCAACCATATTTATCGTTGTGCTGGGTCCAGCGGCCCTGCAGATTATTGATACCTTTAAATAAAGTGGGGGATGGCCGATGCCGGTTATAAATTATACCCGGGGAATACGCATCGCCGATAGGGCGGAAATGGCCAGGACCTGGCTTTCTCGGCTGCGAGGGCTGATGTTCAGGCAGGGGCTGCCATCAGGCAGATGCCTGGTTCTGAGCCCTTGCAATTCAGTGCATACCTGCTTTATGAAGTTCAGCATTGATGTCCTGTTTATCAGCAAGGTGGGTAAAGTGGTCCATATGCTTGAGGAGATTCCACCTTTCCACTTTTCTCCTGTGGTCTGGGGTGCACGTTCCGTTATAGAACTTCCTGCTCAGACCATCAGGTCTACAGGGACGTCGCTTAATGACCTTATAAGTATTATTCCCGAGTAAGCTGAAGTTTCCGTCTTACTGAGGAAGTTGAATTTTTTGGTATTTTGCAAGGAATTGCTCTCTTATTGTCGAATATTGCAATAAGGGGGTGATTCAATGGTAAAGCCCAGAAAAGGTTTTGTACACGGACTTTATGTTTGGCTTGTTATATTTACAGGTTACGGTATGCTGGCTGCTTTACTGAAGCAGAATCCCCTCGATATTGACCTTTGGAGAGAATATGCCATACTCGTGGCTCTCGGGGTCTTAGCAGAATGGTTTGTAGTATCCCTACCCCAGGGCAGTCTTTCCCTGGGGTTCGCTATAGTGTTCGTTTCCTTCGTCAGGTTTGATACCACAACTACAGTAGTAATCAGTGTTCTAAGCGCCTTTATGGCCAATAGCATTTTTAGTAAAGACGGGCTTTTTCGGTCTACGTTGTTCAACGGGGCCCAGTATACCATTTCTGCATTTATGGCTTCAGCGGCCTATCACAATTGGGGGGGACAGTTATCCAACAAGATAACCATTCAAAACTTAATTCCACTGATTTGTTTTGTCCTGGTTTACTTTTTTGTAAACCATCTTCTGGTCACATTGTTCCTGTGGCCCTCAGTACGCCACCAAACTTGGAATATGTGGCGTTCGGCATTGAAATGGGATGCTCTGACTTATATGTTTGCCGCCCCGATCGGCATATTAATGGCCCTGATCTATGAGAAGACAGGGAGTTTGGGGGCGGTACTGCTATTTATCCCACTGCTGACCCTGAAGTATCTCTTCCGTCTGTATATTAATCTGGAAATGGCTAATAAGGAATTGGCAGTCCTTTACGAGGTGGCTAAGAACCTGGGTGCCCACCTCGATCTTTCCAAGACCCTGGGCCTTATTTTACAGGAAACCAGGAGAGTAGTGAATTACCATACGGCTGTTATCTATCTATGGGAGGAAGAAGAACAGGTATTGATGCCTACTGCTATCAGGAGCCCTTTTCATGAACAATTGAGAGATATCATCTACTCACTGGGAGAAGGATTAGTGGGAGGTGTAGCTAAGGCCAGGGAACCTGAGATAGTCTATGATACGAAGAAAGAGCCCTCTCTCAGAGGTATTCCGGGGATTAATCAGTTTTTGCGTTCTTTGCTGGTTATACCACTAATTCTGGATGATAAGCTAATCGGTGTGATAGCCGTAGGGAAAAAGGATCCCTACGCCTATGGCCCAAAACAACTCCGGATTCTAGGTAGTCTGGGCGGACAGGTTGCAGTTGCCATGGAAAATGCCATGCTGTATAAGAAGATTGAAAAGTTGGCTGTAACCGATGGTCTGACGAAGGTATACAACCACCGGTATTTCTATAAAAGAATCGAGGAGGAGTCTGAGCGCAGTAGGAGGTATGGGACAACTTATTCTCTGCTGATGCTGGATCTGGACTTCTTTAAAAAGTTTAACGATACCTATGGCCACCGGGCCGGTGATGCAGCCCTGTCCACCGTGTCCCGAGTCTTAAAAGAAAATACCCGGTCTGTTGATGTTGTCAGCCGGTATGGTGGAGTGGAATTCGCTGTTATTCTGCCGGAAACTGATGCGGTACCCGCCCGACTGGTGGCTGAACGTATCCGCCGGGCGATAGAGGATACCCCGATTCAAGTGGCGGACGGGGCACCTCCGGTTCGTGTAACAGTGAGTATGGGAATCGCCACCTGTACCCAGGATGCGGCATACCCCAATGAGGTCATCGAATTAGCTGATAAGGCCCTGTATTATTCCAAGAGAACAGGCAAGAACCGTGTTTCCCTGTGGTCTGAAGTGCCGGTGGGCGCGCTACCCGCAGAGGAGTAATGGGATGGGAGCTATAGTTATTTAGAAGCCTGACCGCTGGGTCATGGCTTTTTTTATTTTGGCGAAGTTTTGCAAAGTCACCAATTCCTCTCGTTTTACATAATATGAATTGCAGGTTAACCTGAATCTCAACGCTTTAGAGAGAGGAGGCTTTCTAATGGGCAGTGGTGGATTTTTCAAAGATAACTTTGCCTTTGTCCTGTTCCTGATTCTGATCCTTCTGTTCTTTGGGGACATTGACTAAACACTCGAAAGCCCTCACCCTGGTGGTGGGGGCTTTTGCAGTTGGTAGAGCTGATTATGGGAGTCCGCTGATGAGTTAGTCATACACCGCTGACAGAAAGACAATTTTGGAGGAAACGCCCTTGCAGTTGGTCGAATATCCCCTTACTATGAAAGATCTGTTATGTGTTGTGTATATGGCCAAAAATAAAGATCGGTATAGGGCTTTTATGACCCATAACCTTAGTATGGATGCCCGTATCCTGTTGGGTGAATGCCCTGCGGCGACCCTGGATATATTGACACCGTCACTCCCGGTGGGTATAGCCTATTATATTCTAAAGACCATTTTTTCCCCGGAAGAGGTTTGTGGGTGCGATATATTAGGAATCAGAACCAGGCCTCGGGCTTTCGGATTGTTACGCAGCGGGGCTTCATATGATGAGTTGGTTATCCGAAAGGCCGGACAGGCCGTTAAGCTGCTTAAACATATTGAGAGCCTTATGGGGTCCGGGGCTCTGCTGCCCCGGACCGGCACATATCCGGTTAAATATTCTGTCGGTTGTAACCCGGCCATGGTGGTAATCCCTACCGCGGCCGAACTTGAAGAAACTAAAGAAGCACTGCGGGGAAGGATTTTGTTTGTAGAAGAGTTGAGTTTGATTTTAAACACGCCGTTCACCTGGACAAGTCCCAAAGTCTCATCAGCGGAAGCGGGTTCTAATCTGCTGAACAACCTTCAACTGCTGGCCCTGTCGGGAGATATAGAGATATTACCTGCCCTGGGATTTACTGCCCCAGGTGAAGTCACCTGTTTCCGATGCGGCCGGAAAACCAAACTAAAGAGTTCATTGGCCCGGTTGAAAACAGGGGTTGAACAAATATATCATACGCGGTGCCCGCTTTGTAATTACCCGTCTCTTTATTGTGAACAATGCAATTCCATGGGAGAATCGAGATTGTGCCGGGGCTTGTTTGCACTTGGCGAAAAAGTGAACAAACCTTTTAAGTACGGATTTCCGGGGGCCCTGCGAGTGAACGGTAATCTTCGCCGGGTAGGGGTCCCCCCTCTCACCCCTGCCCAAAGCCAGGCTTCTAAAGAATTAATTGATTTCGTGCATAATGGGGAAGGTGGTAACTGCCTTTTATGGGCTGTTACCGGAGCAGGCAAGACAGAGGTTGTCCTGAAAGCCGCTGCGGCTGTGCTGGAGGCAGGCGGCCGAGTCCTTTATGCGATACCACGCCGGGATGTAGTTCAGGAGCTGGCGCCGCGTTTAAAGGCAGCACTGCCCGGCTTTGAAGTAAGTGCAATCTATGGCGGGAGTCAGGAAAAATTCAGTCGTTCCCCGTTGATTATAGCCACTACTCACCAGGTATTGCGGTATTACAGGCAATTTGATCTGGTCATCCTGGATGAGGTTGATGCTTATCCTTACAGGGGAAATGAGATGCTGCACAGGGCGGTGAAACGTGCGGCCAAACCGGGCGCCCACACCATCTGCCTGACTGCTACCCCCGATGCCCAAACCTTGGCTGAGGCCAGGCGCGGCTTGATCAAACTGATAACGATACCGGCACGGTATCATGGCCATCCTGTTCCTGAACCGGAAATATTGCGGGTAAATCCTTTTCAGACAGGGCCGCACGGGTTGGAGGCTTCCATTTTTCTTTCTGACCTTTTGCAGAGGTGGAGTGTCGGAGAACGGGCTCAGGTCTTTATTTTTGCTCCAACGGTAAAGCTGGTCGAAAAGTACGGGCCTGTCCTGAAGACGGCTGTTGCTGGCTGGGACGAGGGGATGAATACCGGGGTTTTAACCAGTCACGCCGGTGATCCTCTTCGGGATAGCAAGAGAGAAGATTTTAAAAACGGTATATGCCGTATTTTTGTTACTACCAGCATTATGGAGCGGGGAATTACGGTTAAGAAGGCCAACGTTCTGGTCTTGGATGCTGACTATGAAGCGGTGTTTGATGAAGGGTCTCTTGTCCAGATGGCCGGCAGGGCAGGGCGGTCGGCGGAATATCCCGGAGGGCGGGTGTTATTTATGGGAGCGCATATTTCCACGGCGATGAAAAAAGCATGTGCGCAAATTGGGTTCCTCAATGATATTGCCAGGCGTCAGGGGTACCTGTTAAACAATAACGGAGGGTTACGGTGATGAGTTTTCTAAGGTTTGCTTTGGACCTGCTTTTTCCGGCGGCCGGCAGCTGTCTAATCTGTGGCCGGGATAATGTTGGAAACGGTGTTTGTCGCCAATGTCACGATGCGGTTGCGAAGAAGCCAAAGCTTTATTACTGCCCCGTTTGCGGCCGTTATTACCCGTTTCGCGCAGCAGTTTGCAAAGCAGATTTGATATGTGCCGAATGCGTTGAGAGGCCCCCGGCTTTTTTTGCTGCCCGGTCCGTGGGGCCGTACGGGGACCAATTGAAGGAGGCCATTTACAGGTATAAGTATGGGGGCTTCCGCTCACTGTCATTTTTTTTGGGCGAACTGCTGGCCGATCTCTTTTTGAATGAACCCTCTTTCGGTGACACAAACCTACTTGTTCCTGTGCCTGTCAGCCCAGCCAAGGTGGGTATTAGGGGGTTTAACCAGTCGGAGCTGCTGGCCTGCCGCATGGCAAGTTTACTCAGCCTGCCGGTTAATAACTGCCTTTTCCGAGTCCGGCATACACCAAGTCAGAGCAAGCTCACCGGTAAAGTGCGGAAGGAAATACTCAAAGGTGCGTTTGCTATGATAGAGAGACTGGGCCAGGTAAATGTGGTTCTGGTAGACGATATCCTGACTACCGGGGCAACAGCCCGGGAGTGTGCCAGAGTTCTACTCGAAACGGGGGTAAAGAGAGTGGGGGTTATAACATTGGCTTCAGGGATCCAAGAAAAATTTGACAATTATGGTGAAGAAAGAAGGAAGAAGAAGTAATTTGTCGAAAAATACAAGTAATGAGGATTATGGCGGGAGGCGGAGACCGTGAGTGATTTAAGAAATTGTTCACAGTGTGGTAAGGTATTTGTTCGGATCAATAGGAATATTTGTCCCGACTGCATGGACAAGGAAGAGCATGAATATGAAGAAGTCAGAATGTATCTGAAGGATAATTCGGGGGCTTCCGTTATGGAGATTGCGGAAGTAACAGGTGTACATGAGGACAAAATTCTTAAATGGATGAGAGAAGGCCGGATAGACGCTACTTACCGGGGCGATGGGGTAATAACCTGTAAGAGGTGCGGGGCAGCCATCACAGCCGGTAATTTGTGTGCCAAGTGCGCCCAGTCCTTGGCTTCACAGTTTAAATCCGCCGGTGCCGTGGCACCCAAGGAGGAAAAGCACGAAACAGATGCTGCGGCCAAAACCAGAGGAATGTTTGTGGCTGAAAGGTTAAGAAACGAAGACTAGCGGCGATATTTCGAGCGCGGAAGACTTTACACAGGCTATTTAAATAAAACGGGCCTAAAGTGGAACTGGCTGTTTGACGACAAATGGAGTAACTTAATAATCATCCGTTATGGAAAAGAGGTGCCGGTATGATTATTTCAAACAGCCAAATTAGAAACTTGCTGACTAATTATCAGAAACAGGGTGAAAAGGCTGCTGAATCGCAAAGTGGCGTAGAGCAGAAGGACCTGAAAGAACAAGTCGTGAAAGCCGATATTATCCAAAATCCAAAAGTCTATTCTGCAGCCAAGGACGTTATTAAGGAACTTCCTGATATCAGGCAGGATAGGACGGCCAAGATTGAAAAACAGGTTAAGACAGGTACATATGAAATTACAGATGAAGAGGTTGCGGAAAAGATGATTGGCCGCAGTCTGGTAGACAAAATGGTGTGACTTTAACACAGGCGCCTGTGTAGTTTGATTGCAATTTGGGGGTGTAGGCGTGGAAAAAGATTGTACCGGTTTGATGGAAATAATGGGGAAGCAGCTTGGCATTTACCGCAGTCTGTTGTCCCTGGCTCTGGAAAAACAACCGGTGTTGGTAAAGGGTAACATCAGTGAGCTTGAGCGGATTACAAAAGAAGAGGAACTTCTAATCTTACAGGTTGGTAGGCTTGAGGAGCAGAGGCGGGCGCTGCACCAGGCACTGGCCAACCATTTCGTTCTTTCCCCGGAAGAACTAACATTAACAGAACTGATTAAACGTACTGACCAAGAGGCAGGGGCAAAGTTTCAGCAGCTTTTTGCTGAACTGGGGGAAATCCTTAACGAACTGGCCGACATTAATCTCAATAATACTGATCTTATTAACAGTTCTCTTGACTATATAAACATTTCCCTCAATTTACTCACTGATAGTGAGAAATCATCGGTTTATGCCGGGAATCACGATGAGAAAAAAACGTCATCAGCGGCCAAGATTTTTGACCGGACGGTATAAAGCCGCCTTGTATTTTTAATAAGGTAAAGGGGATGAAAATTGCATGAGTTCAACTTTT
>Ga0209347_1003243_pt1 | contig 19490 bp, 18 predicted proteins | sample AutmiccommuBRH23_FD_187382 | JGI IMG/M metagenome (GOLD analysis project Ga0209347, IMG submission 187382) | Deep subsurface microbial communities from Mt. Terri, Switzerland - Autotrophic microbial communities BRH/23 (SPAdes) (version 2) | ecosystem: Environmental > Aquatic > Deep subsurface >...
ATCAGGGCCCGGGGCCGGCATGAGGATTTCTACGTCAAGGTCCAAAATGAAACCGGGATCACCTTTATTAAGGGCAAGGCCGGTGAAATACTGGAGGACGCGGCCAGCGGCGATCTGATCGTGGTGGCCGAGGACCAGATTAACCAGCAGCTCACCGAGGAAAAATTCGACCTGGTGGTCCTGGCCACCGGTATGCAGCCCGCCACCGCCGCCGTTAAAATCCCCGCCAATGTGTCCTACGATGCGGACGGCTTCGTGGCCGAGGGACAGGGCGGTATCTGCGCCGCCGGCTGCACCAAGAAGCCCCAGGACGTTGCGGCCGCAGTGCAGGATGCCACCGCTGCAGCCTTGAAGGCAATCCAATCAGTGAGGGGGCAGAGCAATGGCTAATAAAATCGGAGTGTACATCTGTTCGGGATGCGGCATTGGCGACGCTCTGGACATCAACGCCCTCGCTAAGGTGGCCACCAAGGAGTACAAGGCCCCTGTTTGCAAGAACGATGCCTTCCTGTGCGGTAAAGACGGTGTGGAGATAATCAAAAAGGATATCGAGTCTGAAGGGATCAACTGTGTAGTGGTGGCCGGCTGCTCGGGCCGGGTCAACTACGACGTGTTTGACTTCGGCCCCGCGGTGGCGGTGGAGAGGATCAACTTAAGAGAGCGGGTGGTCTGGACCCAGGAGCCCGATGACGAGGATACCCAGGCCATGGCCGAGGACTACATGCGGATCCACCTGGTCAGGTATAAGAATTTTGAATTGCCCGAGCCCTTCATCGGAGAAGACCTTTCCAACAAGATACTGGTGGTGGGCGGAGGTCTGGCCGGTATGACCGCCGCCCTGGAGACCGCCAAGGCCGGCTATCCGGTGGTTCTGGTGGAGAAGGAGGATTCCCTGGGCGGCTGGCTCAAGAAGTGCTACAAGACAATCCCCCTGAAGTCCCCCTATACCAATCCCGAAGACACCAACCTGGCCAAGCGGGCCGGGGAAGTGCTGGAGCACCCCAATATTACGGTCTATACCTCGGCCGCCATTGAGAAAACCGCCGGCGCGCCGGGTATGTTTGACGTTTCCATCAGGCAGGGGGACAGTTCGGTAAGTGAGCGGGTGGGGGCCATCGTGCTGGCCACCGGAGCCGTTCCATATGACCCGGAGAAGTTAACCCACCTGGGCTACGGGGTATCTCCCAACGTGATTACCCAGACCCGGATGGAGGAACTGGCCGCCGGGGGATCAATTTCCCGCCCTTCGGACGGCAAGGCGGTGCAAAAGGTGGTCTTTGTCCAGTGCGCCGGGTCCCGGGACCCGGAACACCTGCCGTACTGCTCGGCAGCCTGTTGTGTGGAATCCATCAAACAGTCCCTCTACGTCAAGGAGCAGAACCCCGAGGCCGCGGTTTATGTCTTCTACAAGGACATCAGGTCCTCGGGCCACTATGAGCACCTTTACAAACAGGCCCAGACCGCCGGCGTGGTCTTCGTCAAGGCCGACGTCACCGGGGTCAGTGACGACGGCGGCAACCTTACCGTAGAGGCCCAGGATTTACTGATGGGTTCGCCCACCATGGCCGATGAGGTGGATCTGGTGGTTCTGGCCAACGGCATGGTGCCCACCACGGCCCTGGAAGACCCGGCCCTGGCCGGTGCCGCCCCGGCCGAAGCCGAGGCCGCCGCTGCCTCGGAAGGGAAGGAGGGACCCCCTCCGGCCGCCCCGGCAGCCATCATCAAGTCCAATATACTGAACCTGCAGTACAGGCAGGGTCCCGAGCTGCCGGAACTGAAATACGGCTTTCCGGACTCGCATTTTATCTGCTTCCCGTACGAAACCCGCCGCACCGGCATCTACGCCGCCGGCAGCGTCAGGAGGCCCATGGATCTGTCCCAGTCGGTGGGGGACGCCACCGGCGCCGCCCTCAAGGCCATTCAGTGTGTCGAGATGACCGCCCGGGGCATGGCGGTGCACCCGAGGTCCGGGGACCTTTCCTTCCCCGACTTCCAGATGAGCCGTTGCACCCAGTGCAAGCGCTGCACCGAGGAGTGTCCCTTCGGGGCCATCAACGAGGACGAGAAGGCCAACCCGCTGCCCAACCCCACCCGCTGCAGAAGGTGCGGCACCTGCATGGGGGCCTGCCCGGAGAGGATTATCTCCTTCAAGAATTACTCGGTGCCCATGATCGGCAATATGCTCAAGGCCATCGAGGTTCCGGAGGAGGATGAGGAGAAGCCGAGGATACTGATTTTCGCCTGCGAAAACGACGCCATCCCGGCCCTGGACATGGCCGGCGTAAACCGCCTTGGCTACAGCAAGTGGGTGCGGGTGATCCCGGTCCGCTGCCTGGGCTCGCTGAACCTGATTTGGGTCAACGACGCCATGTCGAGAGGTATTGACGGGGTTCTGCTGATGGGCTGCAAGCACGGTGACGATTACCAGTGCCACTTTATGAAGGGCAGTGAGCTGGCCGGCATAAGGCTGTCCAAGGTCTCCGAGACCCTGGACAGACTGGGGCTGGAGTCCGAGCGGGTGAACATGACCGAGGTCAGCGTGATGGACTACGACAAGGTACCCAAGATTATCAATGACTTTGCCGAGAAGCTGGATAAGCTGGGGCCCAACCCGATGAAGGGATTTTAACCCGGAATTTTCAGCTCAAGCAACTCAAAAAGGGAAGGGACGGCCTTAGGGCCGTCCTGCCTCCTTTAAGGACAATGAATAATCATTCACCACAAAGACTCCAAGGTCACTTTTTAGGGGATTTGCCAGCTATATTTTGGCTAAAGGAGCATAGGAGATGACTCAACCCATAAAGTATGAATCTGAATTCGCCAAGGAAATTTATGCTCTGGAAAATGGCCAGCAGATAAAAAAGTGCATGCAGTGCGGCATGTGCGACGTTTCCTGCGCCACCAAAAAAGAAATGGACTACTCCCCCCGGGAGCTTTTCATGCTGCTGAGGACAGGCAACAGGGACGAGTTTTATAAGGCCAACACCATGTGGATGTGCAGCACCTGTCTGATGTGCAAGGTGCGCTGCCCCCGGGGGATAGCCCTGGTGGACGTGATGCACGACTTAAAAGCCTATGCTATCAAGCAGGGACGCACCAAACCTCCCCAGGCCGCTTTTTACCAGGCCTTCTGCCAGGACATTATGAGTCGTGGCCGGCTGTTTATGGGCGGCCTGATGGCAAGATACTACCTTAAGCGCGGCTGGACCGAAATGGTTAAAGCCGGCTTTGAAATGAAAGACCTGGGGCTGAAAATGGTCATGCACAGCCGGATCCCCATGAAACCGCCCAAAGGCATCAAGGGGTTAAAAGGGATGAGGGCGATTGTGGAGCGTGCCCAGGAACTGGTGGGAGAGGAGGTCAAGGGATGAGATACAGCTTTTATCCCGGCTGTTCCATGGAGGGGGAAGCTCTGCCGTACCTGAAATCCTTCGAGGCGGTAGCCGATGCCCTGTACATGGGGCTGGAGGAGATTCCGGACTGGAACTGCTGCGGAGCCACCGTGGCTTCCGGTGTGATCGGCGATTTTCCCGCCCAGGCCCTTTCCGCCCGCAACCTGGCCCTGGCTGAGCCCATGCGCTTTGACATTGTGGTTCCCTGTAGCTCGTGCTATATGAATTTGGCCCAGGCCAACAGGAAGTTCCAGGAAGACCCTCATTTCCGGGCCATGATCAATGAGGCGCTGCGGGCCGGTGGGCTGAAGTACAAGGGATCGTTGAAGGTCCGCCAGATCATTGACGTTTTGATCAACGACGTGGGGCTTGAGAAGATTAAGTCTGCGGTAAAAAAGCCCCTTACCGGACTAAGAGTGGCCGGGTACGTAGGCTGCCAGACCCCAAGGGTTTTTCCCTGGGAGTTTGACGACCCGGAACAGCCGGTGTTTATGGACCGGGTCATCGAGGCCCTGGGTGCCACGCCGGTGAAGTTCCCGCTCAAGACCCGCTGCTGCGGTGGTTCCCATAATCTGACCAGGCCTGAGATCACCACCGGGTCGGCTGCAGGCATCATTAACTGCGCCCTGGAGGACCAGGCCCAGATCATGGTTACCGCCTGCCCCATGTGCCAGCTGAACATGGACGCCTTCCAGGGCATGATCAAGGGCGAGTATGAACTCAAGGCCGAGATGCCGGTGCTGTTCTTAACCCAGCTGATGGCTATTGCCTTTGATCTGCCGCCGGCCTCCTGGGCTTTGAAGCACAATATAGTATCGCCCTATGCCGCCCTGGCCCCCTTTGGGGTCAAGTAGCGGCCTTTGACAAAAGTATAACAAGCAAAAAAATCAGGATATTATAATCCTGATTTTTTTATGGCGTGCTGTTTTTTTCCCCGGGCGGCTAATTACTTCTCCTCGCAGACCTTAATGCCCTCACGGATCTTTTTGCTTATTTCCTTCATTAAATCCTGAAAATCAGCATTGGCCAGGTGGGAGGCCCTGATCACCGGGTGTTGTACCGCAGTTTTCTCGGTCTCGGAGAGCCTCTTTTTCTCTTCGGCGGTCATTTCAAGGCCGGCCATCTCTTTTTTTAGCTGATCCTGCTGCAGTTGCTGCAGGTCCTCCATCATTTTGCGGGCTTCCTGGTTATGCAGCAGGTCATATTCAGCCTTTTTCATTTTCCTGTATTGATCAGTCCGGGCCACCAGCCCGCCCAGTTCAACGCATTTCTCCAGTATGTCCTCAATCTTAGGCGTATCTGTCAATTCCTCACCCCCTGAGGTTATTTTCTCCAGCCAAAAGAAAAAATCCTCCAGCAAACATTCATTTTACAAAAGAAAAAGGCCAATCAAAGTATGGCCATTTTTTAACCATATAAAAGCGGGCTTAGATAGCGCCGCCTGTAGAGGCCTTCCTGCCCGAGGGCTTACCCGGGGCATTGGGCCCCTGGTCGTCAAGCCTGACGGTTTTAATGGCCTCGTAAATCAGCACCGGCTGCCCGTTTTCCACCCTGATCCTGACCTCGCCCCAGCCCAGCTCCCTGATGAATTTTATCAACTGCTTTTCCCTGTTGCTAAGCACCCGTGAAGCAGTAATCTCTTCAGGCATCAGCCTCTCCCTTTCACAAAGCGTATAGCAATTTGTACATATATTCACAACTATACTATCAAATAATTAGTCATTTGTAAACCATGTAGTGTTAAAAAAGTGGGGAGGGGGCCTGTATATTTTCAGTGGTAGGCCGTTTTCCTTCTCCGGCTGAGTATTTCTTCAACACCCAGGGCTGTAATGACGGTAAGGCAGAAGAAGATGCCGGCGAAGAGCATGGGCTGTTTTTCAATGTCCACCGGCGCGCCGGTTAAACCTTCTCTGAGGTTTACGATCTTGCTTTTTTGGGCCAAGACGGCATTGTCCCTGACGGCGAAAACCTCAACCCGGACCTGGGGGCTGTACTCCTGGCGGCTGATGAAGAGAGAACCGTTAAATGCACCGCCCTGGACACTGAGGCCGTGGTCGGTGAAGCGGTAGCTGCCGTTTTGTTCAAGGGCCGAAATGGCCTTTTGAATCTGGCCGCCGGCCTCGGGGCCATCCATGGCCACTCTTTTTTCCTCGGACCAGGAATAGGCTGCAGCGCTGTTTTTAAGCCCTTCGTAGTCAGCGTTTATCTCTTGGCTTAGTTTTGGGAGATCGCCTGAGCTAATCACCTTGTAGACTGCGGGCAGGTTATCCACCATGACGTAGTTGGAGGGAAGAAGGCCGTTTTGGCCGAGGACCACTTTCTTCCCGGACCCCACCACCTTGATTATGACGTCGCACCCTTGGTCCACGGTGCCGGAAAAGGTCAGCTTGGCCTCGCGAAAAAGTATAGAGGTGTCCACCCGGGGATCCTTAATTTCCAGCACGCCGGCGGACGCCTGACCGGGGTATAGAAAAGCCGCCAGCGCCAGCGCCAGCAGGCAGGCAGTTATTAAGCGGTATGCGGGCGTCCCTGTGCTTACAGTTCGCCACATCGCAAATCCCCCCTAAAGCTAGTTAACGAACACCGACTGGTCGATGGCCCTCTTGACGGCACTTTTGAGGTCAACCAGTTGGAAGGGCTTGGTGATGTAGCCCACCGCCCCCCGTTTGATGGCCTCCAGGGCTGTGGGCATGCTGCTGAATGCGGTCATGAAAATAACAGGAACGTCCGGGTGGTTCTCCTTGATCTTCAGCAATGTCTCCAGCCCGTCGATGTCCGGCATTTTGTAATCCAGGAGAACCAGGGAGACACTGGCTTGATCCAGCATTGATATGCCGTCATATCCGTTGTCCACGGAGATAACCTCATAGCCTTCACTCTGCAGGGCCTTTTCCAGCGCCCAGCGCATCCCCTTTTCATCATCGATGACTAAAACCCTGGTCTCTGTCATTTGGTTTTCCCCCTTTGGTTGTTTCAAACAGGGAAACAGATGGTAAAGGTGGTGCCCTTACCGGGCTCACTGTCTATGTCCACGGTTCCCCGGTGAATCTTGATAATCTCCTGGCTGATGGCCAGGCCCAGACCGGTGCCTTCCTTCTTCCTGGTGTAAAAGGGTTCGAATATCTGCTGGATGGATTCTTTTTCAATGCCTATGCCATAGTCCCGGATGGTGACACAGACCTTGTCCGGCCGGGGTTGGGAGGTTCTGATCTCCAACTTGCCGCCCCCCGGCATGGCCTGGATGGCGTTCATAATGATATTGATAAAGACCTGGTGCAGCTTTTCCCGGTTGCCCTGGAAGGGGCTGAGGCCCTGGTCCGGTTCGGACAGAAGGCTGATCCTGCTTTTTTCAGCCAGGGGCCCGATGTACTGTACTACCTCCCCGACAATATCGTTCAGGTCCAGGGTCTCTACCCGGTAGCCCTCGCTGCGCCCAAAATCCAACAGTTCCGAGGTTAACTTGTTGTGCCGCTCCAGCTGGCCGGTGATCATCCTGATATGCTCTTCCATGTCCGGGATCCGGTTCTTCTTGATTTCATCGGCGATAAGTTCGGTGGCGGCCTGGATAATGGCCATGGGATTGCGCAGTTCGTGGGCAATGTCGGCCGCCAGCCGGCCCAGGGTGGCCAGTCCTTCCGACCGCTTGAGTCTTTCTTCCAACTGCTTTTTCTCAGCCAGGGCCAGGGCCATCTTATTCACGGCTCTGGCGATCTCGCCCAGGTCTCCGGGCATGGGGGGGATCACCTGGTTGAAATTTTTCTCTATCTCCTGCAGCCCCCGTTTGATCCGATCCACCCTGGCGTTCATCTGATTGGTGGCGATGTGCGTGACCACGATGCCTGAGGTGAACAGCACCAGGATCAGATACATAATTACGATACGGGCCCGCCTGCTTTCGGCAAAGGCCGGGTGGATGCGCTCCTCGGCCCAGACCACGGCGACTATTTTAGCATCCACAACAATGGGGGTAAGGCACTCCAGAAAATTATCGTCCCAGGTCTTGCCCACCCTGGTGATGGGCACCCCGCCGGAGACCACGGCGCTGATGCCGGCCGCCGCCTCGTTGCGGATGCGCTTTTCCCTGGCCTCCTGCTCCTCGGGAGGTCTGATCTTGTACTCATGGATGAAGCCGTGAATGAATATCCTGTCTGACTCCACTATATACATGCACAGCCGGACGCCATTGTAGCTGGCGGCCATGGGTGCGGCCACCTCGTCAAAGGACTGCCTCATCAATTGGTTAAGCCCCCCGGTGTCCTGGCCATTTTTGTTGGCGCTGATCTTTTGATGGATCTGGCTGGCCAGGTTGTCTGTGATGCCGGACAGCTTTCTTTCTGAGTTGGTGATCAGAACGTCCTCGGACTTCTCCAGAAAGAATATGTCATAGATGACCACGATGACCGGTATCAGCAGCAGCAAGGTCACCGCCATCAGCATCTGGGTCTTGAAGCCCCGCCTGAACAGTTTGATCATCAAAAACCCCCGCTAAAACAAGTGGTATAAAAAACAAAGGCCGAAAACCCCCACACAAGAGGTCTGCGGGGTTCCGGCCTATCGTTGTTCGATTCGGCGTATGCAGTTGGTTAATGTAATAGTAACAAAGCGGGGTATCCTTGTCAATGACCAATTGAGAAATAAATAACATGCTTTCCCTAGAGGAAAGCCGGCCCGGCCACTGCCGCAAAACCAATTCTAACACTACAAAATTAGTTTTTAGATAGTGACAAATTGCAGATAGCTGCAGTATATAATATTGGCATTGTGATAACGTGCACATATTAACAATAATCAGGGCGTTACTTTTTTTGTCACAAAAAATTAAAATAAAAAGGCCGCTTGTTTACGGCCTGGAATTGTTTGTAATTGTTTCCGGCGTTACTTGACGGCGGCCCGGCCCGCGGCGGACTGGCTTTTCTCGATGCTGTAGACAGCGGCCCCGGAGGTGCTGACCAGGGCGCTTATCTCCATAAACAGCTCCCTGCTGCGGACTACCCCCACCGCCAGGCTGTCACTGAGTACCGGCAGGTTTTTGGCGGAGTGCTTGGTCATGCCGTACACCGCTTTGATCAGCGGATCTTCCTGCTCCACGGAAAACTCCACCGGCTGCATGATCTCCCGGGCCTTTTTATCGGTGGCTTCAATGCAGCGGTCGGTGAACAGCCCCTCCCAGAATACCGGTATGGCCCACTCCTTGCTGATGGTCCAGCCGCGATAGGTGCCACCTTTTAAAAACTGGGGCTCAATGGCGCCCAACACCTCTTCAAGGCTGATAAACCCCGCCAGCAGGTTGTTGTCGTAGACCAGTAGGGTGTCGCCGCCGCTCATTGACTTTTCCTCGGCGGAGTCAATGGATTTTCTAAGTACGCTGACAATTTCCCTGAATCCCGTGTCGGCGTTGACTTTCAGGTAGTTACCCACGGGGACCATGATGTCGCCTATTTTTCTCTCGGCAGAACCAATGGTGGACATAGTCTCAGCCTCCTTATCTTTTTATATTTATTTACGGATTTATTTGCCAGATCAATTTATCTGGTTTGCTGTACGGTTTTCTGAGTGTGCAGTTCAAGTTGGGCCTGCTTGGCTTCGGCCACTCCCTTAATCAGAAGGATAATCACAATGGCGCTTAAGGTGCAGGCAGCTCCCAGCATCAGTACTCCGGCGGCGGTGGACCACTGAAGCTGCTTGAAGATTACCGCCACGCCGGCCAGCAGCACGGTGATGGCGAAATACAGCCGGATCCTCATGCCCTTGACATAGGCGGTGGCCACGGAACCGATCTGTGCCCCAACGCCGGCGCCCAGCAGCATGACCATGGCGCCCACAATCTCGACCCGCCCGGCTGAAGCGTAAGCATAAGACCCCCAGGAGTTGGAAATCAGTATGCCCAGCAGGTCGGTGCCGACGGCCACGGTGGTGGGCAGCCCCATCAGGTAGATGAACATTGGCACCCGGACGAACCCTCCGCCCACCCCCAGGAAGCCGGAAACAAATCCGGTGAAAACCCCCAGGGCGATGATCAGCCAGATGGAGTATTCCTTGATGCCCGAGGCGGGGAGGGAGATCATCGGCGGGATCCTGAGCTTTTGAAGTTTGAGCGCGATGGGCGAGGTGTCGCTTTCGGTCTTGAGACTGCCGTCCTCATTCAGCTCCTGCCTCTTCTGAAACTTGATGTATTCCGCCAGCATAAAGCAGCCCACCGAGAAGAGCAGGACAATATAGACGATCCGGACGATGGGGCCCACCTGACCTATTTTTTCCAGGTACATGATGGTTTGTTTGCCAAGCTGTACCCCGTACATGCCGGTCAGGCCCACGATGATGCCCAGTTTCCAGTCAACGTGCTTGAGCAGGGCGTGTTTGAAGGTGGCCACGATGGACTTGCCAAAGATGTGGGCGATGTCGGTGCCGATGGCGAAAGCCATGGGGAAGCCGAAGATATTCAGGGCCGGGGTGACCATGAAGGCGCCGCCCACGCCGAAGAAACCTCCCAGCACACCTACGCAAAAACCTATCAACAGCAGGGCGTATGGGTTAACAACGGTATCAGCGATAGGAAGATACATTCCCCTTACCTCCTTAATCTTTCTAATAGCATTGGTCTCTTTAATTTCTTTTCTGTCTTTTTGTTTTTTTATCTATCTATTTTTTCGTTCCCTTGTAACTCCGGTTATTTTTCAGTTGTCAGCCGGTTGACTGGTTAAATCAATGAGCGCCTCCCTTGACGCCCAGCAGGCGGAGGACTACCTCGGTGATCAGTCCCAGGGAGATGCCCATCCCGGCCATGATGCCCAGGGTGATCAGTCCAAACATATTTTTATCGGCGGCGAAGGCGGTTTTTACGAATTCATTAAGTGTTTCCAGCATATTTATCCCTCCCGGTTTTTTAGTTGTGGTGACAAAAAGTATAATAATTCACTTGCAGTGACGGACTCCTTATGCTATATTAAAGATGTCAAAATGTACTAGGCTAACTTTTCATCCGTTTCCCGATTTGACCGCTATCTTCTATAAAACCGCCCCCTTTATCAACGTTCTGGGTATTTCGCCTACCCCCAGGGCGGAGAGTATCTCTTGCTGGATTCCGTCCGCGGGGGTAATGAACCTGACTTCCTTGTGGTTCATCTCATTTATGGTCAGCTTTATGTCCTCAAGTATCTCCAGCGCGCTTCTGGCGCTGATTTCTATGTTTTTCTGCCTGAGTATGTTTTCCAGGCACTTCTCCATCAGGTAGGCCAGCACCGAGACGAAAACATAGCCGCGAATCCTTGCTTCGGTGTAATCGCTGGGGCCGGCGTCATTGTTCTTGATCAGCCTGAATTCGTCCCTTGCCTCGGCGTAGTGGGTGTAGGCGTTGATGATCTGCAGCGGGGAAAGACTGCTGTTGTTGGTTTTGATGACAAACTTGCCGCTGCGGGAAATCTCCCGGTCAATTACCTCCTGTCTCCGGCGGTAGCTGAAGGTGTTGTTTTTTTCATCGTACATATTCTCGAAATAGCGGCGGCAGAAGGTGTCTTTAAGCAGGTTCTTGGCCTTATAGAAGTTGGCCTTGGCGTTGGTGCTGCACTTGTCTTCCACCCACTTTTGTATTTCAGCCAGTTCCTTTTCTATGCTGTTCAGCCCGCTTTCCAGGCTGAATATGTTTTCGGCCGCCTTTTCCGGGTTGTAGCAAAGCAGGTAGCGGTCACCGTAAATCTCTATTTCCCGGTAGAGTAGTCCGTCGTCAATGACCTCAAACTGGTCCGAGGGCATTTCCAGGAATCTTTCCAGGTGTCCCAGCTCCCGGTTGAACCTCAGCTCCAGGCCCATTATGTATTCGTAGCCATAGGCCACCAGGAGCCTGACATTTTCATCGGTGATAATGTTCTGGTCGCCGACGAAGATGCAGTTTTCCACGGCATACTGCTCCTTGATTTGGGAGACCCGCCGGGGCACCGTATCACCGTCGGCAAAGTTGCCGATAAACATCCGGTGGCCCAGGGGTATGCCATTTTCGCCGACCAGGATGCCCATGTCAACCTGTTTTCTTTCCGGCGGCCGGTTGATAAAAGTCCTCCCGCTGCGATGATTGCCGGCCTCACTGATGGCCCTTTCGAAAAACCCCCTGGTCAGGTGGCAGTATATGGTTCCGGAATGGGCCGGGAACAGCTTCTGGATGTTCTGGAAGATTTGCTTTTCCAGGGGCTCTTTGATGGCAATCAGGGCGTCCAGGGCCTTTGAGAAATGATCCGGCGAGATATTTTTCCCTTCCAGCTGGGGCAGGTAAAGGGACCGGTACCACTGGCTCAGTGATTTTCTGTTTTTCGGCCGGATGACCTGATTCATGACCATTATTTCCGCCAAGATGGGCAGAAAAGTTGATTTTTCCGAACCCGTCAAATCCTGAACGGTTTTGTTGATGCCCAGGGTGCTCCAGACCTTGTGCAGGGCCATGACGTCCCCGAAATGGAGGACTTTTTTAGTTTCAAAGGAGGCATCCTCGGATTCGGACTCGGCGCCGCAGATCCTGGCCAGCCCGCTAATCAGCCCCTGCACCTTTTCCGGGGTCAGGTCTTCTATGTTGCCCAGGTTGGCAATGACGCGCTGCTTCACCTTATTGCCTTCCCGGTAGTTTTCAATCAATTTTACGTAGGTGTACTCCTTGCCGTTGCTTTTGCTGATGACTTTACGGAAAAACATCACTACACCAACTTTCAGCTTTTCTTTAGCGCCAACGGTTTTTTATTGTCCCGCTGAAGGTTTTGGTCACTACAATCATGTGACATAAAGCACAATTATGGCCTAAATAATATGCTTCCTTTGTTTTTGTTGTCATTACAAACCCGGCGGGTTTGGAGGGAAGCATCGGTCTGGTTGACTATTAAACTTTTGCTACCGTTTTTGTCTTTTCTTGCGGAAGCTTTTTGTTCCTGCGCTCCGCTCCCTGACGCCTTATCTGTTCAGGCGGCGGGGGACTCTCTTAGCACTATTTTTAGTTAGTTTTAGTATATATGATTGGCACTGGTTGTGCAATCTTTCACAAAAATGTTATAAAATTAAAAATATTCATTTACTGATCCTATTATAAGCCAATCTGAGGGGTGGTGCAATATTTCACATAACTTTTTTAGCATTAATTTTTTAACTGCAAAAGTTCTCCCACGGTCACTGCGCGGTAGCCTTTGTCCTTTAGTCCCTCCAGCAGAAGGGGGAGGGCCTGCACCGTTTTTGTCCGGTCCAGCAACCCGTCGTGCAGCAGTATTATTTCCCCCGGCGCGATGTTTTTCAGCACCCTGGCGGACATTTGACCGGGCGTGACGGCCTGGCTGTTCTCCAGGCAGACGGCCCACATGACGATGGTGAAGCCCAATCTTTGCAGGTCCGCCTGATCCCCGGGGGTCAATTCCCCCCGGGGCGGGCGAAAGTAATTATTTTGTTTTCCGGTCAGCCGGTTAATCAGAAGGTTGGTGGACGCCACCTCGGACAGTAGCTGGCCGGGGTCCAGTTCCTTCATTTGAGGGTGGGTCCAGGTGTGGTTGGCCAGCTCGTGCCCCTGCCGGTCAATCTCCAGGGCCAGTCCGGGTTTTTTTTCAGCCTGGGATCCCACGACAAAGAAGGTGGCCTTAACCCCGTAGCTCTCCAGAATCTTAAGCACCTCGGGGGTGAATCTTGAATCCGGCCCGTCGTCGAAGCTTAAGGCTACCATCTTTTCCCCGGTTTCAACCCGGTATATTTTTTCCGCCGGCTTATCGCGGGAGGAGAATGCATTTTCCGTCAGGCTCAAGATCCCCCTGGCCCAGGAGACCGTGCCGGTATGCAGCAGGGCAAGGGCTGTAAAGATGAGTAGGAATGAATAGATAATGTATTTTTTCATCCGGGCCTCCCGCTGCGAAGTTTTTTAAAGCCGCAGAGTACAGAGCAAAACAGTTCGGGCAGGACGAAGAAAAGGCCCATCCGGTGATGGGCCCTTTTTTCTTTCTACCCTGAAATTAGATCATTTTGCGCAGTTCGCCTCTTAAGAGCTTGCCCGAGGTGGTTTTGGGCAGGTTTTCCACGAACCTGATCAGCTTGGGGATCTTGTAGCGGGCCAGTTTGTTGGCGCAGAAGGTCCGTATTTCCTCCGGGCTGATCTGGCTGCCCTCCCGCAGCAGGACGAAGGCCAGAACCTCCTCGCCCATGATCGGGTCGGGGACCCCCACCACCGCGGCGTCGAAAATGAACGGGTGGGAATAGAGCACTTCCTCTATTTCCCGGGGGTGGATGTTGAAGCCGCCCCGGATAATCAGGTCCTTTTTCCGGTCAACGATGTAGAAGTAGCCGTCGGCATCCTGGTAGCCCAGATCGCCGGTGTGAAACCAGCCGTTGCGCAAGGTCCATTCGGTTTCTTCGGGGCGGTTGTAATACCCCTTCATGACATTGTGTCCCCGGACCACTATTTCGCCAATCTGACCCAGGGGAACCTCCCGGTCCTCGTAATCAAATATTTTTACCTCCACCCCGGGTATGGGCAGCCCAATGGATCCCGGTTTGTAAATACCATCAAGGGGCATTGTGGTGGCTGTGGGTGAGGTTTCGGTCAGCCCGTAGCCCTCGAATAAGCGCAGGCCGAATTTTTCTTCGAAGGACTTGAAAACATCCGGCGGGGTTGGCGCCGCGCCGGTAAAGGCCAGGCGCCAGGAGCCGAGGTCGTATTTCTCGATCTCCGGGTACTTGACCAGCAGGGCGTACATGGTGGGAGGCCCGAAGTAATAGGTTACCTTTTCATTTTGAATGGCCTCCAGCACCGCCTGGGGACCTTTCCAGCCGTCGTGCACCACCAGGGTGGCCCCCACCAGCAGGGAGGCGTTCATGACGCAGGTTTGGGCTGCGGCTTGGTGGGCCGGGGCGATCATCAGCGACCGGTCCGCACCGGTAATGTTGCAGCACTGGGCGAAGGCCAGGGCGTTGCGGTAGAGGTTGTGGTGGGTCAGCATGGCCCCCTTGGGGGTGCCCGAGTTGCCCGAGGTGTACAGCAGTTCGATCACATCGTGCCTGGAGGCGGCCTTGTCCGGGGTGAAGGTGTCCCGGCCGGAGTTCAGCACCTGGTCGAAGGAGCTGACGCCGGCCTCCCCGCCATTATACCCGGTGGCAATAATCCCCCGGGGAACCTGTATCTCCGAGGTGATTTTCTTAAAGGTCGGGACCAGATCATGCCTGGTAATGACCACCGAGGGCAGGGAATCCAGCATGATAATGCTGTGCTCGTTGATGGTGTAGTGGGGGTTGACCGGCACCACTATGCCCCGCAATTTAATTATGGCATAATATGAGATGATGAACTCCGGGCAGTTTTCCATGGCCAGCAGCACCCGATCCCCGGGAAGGATGCCGGTGTTCTTGAGCCCGCCGGCCAGCCTGTCAATCAGGGCATTCAGCTGTCTGTAGGAAATCCTCTGATCACGGTAAACCAGGGCTTCCTTCAAGGGGTTCAATTGGCTTTGATCGGCCAGCATGAGGGCAAGATTCATTTATCGGGTACCTCCTTGTCGCGCCAGTGGGCGTGAAGTAGGTTAAATACCGGAAAACTAAACGGTCTAACTGAATATTTTCTCTTCAGGCGGAAAAAATCCTTCTTTTTTAAATGGGAAAGGAGATATCTATGGAAGGACAGCGGGATAAGGATGGACAGCCCCGAAAAATAAGGCTGGGCAGGCTGGCGGTGGACCCGGTTTTTTTGGCTGTTTTTTTGTTTTTTATGGCCTCCAGCCTGGCCATGTTGGCCTTTATCCTGGCCTCAGCCCGGTAGGGCGTAAGCTTGCCGCAAGAGCTGGGCCGGGTGGCAGGCCGCAAGGCCGCCGGGCGACAGTGCCCTGTCCAGCTGAATCAGGCAGGAAGGGCAGACCGTGGCCACCTTTTCAGCCCCGCTGGACTTGATTCCGGCGGCGCTGCGATCAAGTATGCCCCGGCTGACCTCCGGGTGTTTGAGGGAGAAGGTCCCCCCGCCGCCGCAGCAGGACCCGCCGCCGGGCACCTCCACCGGCCTCAGGCCGGGGATCAGGCCCAGTATCTGCCGGCTCTGGTCAGCCACCTTCCGGCCGTACCTGAGGTGGCAGGGGTGGTGCCAGGCCACGGCTGCTTCCAGGCTTTGCCGGGGCCGTTGGGGATTGATCACCGTGACCAGTAATTCGCTGAATTCATAAACGGGCTGAGCGCCACCGCCCAGGCCCTTTTCGGTCAGCTGGAGGCTGCACGAGGAGCAGTCGGTTACCAGCAAATCAGCTTTTATTTCTTTAAAAAGGCGGCGGTTTTCCTCCAGCAGCCGCCCGGCCGCAGCGGGGTCGCCGGCGGCCTCCAGGGGCAGCCCGCAGCATTGGGCCGGTGGCGTAATCACCTCGCAGCCCAGGTGCCTCAAGACGGCCACGGTGCTCAGGGCCACTTCAGGCATCAGGTAATTGGTGGCACAGCCCAGGAAATAACCCACCCTCAGGCGGGGTTTTTTATTTTCCGGCGATACCCTGAAGGGTATGCCAAAGCGGGCCGGCCCTCCGGCGGCCCGCCAGTGCGGGGCCATGACTTTTTTCATTAGCGGGATAACCCCGGGCAGCCTGGTCAGGTGCCTCTGGTGGGTGAAAAACTGCCGGAAGGCCAGCCTTAGGGGGCTCCAGGGCCGGCCGGAGGCCGACAGCGCCCGGGCGGACTTGATCAGTCCGTCCACGGGCAGCCCGGAGGGGCACTCGGCGGTGCAGGCGCCGCAGGTCAGACAGAGGGAGAGTATGCCGTCCGACTGCGGGCCGGGGCTGATTTCGCGCTTTTGCAGAAGGCCGGCCAGGTAGACCTTTCCCCGGGGGGCGGCGCTTTCCCTGGCCACCTGGGCCAGCACCGGGCAGACATAGCGGCACTGGCCGCAGCGGACGCATTTATTCAGGTAGTCCGCCATTATCTCAGTTGAATTGGTCATAACTTCACCGCTGATCAGAAAATTTTGCCCGGGTTCATGATGCCCCTGGGGTCCAGGGCGGATTTTATTTTTTTCATTTCCTCCAGGGCGCCGCCGTGTTCCAGGGAGGAATAGGCCGACCTGACCAGTCCCACCCCGTGCTCGCCGGTGGTGGTGCCGTGCAGTTCCACGGCCAGATGGTGGATCTCGTCCACCAGGGCATCCAGGCGGGCCACCTCGCCGGGGTGGCCGGGGTTGATCACCAGGGCGGTGTGAATATTCCCGTCGGCGATGTGGCCGTAGGCCACAACCTTGATCTCATGGCTGCGCCCCAGTTCCCTGATTCTTTTCAGGGCTTCGGAGACCCGGCTCAGGGGAACGCAGATGTCTTCGCCGGCAAATACCCGGGTGCCGTCGGGCCTAAGCCTGGCCGCGGCGGCGGCCACCACACTCCGGCCCTGCCAGAGGGCGCCCATGCGCTGGGGATCGGTGCTCCACTCCACTATGGCGGAGTGCTTTTTGGCAATCTCCGCGATTTGCCGGCCCTCCCACTCCACCGAGGCCGGGTTGCCGTCCACCTCAAATAAAAGTATGGCCTCCACCGGGGGCAGATTTATTTCCGGCCGGTACAGGTTGATGGCTGCAATGGCCGAATGGTCAAGTATCTCAATGCCCGAGGGGAGTATCCCGGCCCGGTAAACCTCAAGCACCGCTTCAGGGGCCCGGTCCAGAAGATCGAAGCAGGCCATGGCGATGCCCCTGGCCTGGGGCCTGGGCCAGATCCGGATCCGGATCCCGGTAATTACTCCCAGGGTGCCCTCGGACCCCACAAAAATCTTTGTCAGGTTGAGTCCGCTGGCGTTTTTCAGTGACCGGCAGCTTTGCCCCCCGGTGGTGATTACCCTGCCGTCGGGCAGCACCACCTCCAGTCCAAGCACGTACTGTTCGGTGGCGCCGTACTTGGCGGCCCGCATGCCGCTGGAGTTGTTGGCCACCATGCCGCCCAGGGTGCACATCCGGGTGCTGCCTGGGTCCGGCGGAAAGAACATGCCGAACTGCTGCAGGTGTTCGTTAAGCCGGGCATGCACCACCCCGGGCCTGACCAGTGCCTGCATGTCGGCCACGTTGACCTCCTCGACCTTGTTCCAAGGGGAGAGGTCAAGCACGATGCCGCCCTTTACCGGGACGCAGCCGCAGGTGGCGCCGCTGCCGGCTCCCCGGGGGGTGACCGGAATATGGTTGGCAAAGGCAAAGGACATGACCCCGGAGACCTCGGCGGTGGACCGGGGAAGAATCACCAGGTCCGGGCAGAATTTTTGGCGTGTGGAAAGAAAGGAACTGTCGTAGGAATAAAGCCTTCTTTCCAGTTCCTGGTGCAGTATCCGGTCCGGATCGACAATCTTTTTCAGGGACTGAAACAGAGATCCGCTGTCCAAACTTGAGACCTCCGCAGACAGAGTTGTAAGGCCTGCACAAATATATTTCATTATACCACAGTAGGGAAACCGGGAGTGGCCTTAACCCGGTCCGGGAAAAGTTAATAATAATTAAGTATTCGGAAGGGGGCCGCCTCTTTCTTTGCCTGGTTCGAGGTATCTTGAAAAAAGGGTGGCTTTACTCATCACCACCAGCTTCGGGATCAGATCGCCTTTCCCATAGTGGCGGCCCTTTGCCGACGGGTGGTAAACCTTCAGCACCAGTCCCTGGTAAAATTGAAGCAGTTTTCTGGCCAGGGGTGAAGGTATTTCCAAAGGGGTGAAGCCTGCGGCAACCGAGGCCCGGTGCAGCATGGTGATGCCCACCAGATGGCCGGCATCTTTGAAGGCCGGGTCCTGCCACAGCCGGCCGGCCAGGGCGGGGAGGGAGCGGCGAAGTTCCCGGGCCAGGCCCATTCCTATCCTGCCGGGGTCGTCACGGCCCTTCAGGCACTGGGCCAGGTAGTCGTTGTTGAGGTGCAGCTCACAGATTTTTTGGCCGGGCCGCAGTGTTTCCCCCCCGGGCAGCAGCACCCTGGGCCCGTGATAGCGCCTGGCGGCCAACCGGAAAATGGTGGGCCGGCCGCCGTCGGTAAGGTCGCGGATGCCCAGCGCCAGCCTGAAGACAAAGTCCCAGGCCCGCCACAGCCTGATCGGCAAAAGCCCCGGCCGGTGATCCGGGACCGGCCGGAGGTCGCCCAGAAGGGCTGTTTTATAGCCGCGCTGCTGGAGTTCCCTGATTATTCCCGGCAGGGCCGAAATCATCTTTTCGGGCGACCCCGGGGAGGCGCCGGGCTCGGAGTCGCTATCGTGAAAAATCAGTATCGATCCGTCAATGATCCTCTGCCTTACCTTTCTCTCAATGGTTTCAGTGCTGCCGGCGCCGGTCCAGTCCCAACTCATAAAGGACCATAAGACCACCCGCTGACTGGCTGTCAGGTGTCCGAGGCAGTAAAAGAGGTTGAACAGCCCCCAGGGGGGCCTGTAGGCCACCGGGGGGGACCCGGTGATTTCCTCGATCACCCGGCTGGATCGGCTGATCTCCCTGCTGGTGGCCAGCGGCCCCAGAAGCCAGGGAAAGCGGTGGCTGAAACCATGGCTGCCGATCTCGTGCCCGTCGGTGAAAATCTGCCTGATTAGATCCGGGTGGCGGCGGGCTTTCTCACCCACCACAAAAAAACAGGCCTTGCTCCCGGATCGGCGCAAAATATCCAGCACCCTGGGGGTGTAGCGGGGATCCGGCCCGTCGTCAAAGGTGATCACCACCCTGTCCTTAAGGGGCAGGCGGCTGATCACCCCCAGTCCGCAAAACCGCGCCAGGAAAGTGGGCAGCAGGGCGTAAACAGCGATAAAAACCATTGCGTAAAGGATCAAGTCTTCGAACAGGGAATCAACTCCCTTGCAACCCCTAACCCCTAATCCCTCTCACTAAAGAATCTCTCCAAAGGATAAAAAAGATAAAACAAGGCCATGGCGCCCAGCAGGCCGGCGGTGGTCAGCAGCGCCGGCAGGGGGCTGCCGCAGCGGGCCAGTAGACCGCCCAGGGCCGGGCCGGCAGCCAGGCCCAGACCCTCTATGGTGAAGAAGACACCCCAGCCGGTGGACTGGGCCCCGGCCGGAACGGCCCTGGCCAGCAGCGAGTTCCAGGCCGGCAGCACTGCGGCGTAGGATACTCCCAGGGCCAGGGTGATGGCCGGGGCATTTTGTTTATTTCCCACCAGGGTGAGAAGG
>Ga0209347_1003244_pt1 | contig 19484 bp, 17 predicted proteins | sample AutmiccommuBRH23_FD_187382 | JGI IMG/M metagenome (GOLD analysis project Ga0209347, IMG submission 187382) | Deep subsurface microbial communities from Mt. Terri, Switzerland - Autotrophic microbial communities BRH/23 (SPAdes) (version 2) | ecosystem: Environmental > Aquatic > Deep subsurface >...
CCTACCGCCCCCGGCACGCGCCAGGCACATAGAGGCTCGAGTGGAAGTTGGACGTTGTGACCATCCATCAGCAGAAAGCGACAGCCGCAGGTAGCTCCGCCGCCGAATCTTCGTCGTCGAAGTTACCGGGCGTTACCCGGCTTGAACGCCTGCGCAGTCGGCAGGCCGCGCTGATCGCGACACCGTTCTACCTGGTAGTCCTTTTCATTGTTGCCGTGCCGCTTGGGTACTTGGCGTACGCCGCAGTGCAGACGGGGGCACCAGGTGCGCCGGACACCAGTTTCACACTGGATAACATCAAGGCGGTCGTTAGCCAGCCCAGCTACCGGCAGGTGCTCACCAATACGTTGAAATTGGGCGCGATTGTCACCTTCTTCGCGACGATCCTCGGTGTCTCGATGGCCTGGCTGGTCGCCCGGACGGACGTCCCCGGGCGCAGGGCCCTCGAGGTGCTCATCCCGTTGCCGCTGTTCATGTCGCCGTTCGCGGGTGGGGTGGCGTGGGTCTTTCTGGGCTCGGAGAGCGCCGGACTTGTAAACGTGGCTTACCGTGCGCTATTCGGCGGTTCCGGCTCACCGCTCAACATATTTTCGTTCACGGGCCTAGTCTTCACGATGGTCCTGTTCATGGCCCCATACGCTTACCTCTTTACGCTTGGTCCCTTGCGAAACATGGACGCCTCGTTGGAGGAGGCATCCAGGGTCCACGGCGGGTCCTACGCACGAACGATGTTACGCATCACCCTTCCGCTGGCGCTGCCGGGGATCACTTCTGCCGTGCTGATGATCTTCGTGCTGTCGTCGGAGATGTTCAGCCTTCCGAGCCTCATCGGAGTTCCGGCCGGCTACTACACTCTGCCGTACTTCATCTATCAGTCCACCCACTTCTCCCCGCCGAACTGGCCGGTCGCGGCGGCAGCTGGTCTGCTGCTCCTGCTCATTATGATTGTCGGGGTGTCGCTGCAGCGACGTGCGACGCGGGCCAGCGCGCGGTTCGTGACAGTGGGTGGCAAAGGCGCCGGTGTCAACAGGGTGTCGATCGGCCGCTGGCGCTGGCTCGCTGCGGGCCTGTGCTTCGTCTACGTCACGCTGGCGATCATCCTGCCGATGATCGCGCTACTGATCGGCTCGGCGATGCGGTACTTCACCTCATCATTCTCCCTTGAGCTTTTCACACTCAAGAACTGGGAGCGGATCCTCAGCTCCGAGCGGTTCCTTGACGCGCTGCAGAACACCTTGATAGTTGCGACGGTCGGACCACTGATCGGAATCACGATCGGGTTCGTCTTGACTTACCTGTGGCAGCGGCTCCACGCGCCGTTCAGCAAGAGCGTAGAGAACGTAGCGATGCTGCCAATCGCCATCCCCGGGATCGTGCTCGGTGTCGGGATTGTCTGGGCGTTCGTCGGCACCCCCCTCTATGGGACGCTGGCGATCCTGTTCGTCGCCTACGTGGCGCGCTATCTGCCGCACGCCCTGCGGATCTTCCAGTCGACCGTCGTTCAGATCGACCCCGCGCTCGACGAGGCCTCTCGAGTCTCAGGGGCCGGCATCCTGCGGACGCTCAGAAACGTGACGCTGCCGCTGCTACGGCACTCGACGCTGTCGGCATGGCTGCTGCTGTTCATCCTGATGGTGCGCGAGCTCAACGTGGCCATCATGGTCTACACCTCTGACACGCGTGTGCTGCCTGTGTTGCTGTACAGCGAGATTGAGGGCGGGCAGTACGGAGCCGCGGCGATCATCGCGATTGTCGAGATCCTCATCATCACTTTCGCCTTCATCGCAGCGAGGCGCATCTTTGGCGTCGACCTGGTCAACACCATGTCCAAAGGCAAGTGACGTGTGGTCTGCCCACCTAATCCCCTATCCAACACGAGCGGAGTGAGATGGCACTGATCGAGGTCAAGAGCGTCGTCAAGAACTATGGCGACTTCACCGCCTTGCGAGGCATCAATCTGTCGGTCGAGGAGGGGGAGTTCCTCTGCCTCCTCGGGCCGAGCGGATGCGGTAAAACCACCCTGATGCGTTCGATCGCTGGGCTCGAGTCGATCGAGGGGGGAAGCATCTCGGTCGGCGGCAACCTGTACTCACAACCGGGCTTCATGCTGCCGCCGGAGCGCCGCAAGCTGGGCATGGTGTTCCAGTCCTACGCCCTGTGGCCGCACATGACGGTATACAAGAACATCGCGTACACCTTGAAGACCAACGGCTGGCCCAAGGAGAAGATCCCGGAGCGGATCGCCGAGGTGCTACACCTGGTCGGGCTGCACGGCCTCGACCAGAGGTACGCGGCCCAGTTGAGCGGTGGCCAGATGCAGCGTGTCGCGCTCGCCCGCAGCATAGCGCCGGAGCCGAGAGTGCTGCTCTTCGACGAACCGCTGAGCAACCTGGACTCCAAGCTGCGGGAGAAGATGCGGTTCGAGCTTCGCCAGATTCAGCAGTCGGTGGGCATCACCGCGATCTATGTCACCCACGACCAATCCGAAGCGATGGTCGTGGCGGACCGGATCGCGCTTCTCAATGAGGGCGAGGTGCAGCAGATGGGTTCCGCGACGGACCTCTACGAGGAGCCGTCCAGCCCGTTCGCCGCGGACTTCATGGGCGTCACGAACTTCGTAGACGCCGACGTGGTTAGCGCGTCCGGCACCTCCGCGACCTTCCGCTGGGCCGGTGGTGTAGAGGTCGGCGGGATGCTCGTGGACCGGCTGGTCAACGCATCGAGGGTCATTACGGCCGTCCGTCCGGAGCACGTCATCGTGCGCCGCGAGCGACCGGCCCAGCGACCCGACGTCACGCAGGTCCCCGGTACCATCGACGAGGTCGTCTACCTGGGCCACCTGTCCGAGGTGTACGTGCGGGTGGGCAACACCCGGCTGCGTTCCCAGATGGTGCCCGAGCAAACCGAGGGATGGTCCCCGGGGACCCCAGTGGTCGTGTGCATCGAGCGACGGCGGCTGCGGGCCGTCGACGACCTGGCCGAGGGCGTCTCCCCGGACCTCGTCCGGCCCGGCAGTGGCCAGATTGACCGCGACGGCGCCCTGCTCGCAAGCGCCGAGGCCGTGGCAGTGGACGAGTGACCAGGTGACCGAGTGGGACGCCGGCGTCGTGAAGCCGGTCGGCACGAACGTCGAGCCGGGTGACTTGGAGGAACTCGGGGCCGCTCTGTTGCGCGCGGCCGGCATGGCAGCGTCCGAGGCGGTCGCGGTGGCGGCGATGCTTGTGGAGACAAGCATGCATGGCACTGACTCGCACGGCGTGATGCGGCTTCCTGTCTACGCCCGCCGCTGCATGGCAGGCGGCATCGTCAGCCCGGCAAGGATCGAGCGCTTGCGCGACGACGGCGGCGTGGTCGTGCTCGACGGCGGCGCCGCGGCCGGCCACGTCGTGGGAGCGCGTGCCGTCGAGGAGGTCACGGCTCGCGCGTCCGCGACGGGGATCGCCGCCGTCGCAGTTAGGAACGGCAACCACCTCGGTGCCCTTGCCCTCTACTCCCGACGGATCGCGGAGCGGGGTCAGATCGGCGTGGTCATGACGAACGCGAGTCCGCGCATAGCACCCACGGGTGGGTTCGAAGCCTTGCTCGGCAACAATCCCTGGACGATCGGTGTGCCGCACCCCAGCGGCCCCCTCGTCATGGACGTGGCGCAGAGCATCGTGGCCGTCGGTAAGATCCGAATGGCCAAGGCGGCCGGTGAACAACTCCCCACTGGCTGGGCGCGTGACAAGCACGGAGCGCCCACCACGGACCCCGACGCGGCCTTGGAAGGCCTCGTCGAGCCGATCGGCGGGCACAAGGGCTACGGCCTTGTGTTCATGATCGACGTCCTATGCGCGGTGCTTTCTGGCGCGGCGAGCGGACCTGCCGTCTCCGGTCTGTTCGCGCTCGACCGCCCCAGCGGGGCCGGTCACCTGTTCATGGCGCTCGACATCGGGCACTTCACCGACCCTGGCGCGTTCGCCGAACGACTCGACCTGCTGGTGGGCCTGATCAGGTCGTCCGGCCGTGCGCCTGGCGTCGACGTTATCCACCTGCCCGGAGACCTGGAGCGGCTCACCCGCGAGCGTCGTCTGCTCGAGGGCATCCCGCTCAGCGCTGCGGTGAGAGCAGACCTCGCGGGTATCACTGATGAGCTCGGCATCGACCGACCCGTTTGGCTGGCGCACGACGAACCGGAGGAACAATGATGGCCGACGACCTGACGACCTCGGACGCCTGGGTGCCGCCGCACCCCGTGGCGCGCGACGACGTGACGGAGATGCTGCACGGCGCCTACGACCTGCACGTCCACTCCGGCCCTGACCGGCGCCCGCGACGCTATGACGCCCTCGACCTGATGCGCGGCTACGCGGCCGCCGGCATGGCGGGAGCGGTCGTGAAAGACCACTTCCTCCCCACCGTGGGGCGCACGCACCTGCTGAACCGGCTGCTCCCGGAGTTCCGCTCGTTCTCGACCTGCGTGCTGAACGCCTCCATCGGCGGACTCAATCCCGCCGCAGTCGAGTCAGCCCTGGACGCCGGCGTCCGCTACTTCATCATGCCGACAGTCAGCGCCGCGCACTACCGTCGCTATGAGGGGCACCCGCCGCTGGATGCAGGGTCGTGGCCGGACATCACCGTGCTGGACGGCCAAGACCGGCTGACGCCGGCCACGTCTGCGGTGCTGGACGCGTTGCAGGGCCACGACGTCGTGCTGGCGTCCGGCCACCTGAGTCCCCACGAGACCCGGGTGCTGTTCCGGGAGGCCCACAGCAGGGGCCTTCGCCGCCTCGTCGTCACCCATGCGTCGATCGACTTCATCGACATGCCGATGGAGATCCAGCGGGAGCTCGCCGCCCTCGGCGCGGTGATCGAGCACGCTTACGTCAGCGCCTTGTTCAACCGGCCCGTTGGTCTGGACCGGATGTGGTACCAGATGCGCGAGCTCGGGCTCGGCTCCTGCTACCTCGCCTCGGACCTGGGCCAGCCGCACAACCCCGCGCCACTCGACGGATGGCGCGCCGCGCTCGGCGGGCTGCTCGCGCTGGGGGCAACCAAAGACGACGTAGCGCAGTTGGTTCGGGACACGCCGGGCGGCGTCGTCGATGGCCTCCCGAAGTTCGCCGGTTCGTGGATTCCCGACGGATGGACGCCCGACGGCGAGGCGCCCGCCACGGGCGCCCGGTCGTGACCGAGGTGGGGGCATCCACTGTCCGCACCGAGCTCCGCTCCGGTATCGCGACGATCGAGTTCTCGGTGCCCGGCCGCAACGCCTGGGACCCGGAGGTGGACCCGGTGTACACCCTGGCCCCTGAGCGCGTCGACGAGGACGCGAAGGTCCCTGTCGTTCTGAGGCGCGCCGACGGGCACTTCCGTCCCGGCCGCGCGGGGCTGCGTGCGGCCGCGAGCCCCAGGATGAGGAGGAAGCAGTCGCACGGGGTCGACCGCACCCGGTTGCAGCGCAAGCCGGTCGTCGCCGTGGTGCACGGCTCCTGCGCCGGTGCCGGCGTGCCCCTCGCCCTGCTGGGCAACGTCCGCTCCGCCGCGACCTCCGCGGCGGTCAGCACCGCCTTCGCCCGGGGCGGGCTGCCGTCAGCACATGGCACGTCCTGTCTGCTGGGGCAGACGGTGAGCCAACCCACACCGCCAAGCTGCGGCTGTCCTGACGCACGCTTGGCGACGAGGCAGACCGGATCGGGCGGGTGCACCGCAGCGTCCCCGACGACGAGCTCAACGCCGTGGCCCAGAGGCGCGCACGTGACCTCGTGCAGCTGCTCACCGCGGTGCATCATGAAGCTGCAGATTCGCGAAGACCAGGAGCGTGGGTACGCCGACGCACTAGCGGAGTCCCTCGTCCCGACGGACGATGCGTTCGACCGCCCCGACTTCGCGGACAGAGTGGCCAGTTACGAGGAGCGCAGACCAGCCCGGTTCCACCCCCGCGGCGCGGAGGACGCCTCGTGAACGCGCAGGCGCGCCCCGTGGCGCTGGTCACAGGCTCGACGCGCGGCATCGGCTTGGCGATAGCTGAGCGGTTCGTCGCCGAGGGCTGGGCCTGCGTGCTCAACAGCCGGCAGGACTTCGACAGGCCGCTCCCACCCAGCGTGGGCGACTCGGTGCACGTCACCGCCGACGTCAGCGTCGATGCCGATGCACGGAGGCTGGTCGCGAGTGCGGCCGAGCGCTGGGGGCGGTTGGACGTCGTGGTAAACAACGCAGCCTACACACGCCGCGTCCCCCACCGCGATCTGGAGGCCGTCGACGACGACCTGTGGAACCGCGTTCTCCGGGTGAACGTGGTCGGCCCGTGGAACGTGGCGCGTGCCGCCGCCCCATGGCTTCGCGAGTCTGGCCGCGGCTGCGTTGTGAACGTGTCGTCGCTCGCCGGGCGCCAGGCGGCAGGCAGCTGCATCCCGTACAGCGCCTCCAAAGCGGCGCTCGAGCAACTGACCCGGCTCCTCGCTGCCGCCATGGCGCCCGACGTCAGGGTCAACGCCGTCGCGCCAGGGTTCATCGACAACGACCGCGGCGATGACAGGGCCACCGTCCGAGACTACGTGTCGCGCCGAGCGCCGTTGAAACGCCCGGGCCTGACGGCGGAGGTCGCCGACGCCTGCTTCTGGCTCGCGGGCGCCACCTACGTGACCGGAGATGTCGTCACCGTGGACGGCGGTCTGCACGTTCTGTGACAAGCCATCGAGAGAGGAAGCGCCATGACAGGCACGCATGAGGGCGCCGTCGTGCTCATCACTGGGGGTACCGACGGGATCGGCAGGGCGGTGGCGGCGCGCTTGCACCGTGAGGGCGCCCGGGTGGCGGTCTGCGGACGCGACCCCGGTCACCTCGCAGCGACCGTAACCGCGGTCTCCGGAGGGGGCGGCGAACGGTTCCTCGCGGTGGCGGCAGATTGCACCCGCGCTGAGGACTTGGAGCGCCTGCACGAAGAGACCGTGGCGGCGTTCGGTCCGGTGACCACGCTCGTCAACAACGTCGGGACGTCGCTAAAGGGACCGTTCCTGGAGGTCACCGAGGAGCAGTGGCGGCAGGACATGGACCTGAAACTGTTCTCGGCGATCCGGTTGACGAAGATGGTGGCGGGCCGGCTGATCGACCTTGGCCAGCCCGGCAGGGTGCTTAACGTGCTGTCGATCGGGGGCAAGTCCCCGGGTGCCGAGTCGGCGCCGACGAGTGTGACGCGCGCCGCCGGCCTGGCCCTGACGAAGGTGCTGTCCAAGGAGCTTGCGCCGCACCGGATCCTGGTCAACGCGATCTGCATCGGCGCCATCGAGAGCGGCCAGCATGACCGACGATGGGAACGCGCGGGCGGGGAGCGCGACGACTTCTACCGCCAGATGGCCGCCGACCGAAAGATTCCGCTCGGTCGTGTGGGCAAACCCGACGAGGTCTCGGGGCTGATCAGCTTCCTCGTCTCCGATCAGGGCTCGTACATCACCGGCACGGCCATCAACGTGGACGGCGGCTCGTCGTCCGCGTGGTGAGAGAGGGTCTTGACGCCCTCCACGGTGCCACGATTGACTACCACCGTTCACCTGACGAACTAAAGTACGCAGACCGAACAATCCGAAAAGAGGCGTGACGTGACCATCAGGTATGAGGTGGACGAAGGCATAGCCACCATCACCATGGACAGGCCCGAGCGGCTCAACGCGTTGGACGCGGAGGCGTACGCAGCCTTGTCGCAGGCTTGGCAGGAGGTGCGCGACGACGACAAGGTGCGGGTCGCGATCATCACCGGTGCGGGCCAGAAATCCTTCACCACAGGAGCCGACCTGAAGAGCTTCGTCACTAACCCGGATGAGCTAAACGAGTTCTGGCTGACGCAAAAGGGCCAGCTGCTGAACCGGGGGCTGGAGGTCTGGAAGCCCGTGATCGCTGCCGTCAACGGCTACTGCCTCGGCGGTGGCATGACTCTGCTGCTCGCCACCGACCTGCGGATCGCGGCGAGTCACGCGACGTTCAACGTCGCTGAGGTCAAGCGCGGGGTGCTGCCGGCCAACGGTGGCACGCAGCGGCTGCTGCGTCAGGTGCCCTACGCCGTGGGTATGGAGATGCTGCTGACAGGTGATCCAATCGACGCACAGGCAGCCGAGCGATGGGGTCTGGTGAACGCCGTCGTCGCCGCCGAGGACCTGATGGACGTCGCCCGGGAGTACGCGCGTCGGGTCGCCGCAAACGCCCCGCTCGCCCTGCAGGCGATCAAGGAGCTGGCCGTGCGGTCCGCGGACATGGACCTGTCGACCGGTTTGCGGCTCGAGCAGAGCTTCAGCCGGCTGCTCAAGTTCACCCAAGACGCCAAGGAGGGCCCAAAGGCCTTCGCCGAACGTCGGACGCCCAACTTCGAGGGGCGCTGAAATGGCTATCGAGGCGCCGGGAATCGCCGGGACACCGGTCGCGGCCACCGTCACGGCACCGCTGGAGGGCCTGGTCGTCATCGACCTCGGGCACGTCTACGCCGCTCCCTACGCCACCATGATGCTGGCGCTGGCCGGCGCCACCGTCATCAAGGTTGAGCCACTTCAAGGCGAGCACCTGCGCGTTCGATCGGCGGTCGGTGGGCCGAGCTATGCGTTCGCCATGCTGCACTCCAACAAGAGCTTCGTGACGCTGAACCTCAAGGAGCAAAAGGGCAAGGACCTACTCGGCAGGATGGTCGACCGGGCCGATGTGCTGGTTGAGAACTTCCGTCCAGGGGTGATGGAGCGGCTTGACGTCGGTCCGCAGGCGCTGCTCGAGCGCAACCCCCGACTGGTTTACGCCCAGTCCTCCGGTTTCGGCCGCTCCGGACCGTATCGCGAGTACGCCGCGATGGACCTGTCCATACAGGCCATCTCGGGGATCATGAGCATCACTGGCTTCCCGGACGACGCGCCCGTCAAAGCCGGTCCCGCGATCTGCGACTTCTCCGGGGGCGCCCACCTCTACGGGGCGGTGCTGACGGCACTGTACCGGCGCGAGCGGACAGGGCGCGGCGGGCTCGTCGAAATCTCGATGCACGAGTCGGTGTACGCGTCGATGATGTCGAACCTCGGCGCGTACTACGCGACCGGCGTGGACGGCCTGCGCACGGGCAACCGCCACGGCGGTCTTTCGGTGGCGCCGTACAACGTTTACGAGGCGCGTGATGGGTACGTGGCGATCATCTGCGAGAGCGATGGCCACTGGGCGAAGCTACTCACCCTCATGGGCCGCGACGATCTCCTTGGCGACCCGCGGTTCACCGTGACGAAGTCGCGGGTGGCGCACATCGATGAGGTCGACGCGCTGGTCGCCGCGTGGACGGCGCCGCAGGGGAAGGAGGAGGTCTTCGAGCGACTACGGGCAGTCGGGGTCCCCGCCGCGCCGGTCAAGACGCTCGGTGAGGTCACCCGCGACCCTCACCTGTACGAACGGGGCATGCTGCAGGACATCGAACACCCGGACCTGGGCCGGATCACCGTGCCCCACACCCCCATCCTGTTCGAGGACTACGGGCGCCCCACGCCCCGACCGAGCGGCGAGCTCGGACGGGACAACGCCGACGTGTACGGTGACTGGCTCGGCGTCAGCCCGGAGGAACTCGACTCCCTCCGCTCCGAAGGCGTGGTCTGACATGGCTAGCGACAGCGTTGTGATCGCGGGCATCGGGCAAACGGCGTTCGGCAAGCTGCCCGGGCGGTCGGTGACGTCCCTCAACGTGGAGGCGTGCCGGAACGCCGTCGCAGACGCGGGCATCGAGAAGTCGGCGATCGACGCCGTCTTCGCCAAGTCCATCACGTCGGGACACCAGCGCTTCTATGCGCAAAAGCTGGCCGAGGCGCTGGGGCTCCAACCGCGGATGGGCGGCACCTGGGACCAGGGCGGCGCCTCGAACGTGACGCTGATTTCCATGGCCGCCGACGCCATCAAAGCTGGTCACATCGAGGTCGCGCTCATCGCCTCGGCAGACAACCCGCGCACCGGCACGCGTAGCGCCTACTCGCGACCACTTGCGACGGCGGACGCTCCGTACGGCTGGTTCGGCGTCTCCGCCGGCTACGCGATGATCGCGCAACGACACATGCGCCAGTTCGGCACCACGAGCGAGCAACTGGGGGCGATCGCGGTAGCCTGCCGCAAGCACGGCGCCGCCAACCCGAACGCGCAGCTGCGCAAGCCGATCACGATCGAGGATCATCAGGCATCACCGTGGATCGTGGAGCCACTGCACCGCGACGACTGCTGTCTGGTATCCGACGGTGCGGCCGCCGTCGTGGTGATGAGCGAGCGAAAGGCGAAGGAGCTTGGCGTCAGTGCCCCGGTCCCCGTGCTCGGGTGCGGGCACGGCCAGACATCGTGGGACGTCGCGCTCAGGCCCGACCTGACCAGCACGTCCGCCGCAGTCGCCGGGGCGCAGGCGTTTGCAGCAGCCGGGCTAACACCGGCTGACATTGATGTAGCGCAAATCTACGATTGCTTCACGATCACGGTGCTGATGACCCTGGAGGACTACGGGTTCTGTGCCAAGGGCGAGGGCGGCAAGTTCGTGGAGGACGGCGCACTGGAGGTCGGTGGCGCGCTGCCCCTCAACACCAGCGGCGGCCTATTGTCCGAGACTGGCATGCCGGGGATGCAGCTGGTGCTCGAGGGGGTCCGGCAGATGCGGGGGACCTCCACCACTCAGGTCCCCGGCGCGCGCCACGTACTGGTCAGCGGGCAAGGCGGGGCCATGCACACTCACGCGACGATGATCTTGGGGCAGTGATTATGAGCGAATTCCCGGCACCTCCCGTCGACGAATTGACGCGTCCTTTCTGGGACGGCCTCACTGCTGGGGAACTTCGGTTCCAGCGGTGCCGGCAGTGCGGCAACGCCTGGCTCCCGCAGCGGGAGGAGTGCCCGCGATGCTGGAACGACCAGTGGGCCTTCGAGGCCAGCAGCGGGCGAGGCACGCTGGTCAGTTGGGTCGTCTACCACAAGGCTTACCACCCGTACTTCGAGGACAAGATCCCGTACAACGTGTCGGTCGTCGAGCTGGAGGAGGGCCCCCGGCTGCTGACCAACGTGGTCACGGACGACCAGGGCACCTTGCACATCGGCCAGCATGTCGAGCTGCTGATCCAGGACGAGGCGGGCTTTGCGCTGGCCCGATTTCGACCAGCGGCCGGGGAGACCGCGCGATGAGCCGTGGGCTCCGGGCGCCGGAGTCGCTGCGGGAGGACCCCTCTCGCGTCTCGGAGGTGGCGCCGGGCGTCTGGCGACTTAAGGTGCCGCTGCCGGGTCACACGATCGGTCACGTCAACGCCTACGCGCTCGTGGGCGAGGCAGGGGTTTTGCTGGTGGACTCCGGCTGGTCCAGCGCCGCGGCCCAGCTGACCGACCTGCTCGGTGCGATCGGGCTGAGCATGAGTGACGTGCGCGGCGCGGTTTTTACCCACCTTCACGCGGACCACTGCGGCCTCGCCGCAGAGCTCCAGCGAGGCGGCGCCCGAGTCGCCATGCACGCGGCGGACGCCGAGCTCTTGAGGAGTCGCTATTTCCAGCAGGAGCCCTACCGGGCAGGCACCGAGGCGTGGCTGGTCGCGACGGGAGCGCCGGAAGGGGCCCTTGAGGCGAGCAATCTCCAGGTCGTCCGGATCGCTCGCCAGGTCGAGTCCTTCGTCCCCGACCGGCTGTTGATGGACGGTGACGTAGTGACGTTCGGCCCGTGGTCCCTCTCGGTGTTGCAGACGCCCGGGCACACGCCCGGCAGCTCTTGCTTCCACGACCATGAGAGCGGCTTGCTGTTCACCGGCGACCACGTGTTCCCTCGGATCCGAGCGAGCCCGACCTACCGGCCGCAGTCCACGCCCGACCCGATCAGCGACTACCTCAAGTCCCTCGAACGGTTGGAGGCGCTTGACGTCACCACCGTCCTGCCTGGCCATCAAGGACCGTTCTCGGGTCTGGGGCAGCGCATCGTGGAGCTGCGGGACTACCACAGCACCCGCATGCGGGAGATCCTCCGGATCCTCGGCGACGGGCCTGCCACGGCGTGGCAGGTCGCTGCACGCCTCAACCGAGCCGGTAGCTGGGACGACCGGTCCTGGGATTCGCGCTTCACCGCGCTCGGCGAGACGCACGCCCACCTGGTCCGCCTCAGGCGCGAGCGGCAGGTCGACGTCCGGAGCGGACCGCCCAGCGTCTGGTCGGCGCGGAGCGGCGGCTGACTCATGCGTGCGGTACGGATGCACCGCTACGGCGGCCCGGAGGTGCTCGTCGTAGACGAGGTGGGGACGCCGAGTCCGGGACCCGGCGAGGTGCGGGTCGTGGTGAGCAGGGCGGGGGTAAACTTCACCGACACTTACCGACGTAGCGGCTTCTACCGCGTGGCGCTGCCGTTCATACCGGGGGTCGAAGCCGTCGGCGTGGTGGACGAGCTGGGCCCCGGGGTCAGCGGGGTGCGGGTCGGCGAACGAGTCGCCTTCCCGCAGTCGCCCAGCGCGTACGCCGAGGCCGTGGTGGCCCGGGCGAGAGACGTGGTCACGGTGCCTCCCTGGATGTCGGACGACGATGCCTGTTCGTTGATGATGCAGGGCCTCACGGCTCACTACCTGGCGACTAGCACGGTGCCGTTGGCAGCCGGCGACACGGCCGTCGTGCTTGCCGCCGCCGGCGGTGTCGGCCGCCTGCTGGTCCAGATCGCGCGGATCCGCGGTGCCCGCGTCCTAGCCGTGGTCTCGACCGACGCGAAAGCCGCCGTCGCGCGAGAGGCGGGCGCCGACGAGGTGCTCGTGGCGCCAGGCGAGCATCTCGCCGAACGCGTCGCGCACCTGACCGACGGGCGCGGTGCCGACGCGGTCTATGACGCGGTAGGGCTGGCCACTTACCGCCAGAGCCTGGCGACCGTCCGTGTCCGTGGGACCCTCGTGCTTTACGGACAGGCCAGCGGTCCGGTGCCGCCTTTCGACACGCTGGAGCTTGCGGAGCGCTCTCTCTTCCTGACGCGCCCGCGCCTGTCGCCACACATCGAGAGCCGCGACGAGCTGGAGCGCCGAACGGTTGAACTCTTCCAGTGGGCCCGGTCCGGGGCTGTCACAACGCGAGTGGACCGCGTCTTCACCATGGACCAGGCCGCCGCCGCACACGAGTACCTGGAGTCGGGCTCGACGACCGGAAAGGTCCTGTTGAGCCCCGCGTTGAGCCGTCCCGGCGTTGACGCGTCCTCCTGGGGCGCACTATGTTCGCCTGACAAACATCTGCGCGCATAGCGAACGCAAGCCACGAGAGGAACCAGATGACGGTTCTGCTGACCTGGGTGACGACAGATGCCGAGCGCACCTTGATCAGGGACACCTGGCCCGACGACGACCAAGTCGTCGCGATGGACGAACTCACCGACGACGAGCTGGGCGCCCTGCTGCCCGACGTCACCGTGATGGTCGGCTACATGCGGACGATCCCCCGACACCGGCTGTCCGAGGCGACCGGGTTGCGCATGGTGCACTTGCTCGGGCACGGGGTCGACCAGCTGCTCACCGAAGAGGTGGTCGAGCTCCTTCGCGACCGCGGTGTGGTGGTGGCGCGGTCCAATCCGTGCGCGATCCCGATCGCCGAGTTCGTGGTGATGAACATGATCGCGCTCTCCCGGCGCGTCTTGTCGATGCACACGGCGCTGGCCGGCCGGGGCGACTGGTCCAACGACCTCGTGGCCCGCCGCGGGCAGGGAGTCCTTGGCGGGGAGCTGCACGGAGCCACCCTGGGCATCATCGGCTACGGCAACATTGGCCGCGAGATCCACTCTCGCGTCACTGCGTTCGGCATGCGGGTGCGGGCGGTCGCCCGTAGACCCAACGACCTCACCGACGCCGGGCTGGAGTACGTCCACCCATGGGCGGACATGTCAGCGTTCCTGGGCCGCTGCGAGCACATCGTCCTGACCCTCCCGCTAACGGCGCAGACGCGAGGTCTGATCGGCCGGGAGCAGGTGCAGGCGATGAGGCCCGGCTCGTTCCTGTACAACGTTAGCCGGGGGGCGCTGGTGGACGAGGACGCCCTCTTCGACGGGCTATCCAGCGGGCACCTCGCGGGGGCCGCGCTCGACGTCTTCGCGAGCGAGGACACGGTCGGCAGGACCGGCTACCCCTTTAGCCGACCGCTGCACCAATTCAACACGGTGCTGACGCCGCACTACTCTGGCGCCACGGCCGAGGCACGCCGCCGGGCGCTGACCACGGTCGGCGAGAACCTCCGCCGGCTTCGCGCCGGTCAGCCCGTCAGCAATCAGGCCGGACTGGACAGGGGCTTCTGATGCGCGTGGTGGTCGCCGCTCGTCCGGGGGGCCCGGAGGTGCTAGAACTCCGGGAGCGCCCTGAGCCCGTCATAGGACCGGAGGACCTCTTGGTATGCGTGCGGGCGTCCGCGCTCAACCGGGCCGACATGAACCAGCGCAAGGGAACCTACGACCTGCCGCCCGGATCGACGGACGTGCTGGGCCTAGAAGTCTCCGGCGAGGTGGTGGCCCGCGGCGCGGACGTCAGCGGCTGGTCGGTGGGCGACCGTGTTTGCGGCATCGTCCCAGGCGGCGGGCATGCCGAGTTCGCGACGCTTGACGCGGCCATCGCGCTGCCCGTGCCGGCCGGGCTCAGCTGGGCGGAGGCAGCCGCGCTTCCCGAGGCGTTCCTGACCGCCTACGACAACGTCTTCGTCCGCGGCCGACTCGGCCAGTCCGAGTCGCTGCTTGTGCACGGGGGTGCGAGCGGAGTCGGCACGGCTGCTCTCCAGCTTGCCCGTCGGCACGGGGCCGACGTCTACGTCACCTGCGGCGACTCACGGAAGAGCCAAGCGTGCCTCGCCCTCGGAGCGACCGCGGCCGTGAACTACCGCACCGAGGACTTCGTCGAGCGCGTCCGCGACCTGACAGGCGGCCGAGGAGTCGACGTGATCCTCGACCACATTGGCGGACCCTACTTGCAACGGAACCTCGACGCGCTCGCCCTCGACGGGAGGCTGTCGATCATCGGCACAATGGGCGGCAAGCTGGGCGAGGTCGACGCAGCGCGACTGATGAGCAAGCGCGCATGGCTGACCGGCAGCAGACTGCGCCCCCGGACCATTGCCGAAAAGGCGCGGCTGGTGGAGGCCGTGAGGCGCCACGTCTGGCCTTGGCTGGAAGCTGGGGAGGTCCGTCCGATCATCGACTCAGTGTTGCCATGGGAACAGGTGGTGGACGCTCACACGCGGATGGAGTCCGGCGAGCACATCGGCAAGATCGTGCTCAGCATCAACCAGTCAGCCCACGGGTGAACACCAACGCAGCAGGAGCAAGCATGTATGACGCCGTGATATGCACCCCCCTCCGTACGCCCGTGGGCCGGTACGGCGGCGTACTGCGCGAGCAGACGCCACAGGCCCTTGCCGCGACGGTGATCCGGGCCGTCGTCGCCCGATCGGGTGTCTCGCCGGACGACGTCGACGACGTTGTCCTTGGCCAGGGATACTCATCCGGTGAGGGGCCTGCCCTGGGTCGGGTGGCCGCGCTGGACGCGGGTCTGCCCGTCGATGTTCCGGGCATGCAGGTGGACCGCCGCTGCGGATCCGGCCTCTACGCCGTCCTGCAGGCGGCGATGCAGGTGCAGACGGGAGCGTCGCGGCTCGTGCTGGCGGGCGGTGCCGAGTCGATGAGCCAGGTCGAGTTCTATACGAGCGGATTCAGATTCGGCCGCCCACCGGCGAAGCTGTCGCTCGTCGACCGGCTGGTCCGTGCTCGCGAGACTGCCGGCGGGGATCGGTACCCCGTGTTGGGAGGCATGCTGGAAACCGCCGAGAACCTCCGCCGGGAATTCGAGATCAGCCGGGAGGAGCAGGACGAGCTCGCCGCGCGCTCGCACGTCAGAGCCGTTGCCGCCCAGCGGGCCGGCGCGTTCGACGAGGAGATCGTGCCGGTAGAAGTGCGTGAGCGCGGCACCACCCAGGCCGTCACGCTCGACGAACACCCCCGCGCCGACACTAGCGTCGAGCGACTGTCCACGCTGAAGCCGGTTCGGATCGGGATCGACCCGCAGGCGACGGTGACAGCCGGCAACGCCAGCGGCCAGAACGACGGAGCGGCCATTTGCATCGTCACGACGCCGCAGCGGGCGGACGAGTTGGGTCTCCAGCCCATGCTGCGGCTGGTCTCTTGGGGCCTTGCCGGGGTAGAGCCGGCGCGGATGGGCATCGGGCCGGTCCCTGCCAGCGACATGGCGCTCAGCAGGGCGGGCCTGAAGTTGGACGACATGGACCTCATCGAAGTGAACGAGGCGTTCGCCGCACAGGTGCTGGCCGTCACCCGCGTGTGGGGCTTCGGTGAGAGTGACTTCGACCGGTTGAACGTGAACGGTTCCGGCATCTCGCTCGGTCACCCGGTCGGCGCGACCGGCGCCCGCATTCTGGCCACCATGGCCTACGAGCTTCGCAGGCGCCAGGCCCGGTACGCGCTAGAGACCATGTGCATCGGCGGGGGGCAGGGGCTCGCCGCCGTCTTCGAGGGCACAGGATGAGTCGGCGGCACGCCGAGGTGACGATAACCCGTGGCGGCATCGGTGGTTGTTTGGCCGCTGCAGCGGTTGTTGTCCTGGTCGACGGCATAGGGCAGGCGATCGACCTGCCCATGCGCCTGTTCGACTACGGGCAGTTAGGGACGTTGGTGCTTGCGGTGATGCTGCTCGTGCCAGGGATGGCTGACGTCGTCCGGCGGGAAAGGCGCAAGTCCGGCCAAGTGATGGGCGCTCCGAGAATGCGGCCCGGAAACCGTTTAGGGGCACCTCGGATGAGCTATTGTGTGCCGCGGAGGCGTCAGCTGTCCTGGTGGGCGCCACGGTCTTCAACACCGGTGAGCGGCGGTATCCGTCGCTGGCGGGTTCGATTCCCGTCCGCCTCCGCCAAATCCTTGATCGTCAGCGCCCGCCGTGCAGGTGCTCTTCATGGGGCGTGTGATGTCTGAGCAGGACGTGCGCCGCGCCATCCCGCGAACTGACCGCTTGCTGGCCGATCCCCGGCTAGCACCCGCGCTGGAGCGCTTGGGCGCTCGACTTGTCAAGGGCGTCGTCGTCGCAGCGCAGCGGCGAGCACGGGAGGGACTCCTCGACACGGACCGCCTGATCGACGCTGTGCTGGACGACCTGCCACACGCAGCCACCACGCTGCGCCCGGTCATCAACGCCACCGGTGTGGTCTTGCACACAAACCTCGGGCGTGCCCCGTTGTCGGCGGCAGCGGTAGAGGCCGTAGTCGCCGCCTCCGGGTACGTGGACGTCGAATACGATGTCGAGAGCGGGGCGCGGGACCGTCGTGGCCGAGGCGCTCTCAGCGCGCTGCGATCCGCAGTGCCGGACGCCGACGACGTGCTGGTGGTCAACAACGGCGCAGCCGCGCTCGTGCTGGCCACCACGGCCCTGGCGTCTGGGCGGGAGGTCGTGGTCAGCCGGGGCGAGATGGTGGAGATCGGGGACCGGTTCCGCCTGCCGGACCTCATCGCCAGCACGGGGGCGAGACTCCGCGAGGTGGGCACCACGAACCGGACCACGATCCAGGACTACGCGAATGCAGTCGGGGCCGCCACCGGCGCGGTGCTCAAGGTCCATCCGAGCAACTTCCGGATCGAGGGTTTCGCGTCCTCGGTCGACGTCGCCGAGCTGGCGTCGCTTGGCGTCCCCGTCATCGCCGACGTGGGCAGCGGGCTGTTGGCTCCCGACGCGATGCTGCCCGACGAGCCCGACGCACGGACGGGGCTGCGGGCGGGAGCCGCCGTGGTGACCTGCAGCGGCGACAAGCTTCTCGGCGGGCCGCAGGCGGGATTGGTGCTCGGCTCACGGGACGTGATCGAGCGGTTGCGCAGGCATCCGCTGGCACGCGCGCTCCGCGTCGACAAGCTGACACTGGCAGCGCTTGAGGCCACGCTTACGGGACCACCGCCTCCGGTGCACCGCTACCTCCACGCGGACTGGACTGTCCTCCGGACCCGCACGGAGAGCGTGGCATCCCGCGTCGGTGGTGAGGTCGTGACCAGTGTCGGAGTCGTCGGCGCAGGCGGCGCGCCCGGCTTACCCTTGCAGGGCTGGGCGGTCGCTCTCCAACCGGCCCTGGCCGCATGTCTACGCCGCGGCCACCCTTCCGTGGTGGCGCGGGTGGAGGGGAACCGATGCCTCGTCGACCTGCGGTGTGTGCCACCAGAGGACGACCACGCCGTGGTCGAGGCGGTCTTGGCGTGCATGTCTTAGCGACGGCCGGGCACGTCGACCACGGCAAGTCCACCCTCGTGCGAGCTCTCACCGGGATGGAGCCCGACCGGTGGGCCCAAGAGCGCGAGCGAGGGATGACCATCGACCTGGGCTTCGCCTGGACCACCCTGCCGTCCGGCAGCGTCGTCCAGTTCGTCGACGTGCCAGGCCACAAGCGATTCATCGGCAACATGCTGGCCGGCCTAGGTCCTGCCCCGGCGGTGCTCCTGGTGGTTGCCGCCGACGAGGGGTGGCGGGCCCAGACCGCTGAGCACCTCGCGGCCGTGGACGCCATGCGGGTGCAGCACGGCCTCGTGGTCGTGACCCGCAGCGACTTGGCCGACCCGGTGCATGCAACCCGCGAGGCGCTCGACCGAATTGCCGGGACGAGCATTGGCGGGCCAGATGCTGAGGTGGTTGCGGTGTCAGGCGCCACCGGCCAGAACCTAGACCTGCTGACCGAAGCCCTGCAGCGGCTGGTGGACCGGCTCCCTGCGGCGGACGCTGCGGCCCCTGTGCGGTTATGGCTCGACCGTGCCTTCACGATGCGAGGCAGCGGGGTCGTAGTTACGGGCACGCTCGCCGCAGGAACGCTGCGGGTGGGGGACGAGCTGGAGGTGCGCGGTCGGCGGGTCCGCGTCCGCGGGCTGCAGAACCGGGGAGTGCCGTGCGAGGCGGTGGGACCGGTCAGCAGGGTGGCGGTGAACCTTCGCGGGGCCGGCCTGAGTGACATGCGCCGGGGTGACGCGCTGGTGACCCCGCAGGCGTGGTGGCAGGCGGAGAGGCTTGACGTCCGGCTGAATCGCGGCTTGGGGGCACAGCCAAATGAGATGGTGCTGCACGTGGGCACTGCAGCCGTGCCGGTCCGGCTCCGGCGCCTGGGCGACGACACCGCGCGGCTGACGCTGGCACGGGCGCTGCCCCTTCGAGCTGGGGACCGCGCCCTGTTGCGCGACCCCGGCTCGCACCTCGCCGTCGGAGCCGTAGTCCTAGACGCGGACCCCCCGCCGCTGGCGCGCCGGGGTGCGGGTGCGGCGCGCGCGTCTGCGCTACGCGGGCTGAGCGGCCTCCCTGAACTCGCGACCGAAGTCGCGCGGCGCGGCGCGGTCCGAGCCCGCACGCTGGCTGCGCTGGGCGTGCCGCTGGACATGACGCCCAGCGTCCTGCTCGTCGACGACTGGTACGTGGCGGAGGGGACTTGGCGCGGGTGGCAGCAGGGGCTCAGGCAGGCGGTGGACAAGCACGTGGCCCGTGCCCCCCTAGAGGCCGGCTTGTCCCATGTGGCCGCGG
>Ga0209347_1003245_pt1 | contig 19471 bp, 20 predicted proteins | sample AutmiccommuBRH23_FD_187382 | JGI IMG/M metagenome (GOLD analysis project Ga0209347, IMG submission 187382) | Deep subsurface microbial communities from Mt. Terri, Switzerland - Autotrophic microbial communities BRH/23 (SPAdes) (version 2) | ecosystem: Environmental > Aquatic > Deep subsurface >...
AGCGGGTTGACGGTAAATAAATGGTAAATGTGGCAGATGCTTATGTTACAGGCTGCAGGAGTCTGCCGGCCTGGTATAAAAAAATTTCCGGATTGGAGGGTAACTTCCCCACAAAACTACCCTCGCAAACCAGAAATTAAGTTGAATCCTATTCTAATTAACTACCCTGCAAAGATAGACCTGCTGCTGCAGGATGTTGACCGGTTAATGTATTTCCTTGACTTTAAAAGATTTTATAGCTTTACGGTTTTAACCTGTAATTGATGTTCATTGGTAGTTACGATACATCCTATGTGCGGGTGTTTATAATGGGAACCGAAAAGCTGGCGGTTAATAATTCAGTTGACAGATGAAGGTTTTTATAATTGATGCATATACGGATAAACCTTTTAGCGGCAATCCGGCCGGGGTATGCCTGCCCGAGAAGGAACCGGATCCCGGGTTTATGCAAAGTATAGCCGCCGAGCTAAACTTGTCTGAAACTGCGTTCATAAGGCGGTCCGCCACAGATGAAACCACCTTTTTCATCCGCTATTTTACGCCTGCTATGGAGATTGGATTTTGCGGGCATGCTACCCTGGCAGCGGCCAAATTTATCCTCCACGGTTTGCATAAGCCCCGGGTTTCCTTTATCACCACCGGCAATCTGAAGCTGCAGGCCCGGGCGGACGGGGAGCAAATCCGAATGAACTTCCCTTTATACTCTCCGGAGGATTACGAAGAAGATGAGGCACTATATGATGCTTTGGGCATCAGTAACCCCATTGCGAGCAAATTCAGCCCTGCCCTGGAAATGTTACTCGTTGAAGTAGCGGATAAGGAGACCCTCCTGAGCCTCCGGCCCGACTATGACAAAGCCCTACTTGCGACCAACAGTTTGAAGGAGGTGGTTGTTACAGCGAGGTCTGAGGATAGTGATTATGATTTTTACTCCCGCTGCTTTTGTCCCTGGATAGGGATAAACGAAGATCCGGTAACCGGGGCGGCCCATTCCCTCCTCGCACCTTATTGGGGTGCGATCCTCAACAAAACCGAAATGGCAGCCTTCCAATGCTCCGATAGAGGGGGTTTTATGCGGGTGGCCATCCGGAGTGCCAGCGAAATTGAAGTTGTAAGCCAGGCACGAATTGTTTTCGAAGGTACCATTTTTCCGGATCAGTAATTAGGACGGGCCGGTTGTTTGGCGCTACTTCTTACAACATTTGAATGTTCAGACACGGAATCACTATATATAGTTTTATCTACTTTCTTAAAATCTTCTCCATGGCCTTTCCTTTTGCCAATTCGTCAATCAGCTTATCCAGGTATCGGATCTTTTGCATGAGTTTGTCTTGAATTTCTTCGACGCGATAGCCACATATTAGCCCCGTAATTTTTGAAACGTTGGGGTTAAGTTGTGGCGCCTGCGCAAAAAAAGTTTCAAAATCGGTTTTATTATCTATTTGTTGCTGCAGGGATTTTTGATCATATCCGGTCAGCCAGCATATGATGGTATCTACTTCATCCCTGGTGCGGCCCTTCTTCTCCGCTTTTCTAATATAATGCGGGTAGACACTTGCGAATGGCATTTTAAAGATTCTTGACATTGCCATTGTAGTTAAATATTGATACGTTTATTACAACAGGACAATCCATTAAAATGAAAATTGCCTGATTGCACCCAATAGATTGTCCGCAGTGGAAATTCGGCCATTAAGTGCATGTACTTTGTCAAACCTAATAATCCCGTTGTATGCGTTGTTGCTGCCCGAATTACCTCACAACGATGCGCAACAAAACGGCTTGCCGGAACTTCATCATCCGAAGTATCGCAGGAGCGCAGGAGGATCAGCCGGTAAACAAATTTAAATGTAGGAAAACTTGCCCGAACCTGTCATAGGGCGAGGTGGGAATTCATATTAATGGGTCAACCTAAAAGGGAAGAACCGCTCTTGGACAGGTTTGGTTAAGCATTTCGGTGGATTATGCAGCACTAAAATTTCATTCGCAACGACATGGAAGGTGCCGGGGTTAAAGTGAAGTTGGTTTCCTGATAAGGCAGATAATTTTGCATGTTGAAGGATAATGATGCCGCTTTTCGTTTATTCTGACCGGCTCTGACAAAATAATAAATACTTACAAGGTCAGCAGCCACCCCGGCCAGCATGATTATTCCGGATATATCTGTAGCTGCATAAGATGATTCATTATAATTTTTGTCAAACGTTACAGCACCGCCTATTGCCATAGCTGTTCCGGAAATTAACAACACCCAGGCTGTGGTTTTTTGGTTTTTGCTTTTCTGGAGATACCAATCTGCTGTTTGAGGTTGTATGACAGCCTCCTGGCTATAGATATTTACCGCGAGGAATAAGGACACTATGATGGTTATTAAGCTTCTCATGTTTAGGAAGTATTATGGCATCATTTAAGGTACTGAATTATTGCACACAGGGGCACGAAATGCTTAAATGTATTTTTTGGATAGTATTATGTGTGGTCCCCTGCAGGAATTTTTTGTGGTAGCGATGTGATCTGGTAGTTTTTTTGCTTCAAAATCCATTAGCTGGGATAAATAGAGCCCTTAAACTGCGACTGGCTTTTCCATAAAATAAAGAACCACGCCGGACGGCGTGGTTTCCTGAGTGTCGTGACCTCGGCGGGATTACCTGCGGTTTTCCCTGGTGCCCAATGTTGCAAATAGGAAACCACGCAGCTTACGCTGCCTGTTCTTCATTTCATTCCAAAGCTCAAACTGCGTTTGGCTTTTCCATAAAATAAAGAACCACGCCGGACGGCGTGGTTTCCTGAGTGTCGTGACCTCGGCGGGATTCAAACCCACAACCTTCTGAGCCGTAATCAGATGCGCTATTCAGTTGCGCCACGAGGCCTTTTTGATATCCTCCTTCCCTTTTCAGAGTGCGGTGCCTTTTCCGCTGGAAGAGCGTCCCGGGCTTTGTCGCAAAGGTGGGTGCAAATATATTTCTTTTTAACTTTATGGGCAAAAGAACCGCATTCCAAATATGGATTTTAAAAACTATATCCGCGACATTCCCGATTTTCCCGAAAAAGGGGTGACTTTTAGGGATATTACCCCCCTGTTAAAAGATGCCGAAGCCCTCAGTGCCGTTTCCGATGCCCTCCTCAAACTCGTGGGCGAACATGGCATCCGGAAAGTTGTCGGGATGGAAAGCAGGGGTTTCTTTTTTGCACCTATCCTGGCCGCCAGGCTAAAGGCCGGCTTTGTCCCCGTACGTAAAAACGGAAAACTGCCCGCCACCAAGATCAGCGAAAGCTATGCCCTTGAGTATGGGGAAGACATCCTGGAAATACATTCCGATAGCATCCTTAAAGGGGAACGCGTTCTTATCCATGACGATGTCCTGGCCACAGGCGGTACGGCCAGAGCGGTCTGCGACCTGGTGGAACGGCTCGGAGGGGAAGTGGTGCAGTGCGTCTTCCTCCTGCAGCTTGATTCCCTGAACGGCGTTGAAAAATTGAAGGGCTATAAGGTAAACTCCCTCCTGCATTACTGATGCCGCACTGACTGCAAATGGATATGGTCCCTGTACGCAGGGATGATTATCCCAGAGCGCGGGTCGTTACATAGTACCGCCAGCCGATAAGCATCATCTGTAGTTTTGTAGCCTTCGAAAGATCGAGTTTCTTTTTTGAATAGGAAGGCAGCAACAAGCTGTTGAGCCGGGCAAGAAACCTGAAGATCGCCTTTTTCATGGGAACATCATTTCCATAAAAATAATTGAAAATTGCCAGGTTATGAACGGAAACTTCAGATAGCCCGGACCCCCGGGATCAGATAAAAATAAAAATAAGGGTAAACAGGAGGGTAAGAAGGATTTTGGCCAGGGTGATCATGTCTGCTTGTTTAATTTGTTGATGTTTTAAATGAATGAGGGCGCAAATAACAAAGCCCGGGCTGTACTTCCAAATAAAAAGGAGGAAATTAATGAAATTGCATACACTATTGTAAGTAAAAAAATGAGTATCATTACGTTTTTTACATCACTTCCTTGCAAGAAGTTTTAATATATAATATAAATATTTCACAAACCTTATGAAGTGTAACTTTTGAAGGCGGGTTTTGAACCCTTTTTTTAAATCCAAGGGGAAAACCATCCCTGAAAACCCGATTTTCAATGGATTCATCTTTTAGTCTCCTTTCCTTCGGACGGAACCCGGACGCTTACCGCAATACTTTTTCTCCTAATTTACATATCTTACCATATGCTGGAATTTATTTTGATCGTGTCTGGCCTTATCTTACTCGTTTTGGGCGGGAACTGGCTTTTACGGGCCGCCGTCGCGCTTTCGCTCAGCCTGAATATCCCCAGGATCATAATAGGGATGACGGTGGTTTCCTTTGCCACTTCGGCCCCGGAACTAATCGTTAGTGCCAATGCGGCGGTTGAAGGATTTCCCGATATAGCCCTGGGTAATGTGGTGGGCTCCAATATTGCCAATCTGGGCCTGGTACTTGCCATTACGCTATTTCTGGGTAGGATCGAAGTAAGGCCGGCCTTTTATACCACGGATTGGCCTGTGATGATGCTGTCATCGCTCCTGTTTGTCGGATTTGTTTATTTTGACGGCCTGTTGTCCAGGGTGGAGGGTATTATCATGCTGATTGCCCTCTTCCTTTTCCTGGTTTACCTGTTACGCTTTCAGAAAGCAGCTGTGGTAAATGATTTACTGGCTGATGATATCCCCCTGCCCCCTTATAAGATCCTCCTGTTTCTGGGACTGGGAGGTACGGCCCTCTGGGCGGGATCCGAACTGCTCATCCGGGGAGCAGTAACCATGGCAGTAACCCTGGGGGTGAGCGAAAGGATTATCGGGATTACCGTGGTTTCGGTTGGTACCAGCATTCCCGAACTTGCTGCCTCGGTAATTGCCAACCTCAAAAAGGAAAAAGCCATTTCCCTCGGCAACCTGATAGGTTCCAATATTTTTAACCTGCTTGCTGTTCTGGGAATTACTGCCATTATAGCGCCTGTAAAAGTAGCGGATGAAAGACTGCTCACCAGCGATATATTCTGGATGCTGGCTATTTCCTTCCTGATCCTGCCGTTGGTGTTTTTCCCCAAAGGCCTGCGCCTGGGGTGGAGAGACGGGCTTGTCCTCCTCACTGTTTACATAACTTTTCTATATATTACCTTCAGATAGGAATCTTTTAAGTGATGATACGTATACACCTTTTGCGACTGGTACTCCTGCTGGCCCTGTTCAACGGGACGGAGGTGGTATTTTCGCAGCAACAGGATTTTCTGCGAGGGCGGCTCTTAGACAGGGAAACAGGCGAAGGCGTGGCTTTTGCTACGGTGCTCCTCGAAGGAAATGCCATAGGTGTTGTTTCCAACGAGGATGGCAGTTTCCTGATCCCATCGCGTTTTATAGAGTTAGGGGACTATCTGCGTATCTCATCCATGGGTTATGAAAGTTTCAGAGTGGCGGTAGCCTCCCTGCAATCCGATCAGGTAAACAGGATTGTCCTTTCCCCCGGGGTTTTCGTACTAGGCGAAGCCGTGCTGGAAGGCAGCAGAATCAAAAAACGATCGGCCAGGAATATCGTCAGGACGGCCATACGCCGGATCCCTGTCAATTATCCGGCCGATCCCTTCCGGTTGATTGGCTATTACAGGGACTACCAGATAAAATCGAATAACTACCTGAACTTAAACGAAGCCATCCTGGAAGTGAATGACATGGGGTTTCAGAACAACGACAAGGAAACCACCCGCGTCCGGCTATACGACTATAAGGAGAATGATGAATTTCCAAGGGATACCATCGCTATGGAGCCTTATGATTATCAGCGATGGCGAAAAGTCATTACCAATGCCTACCTATATAATTACGGGGGGAACGAATTTTCTATCCTCAGGATACACGATGCCCTACGGAATCACGCAGCTACTACCTATTCCTTTGTAGACCAACTCGATCGTGATTTTATGCGGAACCATCATTTCCAAAGGTTGAACGACACCAATATAGATGAAGTGGCCTGCTATGCCATCGGCTTCAGGACCCGCAAAGGCGATTATCTGGCTGAAGGTACAATCATTATTGGCCGCCACAATTTCGCGATCTACCAGCTCAATTATGCCTTGTATGATGAAACAGGAACAGCCATTGAAGACACGAATGTACCCGATAGAGAAAGCAGGGGACAGCTGATGTTTGCCGTGCGCACGGAATACCGTCCGCGAAAAACCGCCATGCATCTCAATTATATTTCCTTCCGAAATAACTTCAGGCTCAATTTGCCGCCAAAATTTTCTATAGACAGCGTGGTGGCCGATTTGGGGCGTGGTTGCTTCCAGGTATACTTCAATAATGTTCCAACAAGGAAGACAGCCCTGGAGCTGACAAATTACAAAGCGGTATTGGCCGGAAAGCGTATTAAACTGGTGGAAGCCGAGGTAATAGACAATTCCGTTGTTCTGTTTCCCTCTGAGGATAAGCGGTACCTTTTAAGGACACTTACCAAATATAGCGGGAAAGAAGTAGGCGCCACGGAGGCAAACCTGACAGTCATCGGGATACAGGACGGTGAGGGAAATCTGGTAAATGTTCCCCAAAAACTTGATATCCTGCAATTCCGTGAATTTTTTACCCAGAAGATACTCGAGGATGTACGTTTGCTACCCGATTCGAATTACATGTTCAAAGAACGTCCTGTTTTTAAGGGGCAACCTGTCTCCAGGCCTGATAATTTTGAGGATTACTGGATGAATACGCCCCTGCAGGATGCACATTAAAAAACCCCGGCTTTGCTGCCGGGGTCTGTAGCTTAAAAGTATGCAACAATTAATTTGATAATACCGGTACTTTGGCCGATTTAACGGTCTCCACAATCCTGCCTGCGATTTTATAAGGATCGCCGTTGGAAGCGGGCCTCCTGTCTTCGAGCCAGCCTTTCCACCCGCGCTCCACGGTAGCGATAGGGATACGGATTGAAGCGCCCCTGTCTGAAATCCCATAGCTGAAATCATGAATGGAAGCGGTTTCGTGCTTTCCGGTAAGGCGTTGGTCATTAAATTCACCATATACCGCAATATGATCTGCGGCTACCGGCCTGAACGCCTCACAAATGGCTTCGTAAACTTCCTTACTGCCGGCATTCCTGAGGATGCTGTTCGAGAAGTTGGCATGCATGCCCGAGCCGTTCCAGTCACCTTTGATAGGTTTTGGATGGTACTCTATGTAATATCCGTACTTTTCGGTAAGCCTGTCCAGTAAATACCGGGCTACCCATACCTGGTCACCGGCATTCTGTGCACCTTTGGCAAAGATCTGGAATTCCCATTGCCCGCAGGCCACTTCCTGGTTGATTCCTTCAAAATTGATACCTGCTGCAAGGCAAAGGTCGGCATGCTCTTCAACGAAGTCCCTGCCATGGGTGTTCTTGCCCCCAACGGAGCAATAATACATTCCCTGCGGACCGGGATACCCGCCTACCGGGAAGCCCAGGGGCAGCTGGGTATGTGTGTCCATTATAAAGTATTCCTGCTCAAAACCAAACCAAAAATCTTCGTTCGCATCATTAATCCTGGCGCGGTGATTGCTCTCGTGTGGCGTTCCGTCGGCATTCATTACCTCAGCCATTACCAGCCAGCCATTGTTTCGGGCCGGGTCGGGGAAAATGGCTACGGGCTTCAACAGGCAATCCGAGGAACCTCCTTCAGCCTGCTTGGTGGAACTCCCGTCAAAAGACCAGACAGGGCAATCCTCAAGCTTTCCACTAAAGTCCTCTTCAATTTTTGTTTTACTTCGCATATTCTGGGTAGGCTCGTAACCATCCAGCCAGATATACTCTAATTTCGCTTTGCTCATAATACCAAAGATTTAATTTTTTTGACCGTCAAAAATATATTTTTTCTTAGTAATGCCGCAATATATCGGGGTCAAAAGTAAAAAAACTCGTTATTATTATGAAGACCCCCATTTTTTTAGGGGGATTTTGCAAAGTTTTTAGTAATCAACTTATATTCTGTGAATTGTTTAATTTAGCAACCTAACAGAATTACCAAAGCCCTTTTATGTCACAGATACGATTTGATGCGATCCGCGAAAGCCTTCAGCGGGAGCGGATTACGGTACAGGAATCCGGCCGGCGCTCCGAATTTTTCGGGACCCATGTTTTCAATGAAGACCGAATGCTGCAATACCTCACCAGGGATGCCCTGCAAAGTGTAAAGAATGCCGTCTTCGCGGGGTCGAAAATAGACCGCAAAATCGCCGACCAGGTAGCGGAATCCATGAAAGCCTGGGCCATTTCCATGGGGGCTACCCATTATACACACTGGTTTCAGCCCCTTACCGGGTCAACTGCCGAAAAACACGATGCCTTCTTTGACCTGATGCCCGACGGGAAAGCCCTTGAGAAGTTCGGGGGCGGACAATTGGTGCAGCAGGAGCCCGACGCCTCCAGTTTTCCCAGCGGCGGCATCCGCAACACCTTCGAAGCCAGGGGCTATACTGCCTGGGATCCTACATCCCCGGCATTTATCTATGGTTCTACCTTATGCATCCCAACCGTTTTTGTGGCCTATACCGGGGAAGCCCTGGATAATAAGGCACCCCTCCTCCGTGCCCTGGGAGCGGTTGATGAAGCCGCGACCGCCGTGGCCAGGTATTTCGACAAAAGCGTCAATAAAGTAAATGCCACCCTTGGCTGGGAGCAGGAGTATTTCCTTGTTGATAAGGCCCTGGCGAGTTCGAGGGCCGATATCTCCATAACAGGGCGCACCCTGGTAGGTAACCTGGCGGCTAAAGGGCAGCAATTGGACGACCACTATTTCGGGGTCATCCCCCTGCGCGCCCTTGCTTTTATGAGGGAACTGGAAATAGAATGTACCAAACTGGGGATCCCGGTAAAAACGAGGCACAATGAAGTGGCCCCCAACCAGTTTGAACTGGCCCCTGTTTTCGAGGAGGCTAACCTGGCGGTAGACCACAACCTGCTCCTGATGGATGTAATGGAAAAAGTGGCAGACCGCCATCATTTCCGGGTACTGTTCCACGAAAAACCTTTCGCGGGTATCAATGGGTCAGGCAAACACAATAACTGGTCCCTGGCAACGGATACCGGGGTCAACCTGCTGAGTCCGGGTTCCACCCCTATGAAAAACCTGCAATTCCTCACATTTTTTGTCAATACGATCAAGGCAGTAGACACTTACGAGGAATTGCTCCGCTCCTCTATCGCTTCGGCAAGCAACGACCACCGCCTGGGGGCCAATGAGGCCCCCCCGGCCATCCTGTCGATCTTTATCGGAAAACAACTGACTGAAGTGCTCGATGAATTGGAAGGAGTCTCCAAGGGCAAGCTGAGCCCGGAAGAGAAAACCGAACTGAAGCTGAATGTGGTTGGCAAGATCCCGGAAATCCTGCTAGATAATACCGACCGCAACAGGACATCGCCCTTTGCCTTTACCGGGAACAAGTTCGAGATGCGCGGGGTAGGATCAAAAACAAACTGCGCCAAACCCATGACCATCCTGAACACTATTGTAGCCAAACAGTTGCAATTGTTCAAAAAGGAGGTGGATTCCCTGATCGATAAAAAGAAATTAAAAAAGGACGAAGCAATTTTTAATGTGCTCCGCGAGTATATTAAATCCTCCAAACGCATCCGTTTCGATGGGGATGGCTATAGCGCGGAATGGGAAAAGGAAGCCGGTAGGAGGAAGTTAAGCAATAACAAAACCACCCCGACAGCCCTACAGGTGCTCACCCGCCCGGAGAGCCTTACCCTCTTTACCGAAATGGGGGTCATGAGCGAGGTGGAAGTAAAAGCGAGGCAGGAAGTGGAACTGGAAACCTATATCCTGCAAACCCAGATCGAGGGCCGGGTTTACAATGAACTGGTATACAGCTACATTATCCCTGCGGCTGTGAGCTACCAGAACGTCCTTATTAAAAACGTAATGGGCCTCAAGGAGATCTTCGGAGCAGCACACAAGAAATTTTCAGACGGGCAGCTGGAGATCATCGAACAGATTGCAGGGCATATTGAGGAGGTTAAAAAGAAGACCGATGCCATGACCGAAGCCAGGAAACGAGCCAATGCCCTGACCGACATCAATAAAAAGGCCTTTGCCTATTCAGACAATGTAAAGAGTTATTTCGAGGATATCCGTTACCATTGCGACCGCCTGGAACGCCTGGTAGACGACCGGCTCTGGCCACTGGCCAAGTACAGGGAGTTGCTATTTATCAGGTAAGTCAGGCCGCTGAAATACAACCGTGCTCTTTGCACATCCTGCGGATGCAGGGGTTTGCAGCCACGACGGGTCGGAGACACTTGGCTGTTATGGTTAAAGTGGACTTACATCCATCTCCATCGCTTAAACCTTCATACGGGGTACAGGCCTGTAAGAAACAAAAGCTTTCTGTTTCTTCTTCCTCTCATTTGGGTTATTTTTGCCTAAAAGCAAGGCATGAGTTCATCCGATAGCAAACGATACAGCCGGCGAGGGGTTTCCGCCTCCAAGGAAGATGTGCACCGCGCCATAAAGCATGTGGACAAGGGTCTTTTCCCAAAGGCTTTCTGCAAGATCGTGCCGGATTACCTTACAGGCGACCCGGACTATTGCCTGGTGATGCATGCCGACGGGGCAGGCACTAAATCTTCCCTGGCCTACATGTACTGGAAGGAAACAGCCGACCTTTCCGTATGGAAGGGGATCGCCCAGGACGCCCTGGTGATGAACCTCGACGACCTTCTCTGCGTTGGGGTAACAGACAACATCCTGCTCTCCTCAACCATCGGCAGGAACAAAACCCTGATCCCCGGCGAGGTAATCTCGGCGATTATCAGCGGTACGGAAGAACTGATACGGGAACTGGTAACCTATGGGGTAAACATCCATAGTACCGGCGGGGAAACAGCCGATGTTGGCGACCTGGTGCGCACCATTATTGTAGACTCAACCGTAACCGCCCGCCTGCCGCGCTCCGGGGTGATAGACAACGCCAATATCCGTGCCGGCGACGTGATCGTGGGCCTGGCTTCCTCCGGGCAGGCAACCTACGAGCGGGAATACAACGGGGGCATGGGAAGTAATGGCCTCACCTCGGCCAGGCACGATGTCTTTGCCAATTACCTGGCAAAACGCTATCCGGAGAGTTTTGACCCCGCCATCCCGGCTGAATTAGTTTATGCGGGGGATATGGCCCTCGACCAGCCGATGGATGAGGCACCCCTGGATGCCGGCAAACTGGTGCTCTCGCCCACCCGCACTTACGCGCCCATTATTAAAAAAGTGCTGGAACGTTATACGCCAAAAGACATCCACGGCATGGTACATTGCAGCGGGGGTGCCCAGACGAAAATCCTCCATTTTATCGAAGACCTGCACGTAATCAAAGACAATCTCTTTCCCCTGCCACCGCTATTCAGGCTTATACAGGAACAATCAGGCACGGATTGGAGGGAAATGTACCAGGTCTTTAATTGTGGCCACCGTATGGAACTGTATGTTGATGAAAGCATTGCCGCAAACATTATCCGGATCTCCGAAGAATTTGGGGTCGAAGCCCAAATAGTGGGCCGTGTGGAGGCGTCCGAAGGAAAAAGACTGAGTATCCGGTCTCCTTATGGTGACTTTGAATACAGTTAGGAAGTGACGGGTCACGGAACCCCGCGAAAGCAGGTTTTTATCAACCGCTGTATGTTGATAAATTATTATACTTCTGATTATCAGTATTTTATAATCTTGTCATATCCCGGTTGATGATTTCGGTCATGTACAGGCCCTGCTGTTAATGACTACTTTTAACAGCAACTTATAAAGCTGTACATTTTTTGAATTCATACCTGCCTGTATTATGACTAAAGCTGCCATGACCCTTCCGAAATCATATACCAACGATGAAGCTTACGCAGCTTCCCTGCGTTATTTTGGGGGCGACGACCTTGCCGCACGCGTCTGGGTTAACAAATACGCCCTTAAAGATTCCGCGGGAAATATTTATGAAAGGGACCCTGACGATATGCACCGCAGGATTGCCGGTGAAATTGCACGGATAGAATCAAGGTACCCCAATCCCATGAGCAAGGATGAGATATTCGGCCTGCTGAAGGACTTCCGTTATATTGTCCCCCAGGGCAGCCCCATGGCCGGAATCGGCAACCCCTACCAGATAGCTTCGCTCTCCAACTGCTTCGTTATTGGCAATGAAGGGCGGTCCGATTCCTATGGTGGCATTTTTAAAACAGACCAGGAACAGGTGCAGCTGATGAAGCGGCGTGGCGGGGTAGGACACGACCTGTCTCATATTCGCCCGAAAGGTTCTCCTGTGAAGAACTCCGCCCTGACCTCCACCGGCCTGGTACCGTTTATGGAGCGATTTTCGAATTCAACACGGGAAGTTGCCCAGGATGGGCGGAGGGGTGCGCTGATGCTGTCTGTATCTATAAACCACCCCGATGCCGGGGATTTTATTGATGCCAAACTGGAACAGGGGAAGGTCACGGGCGCCAACATTTCGGTTAAGATTGACGACGAATTCATGAAGGCGGTGGAAAACAAGGCCAGCTACACCCAGAAATTCCCCGTATACAGTGTGCGTCCCTCCCGTAAAGTGGAGATAAAGGCCGGGGAGGTCTGGAAGAAGATAGTACATAACGCCTGGAAGTCGGCGGAACCCGGGATTTTATTCTGGGACACCATTATAAGGGAATCCATCCCGGATTGCTATGCAGACCTTGGATTCAATACGGTATCTACCAATCCCTGCGGGGAGATCCCGCTTTGCCCTTATGATTCGTGCCGCCTGCTGGCCATCAACCTCTTTTCCTATGTGGAAAATCCCTTTACAGACAAGGCGGTTTTTAATTTTACCCTGTTTAAGGAGCATATAGCTGCGGCCCAGCGGATCATGGATGATATTATCGATCTGGAACTGGAAAAAATTGAAGCCATCCTGGCAAAAGTCCAATCCGATCCTGAATCCGATGAAATAAAAAGTGTGGAATTGCGGATGTGGTCTAAAATTAAACAAAAGGCAATTGAGGGCAGAAGGACGGGGATAGGGATAACCGCCGAGGGTGATATGCTGGCAGGCCTTGGAATGCGCTATGGCAGCGAGGCAGCAATTGCCTTCTCGGTAGAGGTGCATAAAACCATTGCCCTGGAAGCCTACCGCGCATCTGTACATACAGCCCGGGAACGCGGGGCCTTCCCGCTTTTCGATGCAGAACGGGAAAAGGCCAATCCATTTATCCAAAGGCTGAAGGAGGCAGACGAACAACTTTATTATGAAATGGTGGAATACGGGAGAAGGAATATAGCCTTGCTTACCATAGCGCCAACAGGATCAACAAGTATCATGACGCAAACCACCTCTGGGATTGAGCCTGTTTTTATGCCGGTGTACAAAAGGAGGAGGAAAGTGAACCCCGGGGACAAGGATGTTCAGGTGGCTTTTGTAGACGAGGTGGGCGATTCCTGGGAGGAGTATATAGTATTCCATCACCGGTTCAGGGAATGGATGGAACAGCAGGGTTTCAACAGCTCAAAGCAATACAGCCATGAGGAATTACAGGAGCTGGTAAAAAAATCACCGTATTACAGGGCAACATCCGAAGATGTGGACTGGGTAAGCAAAGTACGCCTGCAGGGCGCCGTCCAGAAATGGGTAGACCACTCCATCAGCGTAACCATCAACCTGCCTAATGAGGCTACTGAAGAACTGGTAGGGACTTTATATATGGAAGCGTGGAAATCGGGCTGCAAAGGGGTAACGGTATACCGTGAAGGATCCCGCGCAGGCGTGCTCGTGGCTGATGGGGGAGAGCAAGCGTCGGCCGGTGCCCCTGAGGGTCCCTTCTCTCTCCAGCGCCCGCAGGTCCTCGGGGCCGATGTAGTGCGCTTTCAGAACAGCAAGGAAAAATGGATTGCTTTCATAGGCCTTGTAAAAGACCGCCCTTATGAGATATTTACCGGTCTTGCCGACGATGAAGACGGCATTTTGCTGCCCAGATGGGTGAACAAAGGGTGGATTATTAAAAATCGGGGCCATGACGGGAATTCCAGGTACGACTTCCAGTACCAGAACAAAAGTGGCTATAAAACTACCATTGAAGGCTTATCCCATAAATTCAACCCCGAATTCTGGAATTATGCCAAGCTGATCTCCGGGACGCTGCGCCATGGGATGCCTATTGAGAATGTGGTGCACCTGGTGGAAAGCCTGCAACTGGACAACGTATCTATTAATACCTGGAAAAACGGCGTGGCACGGGCTTTAAAACGCTATATCCCCGATGGCACCGAAACCAGGGGACAGGAATGCGACAATTGCCATTCCAGGAATTTAATGTACCAGGAAGGTTGCCTCACCTGCAAGGATTGCGGTTCTTCCAAATGCGGCTAAGCCCGGGCCTGAAACCATTTTGCGGCAGATGAGTTTGTTGCTTCCCTGCGTATACGATTCTCCTTTCTGCAGCGTTCTCCATGTAGAACTTAATCTATCTTAATAAACTTGTTCCGGCCTTCCCGGCCGTGAACAATATTCAATATTTCCGGGCTATGGAAAGAAAAGCTTTTTTACGGAGTCTGGGGGCTGGTGCGGCCTTTGCTCTTACTTTTCCCTGCGTTCAGGGCTGCTCGAAAAGTGGCGATAGCCCCGATCCCCAACCGGTTCCCACTGGGGTAGATTTTACCATTGACCTTGATTCCGAAGAAGGGGAAGGCCTCTTGAATAATGGGGGTTTTATCCTCAGGGATTATGTGGTGGTAGCGAAAAACCTTCAGGGAGAATTCATTGCCGCCAGCCAGATCTGCAGCCACCAGCAGACAGACGGGGTACGCTTCCTCACAGACGACGGGGGGATTTTCCATTGTTATACCCACGGTTCCGAATTCGACCAGGATGGGCAACCCCTTAACTCCATCACAAACAACCCCCTTAAGATCTTTAATACATCCTTATCGGGTAACATCTTACGTGTTTATGAATAAATGCGGCTTCCCTGCAGAATTGGCCTATGAAAACCCTAACCCTTTTTGATACGTATTGGCGACCTGTCGTTGCTCAGTCGGGGATCGGCAGGGGGCCATCCGTAATAGCAAGGGATTACCGGCGTAAGATTTTCTATCTCACAGGGTTGCTGCTACTGATTTTTTCCCTTTCCCATGCCCAGGATGGCAGGCTAGTATCGGTAAAACGGAAGTTGAAGTTAATGGGGGGCGATTTTGAAATCACGGTGGTCGCCCCGAATGAGGAAATTGGTTATATAAACATTGAAGAAGCGGCGGCTGAGATCAGGCGCATTGAACAATTGATATCTTCCTGGATCCCGGAATCGGCAACCTCCGAAATTAACCGCAAGGCAGGGATAGAGCCGGTTGCGGTGGGCATAGAAATCTACAACCTTATTGAGCGTTCCCTGCAGCTCTCGGAAATTACGTCAGGGGCTTTCGACATCAGCTATGCCACCCTGGACACCCTATGGAACTTTGCGGATTCGGGGCCGTACCTCCCGCTGCGCAAGGAAGTTGAGAAAGTCAGGAAAACCGGGGGTTACCACAATATTGTTCTTAATCCTGAAACACATAGCGTTTTCCTGAAGAACAAAGGAATGAAGATTAATTTTGGTGGAATTGGCAAGGGATACGCGGCCGACAGGGCCAAAGCCCTGCTGGTCTCCAAACAGGTACCCGCCGGGATGATCAATGCTGCAGGCGACATTACCGTCTGGGGCACCAAGGCCACCGGGGAAAAATGGCTTATAGGTGTTGCCAACCCTATTGGCAATGGCAACCTCATAACATGGATTCCACTAGTGGAATCGTCGGTTTCCATTTCAGGCAATCACCGCAGGTTTATAGAACTGAACGGGAAGCGGTATGCCGATGTGCTTGATCCGAGGTCGGGCTATCCCGCCGCCGGGATCAGCAAAGTAACCGTTTTTGGCAAGATGGCCGAATTCTGCGATGCCCTGGCTACATCCATCATGGTACTCGGCACCGAAAAGGGATTGGCCCTGGTCAATAAGCTTGGCGATACGGAAGTGATCATTGAAGAGGAAGGTGGCGGAATGTATAATAGCAAAGGAATACTCCTCGAAGTTCATTAAATTGGGTTCCCCCGGGCCGGCCGGCCAAAATTTCATCCCCTCTAAAAATCCGCATAAACACTAAAAATCGTACCTTCGCTCTTTAAGGGAAGATTGAACATGATCGACAAATTAAACATAGTTAAACAACGGTTTGATGAGGTTTCGGACCTGATCATCCAGCCCAAGGTCATATCAGATCAGAAAAGGTACATTGAACTTACCAAGGAGTATAAAGACCTGAAAAGCCTCATGGAAAAACGGGATCGGTACCTCGAAATGAAAAGTCGTATCGCGGAAGCTGAGGAGATCATAGGGAAGGAGAAGGATGCCGAAATGCTGGAGATGGCCAGGATGCAGCTCGAGGAAGCCAGGGAAGGCCTTCCCGCCCTCGAAGAGGAGATCAGACTACAGCTTGTTCCTAAGGACCCGGAGGATGCCAAGGATGTGGTTATGGAAATCCGTGCCGGTACAGGGGGTGATGAAGCCAGTATCTTTGCAGGGGATCTTTACAGGATGTATGCCAAGTACTGTGAATCTAAGGGCTGGAAAACAAATATTATCGACCTCAATGAAGGTACCAGCGGGGGTTATAAGGAAATCCATTTTGAAGTGACCGGGGAGGATGTATACGGTACCCTTAAGTATGAAGCGGGGGTGCACCGGGTACAACGGGTGCCCCAGACGGAAACCCAGGGCCGTGTCCATACGAGCGCTGCCACCGTGATGGTACTGCCCGAAGCGGAGGATTTTGAAGTGGTCATAGACCCCAAGGAAGTGCGGATCGATTTTTTCTGCTCCTCAGGCCCCGGAGGGCAATCTGTTAACACCACCTATTCTGCGGTACGGCTTACCCACCTGCCAACTGGGATTGTTGCCCAATGCCAGGATGAAAAGTCCCAGCACAAGAACAAGGATAAGGCATTTAAAGTCCTGCGCTCCAGGCTTTATGATATCGAACTCGCCAAAAGGCAGGAACAGGATGCAGCCAAACGGAATTCACAGGTGAGCAGCGGCGACCGTTCTGCGAAGATCCGTACGTATAACTACCCCCAGGGAAGGGTTACCGACCACCGTATAGGGCTTACCCTATACGATTTGCAGAATATCCTGAATGGAGATATTCAGAAAATAATAGATGAATTAAGGCTGGTGGAGAACACCGAAAAACTCAAAGAGGCATCCGAGATCTTTTAACATATTTCCAGGCAAAAGCTTCATTAACCCTGATGGACGGTACCCGTCACCGGCTTTTTATCCACATGGCCAAAACTCCCTCCCACGACCTATGAGTACTGCAGAATTAATAGCACAGATACGCCTGAAGCAGTCATTCCTCTGTATCGGCCTGGATACGGATCCCGATAAAATTCCGCGTCACCTTTTGGGTGAGGAAGATCCTGTTTTTAGTTTTAATAAAGCCATCATAGATGCCACCCATAACTATTGTGTAGCGTACAAACCCAATATAGCCTTTTACGAGGCATCTGGCCTTAAAGGCTGGCAATCCCTCGGGCGCACCATCGGTTACCTGAATGAACACTACCCCCGGCATTTTACGATAGCCGATGCAAAACGGGGCGATATAGGCAATACAGCTGCCCGCTACGCCAGGGCATTTTTTAAAGAACTGGATTTTGATGCCCTTACCGTAGCGCCTTATATGGGCAGGGATTCTGTTGAGCCTTTTCTTGCCTTCAGGGAAAAGCACACTATCCTGCTGGCACTTACCTCCAATGAAGGGGCATTTGATTTTCAGACGAAAATCTGCGGGCAAAAGGAATTGTATTTACAGGTAATCGAAATCTCGAGGAAGTACGCCAATTCGGAAAATCTGATGTATGTGGTCGGGGCTACCAAGGCCGAATATTTAGCGGGGATCCGCAAGGTGGTTCCTGACAGTTTCCTGCTGGTACCGGGTGTGGGGGCCCAGGGGGGTAGCCTGGAAGAGGTCTGCAAGTACGGCATGAACGAAGATGGAGGCCTGCTGGTAAATTCTTCACGCGCTATCCTTTATGCCTCAAACGGGCAGGATTTTGCCACAGCAGCCGCGGCGGAGGCAAGAAGTTTACAGTTACGGATGGCAGTGGAGCTTCAAAACAGGAAAATCAGTTGATTATTGTACCAGGTTCTCAAGGATTTTCTTGATTTGCCGGGCCTTGTTCTCAAAAAATTCACCTAGTCTGGTATTGGCATATTTTATATCCGTAGCCTTTTCCATAAAGTTCTGATACTGGTATTCCAGCAGCATTATAACATTCCGCTCATTGCTTATCGGGGTGACAGTACCTACCCTGCAATACTGATTTTCCATCATCGTATTTTTTTGTTCTTACAAATATACGCGCAAATGCAGCTCACGGATTTCACCCTTGCAGCGAATTCAACTAAAATTCAGGTGTTTTGTCTATATTTTAACATATCACTGCCTCAAATGGCAAACAATGGCTATTTTATTTGGATTTCTTTAAGAAAAATAAAGGCTTCTTTTGACCTGGATATGATAAGTAAGGGAAACAGGCGGCGGGTTTGCCGGATTCATAAAAAAACCGGTGAGGCCACCGGTTTTTCTAAACTAACTAACTCAAAAAATACTAACTCAAACAATTTGGTTCCAAGACTCTTAATAACACTTAAACTCGAGGCGAACCAAACATTACAGGTAATGTTAAATGAACGCTGTTAAATTTAGAACGCAGCGCTTTTTTAATTATTGTAATGAGTTGAAAATAAATATTATACTGCTAAAAAACGCCCGAAATGCCGTTATTTTGGGCTACCCCGGCGACCTGCCTAATAGTATGCGGCAATCATTTCATCCGTTTCCTGCCTGGACTTAAAAACGTCGAAGGTTCTGCCTTGGGTTCGCAGCGCGCCTAGGGCGTTCGCATATTGCGCGGCCCTGACGGGATCGTTAAAGTAGGAGAAGCCAAATGCAAGTCCGCCCGCAAATGAATCCCCGCAACCAGTGGTATCAACCACCTCTTCCATATAGATTGATTTAATGAATTCCTTCCTGATAACCCCGTCGTGCAGAAAATATACAACACAGCCCCTGGAATCGAGGGTCACATAAAAATATTTCACCCCTTTATCAAGCACATGTTCAGCCATTTCGTCAAGATGGTCGGTTTTTTCTTCGTCATAACTCGCCATTTCTTCTACCCCGTATTCATTTTTAAACCAACAAGCCTGGGATTCTTCAAGGTTCATTTTCAGGATATCTATATATGGCAGCCATTCATCCATATCTACCCAGAACTTCCTGTAGCGGTCTCCGGTCATACTCATGGTTGTAGTGGGCCCATGTGCATCGAACAGGATGAGGCCCTTACTGACATTTTTAATATGAACCAGGGTACTCAGGGAGATTTCGAAATCTGTAATGGGGACAAATACGAA
>Ga0209347_1003247_pt1 | contig 19454 bp, 17 predicted proteins | sample AutmiccommuBRH23_FD_187382 | JGI IMG/M metagenome (GOLD analysis project Ga0209347, IMG submission 187382) | Deep subsurface microbial communities from Mt. Terri, Switzerland - Autotrophic microbial communities BRH/23 (SPAdes) (version 2) | ecosystem: Environmental > Aquatic > Deep subsurface >...
TTTAACTTAATATTTCGCCATTATGCTGGGTTTTTCCTGCTATATTATTCATTTTTCCTAAATTTTTGCAAGTTTTATGTGTGTGTTAATGGAGTTTTGCAACACTCTCCTAGATCCAGCCTGCCGTTGCCCAACTCCTGCCGCATAGCCTGAGCCTGAATATTGATATATCCCAGTACCTGCCCCAGGCTGTCATGAAGTTCCCTGCCCAGCCGCTCCCGTTCTGTTAATACCGCCAGGTTGCGCTGCTGATCCATTAACTTCTGCTGAATTTCCTTGACTTCAGTTATGTTGTAGATAACCAGCAACTGTCCAATCAACAGGCCCCGCTCACTGAACAGGGAGGAAAAATTCACCTGATAATGCCGGCCTTCCTTCTCTATTTCGAGAAAACCGCTTAATGTTTCCCTTTTTTTCTGCAACCACTGCAATACCTCGGGAAAAAGCCGGAAAACTTTCTCAGCCTGTCTGCCCAGGGCCTGGGCCGTAGGCAATCCCAACAATTTCCCGGCGGCGGGGTTCAGGTCTGATACTCTCATTTTTTCATCCAGGACTATAACCGCCCCGCCCATACTGTCAATAACCTTAGCCCGGGCAACAGGCGCGACGTCAAACAAGCGGTAGCGGAAAAGTCCCCAGGCAATAATACAGCCCGATACCGCCATGAATACCGGCGTAACATCAAAACGGGCCACAGGGCTTAGACCAAGTATATATAAAATATTAGGTACTACTATTAAAACTGTGCCGGTTAATATTGTCAGGGACTGCCCCCTGTATAGCGGGGATTTATGGCGAAGGGTTTTAATTAAAAGAAAGATGGCAGTTATATTTAAGGAATAGGAATAAACAATATGCGCCCAAAACCATGGGCCATAGTTTTTAGCAATAACGGGAAAGGTACCGCCCTGATCAAGATGAACGTTCTGTCTTATTAAGCCGTGGAATTCATTACTCCACACCAACAGATTTGTAATTAAAGGTATTATACATAATAAAAGTATATTCCGCCTGTTAATCCATTTCTCATTATTTGTAAAGAAACTCACCATTATCACCAGGGTAACAGAAGAAAAGGCATAGGCAAAATACTGCACATTTGCCCAAAATAATTTGGTTGGCAAGTCCGCCCCCGACATTTCCAGGGCATTTGCCCAGGACCAGATGGTCACCACTGCCATGCTTACCGCAAAGGGAAGCGCCCCGCGTACCGGTCTGCGCCGCCAGGCATAGATGCCCAGAGCCGTTGTGATCAGCCCTGCTATGATTAACACCCGGACATAAGGTATATGAAAAAAGGTCATGTTATTTCCTTTGGGTATTTTTTATAATATTTACTTATTTCGACATTATTCCAGAGAAACCCTCCTTATTCAAAAACTCCATAAACCCCAATCTGCAAACTGTGAGATAGTGTTATAATAAAGGCGGGCCATAGCTGCATCCGGCAGACTTAAAGGGGGTGACGCATTGTACATGCCCATTTCCGGCGCCACCGTTTCCGTGGCGCCCCTGGTTATGATCGGCTTTTTCGTGGGTGTAATCGGGGGGTTTTTCGGTATCGGCGGCGCCTTCATGGTCACCCCGGCCCTTAATATATTCGGCTTTCCCATGGCCTACGCCATAGGCACAGACATGGCCCACATGATCGGCAAGTCCATTATCTCCACCTTCCGCCACTGGAAATTCGGCCACGTAGATGTAATGCTGGGGTTGCTGATGATCCTGGGAACCACCTTCGGCGTGGAGTTGGGCGCCAGGCTGGTAATGTGGCTGACCGCCAGGGGTATCGCCGATCCGGTGGTTCGCCACGTCTTCATCTTCCTGCTGGTTAGCCTGGGGCTTTATATGCTGTGGCAGTATTTTTACGCCAACAAAAAAAGCCTGGCGGAATTCCGGCTGGTTAAGGACGTGGCCGGCAACGGGCTGACTGATTACCTGCAGTCCCTGAACATACCCCCGGTGATTTACCTGAAAAGAAGCGGCTTTTCCATCTCCCTCTGGATAATACTGCTGGTGGGATTTATCACCGGCTTTTTCGCCGGCTTCCTGGGGGTGGGGGGGGGATTCGTCAGGGTGCCGGCCCTGATGTTCGTTGTGGGTGTGCCCATGAAGATGGCGGTGGGCACCGACCTCTTCGAGATTATCATCAGCAGCATTTACGGCAGCTTTACCTACGCTTTGAAGGGCACGGTGGAGCTTTACGGCGCCATGATCATGCTCATGGGGGCCGCCGTGGGCGCCCAAATAGGCACCATTGCCACCCGGTATGTCTTCGGCATCAAGATGAGACTTTATTTTGCCTTCTGCATCCTGGGGTCGGCCGTCAGTGTGGTGATCAAACAGGTCTCCTACTACGACGAGCAGGCCTGCCTGACAGGGATCAAAGAAAGCCTGGCCGCCCAGGGGCTGGAAGCCGGAAAAATAGCCGGCATACTGGCCGACAAGGAACAGGTGCAGTCACTGCTGGCCACCAACCCCACCTGGCAGCAACTGGCACAATCGTCAATGTTTCTCAACTCCATCAGTGAGGCCCTGATGCTGTTCCTGGCCGCAGGCATGAGCCTGGCCATAGTCTCGCTGTGCATCAGCGGAATTATTGTGGAAAAGAAAAAAGGTGTGGTGCTGGGAGGATAATTTCGAGGTTCGAGGTTCCAAGTACGAGGTTCGAAGTCTGAAATTACCGTGGATAAAGAGCCGCCGGAGAGACATTCTAACAAAAAAATCTGGTGGTGCTATGATTGAATTTATTCACTCTCCCCTCGCGGAATATCGCCCTGACCATACCGGTGGTCCTGGCGGCCGGATTTGTCGCCGGGCTGCTGGTTGACACCTCCCCCCTCAAACAGTTTATACTTCCGGTGACCATTCTGATGATCTACCCCACCATGATCGGGTTTAAAATAGGGGAGCTGCTGAACTTGGGCCACACCAGGCTGCTGGGGGTTTCAGCGGCTGTAAATTTTATCTTTATCCCGGCCCTTGCCTACCTCCTGGGCACAGCCTTCCTTTTGGGGGATCCCCAGCTTTTCGCAGGGCTGGCCATAGCCTCCCTGCTGCCCACCTCCAACATGACCATTGCCTTCACCATGCTGGCCGGGGGCAATGTCCCGGCGGCCATCAAGCTGACGGTGGCCAGCCTGATCCTGGGATCACTGCTGGCGCCATGGTACCTGCTGATGATGGTGGGCAGGTACATCCCGGTGGATGTGCTGGCCACCCTGAAGGCCATCGTCATTGTGGTCTTCCTGCCGCTGCTGCTGGGCACCCTGACCTACTCCCTGCTGCTGAAGAAATACACCCGGGAGGAATTCAACAAAAAAATAAAACCCCTTTTGCCGGCGGCCAGCACCTGGGGGATGATCTACATAATCTTTGCCAGCATCAGCGTAAACGCCCGGGCCATTATTTCCCGGCCCGACCTGCTGCTGACGGCCCTGCTGGTGCAGGTGGTTTTTTACGGAGTGAACTACATCGTGGCCGCCGAGCTGGGCTGCCGCCTTTTTGAGAAAAAGGACTCCCTGGCCCTGATCTTCGGCACCGCCCTGCGCAACCTTTCCATCGCCATCGGCCTTGCGGCCACGGCCTTCGGGTCCAACGCCGCGCTGATGGTTTCACTGGCCTTTCTCGTCCAGGGCCAGGCGGCGGCCTGGTTTATCAAGCTGGACAACAAGCACAAAATACTGCCGGAACAAGGCCCCTGCCCGGGGATACTGATCAGAAGAAAGCCGAAATAATACTATAATTTATTGCCTCTTCACCAGCAGGTCATAGAGCTCCGGGCGGCGGCTCTCAAGGTAAAAGCTGTCCCGCATGGAACTGGATTTTTTCTGCCGGATAGTGTTGATCAGTTCCGGGTCCAGGTCGGCCACCAGCATTCCCTCCCCCCGGCCGAAGCTCTCGGCCACCGGGTTGCCCTTGGGGTCGATGACCAGCGCCCCGCCGCAAAACTGCCCCCCTGCCCCATCTTCTCCAACCAGGTTGCAGGCCGCCACAAAGACCGAGTTGTCATAGGCCCGGGCGGCCAGGTACTTAATCCAGATGCCCCGGCGGTCGCCCACGATCACCGGCGAGGCGTGGGGGGAGAAGATTATTTCCGCCCCCTTCAGGGAGAGAATGGCCGAGACCTCGGGAAAGTGCATGTCCCAGCAGATCTGAACGCCGAAGCAGGCCTTTCCGGCCTCAAACACCGGCAATTCATCCCCGGCCGTGAAATGCGGCTTCTCACTTTTGCCCAGGTGGGTCTTGCGGTATTTTTGCACCGATCCGTCCGGGAAAAGCACCAACTGAGTGATATAAGGCTTTTCTCCCCCGCCCTCCTCGGCCAGGCCCACCAGCACGGTTAGGCCTTTGGCCCGGGAGGCCGATCCAAGTCTTACGGAAATTTCTCCGGGCAGACTTAACGCGGTAAGGGCGGCCTTGTCCCGGCTGTATCCCTGCAGGCACATCTCGGGAAAACAAATAATATCAACCTTTTGCTCCCCGGCCCGGGCAATATAACCCTCAATCTTTTTTAAATTATTTTCCGGCGACCCCAGTTCGGACTGCATCTGAACCAGGGCAATTCGGGTTTTTTCCATGCTTAATCACCATAAAAAACAGCTGTTAGCCGTTAGCTTTTGGCTGTTAGCTTTCTTTGCGTATGGGCTGCCGCCGGCAGCCTTTTCAACAGGGCTTTATGTATCTCTCGACGCGCTGTGATTTTCTTAGTTCGGCGGCCAGTTCGGCTGCCCGGCGGCCTCCGGGCAGCAGCAGTTCCGGGTCCAGGTCGGCCAGGGGAACCACCACAAAGGCCCGCTCCGTGAGCCTGGGGTGGGGTATTTCCAGATCAGGCGACCTGACCGCCTTTTCTCCGTAAAGCAGTATGTCCAGGTCAATCACCCGTGGGCCCCAGCGCACCGTGCGCACCCGGCCCAGGTCATTTTCAGTGCGCACCAGCAGTTCCAGAAGTTCACCGGGCTGCATTTCAGTGTGGAACAGCGCCACCGTATTCAAAAACCAGTCCTGGTCCTGATAGCCCACCGGGTCGGTGCGGTAAAGCGGGGCCACCGCCGACGGCGACAGCCTCCGGTCCGCCGCCAGCAAATCCAGCGCCCGGCCAATATTACCTTCCTTATCGCCCAGGTTCGACCCGATCCCGATAAAAACCCGCTCTTTCAATTTACCCAAAACCCTTCAAAGGAGATCTGTCTGCTTTCCTTGGATCGTGAGCATCGCACCGGCGTCGCTGACACAGCCAGGCGAAGTTTATCACAGCCCGTGCCTCTCCCTAAAAATTTCTACCGCCATATGTTCAAATTGCCCCTGCACCGGCGCGGACGGCTTTTTCACGGTTACCGTCACCCTCTCCACCGGGGGAAAACTGTCCAGTACCCTGCCGGCGATGCGGTGGGCCACAGCCTCAATAAGGTCAAAGGGCTCCCCGGTGACCACCTCCTCCACCAGGCCGAACACCTCGGCGTAGCTTACGCTGAGGCTGAGGTCGTCCTTTTCCCCGGCCTCCCTGAGGTCCAGGCTTAATTCCAGGTCCACCACAAAGACCTGGCCCAGTTCCTTTTCCTGGGGGAGTACCCCGTGGCGGCCAAAAAATCTCATACCCTTCATGATTATCTTATCCATAGCTTATCCGTCCCGGCCCTCCTCCGGTCTTAGCCGCACCATGGCGTCGGTCATGCGGGCCACCCTGACCATTTCCCTGACATCGTGCACCCGCACAATGTCCACACCCTGAGCTATGCCCAGGGCCACGGTGGCGGCGGTGCCCTCCACCCGCTGGTCCGCCGGCAGGTCCAGTGTTTTGCCGATCATTGACTTCCTGGAGGTGCCCAGCAGCACCGGCAGTCCCAGGCAATCCAGTTCTTTAAGCCTTCTCATGGCCTCCAGGTTCTGATCCAGGGTCTTGCCGAAGCCTATGCCCGGGTCAATAAGTATCTTATCCCTGGCTATCCCGGCCTCCCGGGCTTTGGCCAGACTCTCCCGGAAATACTCCACCATGTCCCCCATCAGGTCACTGTATTCTGTGCCATTCTGGTTGTGCATAAGGATCAGGGGCGCACCGTAGCGGGCAACCACCCCGGCTATTTCCGGATCGGCCCGCAAGGCCCACTGGTCATTGATCATCTGGGCGCCTGCCTCCAGTGCCTGGAGGGCCACTGCAGCCTTGGTGGTGTCCACCGACACCGGGACGCGGAGTTCCCGGACCAGCCTGGAAAGCACCGGCATGACCCTGGCAATCTCCTCTTCGGGCTCAATGCTCCGGTGGCCCGGCCGGGTGGATTCCCCCCCCAGGTCGATGATCTCGGCCCCCTCCTCCTGCATGCGCAGGGCGTGGTCCACCGCCAGCCCCGGATCATAAAATCTGCCGCCGTCGGAAAAAGAGTCCGGGGTAACGTTCAGTATCCCCATCACCAGGGTGCGCAGGCCAATGGGCAGCATTTTGCCCCGGCAGTCCAACTGAAAGGGCTTGCGGCCCTCCAGGGCGGCCAGCACCTCCCGGACCTCTTCGGCAATGGCCTTGAGGCCGAAGGGCTGCAGCTTCAGCTTGGCGGCCATGGACTCGATCTGCTTCACCGTGCCCATGACCAGCAGGTCGCTTTTTTCGGCCGAACAGTCGACGACCCCCCGGGCTACGGCGGCGTCGCCCCCCTTGCCCAGCATCTCCTGCTTGATTATATTGGCCTGCCTGGGCGTCAGACCGCTGATCCGGAGCACCCGGTGCACCGCCTTGGGGGCCATCCAGCGGGCCCCGCCGGAGTCGGCCCCCACCCCGGCAATCTCCCGGGCCGCCTGCTCCTTATTCAGTATCACTACATTTCTTACGCTCACAATACCCTCACTTCCTTAATTAAGGGATTGGGGATTAGGGGTTAGGGGTTAGTTCTTCATACTGCAAGGCGGCAACCATTAGAGAATTAAAATTCCTAACCTGGTCCGGATTTGAAACCGTCTCTCCAGACCATTCCAATTCTTAACCCCTAACCTCTGTATGTTACCCCGCATCAAGGCGGTAACCGCTTTTGTTTTGCTCCCTTAGGTTTTCCAGATCATCGAATTTATAGCACTCCGACCGGGCCTGGCAGGTTGCGCAGGGCCGGGAAAGGTCGTCGGCCAGACAGATTACCCGCCCCAGGAGGCTTGCCCCCGGGCCGGCCCGGCGGTGCTCTGTTATGGCCCTGGTCACCAGCCCGATCTCCTGCTTTGCAAAGCCGGCCCGCTCCAGAACGGGCCGGGCCAGGCGGGCACCCGCACCGGCATGGTCCTCGCCGGCGTCGTACTGCCTCCAGCGGCCCAGATCGTGCAGCAGCCCGGCGGCGTAAATAACCCCGGCCGCCTGGGTGGTGCCCTCCAGCCCCTGATCCCTGGCAAAGCGGTCCAGTCCCACGGCCTCAGTGATTATTTTTAAGCTGATCCGGGCAACAGCTTCCAGATGCTCCTGATCGTGACGGCAAAAAACCCTCTCTTGCTCCCTGAGGGAGTTCAGGGAAAGGCATTCCAGGTAAAGGGGGTCCTTCTTAATCATGTCAATTCTGTCCAAACCCTCACCCCCCCGAAAAAAAAGCTGTAAGCGAAAAGCCGTAAGCTATAAGCTAACAACAGCGGCATTAAAAAAGCCTGTCCTTATTATACACTAACCGCCCCACCGGGCAAGGCAAAAAAACAAACCCCCGCACAACCCCACGGGAGCCCGCAATCCAATCCCAAAACTAATCCCTAACCCCTAACCCCTAATCCCCAATCCCCGCACTCTCCACTCTCTTCCTCCGGCTCCGGGCCATGTCGGCCAGCAGGCGGCGCAGTATCTTACCCGATCCGGTGCGAGGCAGATCGTCCATGAACTGTACCTCCCCGGGGCACTGAAGGGGTGACATCCTTTCACTGGCCCAGGCCAGTATATCCTTTTCAGTGACCCGGTTTTCGTACTCTCTCTTCAAAACCACATAGGCCTTCACCGATTCCCCCAGTCCATTGTCCGGACTGCCCACCACGGCCACCTCGGCGATGCCCGGGTGCTGGTAAAGGTGTTCCTCCACCTCGGACGGAAACACCCCGGACCCGGAAACCGTGATCATCTCTTTTTTCCTGCCCAGGATGTAAATATAGCCGTCTTGGTCCATGCGGGCCACATCGCCTGTATAAAGCCAGCCGTCCTTAATCACCTCGGCGCTCTGCACCGGCCGCTCCCAATAGCCGGCCATGACCTGGGGCCCTTTGACCAGCAATTCCCCGGGATCGCCCTGGGGGACTTCCTGGCCCTGGTTGTTGAAGTCCACTATTTTAACCTCGGTGTTGATCACCGGAATGCCCACTGATCCTTCCCGGGGATGGTGGCGCGGGTTGATGGTGACCTGGGAAATGGTCTCACTCAACCCGTAGCCAAGGATCAGCCTGGACCCGGTAATCTTCTCAAACCTCTGGACAATTTTTTGGGGCACCGGGGCGCCGCCGGTGGAACAGGCCTGAAGCGAGGTGAGGTCATAGCTGTCCACCTCGGGGTGGTTGACCACGGCAATGTTCATGGCGGCTATGCTCACCCAGTGAGTGCAGCGGTACCTCTCGATGGCCTGGATCACCGTCCCGGTGTCAAACTTGGCCAGCAGTACCACGGTGCCCCCGGCGTAAAGGGGGGCGTTCAGGCTGTGAATCAGCCCGGTGACGTGGAACAGGGGCAGCACCGCCAGGTGCGTCCCGCCGTGAATTCCGGTCCAATAGGCCGAGCAGGCGGTGTTGGCCATCATATTATTGTGGGTGATCATGGCCCCCATGGGGATGCGGGTGGTTCCGGAAGTATATATAATCAGGGCCAGGTCTTGGGACGGGTCTATGGTTACCGCCGGCGGGGCGCCATCCCGGTTGAGCACCGGAGTCATTTCCACCGTATCGGGATAGAACTGCCGGGGGACCTCCAGGGCCGCCGGCAGCGGCAACTCCGGGTCCAGTGGCAGAAAATCCCTGTAGCCGGTTACGATTACATTCTTCAGCCGGGTCTTTTTTTTCACCGGGTGCAACACCGGATAAAGACAATCCATAAGTACGATCGTCTCAGCGCCGCAGTCGGCCAATTCATAGGCCAGCTCGTGCCCATTGAACAGTGGATTGGCCGGCACCGCCACGGCCCCTATTTTCCAGGCGCTGAAAAGCGAGATAAAGAACTGGGGGCAATTTTCCATAAATATACTGACCCGGTCGCCCTTTTTTACCCCGCTGCCGGCCAGGAAGGCAGCAAAGGAGTCCACCATGCGGTTGAAATCGCCATAGCTGATTTTTTTGCCGTAAAAATTAACGGCCACCCGGTCACTGTTTTCCAGACCGTAATTTTCCACATATTTCATCAGTGTTTTCCGGGGGTACTCCATCTCCCTGGGTACTCCGGCAGGCCAGTACCTGTACCACAGCCGCTCCATGCTGATAACCTCCGCTTAATCCATACGGCTAATCCAGACGGTAAATACCTGTATCGTCAAGTCACTTTTCTCTGGTTCAGCATTTCCAGAAAAGCATCCACCCGGGTTCTGGCCGGCCCCTCGGCAAAGGCCCTGGGATCGGTCATGTCGGCCTCGATCAGCAGGGTGGGCACTCCCAGTTCCGACTGCACCCTGCGGGCCAGACCAAGCTGGCCCAGGGAATAGGTCTTGCAGCTGCGGTTGGAGTGAAGCAGCAAACCGTCCACTCTGTACTCCCTGATGGCTTCCGCCATCTGCTGAAACCTTAGGTCAAGATCAATATTCAGTATGGCCATCAGGTACCTCCGGGCCACACTGTCAAAAATGTCCCCGGACCCGGACCCGTCGAACTGGTAGACCCCCCAGGCGCTGGTGTATGTCTCGGCCACAAACACACCGCCCCGGGAGTGGATATAGTCGTAAAACTGGAAGTTGTACCAGATGGCGATATTGTCCCACATCAGGCGGAATTGATCATTTTCCAGAACCCCCACGCCGGCGGCCACCCTGGCCGCCAGCTCATCCCTCATCTCCTGGTAAAAATCGGCGCAAGTCTGGGTCCCCCTCAGGGTCACGATGGGGAACATGCCGGTGAACATATCCAGGGCACTCAGAGGGCACGGCGAGGCTTTGCGCAGAGACTGGATCTCCTTCCACAGGGACGCCGCCCGGTTAGCCCGGCCGATAACCTCCATATATTTATCCATTTTAAACTCCCTGCCGCTGTGGCGCTCCAGGAAGTTGATCAACTCCGTCAGCTGCCCCCGCACATACTGCACCTGATGTTCAGTCGGCTCACCCCGCACAAAGGGTGTATCCAGAACAAACAGGGGGCAGTTGTAATGTCTGGCCACGGCCTCCCACCACTTGATCACGGTATGGCAGATATTTCTGGCCGTAAGCACCATGTCGGGGGCCGGCAGGCCATTTAGCGGGCCGGCATTTTGGAAGATGGAGCCCATGGTGCACCTGGCGTATGAACACAGGTCCTGGGAGTAGCCCCGGGCCTCGGCCGCCTGGCACAGATCTCCGGACACCTTGCGCGATCCGCAGAGGGTGCCGTAGTTTTCCGGGTAAAAGGGGAATATGTCCATGGCGTAAATCAGCTCCACTGGAAAGCCGCTGGTAATCCAGGCCACGGGCTGACCCTGCTGTCCGGCCAGCATCGACCCCAGGTAATATTGATAACCTAAATCTTTAAGTTTTTTGGCGCTCTCCAGGCGCCTGCCGGGAGATCTTGCCTCCATCAGAGACCACCTCCCAGCATTTCAACAAAGGCCTGAACCCTGGTGGACAGCTGTCCCGCAGCCAGGTGCGCGGGCTCCACCTCAAGAAGCAGCACCGGCAGCCCCCGGGCCGAAAGGTGGTCCCTGATCATGGGATAGTCAAAGGCATGGGGCTCACAGAATTTTTGCAGCACCATGACCACACCCTGCACCCTGAAATCTTCCAGCAGCCTGCTTAGATGATCCAGCCGGGGACCGGCCGGGTGTTTGGTGGGGCAGGGAACCCGCTCCAGGTAACGCCGGGCCAGGGCCTCCAGGGGGCCTTCCGCCGCCGCCCGGCCCACGGCGCCGGTGAAGTACCGGGTGCCGGTGCACAGGTCGTCGGCCACCACGCAGGCCCCGGACTGCTCGATAATACCCAGCAGCGCCGGATTGTCAATGACCGACCCGATAACCATCAGCCGCACCGGCCCGGGTCCCAGGTCATCTTTTCCCGGATCGGCGGCCAGGGCCAGGCTTATTTTTTCCAACTCACCCCTGACCTCCTGCCGGTCCATGGACACCGCCGCGTTGACCAGGCCGAGACACACTTCCCCGCTCAGGGGGGGGCTTTTGACCCTGCGGCAGTCCCAGATGCCCTTTAGCAGCCCCCGGTTGGCGTCGGCCAGTTCGATGGCCTTCTCCAGGCTTTGGTCATCGGCCTGGCGGCCGTTGAAATCCGCCAAAGCCCGGTATAAAATTGCCAATTCACGAAGGTAATAGGCCCTGGGCAGGTCGCCATCCAGCCGCAGGGGCATATTCAGGAAATGATTGAAGAAGCCCTCCTGTTTAATTGAGCGGGTTATTTCCGATACTGCCCTCAAAGAGTCGCAGGTGCAGGGAAAAACTATGCCGTCCAGGTAGTCCAGGCGGCCCCGCAATAACTGGTCCAGGCAGCTCCGGGCGAAGGCGCAGGAAAATGTCTGCAGATGGGCGTCCACCGGCCCGGCCTGTTCGGCCGGATCGGCCAGTATCCTTATCGGGTGCATACCTGCGGCCAGGATCAACTCCTCCGGAGTATAGCTGCAAAAATAGCCGATATTTTTTTTGCCGGCGGACTTGATCTCCCGGAGGCGCTGGTGCCTTTCGGCAAAAAACCGTGAAAGGCCGGCGCTCAAGTCCCTGACATCCTGCAAGGGCATATTTGACCTCCTTATTTGTCCAGGGGTTAGGGGTTAGGGATTGCTTTTAACGTCAGCCCACAACCCCTCCCTTTTCATCAAGCAATTGTCATACCAGCTAAAAAGCAATCAACCCCCTCCAGGGGTTGGGGTGGATTCTACGAACGCCTGGGCTCAGTACTGCCCGGCAAAAATTTTACGGACTTTGTTTTAATATTTAACTGCCGGTTCAAGTCTTAAACGGCGGCCGGGACTCTTTACACGGTTTCCTTGTCGGGCAGGTGAATGTCCAGTTCCTTCAGTTTTTTCCACAGGGTGGTCCGGCTGACACCCAGTATCTTGGCCATTTCACCCTTGCCGCCGGCGATCATGCTGCTGACCTGGGCCAGTATCTGCCTCTCCATATCCATCATATTGCTCAGCTCAATAACTATTTGTTCATTGCTGCTTCTCCTGACCGGATTTTCGTAACCAATCAGTTTATTTAAAAGCCCGTGAAAGGTAAGATGGTTCTTTACGCTCTCCTCGCCCAGGGCCGAGTACCTTTCCACAAACCCCTCCAACTCCCTGATGTTGCCCGGCCACATATACCTTTTCAGATTTTCCAGCAGGCTCTCGGTGATATTCAGGGCCTCCAGCCTGCCGGGGCCGGCCAGCCTTTCAAAAAAATGCCTGAAAAGCGACGGAACATCCTCCAGTCGCATGCGCAGGGGCGGTATGTGGAGGTTGAGCACATTCAGCCGGTAATATAGGTCGGCCCTGAATTTCCCCTCGTCCACCAGTGCCCCGATATTGCGGTTGGTGGCGCTCAGCACCCGGACATCCACCGGGATAAGCCTCTGACCGCCAACCGGCATGACCTCTTTTTCCTGCAGCACCCTGAGCAGGCGGGCCTGGAGACCCAGGCTCAGGTCTCCTATTTCGTCCAGGAAAATGGTGCCCCCGTGGGCCAGGGTAAACAGTCCCTGCTTGCCGCCCCTGCGGGCGCCGGTGAAAGCTCCTTCCTCATAGCCGAAAAGCTCGCTCTCCAGCAGATTCTCGGGCAGGGCGGCACAGTTAACCGCCACAAAGGGACCCTCCCGGCGGCTGCTTTCATTGTGCAGGCTTTGGGCAAACAGCTCCTTGCCGGTGCCGCTCTCGCCGGTAATAAGCACGGCGGCCTCGGACCTGGCGTATTTTCTGCACTCCCTGATGGCCTCGTCGATCATGGCGCTCTTGCCGATGATATCGGAAAATCTGAATTTGGCCACCAGTCCGTGGTTGGCAGCTTCCTGCCTGGCTTTCCTGGCCTCCGAACGGCGGGGCTTACCCTCGGTCTGAATAATAATTACCAGTCCGGATTCCTTCTTGCCCGACTTTACAGGTATCCGGGAGATTCCAGCCGGGCTCTCGCCCAGGCTGACCACCTGGCCGCGGGCCGGGGACCCATCCCCGTAAATGGCCTTGATGGCTGCACTGGACGAACAGAGTTGCTTAATGTTGATCCCCCGGACCTCGCCGCAACGAAGCCCGGTAACCCTTTCCGCGGCAGGATTAAAAATGCCGATGAGCCCCTTGTCGCTGATCGTGATAATGCCGTCATCCACTGCGACGATGGCGGTCTCCAGGGATTTTAGATCAATGCTTTCCTGGTTGCCTGCAACACCCATCCCGCTATCGCCTCGCTTTACCTTCCGTCCTTTACCCCGAACTCCCCGCCCCCATCCGCAAGGCGGCTAAGGCGGCCTCCGCCCACCGGAAAGCGGGTTGCCGTCAAACCTCTTTGCCGTCTTTCCAGCGGTGGCAGTTGAATGGCGATCCGTCGCTGTTGGTCCGGATAATGTCATTATGGTCGCAGGTGGGGCAGGATAATTCCGCAAAGCCCCTGCCCCGGCCGCACTCCTCATCCCAGCGGTGGCCGCAGCCGCGGCACAGAAACTGGCGGACAGCCACCCGGAAATTACCCCCCTCGACCCTTATAGCCCGGCCGTTGATCAGGGCGTCGGCTATTTTTTGCCTGGCCAGAGCAAGTATCCTGTGGTAGGTGGGCCGGGAAACCCCCATTTTTTCAGCGCTGGCCTCCTGCTCAAGGCCCATCAGGTCCTTCAGGCGTACGGCCTCCAGTTCCTCCACCGTCAGCACCACCTCGGTCAATTCCCGGATGGGAACTCCCGCCGGTTTAAAATAGGTCATCTGGGGCAAAAACTCAACCCTTCTGCACTTGGGGGGTCTGGACATTAAAAACACTCCAATCATAGTATTTTTAAATTTTTTGTTAATTTGTTAAATTTGCCACGGCTGTTTGTCTTTTCTGGCTGCCGGGCAATTTGAGTAATATTTATAATGTTAATTATTCTTTGATCGAGTCGGTATTCCTTCTTAAAACAAGTATTTACAGACTATAAAAATAGAAAACACCGCCGCCGGATCATTTTCGTCCTCAAAAAAACAGGGGCCCCCCTGTGGGAGCCCCGAATCACTCTGGTTTTTGTTTTTTAGAACAGTCCCATAACCTTGCCGGTTTCGGTATCCACGTCGATCCTCCGGAAAGCCGGGTCGGAACTGGTGCCCGGCATCAGGCTGATGGTGCCTGTCATGGGGCAGAGGAACTTGGCGCCAGCGAAGATCAGCACGTCGCGCACAGGCAGTACCCAGCCCTTGGGCACACCCTTCAGGGTGGGGTCGTGGGTCAGGGAGAGGTGGGTCTTCACCATCATGGTGGCAAAGTCCCTGTACTCGGGGTTCTCTTCGAAGGCCTTGGCCTTGGCCTCGGCCTCGGCGGTCCAGGAAACCCCGTCGGCCCCGTAAACTTCCCGGGCAATCATATCCACCCGCTGGCGCAGGGGCATTTCCAGGGGATAAAGGTGCTTGAACTCCAGCTTGTCGTTGCAGGCATCGATCACGGCGTCGGCCAGCTCGAGGGCGCCGTCGCCGCCCTTAAGCCAGTGCTCGGACAGTGCGCAGCGGGCGCCGGCAGACTCGGCGGCCTTGCGGACTGCGGCGATCTCGTCCTTGGTGTCGGTGTGGAAGGCGTTGATGCAGACCACCGGATTGATACCGGCCTTGCGGACGGTCTTGATGTGGTGGATCAGGTTCTCGCAGCCCTTTTCCACCAGACCAACGTTCTCCTTGGTGTACTCCTCGGGCAGGGGGCGCCCGGCCACCACTTTGGGTCCGCCGCCGTGCATTTTCAGCGCCCGGATGGTGGCGGTGATCACCGACACGTTGGGGGTCAGGCCGCTGAAGCGGCACTTGACGTTCCAGAATTTCTCAAAGCCGATGTCGGCGGCGAATCCGCTCTCGGTGACGTTGTAGTCGAACATCTTGAGGGCGATGCGGTCGGCAATGATGGAGGACTGCCCGATGGCGATGTTGGCGAAGGGGCCGGCGTGCACCAGCACGGGCTGATACTCCGCGGTGCTCATCAGGGTGGGGTTGATGGCGTTGCGCATAAAAGCGGTCATGGCCCCGGCCACTTCCAGGTCGCTGGTGGTTACCGGGTTGCCCTTCTTGTCATAGCCGACGATGATCTTGCCGATTCTCTCCCGCATGTCCTTCAGGTCTTTGGCCACGGCCAGGATGGCCATAATCTCGGAGCTGACGGCAATGCCGAACTTGGACTGCATCATGTAGCCGTCCATCCTGCCGCCGATGCCGATAATGATATTTCTCAGGGCCTGGGCGCAGAAGTCGATGATCCAGCCCATTTCAACCCTGGTGGGGTCTATGTCCAGGCGACGCAGTTTCCTCTTGGCCAGCTCGGCGTCGTCGTAGTTGCGCTCATGCTGCATGCGGGCGGTGAGGGCAACCATAGCCAGGTTGTGCGCGTTCATAATGTCGTTGAGGTCGCCGGTAAGGCCCAGTGAGAACTCGGTCATGGGGATGGCCAGGGCGTTTCCGCCGCCGGCGGCGGTACCCTTGACGTTCATGGTGGGGCCGCCGGAAGGCTGCCGGATGGCGGCGCCGACACTCTGGCCCCGCTTGCCCAGACCCTCCACCAGACCCATGGTGGTGGTGGTTTTTCCCTCTCCCAGGGGAGTGGGGGTAATGGCGGTGACGTTGATGTATTTGCCGTCGGGCTTGTCCTTCAGGCGCTCAATAATTTTCATGAAGTCCAGCTTGCAGATCCGGCCGTAAGGTATAACCTCGTCCTTCTGCAGGCCCAGTCTCTCCTGCCACTCACCCGGAGTAGGCATGTTGACTTCCGCCAGTTCGGCAATTTCATAGTCCTTCAGTTTGGTTGCATCGTAAGCCATTTTTTCCTCTCCTTCCTCGATTTAAGGGTTCTTTATTTTTTTCACGGACGAAAACACACGATCCCCGGTAAACTTACCCCCTTTATTAATAATTTTTGTAACTTAGGGCATTCCTATCCATCCCAAATCACCTCAGGAATGCCATAAACTGGCGTCTCCAAAGCTCCATGAAATTTATTCTAGATACTCATTGATTTTCCTTCTCAATATTTTTTGACCCTCGTCTGTTTACAATTATTTTTTCTTGGCCGCCGTCCTCTCCAAAAATTTTTTTTCAGGCACTATAAATCGTTCATGGGTGCCACAGCCTACCACCTCTATCTCGTCCCGGGCCTCCACTCTGAATACCAGTCGCCTTCCGTCCACCTCCAGCAACTCCGACACCGCCACCACCTTCATGCCCACCGGAGTAGCGGCCAGGTGCTGAACCTCCACCCGGGTCCCCACCGTGGTCTGCCCGCTCTCCAGCAGCGGGTCCACCGAGGAAAGGGCGGCCTTTTCCATCAGTCCCACCATGGCCGGGGTGGCAAAAACCGCCACCGCCCCGCTGCCATAAGCCTGGGCTGTATTGGACCGGTCCACGGCCACCGAGGCCTCCCCCCTGATGCCAGGCCTCAGATCGGACATTCCCACCATTCCTTTCTAAATGAAATATACTCCCCGGTCTTATTTAAAAATAATGGCCACCTCATGATCAGGTGGCCGGCAGTGGCTAAACTTTGATTGCGCTGGTCGCCGGCAACTTCAGATTAACGGCGCCCTTTCTAATATTGATCCGGCAACTGGCCGGCAAGTGCCGGATACCGACATCCAGCAGCAGATCACCGGCTTTTTATTCGTATATCCACCTGTCCAGGTCCCGGCTGTAGTCCGACAGTTCCTCCGGGCGGAAGAAGATGCCGATCTCTCTTTCGGCGCTGGCCGGGGAGTCGGATCCGTGGATGATGTTCCGGCCCAGGTCCATGCCGTAGGTTGCCCGGATGGTGCCCTGGGCGGCTTTCAGGGGGTTGGTGGCCCCCATCATATCTCTGGCCGTGCTGACCACGTCCTTGCCCTCCAACACCATGGCCACCACCGGACCCGAGGTGATGTAGTCCACCAGGGGCCCGAAAAAGGATTTGCCTGTGTGCTCGGCGTAATGTTTTTCGGCCAGTTGCCGGGAGATGACAAGCATCTTCAGCCCCACCAGCTTGATTCCCTTTTTTTCAAAACGGGAGATTATCTCCCCGACCAAGCCCCTTTGGACCCCGTCGGGCTTGACCATCAGATAAGTCCTTTCCACTTGGGTAATCCTCCTGACTCCTGTCTACTCTTTGCCGTTTTCCTCGCCGCACTCTTTCATCAGCTCACTGAATTCGACGGCCTCAATGGTTTCCTTCTCCATCAGCACCTGGGCAATGCGGTGCAGAGTGTCCATATGCGTCTCCAAAATATCCTTGGACCGTTCATAATTTCTGCTAATGATACTTTTGACCTCGTTGTCTATGGCTGTAGCCACATCTTCACCATAGTTCCTGTCCCTGGTCAGGTCCCGGCCCAGGAACACTGTCTCCTGCTTGCGGCCCAGGGTCAAGGGGCCTATCTCGTCACTCATGCCGTATTCCATGATCATCCGCCGCACGGTCTCGGAGGCCCTCTCCAGATCGTTCTGAGCTCCGGTGCTGATTTCCTTCAGCACCACGGCCTCTGCCACCCGGCCGGCCAACAGCATGGTCACCTGATCCATGAGCATGGACCGGGTCATATAATAGCGGTCCTCCTTGGGCAGCAACAGCGTATATCCGCCGGCCCGGCCCCGGGGTATGATGGACACCTTGTGCACCGGGTCGGTGTTTGGCAGCAAATAGCCCACCAGGGCGTGCCCGGCCTCGTGGTACGAGACCAGTCTTTTTTCTTTTTCGCTGATCACCTTGGATTTCTTCTCCGGGCCGGCAATCACCCGCTCGATGGAGCTTTCCAGCTCACGCATGCCTATTTCCCGCTTGTCAAACCTGGCCGCCAGCAGGGCGGCCTCATTCACCATGTTGGCCAGGTCCGCCCCGGTAAAGCCGGGGGTCCTCCGGGCCAACACCTCCAGGTCCACGCTGTCCGCCAGAGGTTTGCCCCGGGCATGCACCTTGAGAATCTCTTTGCGGCCGGTCAGGTCGGGAACATCCACCACCACCTGGCGGTCAAAACGCCCGGGCCGCAGCAGTGCCGGGTCAAGAATGTCCGGCCGGTTGGTGGCGGCAATGATGATAATGCCCTCATTGGGTGCAAAGCCGTCCATCTCCACCAGCAGCTGGTTCAGTGTCTGCTCGCGCTCGTCGTGGCCGCCTCCCAGGCCGGCGCCCCGCTGCCGGCCGACGGCGTCAATCTCGTCGATGAAAACAATACAGGGCGCGCTCTTCTTGGCCTGCTCAAACAGGTCCCGGACCCTGGACGCGCCTACGCCCACAAACATCTCCACAAAATCAGATCCACTGATGGTGAAAAAGGGCACCCCGGCCTCGCCGGCCACGGCCCTGGCCAAAAGCGTCTTGCCTGTCCCCGGAGGACCGAAAAGGAGAACCCCCTTGGGGATCTTGGCTCCCAGTTCATTGAATTTTTTGGGGTTTTTCAGGTACTCCACGATCTCGGCCAGCTCTTCCTTAACCTCGTCCGCCCCGGCCACATCATTGAAGGTAACCTTTTTCTTTTCGTCACTGACCATCCGAGCACGGCTTTTGCCGAAGGACATGACCCTGTTGCCGCCGCCCTGGGTCTGCTGCATAAGGAAGAAAAAAAGCAGGACAAAAATCAATATGGGCAGCAGGCTGGTGATAATCCCCGTCCACCAGCCTGGCTGCGGCGGTGGCTCAAAATCGTGCTGCACATTTTTGCCGGCCAGCAGTTCCTGAAGTCTGGGGTCCGGCTGGGGGCCCCTGGTCTCGATTTTGGCACCGTCCTTTTTATCAGCCAGGATGTGGGTGGTGTTGTCTCCCGCCTGAATGGTGACCTTGGCTATTTCACCTTTATTGACCATATTAATAAACTGGTCGTACCTCACCTTGTCGGGCGTGGCTGTTTGCGGCGAAGTGTACCTGATCAGGGCGATGATGACCAGAACGATGAGCAGGTAAATACTGAGGTTTTTCAGGACCTTGTTCAAAAAAGCCACTCCTCTCTGGCAGCCTTACAAAAGAACCCATAATGGGTATTTTATCACAACCACTTTTCTGTTTCAACAAATAGACGTTAATATATTGTTTTGTGGTTTTATTCCTCCAGCAACTCCAGTTGCAGGCAGAGTCTTGTCCGGGCCGTCACCTTAAAGGGATCCCCCGGACGGAAACCGGCCACCCAGATAATATCATTTCCACAAGTTACAATCGGTATTGCGTCCCTGTGTTCCCTGGGCACCTTTAATTCAAT
>Ga0209347_1003248_pt1 | contig 19450 bp, 8 predicted proteins | sample AutmiccommuBRH23_FD_187382 | JGI IMG/M metagenome (GOLD analysis project Ga0209347, IMG submission 187382) | Deep subsurface microbial communities from Mt. Terri, Switzerland - Autotrophic microbial communities BRH/23 (SPAdes) (version 2) | ecosystem: Environmental > Aquatic > Deep subsurface >...
ACGCGGCGTTGGAGGCGGTCGGCATTCCGTTGGCGACCGAGTTTAGAGACAGTTGCAGCAGGAGGTAATGCAGGCCGGACTTAAATCGCTCCGCCTACCCCTTAGCGACAATGCAGCGACCCTCAAGCGACCCCGGAGGAACTAGCGCCGATAAGGATTTAGCGCTTTAGCACTTTAATACTTTAATGTGGCATATACTTTCCTTAACGACAAGAAAGTATTACCGGAGGAGGGGAATAACTGTTGACCTCGTCCTTACATATGCAATATGAAAAACTGGGAGTACTGGAGCCTCTATGCATTGCCTTTTTCGACCTGACAGACTCAACCCATTTAAAAAAACAGATGGGAGAGTCCAGGGGAGTGGAAATGGCCATGCTGCACAACCGCGAGGCAGCCGGTATGTGCGGGATGTACAAGGGAAGGGTAATAAAGCATATAGGCGATGCCATCCTGGTGGTATTTGACACCCCCCTGGAGGGCATGCTGGCCGCCCTGGACTTTATCGGCAAAATACACGGGGAAAAGCTGCCTTTCCGCACTAAAATCGGACTTATCCAAGGTATTGTCACCAGAATAGATATCAACGGCACGGATTTTCTGGGCCATGCAGTGGACCGTTGCGCCAAGCTTATAGGGCATGCCCTGCCCAATCAAGTGCTGACTGATCAGACCACCATGCAATTAATAGAACCCTTTCTAAAAGATTTTGAACAGGTGGTTACCCGGTTTCTGGGGATTCGACAATTAAAAGGCGTCGGAAAGGTCCCGGTTTACGAAATGGCCCTGGCCGAAACCGGCTTTATAAATGAAACTGGAAGCGCTCCTGACGCGCAGGAGGATCTGCTTGGCCAGGGTGATGAAAAAGCAAGGCCAACCATGTCTGCGCCCCTTGAAAAAATTGATCTTCCGCCACTGTCAATACCGGCCCGCCCGGAAATCCCGGTGGCTGACCCGCCACTGGAAAGGGTTCTGAACTTAAGTGCGCCCACCGGGAGCGAACTGGACTCGGTATCGGTTGGCTACCAGAATATAAAGCACATACTGGATCAGGCTTACGACCTGAATATTCGCCAGGTTTTTCTCAGCGGCAGCTTTGCCAGGGGAGCCATGATCCGGCCTCTTCATACAATCGACGTGATGGCGGTCATGTCCCCGCCCCGGGAAAAGCAGGATAGCGTTGCCCAAATGCTTCAGCAGCTTAAAGATATTCTGGCTAAAGGGTCGCCCGGATCCAACATTGAAATTGCAGTTAACCAGGTGATCCTTACCCAGAAGGACCTGGCGTTCGGTATTATACCTGTTCTGGTGGCGCTGGAAAACGGCCAGGGACGTCTGATGACACCCTGTAAGGAAGGAGGCTTCTGGATTGCCCGCAACCCTGCCATGCCGGACCAGTGGATGGAGCAGGCGGCGGAACGAAACGGGCCGTCTTTCCTACCCTTCCTGCGCCTGATAAAAGCCTGGCAGAAAACAAACTGCGGTTATGTTAACTCTTTCCACCTTGAGCTGCTCACCGACATGATCGCCTCCAAAATAAAGCTGGACATTTCTTTCGAATCGGTGTACCAGTGGTTTTGGTATACTTATAATTTCATGAACCAGAACAAGAAGCCCTTCATCAGAGAACCCAGGAGCACCGATGTTTACGCCGACGAATATATTTACTCCAACAGCATCACTTTTAACAGATTCAGCCGCATACTGACCGATTCGTACAACCTGGCCAGACAGGGCATAATCTACCACCGCGCGGGAGAACACAAAATGGCCATGACCAGGTGGAAGGTGCTGTTTGGGACATATATTGAATGAGAGCCATGCTTGAGAGTTAGAATACAGGAGTCAGGAGACAGAATGGTGAAGCCCGCTTTAAAAGAAACCCCACAGCGACATGCAGTGAGGGGGAGGGGTTTTAGTCCAGGCGGATGTTCCGGAGGCTGTTATCTGGCTCTTGGCGACAGAGCCGTACGGACTGCCGAACCGGCTAATTTGGAGGTTAGATGTTGGAAGTTGGAAATTGGATTAAGATGGGAATGGCTTCGAGGTCGTTTCCTGCAAGTTTTCTAACCTCTAACCTCTGGCCTCCAACCTCCAAAATGGTCGGCAGTCCGTTAGGCGACGAGCTTAGAGCCAGTTCAGCCGGAGGATAAGTAGATCGGACTCAAACCCCTCCACCGGCCACAGAGCGACCCCGGAGCGACCCCAGAAAAACTCTGGGCTTGCATAAAAATGCTTTGGCGATTTAGCGATTTAGCGATTTAATACTTTAATATGGTATATACTTTCCTAAACGACAAAAAACCCACCATTTTTTATGGTGGGTTTTTTAACATTACGCTGTAATAATTCTTGTCATGAATACCTTCAACATTCTTGCACCTGGATTCTGAATTCTGGATTCTGGATTCTGACGGGTGAGCATTACAGTTTTTTTAGAGAACTATCCTTCAATCTTCCCCTTCTCACCTATGGTGACCTCCACCAGTAATTTTTGGCCTCCCCGGTATACCACCACCATTGTTTTCTGGCCGGGCTTCATTTTTCTTATCAGGTCGGTAAGGTCACTGGCGTTGGCAACCTTGCCCTGGTTTATCTCTGTAATTACATCGCCCTGGGTAATGCCGGCAGTGTCCGCCGGGCCCCTCTCCACCACCGAGGTAACCAAAACGCCTTCGGTGCTGCCCAGCTTCAGATAATCGGAAATTTCCTTATTAACCGTTTGTATATAGACCCCCATCCATGGCCGGGTAATCTTCCCTTGATTTATCAGTGTGTCCAGCACCGGGCGGACGGTACTGGTGGGAATGGCGAACCCGATACCCTGGGCCGAGGCGTTAACCGCCGTATTTATGCCTATAACCTGCCCCCCGGTATTCAAAAGCGGCCCTCCGCTGTTTCCGGGGTTGATGGAGGCATCGGTCTGGAGAAGGTTTTTGTAGTTCCTGTCCTGCACCGAAACCGGGCGCCCTTTGGCGCTGATCACTCCCACGGTGACGGTATGATCAAGCCCCTGGGGGTTGCCTATGGCAATGGTCCACTCCCCCACCCGCACTGCGTCGGAATCACCCAGTTCCAGGGTGGGCAGATCACCTTCTGAATTTATTTTGAGAACGGCCAGGTCCAGCTCAAAATCCGATCCCACCAACTTGGCCGGAACCGGCTTGTCCTTTCCGGTGATGATTACCTCTATCTTTTTAGCCCCGCTGATAACGTGTTCGTTAGTAAGTATATATCCTTCCTTACTTATGATAAAGCCCGACCCCATTCCCCTGGACACCCTGGGCCCGGAGTCCATGGGCACCCTGCCGCCGAAGAAATCTCTGAAAAAAGGGTCATTAAAGAAGGGGTCGTAGGATCTGCTTTTTGATTCCACCGATGTCTGGATCAGTACCACAGCCGGGCTTGTCTTTTCCACAATGCCGGCTATAACTTCGGTTCCGGCCTGAATTGGAGGGTTGCTGCCCGTATTCTGCAAAGTGGCGGTGGACTGCAAAATGGGAAGCAGGTAGAAGGCGGCCCCAGTTACCAATACTCCCACAACGAAAGCAGCTATAATAAATATTGCTGCCTTATTCTTTTCTTTTCCCGGGTTCAAACTGCATCAGCCTCCCTGAAATAATATATTATTAATTTTACAAATAAAGCCTGGAAAGATAAAACTCCCATAAAAAATGAAGAGCCTTTATATACACCCATTATGGTCGGAAGAAGCAATATATCTGCTAATTTCTCATATTCTCTGTTTATTGGTATAGTTTTGATTTGAAAAGACAGTTCAATCATCGCTATGAGACATGGCCACCCTCTCGCCGCTGGCCGTTAAGTCCATTCCCTCGTTGGCCACCTCCCAGGCAATGTTTCTGACATGCTCGCTTATGCGCAGAAGGGCATTTATCAGATCTAGGTGTACCGCCCCCACTTCCTCGGAACTGCCGCTTACCCGCAGCCTGTGTATGTGCAGCACTCTGAGGTGCCTTTCCATCTTTGTTATGGCGGGCTGAAGCTTGTAGGCCTTTTCCGCCAGATCCTGGTTGCTGGTAACAAAGGCGGTGTTGGTCATCTGCAGGAGCTCGCAGACCCTCTTGTGCATTATGGATATTTCATCCCACCCTTCCTCCGAAAAAGCGCGGGGACTGTCCATTTTACACTGGGCCAGGTAGGTTACATTCTTTTCAATGATGTCTCCAATATGCTCCAAATCGTTTACTATATTAATAAGACCCATGCATTTCAGGAATTCCTGTTTGGAATGGGGCTGCCGCAGAACATTGGTGAGGTACTCGCTGATCTCCTTAAATAATATATCCACCCGATCTTCCTTTTTGGCCATCTGTCTTAAAATTGAGGCGTCGTTTTTTTCTATCATCACCAAAATATCCCTGGTCATGTCATAAACATAGTCGAAGGTACGGTTGATTTCCTTGGTGGCCAGGCCCAGGGCGATGGCCGGGGTGCTGATCAGTTTTATATCCAGGTACCGGGTCTTGAATGCATCCCTGTCCTCTCTCTTTTCTGGCACTATCTTGACCAGCAGTTGACCGAACTGCTTGATGAACGGGAGAAAAACCACGGCTAGGACGATATTGAAAAGTGTATGGACATTGGCCACCTGGTAGCCGGGTGAAGAAGTAATCCTTTCCGCCAGTGCGGCCAGGGGGTTGACAAAGGGCAAAAAGAGGAGCACCCCGGCCACTTTAAACATCAGGTGGGCGGTGGCCACCCTCTGGGCCTCCCGGGCGGACCCCAGACTGGAAAGCAGCGCCGTGAAGGATGTGCCTATATTGGCCCCGAAAAGCAGGTAAATGGCAGCGTGAAGGGTGATCAGATGCTGCATGCTCAAAACCATTATAATTCCTATGGAGGCTGCGCTGCTGTGAATCAGAAAAGTAAATATGGACGACAGAATCATGGCCACCAGGGGGTTGTCACTCATTTTCGCCATCATTTCAGGAAATAATGGGTTCTCCCTCAGGGGATACATGACGTCGGACATTATTTTCAGTCCCAGAAAAAGCAGTCCAAAGCCCATCAGGACCTGTCCGTAGCGCTTGAATCTCTCCCGCTTGGTGAAAAAGAATATGGTGGCGCCCAATCCCACTATGGGCAGGGCCACTTCGGTCACCTTCAGGGCTATGAGCTGCGCTGTCACAGTAGTACCTATGTCCGCCCCCAGTATGACCCCCAATGTCTGCTTCAGGGACATAATTCCGGCGCCGGTAAGGCCCACCAGTATAACGGTGGTGGCCGTGCTGCTCTGGAAAAGCACAGTTATAGCAGCCCCCACCGCCAGGGCGCTTATGCGGTTGTGAGTTAAGGTGCTCATGATGGTCCTCAGCTTTGCCCCGGCTATCTTTTGCAGCCCCTCACTGAGGATCTGCATGCCGTAAAGAAGGAGCCCCATACCTCCCACCATTCCCAGAACGACTGTTTGCCACATATGCCCATCTTCTTCCGTCGGTTATTTAATTAATAGTATGACTTAATTTATAAAAATGTTAAATTCGCTAAACACCTCTAAAATCCTTTATCTGAGGCCGATTATTTGCGGGCGCCATGACGCCGCCCTTTAAGAAAAAGCCCTGGAATTAAGGTACACCAAGTGGAGTATATATTATTACATCAGCAGCGCGCAGGATTTGCTTTTTCAATGCCATGACCCGGGGCGGTCCATGACATTGCAAGAAATCGGTCAATTTTATGCGGATTACCTTGTTTCACCACTAAAGTTCGATATTCCAACGGTTTTAACCTGAAATCGCACCGGTTCAAGTTTAAACCGCCTTTTACAACCAGTTACGGCCATGCTATAATTGGAATCCAAACAATTAATCAATCAGTGATGCAGTATTCTAGTCGGAAACCTTTTTATGAAGGCGGGGCTAAAAATCCGCCAAGGGCACATCGATGAAGTTCCTGGTGCTGGCTTTCGACGCCATCGGGGGCTGGTGCTGGGAGTTAAGGATCCAGGGCTAAATACAAAGGCATGTATGATGTCCCTGCTTCCGTGGAGACCCGGGTTATAGGCGACAAAAGAAGTTTATGCCCGGGGTGTGAACCTGCATGTGGTAGACGCTGCGTGCAGCGTAGCCCGCCTTGAAGTGGCTGCGGGGGATGGGAGAACCCCTGAAACCGTAGGCTGCAATAGAGGCTAATAAAAGGTGTAACCGTCAAGGAAAACTTCTAGACTGTCCATCAGCAGGATGGGGCAGGCTGGGGATTGCAGTGCGGACTCAGTGGCAATCCGGTCCCGGGTGAAAGCCCGGAGGGGTATTAAAGGGAAACCGCCCGTTCGGCAACGACGGGTAACCTGCTGGGAAATCCTACCGGACCTAAGCCGTAACATTTACCTGGCCCTGCTATCACTGGAAACATTAAAGCAACCCGATGGGGGTTGCTTTAATTATGTGTGCAACCCCCATGATCGCCACCCTTTTCCTCTTCATACAATCTGCTGACTTCCGCTTTTTTATCGCTTAGAAAAGTATATGACGCATTAAAGCATTAAAACGCTGAAGTACTGAAGCACCAAAGCATTTTTATGCAAGCCCAGAGTTTTTCTGGGGTCGCTCCTGGGTCGCTTGAGGGTCGCTGCATTGTCGCTAATGGGTAGGCGGAGCGATTTAAGTCCGGCCTGCATTACCTCTTGCTGCAACTGTCTCTAAACTCGGTCGCCAACGGAATGCCGACCGCCTCCAACGCCGCATCCTTGCGTCGATTCCGGCTTCCGGCTGCGTCCTGCAGCCGGCTCGGCATTCCGTAGGCTCGGTCGTTAAGAGACAGTAGCAGCCTCCGGTACATTCCGCACGGACTTAAATCACTCCCCCTCACTGCATGTCACTGTGGGGTCTCTTGAGGGTCGCTTTTAAGGCAGGCTGTCACTATTCTGGCTCCTGGCTTCTGGCTTCTGAATTCCGCCGTCTGCAAGACGGCACCGCCGATAAGGCGGTTATTTTATTGGTTTGTCGGGACAAATCACAATTAATTAATAATTAATATTCTAAAGGGGAATATTTTAACTGTTTCCGATTCCGCAGTATCGCATGGAAATAAATCCCTAAAAGCCTTTTGACTTCTGATTTCTTCAGGAGGATTTATGATTCTAAATACTCAACAACTCCGACAAAAAGCTCATGAACTTGCAATGACACACGATCCTTGCCTGAGACATGGGCCGTCAAAAGCCCTGTGGCGGGAGTTTTATGCGGACGTCGAGAATTTACGCAAGTTTATACGCTCCCTGCAGGATGACTGCGCAAGCTGTTCTCAGCCTGCCGAAGAATGGCTGCTCGATCATGCCGAGTTCATCGAAGAACAGGTGCTGGCCGTCCGGCATCAGCTTTCCAATGACTTCTTGCGGGATCTGCCGAATCTGCGCAAGGCCGGCAATAAAAGGATACTGTCTATCTGTGCTGATTATCTCGAACATGTGGATGGGAATCTGGACGAGGATACGTTCGTTTCGTACATAAATTTTTACCAGGAAATATCGGTTTTAACCATTGCTGAGACGTGGGCAGTCCCACTTATTCTGCGCATCGCCTTGATCCGGCGCCTGGCCGAAGGCATGGAACCGGTTCGCAAACGACGGGAGGTGTGTGCGTCAGTCGAACGGTTGCTGGCGCAAATAGAGTCGTCCAGGCTGAATCCTGAGGTTCTTAATGCTGCCCTTGAAGAAGCCGGCCAGGATATTCCGCTTTCCGGGCCGCTCATCGTCCACCTGGTCAGACACCTGAGTGAGTGGGCGGACGATTCGGCAGCCGTACGGGAATGGCTGATCTGCAAACTGGAAAATGGCCCTGACAGCCTTGATCGAATCGTCTCCTATGAGTATCAGCTTCAGGCTGCCTACCAAGTGACGACGGGTAACCTCATCGGAAGTCTGCGCAAAATTTCGCGCCTGGACTGGAGCAATCCCTTCGATCAGATTTGCATGGTTGAGCACACTCTGCGCAAAGAAATTGCAGGCAGCTACCCAATGCTTGATTTTTTCAGCCGCGATGTGTTGCGAAAGTGCGTTGAGCAATTGGCCCGCCGCTTGCGTGTGCCGGAAAATCTGGTGGCTGCCAAGGCCGTCGAGCTTGCGGAGAAGGAATACCGGCAGGTGTGCGCAGAGGAAGATTCAGACCTGCCGCGCCAGTCATTTGCCGCATACTACCTGCTCGAACCGGATGGCCTCAAGGAGCTGCGGCACGCACTGAAAATGTGCAGTGTTCCCCGATATTTGCCCGAAATAGAAATTTTGCGCCATACCACTGGCGCATATTTCACCATACTTACAGCGTTGTTCGGGGCCGCCCTGCTGGGATTCGCCGCGTGGCTGGGAGGGGGTGCGCACTTCACCGCTACCCAGTGGGCGATGACTCTGCTTGCACTGTCATTACCCGTCAGCGAGTGGGCCGTCACGGCTGTACACTGGCTTATTGAGTGCGCCAAGCGGCCGCGACCGCTGTTGAGATACGATTTCTCGCACGGGATTCCTCCTGAAGCCAAAACCATGGTCGTCATTCCCGTAATCTGGTCCACGGTCAAAGAGGTGGAGGAATTGGCGCAACGGCTGGAACTGCATTACCTGGCCAACCGGGACTCGAATATTCACTTCGCTCTCCTGGGAGATTTTCTCGATGCGGACGCCGAGAGACTTCAGTCAGATACTGCCGTCCTTGCAGCCGCCCGGGTAAATATTGAGGAATTAAACTGCAGGTACTCCAGCCCGGGCGGCTGCACCTTTCACCTCTTTCAGCGCCGGAGATTATGGAACCAGTCCCAGGGAGCATGGATGGGTTGGGAGCGCAAGCGAGGCGCACTGGTAGAATTTGTAGAGATGGTTAAAGGTCGGGCTGATACCACTTTTGATTTCATTGTCGGGAACACAGCTATTCTTCCGGGCATCCGTTACATCATCACCCTTGATGCGGATACCCAACTGCCCCTGGGAAGCGCCCGGAGGATGATCGGCGCCCTGCATCTGCCCTACAACCGGCCGCGGTTAAATGCTGCGCGGACACGGGTTATCGAGGGCTACGGCGTACTGCAGCCGCGTATCGGCATTAGCCACGGTGCGGCCTTACGTTCGCGATTTGCCTATTTATGGTCGGCGGATCCAGGAATCGATCCGTACGCCTTTGCCTTCTCCGATCCATACCAGGACGGTTTAGGCCAGGGCATTTTTACAGGAAAGGGCATATTCGATGTTGACGCCTTTGCTCAGGTACTGTGTGAACGTATTCCAGAAAACCGGGTACTCAGTCACGACCTGTTGGAAGGCGGATTTTTACGCTCCGGCCTGCTGTCGGACATCGAATTAATCGATGAGCACCCATCCACCTTCAGCGCTTACCAGAAAAGAATGCACCGCTGGGTGCGTGGCGACTGGCAGTTGCTCCCCTGGCTGTTTCACCGTGTCAGCGACCGGCGGGGAACGCTTTTGCCGGTTAATTTATCCCCCCTCACCCGCTGGCAGATGATCAATAATCTGCGGCACAGTTTACTTGCGCCGGCGTTGTTAGCAGTATTGCTGCTTGGCCTGACTTTCTTGCCCGGCTCTCCCTGGCGGTGGCTTACTTTTGTGCTGGCCACATTGTTTTTACCGCTGATCCGCCAATTGGCGGCGATCAGGCGGACGGTTTGGCGTCCGCGGAGCTTGTTGGCTACAACCGGTCAGGTTTTGCTGACCATTATGACACTGCCCTATCAAAGCGTGCTTTTGCTGGACGCAATCGCCAGAACCCTGTACCGCTTATTGGTGTCAAAACGCTATTTGCTGGAATGGGTCAGCGCAGCGGAAATTGAACGCCGCAGCCTGGGCGGGCGCTATCCCGCATTGCTGGGCATGTACCGAGGTTATGCGCTGGCATTCCTCTTTGGGCTGACAGCGGCGGCCAGTATTGTTCCTGCGCTGAAGTGGACAGGCCTGGCCCTAAGCACTATATGGGCCATGGCTCCGCTGGCGGTCCGCTGGCTGGACCGGCCTGCGCAGAGGCCTGAACGCCCCGTTGGGGCTGCTGAGGAAGCAGAACTGCGAAAGCTGTCGGGACAGATTTGGGCGTTCTTCGAGGATCACCTTACTGAAACAGATAATTGGCTGCCGCCTGATAATGTTCAAATCGATCCGCCCAACGGGATCGCTCACCGCACCTCGCCAACCAATATCGGGCTTTATCTCGCCTGCGCGCTGGCTGCCAGGGATTTCGGGTTCATCGATACGCCCGGATTGATTGAGCGTTTGGAGCGCACCATCAGTACGGTTGAGCGCCTGGATAAATGGAAGGGCCATCTTTACAACTGGTACGACACGGTCGCACTGGAACCCCTTCCTCCGCTGTACGTGTCTACGGTGGATTCCGGCAACCTCGCGGGCTGTTTGATGACGGTCAAAGAGGGGCTGGCGGAGTGGCTTGAGTCGGACATCAAAGGATACCAACATCCGGATTCCGATCAGTATCCCGGTAAGGCGGCGGAAGCTATACTCCGGAAGGATTGGCCGGTACGCGGTCAAAATCTGATCGTTCGCTTAGAGACGCTGATTAACGGAACAGACTTCCGCCCGCTATACAACCACAAGGCCAAATTGTTCACCCTGGGCTACAACGCAGGGCTGCGCGAGCCTGATCAGATCTTATACGACCTGCTGGCTTCAGAGTCAAGGCAGACAAGCTTTATTGCCATCGCCCTCGGCCATGTGCCTGTATCGCACTGGCATATGCTGGGGCGGACAATGACCAGGGTAGGGCGGCGGGTCACGCTGCTCTCATGGTCCGGGACAATGTTTGAATATCTAATGCCCTGGCTCTTTATGCGCACTTATAGGAACACCATCTGGGACAGCACCTACCGTGCGGTGGTCAGGCGGCAGGTCCGGTATGCGCATCAACGGGGAGTTCCGTTCGGCATATCCGAATCCGGCTACTATGCCTTTGATTATCAGATGAACTATCAATACAGGGCTTTTGGTGTTCCCGGTCTCGGATTCAAGCGCGGCCTCGAACAAGATTTGGTTGTGTCGCCGTACGCCACAATTCTTGCCTTACCTTTTGCCAGGCGTCAGGGGCTGGCGGATTTGCGCAAGATGGAGGAGCTTGGCGGGCGTGGAAAATACGGCTATTATGAAGCCATTGATTTTACCTCCCAGCGGCTGCCAAAGGAGCAGACCAGCATGGTGATCCGTAGTTTTATGGCACATCATCAGGGAATGAGCCTGCTGGCCCTTGCTAATTTATTGTTGCCGAAAAAAATATACCAGCGCTTTCACCGTGACAGACGCGTGCAGGCAGCGGAACTGCTGCTGCAGGAACGTATTCCCGCGCGGCCCAAAATCATTAAACATCCTGCCATGACCTGTGTACACGCGCCTTATACAAGGCCGGCAGCGACCGGCGCCCTGCGTGAATACCTCCATGCGGACACGCCTGCACCCGAGGTGTGCGTCCTTTCAAACGGGACATTTATGACTATAGTGACCAACAGCGGCAGCGGATTCAGCCGGTACGAGGGTATGGCCGTTTCCCGTTGGCGGGAGGACCCGGTGTTGGATAGTTGGGGGAACTACATGTATATCCGTGACGTTACCCGCGATGCGGTATGGTCGCCGACGTTTCAGCCCTGCCGTGTCCCGTCTTCTGAGCAGCGGGCGCAATTTTCCCTTGATAGAGCCACCTTTATGCGCATGGACGAAGACGTGCAGACGAGCCTTGAAATATGTGTATCCCCGGAATGGAATGCCGAAATCCGGCGGCTGACGCTCACCAATACGGGAAATAATGCGCGGATCTTCGAAGTAACAACGTTTCTTGAACTGGCCCTGGCCCCTCCCAGCGCCGATGATGCGCACCCGGCCTTTAACAAATTGTTCATCAAAACCAACTATGTGGAGGAGGCCCACTGCCTTCTGGCCTGTCGGAGGCCCCGCCAGGAAAGCGAGAAACCGTTATGGGCGGCGCATTCTCTTATGATCACAGAACCAACGCTGGGACCGGTGGAATACGAGACCGATCGGGCTGGCTTTATTGGACGTGGCCATACTCTCTCCCAACCCCAGGGAATCCGTTCCCGCCTGCGCGGAACGGTGGGATCTGTGGCCGACCCCGCCTTTATCATGCGGAGACGATTAAGCGTCGAGCCCGGCGAACAGGCGCAGCTGTTCGCTGTCACTGCTGTGGCAGGCGCAAAGGAAGACGCCCTTGATATTGTCAGCCGGTTCTCGGGGGACCTGGTGGTGGAGCGAACCTTTCAACTGGCCTGGAACCGCAGTCAAATCGAACTTCGGCATTTGCACATGACTTCCGACCAGGCTATGGCTTTTCAAACTTTTGCGGGCCTGATGCTGTATACTCCACCGCTGCGGCAGGAGCGGAAGCAAAGCATCACCGCCAATGTAAAAGGGCAGTCCAGCCTCTGGGCATACGGAGTTTCCGGAGACCTGCCCATGATCCTTGTACGGATCCAGAATCGGGCCAATATGCAGTTTATCGTTAAACAGCTGACCGGGCACGAGTATTTACGACGCCTGGGGTTAATTTTCGATCTGGTCATTTTAAACGAATCGCCGGGAGGCTACCAGCAGGATTTGCAGGAAGCGTTAAGGCGGGCGGCGGAACAGGTGGTTGCCCTGCATGGCGCAGGAGGCGGAGTTTTTATCATAAATGCCAATCAGCTGCCGGACGGTGACAGGACACTTCTATTTGCCGCAGCCCGCGTTGTGCTGCGGGCGGACGGTCCTAGTCTCAAGGCGCAAACAAAACTGCCTCCGCAGGATGATTTATTACCCGCGCCCCTGATGACGGCAGTGCCGTTAAACAGGTTCGCTACCCCTCCGATGGATAACGAGCGCCAATTGATGTTTTTCAATGGTTGGGGAGGATTTTCACCGGATGGCCGGGAGTATCAGATTATTGTCAAAAACGGCCACCATCTGCCGGCCCCGTGGATCAATGCAATAGCCAATCAGCGCTTCGGCTGCCTTGTCTCCGAGCTCCATTTGGGCTACACCTGGTGGCGCAACAGCCGTGAGTGCAAACTGACCCCGTGGTCCAATGATCCTGTGCTCGACCCGCCGGGTGAAGTGTGTTATCTGCGGGATGAAGAGAGCGGCGAACTATGGTCCGCCACACCGTCCGCCACACACGCTGACAATCCTTACACCGTTACCCACGGCCGGGGGTTCACGTGTTTTTACCACGAAGAACACGGTATCAGGCATGAAATGACCGTTTTTGTTCCCCTGGACGATCCTGTCAAGGTAGTCGGATTAAGGTTGCAAAACAGGAGTATCGGTAAGCGGCGCCTTTCCGTCACATATTTCGCGGAATGGGTGCTGGGTGTACGGCGGGAGGCCAACGCCTCTTTCATCCTCACCGAATGGGACCAATCTGTCCACATCATGCTGGCTAAAAACGCCTACCAGGAGACTTTTCGCGATGCCACAGCCTTTTTAGGGGTGTACCCGCAACCGGAAATATCTGCAGAGCCACCGACTTCGACAGAATTCGGAGCCAGGCGGAACACCTCCAGGGCGGACGATCTGTCCTGGACGGCAGACCGCAACGAATTTCTCGGCCGCAACGGTACGTATGAAAATCCCGCCGCCATGGGCCGGGAAAGCCTGTCAGGCAAAACCGGAGCTCTTTATAACTCTTGCGGCGCCGTGCAGACCAAACTCACACTGGAGCCGGGAGCCGAACAGACAGTCTACATCCTGCTTGGCTGCGGACATTCCAGGGACGCTGCCGTGAAACTGGCGCAAAAATACTGCCAAGGGCATGTCTGTGAACAGGCATTTAAACAAGTACAAGAATTCTGGGATGGTGTTTTGGACCAGGTCTCGGTTTCCACGCCATGTCCGGAGATGGATGTCCTTATGAACGGCTGGTTGCTTTACCAGGCCCTTTGCTGCAGAATGTGGGCGCGATCGGCTTTCTACCAGGCGGGAGGAGCGTACGGCTTTCGCGATCAACTGCAGGATTCTCTGGCCCTCCTTCACTCCCGTCCCGACCTTACCCGGGAGCAAATTTTGCTGCACGCCGCACATCAATATGAGGAGGGCGACGTGCAGCATTGGTGGCATGAAGAGACCCGGCGCGGGATTCGGACGCATATCTCCGACGATTATCTGTGGTTGCCGTATGCCGTAGGACGCTACGTCGATCATACGGGGGACGACAGTATACTTTATGAGGCGGCGCCGTTTCTTCATAGCGAGCCTTTGCGAGAGGGTGAACATGAACGATACGAACCGACCCAAATCTCTGCCCAGAGCGGCACCGTTTTCGAGCACTGCCTCCGTGCCGTCGAAAGGGCTTTACAGCGCTTCGGTGAACACGGGCTGCCGCTAATGGGAATAGGCGACTGGAACGACGGAATGAACCGTGTCGGCGCTGAAGGCCGCGGTGAGAGCGTGTGGCTAGGCTGGTTTCTCTATGACGTACTGAACCGGTTCACGGATTTATGCCGGCTGCGCGGTTATGCTGAGCGGGCGGAACGCTACCGGGATGCATGCGAACAACTGGCCTTCTCGCTTGAAGAGCATGCCTGGGATGGGCAGTGGTACCGGCGGTCCTTCACCGACGCCGGACAATGGCTGGGTTCAATTAACAATGAAGAATGCCGTATCGACGCCATCGCCCAGTCGTGGTCGGCAATCTCCGGAGCCGCGCCGAAAGAGAAGTCACTGCAGGCCATGCAGTCTTTTGACCGCGAGCTTGTGGACCGGGATCTTTCCGTGGCGCATCTTTTGACTCCGCCCTTTGACCAAACGGATCCCAATCCCGGCTACATTCAGGGCTATCCGCCCGGAATCCGGGAGAACGGAGCCCAGTATACGCATGGTGTCATATGGAGCATTATTGCCTGGTGCCGGCTTGGAAACGGAGATAAGGCTTTTGAATTGTTTAATATGTTAAATCCCCTAAACCACACGCGCACGCCTAATGAAGCGCGGCACTATGCCGGCGAACCCTATGTAATGGCGGCGGACGTCTACACGGTGGACCCGCACAAAGGACGCGCCGGCTGGACGTGGTACACCGGAGCTGCAGGCTGGATGTATCAGGCGGGAGTTGAGTGGATTCTCGGCCTTCGCCGCCATGGAAAACGGCTGTACATTGACCCTTGCATTCCTTGCCAATGGCCGGAATTTTCCGTGAGCTACCGTTTTGGCAGCGCGCGCTACCTTATAACCGTCAAAAATCCGTCACGCAATTCCGGCGGAACCTCTTTACAAATTGACGGGCGGAAAGTTACGCTTACGGATCAAGATTTGAAGAAGGGGCCTTATGTTGAATTGAACGACGACGGGCAGGTCCATCATGTGGTGCTGGTGCTGGAATAAATAAACTTGAAATGGGCAATGGTAATTGGTAATATAATCATGAGCACAACTCTGTGCACAAAGGAGGGGGCCATGAATTTTATCCGTATTGGAGACAAGGTGCTGAGCCCCGACCGGGTTCACCGCACGGTGGATCAGATTTTGCTGCTGCGCCAGGAAGGGCTGTCCCAGCAGGAAGTGGCCGATCGCCTGGGAGTTGACCGCACCCTGATTTCCCGGCTGGAAAGCCTGGGCGAAATCCGCAAGGGGCCGCAACTGGCCCTGATAGGTTTTCCGGTGTCCAACTGCCAGGAGCTGACCGAGGTGGCCAGGGCCGGAGGCATTGATTTTATACTGCTCATGAATGAAAAGGAACGGTGGAGGTTCGTTGAGGAAAAAAACGGGGCCGAGCTTATTAACCATTTTATGAGCCTGATTTCCCAGATGAAGGGCTATGACGCAGTTATATTCATCGGCTCTGACATGCGCATCAGGCTGGTGGAAGCCATTCTGGGGAACAGGGTGATAAGCTGGGAAATAGGTATTTCCCCAATAAAAGAGGACCGTTGGGTCAATCCCGATCAGCTGAAAGCATTGATACATCAGCTGAAACACCCCGTCTGACCTTTGACGGCATGTCTTTCTACATACTCCTGCACACCGAAATTGCCGATAAGTATAAAAATAAAGAGGTATCGCCGATGCATAATTTCACCAAATACGTCAATCCCCACCTGGGCCGGCTTTTGGAACAGGTACGCATGGATAAGGTGTTTACCCGGGGGGAAGGTCAATACCTGTATGATTCCGGGGGTAAGCGGTACCTTGATTTTATTGCGGCTTACGGGGCGCTGCCCTTTGGATATAATCCCCCGGAAATCTGGCAGGCGCTGGACGAAGTGCGCGCCCAGGCACAGCCCAGCTTTATCCAGCCCTCGGCCCTGGAGGCCGCCGGTGATCTGGCCCGGCGCCTGGTGGAACTGGCCCCGGGAGATCTTCAGTATGTAACCTTTACCAACAGCGGGGCTGAAACAGTGGAGGCCGCCATAAAAATGGCCCGGTCGGCCACAGGCCGGATGGGTATTCTCAGCACCACCAACAGCTTCCACGGCAAAACACTGGGAGCGCTTTCAGCCACTGGAAGGGAGTATTATCAAACACCCTTCGGGGCGCCGGTGGAGGGTTTTAAATCAATTCCTTTCGGTGATTTGGAATCACTGCGGGAGGAACTGGAAACCAACGGGTCAGATTACGCCGCCTTCATACTGGAGCCCATCCAGGGGGAGGGCGGGATCGTGACGCCTCCCCCCGGCTACCTTCCCCGGGCACTGGAGTTGTGCCACCAGCACGGCCTGCTGTTTATTCTGGATGAGATTCAGACCGGACTGGGCAGAACCGGGAAGCTATTTGCCTGTGAGGATGAGAATATATGCCCTGATCTGCTGCTGCTGGCCAAGGCCCTGGGCGGGGGACTTTTCCCCATAGGGGCGCTCCTTTCCACTGCCCCGGCCTACACCAGGGACTTCGGAGACCGGCACTCCTCCACCTTTGGCGGCAACACCCTGGGCTGCCGTGTGGGGCTAAAGGTACTGGATATACTGACCAGGGATGATCAGGCGCTGATAACCCGGGTGCGGGACAATGGCCGGCGGCTGTTACAGGCCCTGGATCAGCTGCAAAGACGTTTTCCCAGGGTGCTTAAAGCAATTCGGGGCCGCGGCTACATACTGGGACTGGAGTTTGGGATGTCCAGGTCGGATTTTACCGACTGCTTCTTAAGCGTTCTCTCGGAGCAGGATAACCTGACCCCCCTTATCTCCAGCTATCTGTTAAACGCCGAGGGACTGAGGGTGGCCCCAACATTAAACGGAAACAGGGTTATCCGCCTGGAGCCCTCACTGACCGCCACCTGGGAGGAATGCCAAATGGCCCTTAAATCCCTGGAAAATGTTCTGTCGGTTCTGGATTCAGGCAACACCCTGGAAATACTGCGACCGGTACTGGAGCTGGATGAAAAAAGCACACAGCCGGTTCCCCTGAAGGAGAAACATTCCTGGGACCGCTACCAGCCTTCACCCGACCCCAGGGAAGGCCGCTTTGCCTTTCTTATCCACCCTTTGGACCTGTACAATTATCACCAGTTTGACCCCAGCCTGAAGGCGCTGCCTGCGGAAAAGCTGCAGGAGCTGGCTGATTTGGGCGCCAACATCCTGGATCCCTTTGTAATCGGTCGCACAACGGTTATATCCAAAGCCGGTTACCGGGCTTACGGGGAGTTCATCACCCTCCCGTACACCGCCAGAGAAATGCTGGATCTTAAAACCGAGGTAATCTTAAAGGAACTGGAAAAAGCCCTGGATCTGGCCTCGAGCAGGGGGGCCCGCCTGGTGGGGCTGGGCGCTTACACCTCGGTGGTATCCCGCAGCGGAACCCTTCTGCAGGGGCGCTTCCTTCCGCTTACCACGGGAAACAGCTATACCGTGGTGGCCGGAGCAGAGGCCATCAAGCTGGCCGCCCGGAGGTTCTCCATGGACCTGGGCCGGTGCGCCGCCGCGGTCATAGGCGCCACAGGATCCATAGGCAGAACCATGGCCATACTGATGTCCGAAGAAATGGAAAGAATCATACTGGTGGGCAATTCCCGCCATCCCCAGGCCAGTTCCCGGCGCCTTCGCCGGGTGGGGGCGGATATATGCATTCACCTGTCCGGGCAAATGAGCCAGGGCAAGGCTCCGGCATCGGCCCTGGCGGCCCGCCTCAGGCAGATGGAGCTGCCTGCCCCGGAACAGCCCCAGGAGGACTGGCTGCCGGTGGCGGAGGAGATGGAAAAGGAAGGACTCCTGGTGGTCACCACTGAACTGAGCCAGGCGCTACCCCACGCCCAGGTTGTAATAACGGCCACCAGCAGCGTTGACGATCTGATCAACCCCATGTGGGTGGCCCCGGGGGCCATAATCTGCGATATATCAAAGCCCTCCAACGTCCGCCCGTCCCTGCGCCAGGTGCGCCCGGACGTGCTGGTTATCGACGGGGGGGTGGTGGCCGTGCCAGGCCGTCCGTCCCTGGGCTGGGATTTTGGATTTGAGCCCGGTCTGGCTTACGCCTGCATGGCGGAAACAATGATGCTTGCCCTGGAACACCATTACACAGACATGAGCCTGGGGACCAACCTATCCCTGGACAATATGATTTACCTGAGGAGCCTGGCTCATAAGCACGGCTTTGACCTGGCACAATTGCGCAGCTTTGACCTGCCGCTCAGTGAGGACCAGTGGCGGCAGGTGGCCGAAGCCCGGTCCCAAACCGACAATCCCCTCAAATTTGGATCCATAAGCTGACATTATAATATTCCGCACAACACCCCAATAAAAACCCGCCCTTAGGGCGGGTTGGAATCCAGAATTCAGAATCCAGAATCCAGAATTAAGAAAACCCTCCGTACATTAGCGGAGGGTTTGTTTTGCTTTTTCGGTGCCGGAACCGTTTACCTGGGGGTTTTGCCGGTCACTCAGACTGTGTTCCTGCCCGCAAATGCAGGCCAGCTCCCTGGAGGATTCCCTTAATCTTTTTTTCATCTTTCTTTCCAACAGCTGCAGCCTGACCAGAAGCTTTTCCTGACTGGTTATAAAATCATTCTCTTCCGGAAGGAACAGCTCTCCGGAGCTAAATCCCCGGACAACGTGTTCCCTGCAATAGTTCAGTCCCATTTTTGCCGAGTCTATGTATCTTCTTATGATAACCAGTTCGGTAATCAGCTTGTCCATGGCGGCAAAATGTTTCCTGATCTTATAATCCAAAAAATCCCCAGTCATAGAGTTCCCCCGCCGGATAAATTAAATTGCTGTTACTAATTATTTTCGTTAATTAAATTAAAATCTTAAATGGTAATTAATTACATGCCGGTGTAAAAAAACGCCCTGACGGGCGTTGCCGTCTTGTAGACGGCGGAAGCCAGAAGCCAGAATCCAGAAAAAGCAAGCGTGACCCTCAAGCGACATGCAGTGAGGGGGAGGGGTTTGAGTCCAGGCGGATGCTGGAATAGTCGTCAGTCGTAGGACTTCAGACGTCGGAATAGTTTCATTTTACCTCTGGTCAAAAGACTTTAAGACCTACGACTGAAGACTGACGACCGACGACTGATACAGC
>Ga0209347_1003249_pt1 | contig 19447 bp, 11 predicted proteins | sample AutmiccommuBRH23_FD_187382 | JGI IMG/M metagenome (GOLD analysis project Ga0209347, IMG submission 187382) | Deep subsurface microbial communities from Mt. Terri, Switzerland - Autotrophic microbial communities BRH/23 (SPAdes) (version 2) | ecosystem: Environmental > Aquatic > Deep subsurface >...
CGTACCGGTTATGCGGACCGCTTTTCTGTTCACAGCCGGTTTGCTTCCGGTTGATTGAGGTTAGGTGTTTAGGATTCAGCAAGTAACGAAGCATAGCGCATGTGTAGGGTAAAAAAAACCTCGCATGCGCTTTTTAATTTCCCCTATGAAACAGACGGCAGGACCGGGTCATGACCCGGAGCCTTGCCGCTGCTTGAAATAGGGGGGGATATTAGGATGCCGGATTATAAAGTGATGTATTTTCAGCTTGCGGCAAAAGTCGCAAATGCCATGGATATCCTTTTAAAAGCACAGCAGGAGGGAGAAGCGGAATTCATGGATGGAGAGCCGCTTCCTGGGCTCAAAGTCATAACCATTCGAGATGAAAACCGTGATTCTGAATAGGGAAAGAGGATTTGGACTGCCGGCCCAGGGATCTTAGCCGGCAAGGAGGCCTTCAAAGCCCATGGGAGTTCAGCATATTTTCAGGAAGCAGCCCAAAAGTTTGAAGACCTACTAGAGGGTAAGATCCAGGTCAAATTTCTTGAAGAAGTTTAATAGGCAGGGATCTACTGAAGAAAGCTTAGATTTGTGGCTTAGTGTTATAGGGTGGAACGGAAAATTTTTCTATTTCAGCTGATGTGCTGAAGATAGAACTGGAAGAGAGTTTCAGTTGAGAGGATAATTAATAAAGGGAGCGAAACTAAGGGAATGAATCTTAGGCTTCGGCTCCCTTTTTGACATAGAATTGTCTGAGCTGAGTGTTATGGTTTACGCAGAGTAAGTTACATCAAACTGAAAGTTAGTGCTAATGGGGCAAAATATAAAGAATATTGTAAAAAGGAACAGTTGTTGGCAGGGATTAACAGAATAATGAAGAATTTAGGCTATAGAAAGTGTTTGCAGTTATACGAGCTATTAGAAATAAGATGCCAGATTTTCCGCTCAATGGTGACCCACGTAATAAAAAAACTCAAAACTTAGCATATCGAAGGAGTACGTTAAAAGAAAGCTGAAGCAGCGAACCAAATTGGCGCTAATAGTTGTCCTAAATGTGGTGGGTGTTAATCACGAGAAAGGGCAAATATGGATATTTTGTAGGGAGTAACAATTATTCGAAGTGTAGGTTTACATTACTAACTAGGTGATAGATCCAGATTTCCGTAAAAGTGGAGTCGATAGAGTATAAGTATTGATAATGTCTATCCTGCATGCTCATGGCAACAATTTGTGGTGCAGCAGGAAGCCTTAATCAGTCTATAACATCGGGCTCAAATGCACCAAACATTTTGACCTATGTGTAGCAAAAGTATTTCACGAGGGCAACGTTTTTATTCCAGTCTATTCCAACATTTTCGTCCATTTGATGCTGTGGCACGAAGTGTCACATGGGGGCCTAAAATAAACCAGCAAAATACATTTGCCCTTTCCATCCGATGAACAGTTAAGTGTCCTGTAGAGAACTAGTATAATTAGTTTCAAATCGTATTGTAATGACTTGATTTTGTAGGGAGGTGAAGTTATGGCAGTTAAGCATATATCGACAGGAATCGTGCATAGTGGGACAAAAAGCGGAACAACTGGTTGCGGAACTGATACTAAGGAAAATCCGAGTCATTTGGAAATACTAGTTCTACAATCACTCGTGATAAAAACGGTTGTAAAAACTAATTATCTCAAAATCAAGTAACCGTTCCTTACAATCAATAGGTGACGGTTTCTTGATCAAGTGAATCAGAAATAGAAGTTGTGAAGAATCTGCGGAAGGAGTGAAACGGAGGATATTCTATTTTAAAACTCTTGAATATCATCTGGGTTACATGTTCCAATTTGCTATTCCATTCTGTAGCGGTATGCTGTATTTTCACTAATGAGGTGTACGCATGGAAACAAAAGAAAAAGTTATAGCTTTATACAAATATATACAAGAACTATGTGCTTTAAAATATCGAGTCGTTACTGATGTAGATAAACAACATTGGACGCGTTATTTAAAAGACATTCCTGATGCATCGGGATATATTTCACTTTTTTATCGAGACAGAGTGGAAGAAGAAACGGATGATAACACTACTTTGCTTATGGTGAAAAAACCGAATTTTCAGAGTTGTCCGGAGCCGCCCTCTATCTTAGTGGAGTGGCTGGAGCCAGGCTGGGACCGTTTTACCAATGAAGCAAAGATAAAAAGGGTTTTACCTGAAACTAATTTAAAAAACACCATCGATGAGGAGGAGCAGAAACCGGAACAATTTAACGGCTCAGAGCAACGTGTAAAAGCTCTTGAAAAATGGAACGATCAAAGAAATAATTGGATCGAAAAACAGCGCATGATTGACAGGGTAAGGCGGTTTTTTGCCCAACTGTTTGAAATATATACTGACTTGGAACGGGATTCGGAAACATTGGAATTGATGGTCGGTAACGGGATCATGAGGGAGGCAGACAACAACGCTATAAACCATCCCATATTGCTCAAAAAGGTAAAATTACAATTCGATGCTAAGACTAACGTGATCAGTATTCATGATACAGATAGCGAGCCGGAGCTTTATACATTGCTTTTGCAAGAGATGCGTGAAGTCAATCATAATGCCGTAAAGCAGCTCAAAGAAGATGTGCGCGAGTTTTTTTACCATCCTTTGGATCGCAACGATTCGCCGGATTTTCTGAAAATCCTAACTCATAGACTTTGCTCTGACAGTCGATTCATTACAGGCGAAAAAGAAAAAATCAGCAGCGGTGATAGACTTATTACTACTCTAAATCCGGTGTTTTTTGTTCGCAAGCGCATTGACGGTACGCTAAAAGCAATTGAGGAAATCATCAAAAATATAGAACATACCTGCTATATCCCCGGACATCTTTTGGATCTAGTAGCCGGAGGTATGGTTGAGATTCCAGAAGACAACCATGAGCTAACCATTGGGGAACAGCTTGCCGCCTCGAACGGTGAAAGCTTACCTATCTTGCTTGCCAAGGAAGCTAATAGGGAGCAGCTTGAAATTGCTGAGCGCATAGAGCATTATAATGCGGTTTTGGTACAAGGGCCTCCCGGAACTGGAAAAACTCATACGATAGCCAACTTGCTCGGACATTTTCTGGCGCAGGGAAAAAGTGTTCTGGTTACTAGTCATACTAAAAAGGCGCTCTCTGTGCTTAAAGAAAAGGTGCCAGATGAAATCAAGGATTTGTGTGTTTCCATTTTGGATGACACTAATCGGGATATGGTTCGTTCTGTAGAGGGCATTTCCGAGTATATGTCAAGACATACGGTAAATGAGTTGAAAAGAAGAGTTGAATCTGATACTCGGCAGCGCACGACATTTATCAAACAACTTGCTGAAATCCGGAAAAAGATATATGCCATTAAATGCAGAGAATATGAGACTATCGTTTACAATGGAGAAAGCTATTCTACCGTGCAGGCTGCTGCATTTGTAAACGCTTATAAAGAAGAACTGTCATACATACCTGGAGAAGTAAAACTATATCACCCTCTGCCCGTTACTCTCCAGCAACTTGTTCAGCTCTATCACAGCAATGTTGAATTGTCGGAATTAGAAGAACAGGAGTTGATCTATGGTCTTCCTTCGCCGGATAGTTTTCTTTCTCCATCCGTCTTTGCAGAGGATTTGCAACAAGCTGTCGAATCTCAATCGGCAGTTGATGGAATTGCAGCTGAATTAAATCTTCAAATTGATATTTACTTGGACAACAAGGCTATCCATGCAAAGGGTGTCACAGCTCCGCTTATCCAAAATCCAGTTCCGGAAAAATTGACACAACTTACGCAATATATTGATAGCCTCAAAAGCATGGATGGCTGGATGATTCATGCAGCGACAGATGGTCGCAAGGGCGGCGGATACAGTCAGAGATGGGGTGTACTAATAGAGGCCATTGAGGATACGGCAACCTTTGCTAATGCTATTGCTACCCAGATGATTGGGCAAGGGATTGAGATCAGGCCTGAAGTTTCGTTGGTACAGTTACCTTTACATTTGCAAAAGTTAATTGAGATTTTCCAAAAGAAGGGAAAGATCTCAAAGCTTGATTTGCTCTTTAATAGATCTTTGGAAGTGACGCTTTCAGGCGTTAGTATTAACGGGAACCCCATTGCGGCGGAAGCCGACTGCATATTGGTGCAGCATCATCTGACGCTTGAAGAAAAAAGAAAACAGACATCCATGCTCTGGGATGGACTGCTGGCTAAGCAAGGTGCGCCTGAATTTTCATTGCTGGACGATGAACCGGAGCGAATCGGGATGCAGATAATCCCGAATATAAAACGATATCTGAACTGGTATCAAACTGAATATATGAGCCTATTGCAGATGGTTAAAGAGGCAGGGCTGAATATCTCAGTCATTTTTAGCGAGTCAGAAATGGACTCTGAATTAATGCACACTAAAAAGATACTTGGCACAGCTCATAAGCAACTTTCCCGATACATTGAACTGGCTTATCACCTGATTACTTTAAGCGACATTAAGGGACGCCAAACCCAGGCAGTTCAAACTCTGACAGAAGGGGAGCGTAAACGCTCTTCTATCTGCAATTTGCTGATCAATTCTATTATTGGAAGCGAACCTGATGCTTATGGGAAGTATTATCAACAATTATCCGAGCTGCATGCTAAATATAGACTCAAAGCGGTGCGGGAAGAAACGCTAGCATTAATGCAGCCGGTCGCTCCGGAATGGGCTGATGCGATTAGGAACCGAGTGCAGATTCACGGGGATATGATCTGTCCAAAGACAATTGAAGATGCATGGAAGTGGAAGCAATTTGCCGGGATTATCAGTGCTATCACTGCTGAACCATTCGAAGAATTGCAGTATAAAGCAGACCTGCTCGGCAAAGAATTGCGCAAAATCACAACAAAAGTTGCCGCCGATAACGCGTGGCATCATTTACTGTTGAGGACGGAACGAAACTTGAGTATGAGACAAGCGTTGCAGGGCTGGAAGCTGACAGTTAAGAAAATCGGTAAAGGAACGGGAAAGAATGCGCCTGCTCATAAAAAGCGAGCCCGGGAGCTAATGGCGCAATGCCAGGTGGCTGTTCCTGCTTGGATAATGACGGTCAACAAGGCTATGGAAAGTCTTGACCCGGCTTGCAACGTTTTTGATGTCATCATTATTGACGAAGCCAGCCAATCCGACATTTCGGCCCTTGGCATTGTGTATCTAGCCAAAAAGATCATTATTGTGGGGGATGACAAACAAGTTAGCCCAATGGCCGTAGGGGTGGATATTGACAAAATGAACGCGCTGCGCGATATGTACATCAAGGATATGGTTCCGTCATGGCACCTGTATGACGCGAAGACATCTCTTTATGACATTGCAGGAACAACTTTTCAGCCCCTAATGCTGTGTGAGCATTTCCGATGCCTTCCGGATATCATTGGTTATAGCAACAAGTTGTCCTATGACTATAGGATTAAGCCGTTGCGCGATGCTGGAAACACTTTGGTTTCTCCTCCGGTGGTTAACTTCAGAGTGGGTGATGGGCAGCGGGATGGCTGGCACAAGATTAATTCCAAGGAAGCGGAAATGATTGTCGCTTTAATGATGGCCTGTATGGAGCAAAAGGAATACGATGGCATGTCGTTTGGAGTAATTTCGCTTTTGGGGGACGAACAAGCGAAAAAAATTCAGCAAATTATCTTGGAAAAAATAGAGCCTGCTGATATTGAGCAGCGGCATATTTTGTGTGGTAATGCTTCGCATTTTCAAGGTGATGAGCGCGATGTAATATTCCTCTCCTTAGTTGACAGCAATGAGGGCGAGGGTCCGCTCAGTATGGCTGGAGAAGGTGCCGATCAATCCCGAAAACAAAGATACAACGTTGCTGCCAGCCGAGCCAAGGATCAATTATGGGTGGTACATTCCCTCGATTACACGAGAGACTTGAAAATCGGCGACTTGCGCCGTGATTTACTGGAATACGCGGAGAACCCAAAGGCTTTTAGCCAGCTGGTGGAAAAAGTCAAGGCAAAAGCTGAATCTCCCTTTGAGGAGGCCGTTGGAGAAGCGTTAGTGGCTTCGGGATATCATCTGGTACAACAATGGGAAGTTGGCGCTTATCGCCTTGACATGGTCGTACTATACAAAGGCAACAGCATTGCCGTGGAATGTGATGGCGAATCCTTCCATAGCGGTGATGAAAAGGTTCGCGCTGACATGGAACGACAGGCTATTTTGGAACGGATCGGCTGGCGCTTTATTCGTGTCCGTGGAAGTGAGTATTATAGCGATCCTGATAAAACGTTGGAAAGGGTCAAGTGCCAGTTAAGCGATTATGGAATTTTTCCCGAAACGGTTTTAGACGAGCCGACGGAGCAATCTCAATCCACATTGCTTGATTGTATTAAAATTCGCGCCGCACAGATTTTGGATGAGTGGCATAGGGAAAATGATCAACCAGTTGCAGATATTTTTCCTAAACCGAGTATTGCAATGATAACACAACAGGAAGCTGTGACACCTACTACAATGAGGACAAGTAATGGGTTGGAACAGATGACCATTGTTCAGCCTGAGCCACCAATAAAGCTGCCAGAAAGACAAGAAGCAGGAATTTCAACAGAAAAGATTGAAAAGCCGTCTTCTGTCTCTGTCATACAGAAGCCCCAGAACTCTCATCCAGGGTCCATAAGACCTAAAGGAACTGATGTAATCAACTCGCTCAAATCTGCTGGCATTCGCTATATCGACAATCGTATACAATCCGGAATCATATGGGTACCTTTTTCGCAGGCTCATAAGAAACAAACTGAAAAAATCATAAGCGAATGCGGGTTACGTTGCAGCTTTGAAAAGCGGGGATCAATAGCGACAGGCAACCAGCCTGCATGGAGAATTATGGAGAGTTAAGGAGAGTGGATATATGAGTGGGACAAAGATTGATTTTAAATATGAGATTATAAATGAACTCGGTATAATCTCTGAAAACCTTAGGGGCTGGCGTAAAGAATTGAATAGGGTTAGTTGGAACAGATCGGAACCTAAATATGATATTCGAGATTGGACTTCTGGTCATGAAAAGATAGGGAAAGGCGTTACGTTGACGGAATACGAACTGCGTAAGCTGAAAGAGTTAATTGATGCTGAAATAGCGTTTCTCGATAGTGGGTTATGAGGGGGTTTTGGGAATGAAGCGAGTAAGGCATTCCCTAGGTTGGCGAAATATCCATCATATATTTTGAGTGACGGGTGGTAATAAAATGGCACTCTTCGATGTGGTACCGAGCAATTTTTTTTCGGTATTAGTATCAGGAAACAGAGAAGTATATGTTGACGCGCTCACGCTTCTGCACCAGCTGTTCAAATTCGAGCTAAACATTAGGGTGGATGATTATATTTCCTCACTAATTTCCCTGTTGGAGGAGAAAGCTTTTGTTCCCGAAGATGATGATGAGATGCCGGAAAGCAGCCTCACGCCCAGTGGAAAAGCCCGTTTGATACTAAATCGTTTTGTCAAAACAGGCTGGGTCGACAAGGAGTACCTCGACGGCTCATTTGTTGAAATCATTACGCCCCGTAATTACGCCATATCCGTCATGAAGCTGATCAGTGAAATTGGCGACAAATCGCTGCATGAATACAATTCTCTTGTTTTTGCGACCTATTCCGGCTTAAAACAAGCAAAAAATGAACATAAATCACAGATGTATGAGGCTGTTTTATCGGCGAAGGCTAACACCGAACAGTTGGAATACGAGCTGCGTACGCTCTATCATGGAATTCGTGGATTTTTACGCAATATCCAAGAACAGAACAATGTAAATCTACTGCTGCAAAATCACTTTGAAGAATACAAAAAGATGTCGGATCAGATTTATCACCCAATCAAGACGATGGATTCTATCCATCGTTACATGGCTCCGATTCAAAATATTTTATCCGATATACTGGCAGATGAGAAACTCATGGGTATCATGCGTGAGAGGGCCATGACTATCAAAAAGTATGATGATGGAGCCGAGGCGGAGGAAGAAATCATATCCGCAATTGATTATGTTCTAGATGCTTATCAATCTGTGGGTAGCATCATAAATGAGATAGACAGAAAACACAGCACCTACACAAAAAGTTCAATTGAAAAAATTCAGTATCTAATGACCGCCGACCAAACTATCAAAGGTAAGCTCGTCGAGCTTTTAAAAACCTACGCTGACGCAATGAGCGAGGATCGCAACGCATTGAGTGACATGTTTGAAAAGAACATTCGCATCAACCGTCAGGAGTTTGTGGACGGCAAGTCACTTTATCATAAAAGTGTCAGGAGCCGGCGTGTCAATACCACGCCGCTTTCTATTGATCAGGACAATACCTTCTCTGATCTGGCGATGGTCGGTATGCTGGAGCAGATAAAAAATGGATATCCAGTTGCGAGAGTTCGTGCCTATGTTGATAGGCTCTTCGCTCATGGAGCGGAATTCGTAAGGAGCGAAGATATCCCCTTAAATAGTGACGCCGATTTTATCCTCCTGATTTTAGCTATTGTTCGCGCCAACGACAGAGGAATGACTTATCGGGTGCAGATGGGAGAGGGACGAATCGAGCGAAATGGATACCGCATTCCCAACATGATCGTCAGTAAGAAAGAGGGCAAGCACCATGTGGAATGAACAATACGAAGCTTTATCCAGTTATGAAAGGGGAGAGTTCCGAAGATTAGCCAACTATTTACTATCTCATACCTACATGGTGAGGTATGAGTATCAATCTTCCCAGCAGATGACCTTGCCTAACGTTGATTATCAGATGGCTACGCGGCTTTTTCCTGTGCTTCTGGATTATTTTACAGTTACGGGATGGCAGCTGGAGAAAGACGACAACTACGGAATTATGTCATTGATCAATATTTACGATCATAATCGGTTGCGAATTGATCGTTTTACCACATTGTTTCTCTACACTTGCCGGTTGATATATGAGGAGCAGCGGGAGCAGGCAAGCAGCTTCCATATGGTGAAAACCGACACACAAACTGTGGTTGAGAAGATGCGAATGCTCGGCCTGCTCGATAAGGGTAAAACTACGCAAAAAGAGCGAATCGAAGCCCAGCGCACCCTTGGGCATTATAATATTATTCAAAAAATGGAGTCGGCTGCGTGGAGCAATGAGGGAAATGAAATATTGATTTTACCGTCAATTTTGTCAATTATTTCGAATCAGGGTATTAACGATATGATGATGGAATTGGAAGAAATGCATATTGATGGCTCTGATGAAGCAGGGCAGGAGCAGGGGGATTTGGAATGAAAAAGATGACCAGGCTACTGCTGATCCATTGGCATTATTTCGTACATGAGATGGTGGAATTTGATCAATTGAACTTTTTAACAGGCAAAAATGCTTCCGGCAAATCCACAATAATCGACGCGTTGCAACTAATTCTACTGGGAGATACTAGTGGCAGCTTTTTCAATAAAGCGGCCAATGGACGCGGGAATAGAACTTTAACCGGATATCTCCGGGGCGAGTTGGGCGATGACGAAGACTCGGGTTTCAAGTACCTACGCAGCGGACGGTTTACCAGCTATATCGCGGTGGAGTTTTTTGACGAGGAGAAAAAAAGGAGCTTTACCGTCGGTTGCTGCTTTGATACATTTTCTGAAAACGATATGCAGAAGCTGTTCTTCTTGTATGACGGCGCAATACCCAACAACGAGTTTGTCGAGACAGGGAGGCCTATGGTGATTACCGCGCTGCGTGCTTATTTGAAAGAGCATTTTGCCGGACACTACTCTACGACCGATGTCGGTAGAGATTTCAGGACAAACCTGTATGGTAAACTCGGGGGCCTGCGTGAACGCTTTGGTCAGTTACTGAAAAAAGCAGTGTCCTTTAATCCAAATGTTGAAATTCAACAGTTTATTTCCGAATTCGTATGCGATACACAGCAGACTGTAGACGTAAGTCGCATGCAGGAAAATATCAGAAGTTACAAAAGTCTGGAAAGCGAGGCTGATGTCCTAAAAGCTAGAATAACATTGCTTGACCAGATACTAACGACTCATCAAAGCTTTACTGTCCATCGGCAAAATGAAACGCTGTACTCTTACCTGATAGAACGCTCGCAAGCGGATATAAAGGCAATAGAACTGGAAGCGGCCAAGTATAAAGCGAAAAGCTATGACGCTCAGCTATCTGAATTAACGGAAACCATCAACGCCGAAACTACACGCCTTAGTAAGCTTCAGGAAGAACGCGACATGTTGCAGGCGAAGCTCCTGAACAACAAGCAGGCGCAGGCTCTGCGGCTTATTGAAACACAAATAGCGGACAAGGAGCAACAAATCAGCGCTTTGCGCAGAGAATACGAAAAGGCGGTTGCCATTCTGTCTAAATGCGTATCATCCTGGAGAATGAACTCCTCTGCAATGCTACAAAAGATAGGTTCCATGGAAAAAGCTTTACTCGATCCATTGCTTGTTTCCCGCATCAACGATCTGTACTCAGAAGGGCATGCTTTCTTAAATCGAATTGAGTCATTGCCCCGAATTGACTCCGCTGTAATCTTAGAGACTGGTCAAAAGGGACTCGATGAATATGCCGCACTAGCCGATTCGCTCAAAGTGCATTCTATAGAACTAGCCTCCCGTATGGGAGAGGAGCAAGAGAACCTTGCCGAACGTCGAAAAATGTTCCAGCAGGAAAAGGAATCTCTGGAAAGTGGAATCTATCGTTTTCCTCAAGATGTGACCGATTTGAAAGAAGCAGTCTCTTCCCGCTTGCGCATAAATACCGGAAAAGACGTAAAAGTTCTTATCGTTGCCGAAGCAGCTGAAATTAAAAAGGACCGTTGGCGTAATGTTATTGAAGGATACTTGAATACGCAAAAATATTATATCATTGTTCCGCAAGAGCATTTTCAGACGGCTCTACGTGTTTTTGACGCCATTAAGCGCCAAAGGCAAATATATGGTACAGGTATCATTGATATTGAAAAAATGAAACATATCAAGCCAACGTCTGACCCAGGAAGTCTTGCCGAGGAGATTGAAACGGATGAGCCGGATGTCCGGTTGTTTTTGGACTACACGCTTGGGCGGGTAAAAAAATGCGATCGCGTAGGTGATTTAAGGCGCTTTCGCACATCTGTGACAGACGAAGGTATGATGTATCAAAATTTTGTTGTCCGGGCAATGGATCCGAAACGCTGGGCAAAGCCAGCGATTGGCCAGGGCGCTATACAGAGGAGACTCGAAGACGTTAAAAAGGAGATAGACGTATTAGTACAGCAAATAGCCGCATGCGCCACGATAAAAACCGGTCTCCGGCTCAGTAGTACATTGGTCGCGCTCAGCCAAGCAGAGATTGAGCATGCCATTTCCTCGACAAAAGGCGTATCTTCCGTGGAGGCTTTAGAGAATGATGTGAAATCTTTGCGAGAAAGCCTCTCGGTCATTGATAAGAGCGCGGTGGAAGCGTTGAAAACACACATTGAAGCTTTAGTAGATGAGATGAAGATTCTCTCCGAACAAATCCGTAAAGACAACATCGATTATGGAAAACGCGAGGCCATTGTTATCATGCTTCGGGATGAAACCCTTCCAAAGCTTACAGGCGAATTAGAGACATTGGAAGCGGAGCTTACGAGGAAATACAGTGAAGAATGGCTGGAAAACACCGGTCGCTTGAGATATCAACGAGAGTTATCTTCCCGAGGAAATGCAGAGGACATCAACCGGGCATTCCCGCGAGAGCTAAGTAGATCTACGAACGCACGTGTGACTATGTGGGAGGATCTGTTGAATTTACGCCGCACTTACAACGAAAAATACATTATGGGCTATAATATTAAGGCGGAAGATAATGAAGTGTATGATAATGCTTGGCTTGAACTCAGCGAAAACAAATTACCTGAGTATTTGACAAGAATTGAAGATACGCGTCAAAAGGCCTTTGAACAATTTCAGGAAGATTTCCTCAGTCGTTTGCAGAACAACATTAATGACGCGAAACGTCAGATTGACGGGCTTAACAGCGCGCTGAGCGGGAGTTCCTTCGGTGAGGATACCTATCGTTTTCGTATTGTGCCAAAACCGGAATATAAACGCTATCATGATATGATCATCGACCCCATGCTCCTCGAGGGAGGATATAATTTACTTTCGGAGCAGTTCAATTCAAAATACAAAGAAGAAATCACAGAGCTATTCGCCATCATAACCAATGAAGGCGCTCCGGCAAAGGTACGCGAGCATGACGATTACGAGAAGCGCGTACAGGCATTTACCGATTACCGTACCTATCTGTCCTTTGATTTGGAAGTCGTAAATCGTGACGGCGAAACGCAAAGGCTGTCAAAGACACTTGGCAAGAAGTCCGGAGGAGAAACGCAGACACCTTTCTATATCGCGGTGCTGGCCTCCTTTGCCCAGCTATATCGAATAGGGAGAGACAAAAACGCTAGTACATCGCGTCTAATCATTTTCGATGAGGCATTCTCCAAAATGGACGGCGAGCGGATCGTCCGGAGTATTGAGCTTTTACGTCAGTTCAATTTCCAAGTGGTGCTTTCCGCACCACCTGATAAGATAGGAGATATTGCTACTCTCGTTGACAGGAATCTGTGTGTCCTTAGAGACGGAAAACGTGCCTGTGTCAGAAGCCTTGACCCCAAGCGGCTTGAGGAAATTGAGTATGAGTGATAAGATTCAACGACAATTGCTGTCAGCTCTGCTGGACAAGTATGAGCGCAGCAGCTTTTTCCGTGAAGGAACACAGCCAACCCGGAGAATTATGCTGAAATTATATGATAATGGACAGTCTGATTTTCCACAGTATGATATTGAGCAAAGTGAGAAGCGTATTTTAGTGAATCGCGTGGTTTCGGCAATGGCAGAGAAGCGGCTTGTCTTCTATCAATGGATGAAGGGCGAAGAAAATCACATTATCGCACAGATATGGCTAAACATTGAAAACTTGCCTATGGCCTACGAATCTGTTGGACGTCAACCCAAGAATGACAAGATTGATGATGTTTGCTTCGAAATACTGGATGTCTTGGATAATATTCAAATCTTATGGGCAAGGCAATATCTTCAGGATATATATGAGATAATTTCTCGCAAGCGCGATCTTGTCAATAGGCTTCCAGAAGCTAAAGACGAGCGGAAAGAGTTGTTCCGCGCGATACAGTTTATTGACCGTATGGGTGACTCCGAATTGTTGGAAAGAGTTTTTTCACTACAATGTTTTGGAGATTCAAAGCAATTTGAACGAACAGTAAAATCACGCCTGCTAAGTGCTTTGCGAAAATATCTAGATTCTGAAGAGGATGCCAAGGACGAGGATTTGCTCAGGCAAATTGGAATCGTAAAATATCCGGAACAATTTGAGTTTTGTGGCGATGTAAAGCTATCATTCGAGTGCGGCACGGTCCATTTCTCGTATCTGCGGTATGGAGGAAGTGTCTGCTTGTCGGATTTGATCCGAGGAAATTTTGTTATCGCTCATGGAGTGAAGCGGATTCTATCAATTGAAAACCGCGCCAATTATATTGACTATATGTATAAGCATAAGGCGGATAATGAACTGGTAATCTATCACGGTGGACAGTATAGTCCGTCCAAAAAGAAATTCTTCCAAGCGGTGGCCAAGGCCATGCCCACAAACTGCTGCTGGTTTCACTGGGGAGATATTGATTATGGAGGCTTTAGTATGTTGGCTCGGCTGCGGCGCGAAATTGCCAAAGATATCAGTGCCTATCGAATGAATGTACAAGAACTTAAGCGATATAGCAATTTAACCGCTTCGGTTACTCGTGCCTATGCTGAGAAGGTGAAGAGCCTTAGGTTACGACCAGAACTCAATGATTGCAAGGAATGTTTGGATTATATGGTGAGCAATAGAAAGAAGCTGGAACAGGAGGCTATGTTGACTGACACAGAGTAAAGGGTTTCACAACTTAGGCAATCGTTATGCGCGGTCTACCTAGGATACGGAAAACCTTTTAGCATACTAAATTAGCTGGACAACAACGCAAATAAGGACAGGAAGAGGAGATTCGATCTGAGATTGCCTCTCTGGTATTTATAAAGTGCACATCTTAGTGTTCGCTTGCAATCCCCGTCAAAAAAGCTATAATTAGAAATAGGTGGAAATTAAAAAGTCGCCGTGACCTGAAAGTGTTGGCGCACTTCCAGGCACGCGCAGGTGAAACGGCACCTACACGTAACAGACTGTCCACGACGACATTTTTATTATACAATGCTGCCCATTTATGCACAAGCAAGGTACCTGTGCCGAGGGTAAAGCGAGTATAACGAAACGTCGACAGGGAGCAGACTGTGCGGCTTCACGCAGCAAGAGATTCAGCCTATTCCTGACTCAGGCAGCGGAAAGGAACTGTTCGCGTACCGGTTAAGCGGACCGCTTTTCTGTTCACAGCCGGTTTGCTTCCGGTTGATTGAGGTTAGGTGTTTAGGATTCAGCAAGTAACGAAGCAGAGCGCATGTGTAGGGTAAAAAAAACCTCGCATGCGCTTTTTAATTTCCCCTATAAAAGCAGACGGTAGGACCGGGTCATGACCCGGAGCCTTGCCGCTGCTTGAAATAGGGGGGATATTAGGATGCCGGATTATGAAATGATGTATTTTCAGCTTGCGGCTAAAGTTGCAGATGCCATGGATATCCTTATTAAAGCACAGCAGGAGGGGGAAGCGGAATTCATGGATGGAGAGCCGCTTCCTGGGCTCAAAGTCATGACCATTCGAGATGAAAACCGTGATTCTGAATAGGGAAAGGGGATTAGGACTGCCGGCCCAAGGATCTTAGCCGGCAAGGAGGCCTTCAAAGCCCATGGGAGTTCAGCTTATTTTCAGGAAGCAGCCCAAAAGTTTGAAGACCTACTAGAGGGTAAGATCCAGGTCAAATTTCTTAAAGAAGTTTAATAGGTAGGGATCTACTGAAGAAAGCTTAGATTTGTGGCTTAGTGTTATAGGGTGAAACGGAAAGTTCTTGTATGCCAGCTGATGTGTTGAAGATAGAACTGGAGAGAGTTTCAGTTGAGTGGATAACTAATCAAGGGAGCGAAACTAAGAGAGTCTTAGGCTTCGCTTCCTTTTTCACATAGAATTGTCTGAGCTGAGTGTTATGCTTTATGCAGAGTAAGCGATGCAAGATAGGCTATCAAGCAGAAGGCCCGTGCTAATAGGATAAAATATAAAGAATATTGTAAAAAGGGATAGTTGTTGGCAGGGATTAACAGAATAATGAAGAATTTAGGCTATAGAAAGTGTTCGCAGTTATACGAGCTATTAGAAATAGGATGCCAGATTTTCCGCTCAGGTGCCCCACGTAATAAAAATTAGAACTTAGCATGTCGAAGGAATACATAAAAAGAAAGCTGAAGTAGCGAACCAGATTGGCGCAATAGTTGTCCGAAATGTGGTGGGGAGTTAATCAAGAGAAAGGGTAAATATGGAGATCTTAAAGGGTGTAATAGTTATCTGAAGTGTGGGGTTACAATTACCGACTAGGCAATGAATACTGATTTGGGTAAAAGTGGAGCCAATAGAGTATAAGTATTGATAATGTCTATCCTGTGAAGTTGAGATATCAATTCAAAAGGACATTAGAGAGTGTAAACCTCCGGCTGGTACACTTAGGATATGATTGTATTTAGGGAGAAAACAAAATATGGATGATAATTTGATAAGTATGAAGAAACTTCAAACAGATATTTAGTCAATGAAGGTTTTTAAATTATTTATGAATAGTGAGCAAAGAAATCAACTAAAAAACACGGAACAGCAATTGATTCATATGGAAAAACAAATTGAGTTGTTTAATTCGCGGTTTTCAGATAATGGATGGTGCGCAAATGATAGCATTAATTTTTCTTTAATAGAAAAGGCAAACGCTACATACGAAAAAGAGAATTTAAATAAGCTGAAATTGTTTTGCTCAATTATTACAAAAACGATATAAAAGAAATGATTCATTGGATAAAACACTCAAATGGATTAATGGAAAGATATGATTTGATACAAAAAGCATTTGATGATCATTTTGCGGGAAGATATTATGCAAGCATACCATTGTTTTTAATTATTATTGATGGCGCAGTAAATGATTTCACAAGAAGCAAAGGTTTTTTTGCTGAAGGAACGGATGTAACTGCTTGGGATTGTCTGGTGGGTTGTAGCGATGGATTAGTAAAGTTAAAAGGAATTTTCAACAAGGGTCGAAATAAAACGAATACAGAAGAAGTATTAATGCCGTATAGAAACGGGATTTTACATGGGAGAGATTTAAATTACGCTAATGAGTATGTTTCATGTAAATGTGTCGCGCTGTTGTTTGCGATATCTGATTGGGTAAAAATGAAAGATAGTGAATGCCAACGTAAAGCAAAGATGGAAAAAGAAATGAATTCTCCATCTATTCGTGACTCATTCTCAAAGATGAAGAATAACGCTAAAGATCGTTTAGAAATCGAAAAATGGGAGCCACGTACTATAATAATTGGAACTACGATAAAGGCTTGTGGAGAAAAAAATGACTACTTGGATTATCCGTACTTGTTAACAATATTTGATATGTTTGATGCTTGGGAGAATAACAATTATGGTAAGTTATCTATTCTATTAAAAAATATATTCAGTTTTAGAAAATCAGATAAGATGCGTGCAGGAGAATGCAGAGAATTGTTTCAAAGTAAAAAATTCGAATCGTTTGAAATACAAGAGGTCGAAGAAAGAGCATGTGCTTTATCTCGTGTATTAGTTAAAGTGAAATGGACGGTCAATGAAAAGCTATTTAATGAATTATTGGAGTTTGGTTGTGTATATCAAAATAATAATGACGAAACCGCTTTACCGTGGCGTGATAATGGAGAATGGATAATAACGCCTTGGAAAGTTCAGGGACTATATAAGCTTTAATAGAATAATGGTGCCTATCTCTATTAAAAGTAATTATTTAGAATGGCATTGCGGGATTTAAGGAGTCGCCGTCCATGGCGACTGCCGAATCTGGGTGCAACCAACATCATTTAACAGAGGGTTACCGAAATCTGAGAGGATATGGATGTAGTAACCAGACTTCGGTAACCCGCGAACCGTTAAATAAAATTGGTCGCAAAGGCCGCGCCGTCCTGGCGCGAATAAATCATATTTTTCACGAAAAGAGAGGAGTAAGAAAGTGGGTATTAATAGAATTTATTTTAGTGATTTTTATAAGGTTGAGCCAACAACACTTGAGGAATATGGTGCATTCAATATTTCTCTATTAAATGATTTGCCCTTATTTATTGATCCCTTTTTAATATTTTGTAGTGAAAATCCAGAATATAAAAAATTGCATGATGAAATTATAAATTATATGGTTTATTTAAGAGACCAAGCGCAACAATACCCGATACCAACTGAAGGAATGTTGAGAGCGAGGTATTGTTTTCCTGAAGTAAAACAAACATATCTAGGTTTTTGCGAAGATGGCAATTGTGGCCGTGGTTTAGGACCAGATTTTGCTATTGCTCTTCATACGGGTCTTAAAGAAATATTTAAAGATTTTGGCGAGGAACAAATTACTCGTAGCCCCCATCTTGAGAAGCTGTGTCTTTTTAAAAAAAAGGTTGGTCGAGACAATATTAGCGATTTTGTCACTAATCTAATAAAAGAATATTTGTTTGATTATACTCAGCAATTTGCAAAGGAACACTTGGATCCTTCAATGTGTAAATTATTTAAGAATGTATCGAGGATTAAGTTTAATTATGATTTAGGGGTTTGGCAAAGCGGATCTTTCTATCTGCCACACTTTAATAATGACTTTGTTTTACTGACACCTACGGACATGTTAGTAAGAGATGATACATGGATAAACAAAAAAAATATGTATGACAGTTTTGAACAAATTGCTGCGTCACTCCCGGATACTTCCTTAAGATTTGAAGTAAATCAATATTTTCATGGTTTGCTTTCAAAGAAGGCGAAAAGGCCAGAGCGACTTTCGGCAGCTCAAAAAACTATTGAGCAATATCCGCAGATAATTGATTATTATATACGTAAAAGAGAAGATAACGAAGAAGCAGCAATGGAAAATAGTGTTTCTGAGGTTGGGGGAGTTAAACAATTGTTTATTGATCAACTTCAAAAACTTGTAGAACAGTTAAGAACTGAGACGGATTTTTATAAAATCCGTCAAGATTCCTATGATGAAGCTATGCAGAGAATTAAATACCTTAAACATATTATTGAAAATTGTGATGGATATAGATGGTTTTATGATGGAAACAAACCGGTTCGGAGAGAATCCGATTTACATATTATGTATAAATTGGTCTGTTACGATACATTTTCTGATGTTAATAGTGAAGTTAATAATGGGCGTGGTCCAGTTGATTTCAAATTATCAAACAGTAGAAAAGATTCAACATTAGTTGAGTTTAAATTGTCACGTACACTAAAAAAGAATCTTGAAAAGCAAGTTGAGGTTTATAAGGACGCAAATAACACAAATAAAGCAATCAAAGTTATTCTGTATTTTTCAGAAGAAGAACATAAAAAAACACAAGGTATATTAAATGACCTAGAATTAACTGGTAAGCCAGGTATAGTTCTAATTGACGCAAGAACAGATAACAAACCATCTGCGTCAAAAGCAAGTTGAAACTTAATGTTTAATAATTTTATAGAAAAAATAGAATGATTCATATTAAGGGTATTAGGGGTCGACCTCTGAATCTGGGGGCGACCAACTTCACTTAACACGGATTTTGCAACACTTAGAATAGATGAAAGTAATATGACGCGTAGCAAACTCCTGGACGTTATCGGAAAGATGAGGCGGGGCCGCCGCGTCCTGCGGTGGATTTTGGATATGAGTAAAGAATAGATAAAAAAATCGAAGAGGTGAGGAATCTATGCTAAACGGTGATTCGATAAGGTGGGCAGTAGATTTTATACATAATCATTCAGATGGAGATCTGTTTCCGAAGATTACTGAAATAGAAGCAATATTAAGTCATAAAGACGAATTTGTTGCTCTTATTGAAGGAAAGGAATTATCACAATTTCCACCAGGAGCCTGTAGAAGATTCATTGTTCCGAAGGACGAAATTTCTTATCGGCAAGCGACCCAATTAGACCCTCAAGACAGTATTATACTTACTTCGATTATTTATCAATATGGTTCGGGAATAGAAAGTAGAAGACTTAACAAAGATAATGTCTACAGTTACAGATTTTCTCCCGACATTAATTATGGGTTATATGCAACTATGAATTCATGGAATGAATATTGGACTAATGCTGCAATGAAAAGCTTTGGGTGTGAATATGTACTGTATTGTGATATAGCTGACTTTTATAATCAGATATATCATCATATTGTAGAAAACCAATTGATAGAATCAAGTTTTCCTAACCAAGTAACAAAGTGGGTTGTTAATTTACTTGAATCAACTACAGCAGGAGTATCTAGAGGAGTACCAATAGGTCC
>Ga0209347_1003250_pt1 | contig 19445 bp, 20 predicted proteins | sample AutmiccommuBRH23_FD_187382 | JGI IMG/M metagenome (GOLD analysis project Ga0209347, IMG submission 187382) | Deep subsurface microbial communities from Mt. Terri, Switzerland - Autotrophic microbial communities BRH/23 (SPAdes) (version 2) | ecosystem: Environmental > Aquatic > Deep subsurface >...
GGGTAACTGTCCCCAGTATGCTTATATCAAAGGAAGAAGAGATGCTCATTGACTACTATGGTAACTCCCCGCTGACCAATGAAACTCATCCGGAGAGGCCGGCCCAGGTAGCATCTAATGTCGCAGGAGCATGAAAGGAGGAATAAGACATGGCGACAAACGGAATTTGGGGCATAGCTCATATAAAATGCTCATTCAATAACACTATTATCACCGTCACGGACATTACCGGTGCTGAAACACTGGCCAAGTCATCAGGTGGTATGGTTGTAAAGGCTGCACGTGATGAAAGTTCACCTTATACTGCTATGCAGATGGCAAGCCAGCTCGCAGACATACTCAAGGACAAGGGCATCGAAGGCATTCATATCAAGGTGCGCGCCCCCGGTGGTAACAAGCAGAGAAGCCCCGGTCCGGGAGCACAGGCTGCTATCAGGTCCTTCGCGAGAGCAGGGATAAAGATCGGCAGAATACAGGATGTAACTCCTGTCCCGCACGATGGAACACGTCCAAAGGGCGGAAGAAGGGTATAATCGTATCTAGGTATATATTAATGGATATGGACTCATGACAATGGAAGTAGACATACTGGAGATGTCAGAGAGGTCAGCAAAGTTCGTATTGTCCAATGTGAGCGCGGCTTTTGCAAACGGTATAAGGAGGGCGGCGCTCTCCGACGTACCTACGCTTGCAATAACCTATGTGAACATTTACAACAATACTTCTGTCCTCTTTGATGAACAGCTGGGATTAAGGCTTGCCCTTATTCCTTTAGCCGCAAACATTGAAGAGTTCGTACCTGTTGAAGAGTGCACTTGTGGTGGCTCGGAGTGCCCTGCTTGCAGGGTCTCCCTTACACTCAGTGCCGAAGGTCCGAGGATAGTCTATTCAGGTGACTTCGTGTCGTCTGATGAGAAAGTACAGCCTGCTGATTCCAATATTCCGATCATTGATCTGAAGGAAGGTCAGAAAGTTGTGCTTGAAGCTATCGCCTACAAAGGCTATGGTCACACACACGCCAGATGGCAGGCAGGTGTTGCCTGTGGATACAAGAACATGCCTGTGGTCACATTCAATAAATGTGATAGCTGTGGTGCATGTGTTGAAGAATGTCCTCAGGATATCATCAAAATGGGGCCTGAAGGTGCAGGAATATCAGAAGATGACATTCTGAAGTGCATACTCTGTAAGCTCTGTCAGGGAATCTGTGAAATTGATGCAATCAAGGTTTCTCAGGACGAAAATGCGTTTGTTTTCACTATGGAATCTGACGGTTCCTACACGATCCAACAGTTAATTATAAATGCAGGGAAGAACATTAAAGACAAAGCCGCCCGGATGGGGGAAATTCTAGAATCCCTTTGATCGGGTCAGGAGATTTGTCTCCTGAATATTTATTTGATAGTATTCATGCGGGGGTTGCCCAGCCAGGCCAAAGGCGCTAGGTTGAGGGCCTAGTCTCGTAGGAGTTCGTGTGTTCGAATCACACCTCCCGCACCAATTTCTATTAGTCCCGGTATGCCCAGAAATACATTTCATGCTAAGTGCTTCACTTACGGATTGCGGGGGTTGCCCAGCCAGGCCAAAGGCGCTAGGTTGAGGGCCTAGTCTCGTAGGAGTTCGTGTGTTCGAATCACACCTCCCGCACCATACTTTTACACAGGGTTGTAATCGAGGCTCTGACCGATTTTCAAAAAACACATTAGAAGCATCTACTTTCGGATGGGATTATTTTTCAGCGGTATCTCTTCATGGTTCAAAAAGCAGTGAGGTGCGCTTTCTGTCCTCGGGCTGTGCCTTACTTCGCTTACCTCTGTTTTTCCAAGCGCTTTAAGGAAGTGTGCTGCACGTACGGTTGCATGCTGCCTTCTCTCTTCGACACGGGCCTGATACACGCGTATGGAGCGCAGGAAATCTATCTTGCGGAACTCCGGCCAGAAAGGCGCACAAAAATAGGATGCACATTCATTGCCATTTGCCTGCCAGGGCAGGAAGTTTGAAACACGTTCGTCTCCACCTGTGCGTATTATAAGGTCCACATCAGGAAGAGCTGCTCCGCCCGCTAGGTACAGGTGATTCGATATCGTATCTTCATTAATGTCATCCAGCTCGATGTCCCCTTTCTCTACCATCGCAGCTATTTCTCTAACAGCCTGCACGATCTCCTGACGCCCTCCGTAGGCAAGTGCAACATTGAGATTGAACCGGTCATAACCTGATGTTACAAGTTCCACGTTCTTTATGGATTCCCGGAGCATGTCCGGTAACTTCTCGATATCGCCTATGGCATGAACACGCATCTTTCTTTCATGGGTTCTCGCATCATCCCCTATCTCATCGAACTTCAGTCTTATCAGTTCGAACAGCCTGTCCTTTTCATCGCTTGAGCGTGTAAAGTTCTCTGTGGAAAAAGCATAGATCGTCAGGTGCTCTATACCCAATTCACAGGACCACTCAATGACCTTCTCTGTGATATCTGCTCCTCTCATGTGCCCAAAAGAAGCTATCTGGCCAAGCTTGCGTGCATACCTGCGGTTACCGTCCATGATTATAGCAACATGTCTGGGAATCTGGGCACTTTTTATCTCTTGTGTGAGGAGACGCTCGTACCCTTTATAGATCCACGTAGGTATGTGCTTCAGCATACTGAACACCAGTTATCTTCAATTGAATATCATACATAAATAAAGATGAATTGATAATCACGTTGCATAACAATAAGGAAAGCACATCCTAATGATAGGGGCCAATAATTAATAATTCTCCAGGACCGATTTAACGATATTCCTGTAATCTTCCTTCAGCAAATATATATTATGGTCACCAGTAACATCTATACTAAGGATCCCAAGTCTTGTATTCATAAGTCCTACCATTGCAGAGACTCCTCTGTAGCTGACATCAAAATCGGCATTGTTCAGATGTTCGTACACGTCACCCGTAGTGAATTTGCCCCCACTCAGGAATAATTTCAATACTACTTTACGTATACCTGTATCATCGCGACTGAGATATTTTATTAACCTATCCCTTACTCGCTCTTCTATCGTTTCCAGTACAAACACCTCTTTTTTTAATATGTTATTTTATCTTATAAAACTATTGTACCTGTGAACACGCAAAAACAGCGCGCGTGTTGAAAATCGTACTACTTATATCATTCTATGATATATAAGTTGGCTTTTATAGGGGCATTTTCTCTACAACAAATCCATTCTCGAAAGGATATCTCTCTATGATAGATAACTCACTTGCATTTTCTCTTACTGTCTCTGCAATATCTTCAAGTATCCACCAGGCAGTTTCAACAGAGCAGTCTTTAATTCCTATCATTTCACGGGGAACCCCATGCTCTATAAGCAGTTCTGTCATTTTCTGCGCAGCACTTGCATCCTTGCAAAGGAGCTGTCCGTAAATAACAGTTCCTTCCTCTGTCACATCATCAAATGCTCTTGCAGTGTTACGGGCAACACGCAACAGGCGTTCTCTGAGCTGGACTGCATCCTTGTATGTTGATGAGCAGAAGTGTATCCTGTTTAACTCCGCCCCGCTTGCCATATTCCTTGCAAGCTCCATTGAACCTGCAACGGCGTTAGATATATCACTTTCAAGTACAAAACCTTTGAGTTTAAGAGCCCTTGCATTTGCATCCGAAAATTCCAGTTCGTTTAGGTTGAGAAAACAATCCGTTTCCCTGGCAAAATCTGCAACCTTCTCTATACCCTCCATCGCAGGGACCTCGATCCCGGCTGACATGCTGCATTGCATGGCATTTCTTATGGATTCGGCATAAGGGCTGGCGCCCAGCTCATCCCAGACGGCCACAGGAGGGTGGAACCTAATCTCATCAAGCCCTGCCTCCGCCAGCCTGGAGATAATTTCCATATCGGGTGCAAGTGATGTGTAAAGATGGATATGATGTCCTTTGCCAAATTCCGATTTAAGGAGCCTTATGTAATGAAGCACTCTTTCAGGTACCAGCAGCGGCTCTCCTCCAGTAATGCCTGTGCCCAGGGCATCCATATGACGTGCTTCCTCCAGTATGTCCTGATCACAGCTGACAGGCCTTTCATTCGCATAGGCCGCATCCTTTCGCCTCTCTGCCGAGACCGGGCAGTAAAAGCAGTCTCTCGGGCACACGCCCGTAACAAAAAGTACCATCTTGGCACCCATATGACAAAGCCTGCAACCTTCAGGCAGGTATGTATGAAAGGAGCCTGATACAGTCTGGTTTAATTTGCTCATTTGCGAACTCTATACGCTGGTCGTATATAAGGCTTATTTAAAAGGGCATGGTTCAATACTTTAATGTAACATCTGCCGGATATATTCCCCTATGCAGGAAAAAGAGGGCCATATCGCAGTCATCGGCTGCAGAAAGTGCTTAAGGTGCAACAATATCTGTCCTTACGGGGCTCTCCATAGGATAGATGGCTTTGCAAGGGTGGACTCCATCAAGTGCACTCTGTGCATGGAATGCGTGAAAGTATGCCCTAACAAAGCTCTGATCTATATCGACTGACAGTCCCTCTGTTCTTACTTCATTTCCTTCCCGATCGAGAAAGCTTTGCCAAGCGACTTGCCGATCCCATAATAACTCCTTATCTCCGGTCCGAATACGATCGGTCTTACCTTTTCAATATCCGGTACGCCTCTCTCATCCAGCACAGATCCTTCTGCCCGGATGTCAATGATCTCCCCGATGAATTGCGTATGCAGTCCGATCTCAAAACTATGTATCAGCTTGCACTCAAGGACAATAGGGAACTCTCCGATATAAGGGGCGTATACCAGGTCACTTCTTACAGGAGTAAGCCCTGTTGTCTCGAACTTGTTCTCATCCTTTCCGCTTGCCATTCCACAGTAATCGGTCTGCCTGACATATTCCTCCGAGGGAATGTTCACGGTGAAAGCTTCCTTCTCCATGATATTGGTATAACTGTAGGTCGCTTTCCTTAGCGAAATGCTGACACAGGGCGGGTTTGAGCAGCAGATGCCTCCCCATGCAATGGTCGCAGCATTCGGGGTACCGAACGCATCATATGTGCCAATCACCCATGCAGGTGCCGGATATGCAAATGGTTTTGCTCCTATGGATATTTTCATCGATATCAACTCCCGGGGTTATATTTGACCGATGGATATTGAACCTTGCGGGATATCCGGGCATCAGACAAGCCCTCTGAAGATTATCCTGGATGCCACAGTCGAGAGTGTGAATACTATTATGGACAGCGGAAGCACCTGCCCCAGGTCATACATAAGCTGTGCCCTGTCACCACCGTACTCGATGGTACCTGAGAAGCGGGTAAGTATGACGGTAATAAGGATGAGGTATATGCCGATAGAAAGCATGAACAGGTCCGGGGGTATGGATTGCTCAAGGTCTGCCGGGGATATCTGCCCCGACCCGGGTATCAGGTTTGCCGGAAGGTGCTCCATACTGTGTGATATATTCTGCAGTATCTTTGCAATGACCTCTGACAGGGCCATAGTGACCCCTGCGATAAGAGGTGCAAAGATGGCCGCAGTTGAGCGCATTGTGGACGTCATGTCATACAATGATCTCTTTATGTTCTGCTCGACATCCTGCAGCTCTTTCAGGTGATCTGCAAGCTTAACAATAGCCACTCCTGCAGCTTCATGGCTCTTGTGGGCGCTTTCGACAAAGAGCTTCATGGTGGTCCTGATCCTCTCCGAGTACACATCCTTGAATGCCCCGAACTCATCGTCGAAAATGGCGGTCAGGATATCTGCCCTTATGCTTATCAGGTTAAGGGATATCCTTTCGAATGCTCCGGCTATCTGTGATCCCTGCATGGTCGATGCTGTATGCATGAAAGCTTCCTCAGTGGCCCTGCCTTCGGATATCCTTCTGCCAAGTACAAAAAGGGCATCAGAGAATTCTGTTTCCATCTTCTTGATCTCATCACGTATCTTCTTGTACGGTGCATAGCTCACATTAAGGTAGAATGCAATTGCAAAGACGATTCCCCATAAAATGAGCAAACCCTTTGGCAGGATACCTTCAAGTGTTGCGGTCGATATGATATTACCCGGATTTCCCAGTTGCATCCATAAGTACCCCAGAAGGGCTATAGTCACGGCCATTGCGACTGATATGATTGCGGCAGTGGCTTTTTTCTTCTTTATGCCCCTCAGTTCCGGGTGGCTGTCAGGGATGCTCTGGGGGACAAAAGTAGCGGGCCTTTGCATAAGGATATATTCAGCGTACGCAAAGGTCGCCAACGGCAGGGCGATATTATACAATATCACCAGGGTGCCTATCCCAAAGCGAATGCCGACCACGGTTATGGCAGGCATGAGTGCAACCAGTGCAAGCGGTATAAGGATGAATATGGAGTACAGGACGTATGTTGGGCTTTTCAGTCTGGATGCAAAGTTCTCCATCAGCTTCTTCGTATTCTCCAGCACGATGTCAAGGGCCCTGTTCAGGGTGATTATCCTTTGAGCCTCGTCCGGCTCGCTCGTTGAACTTTTTATCAGATGCAGAGCCCTTTTGAAATACTCACTGTTCTTGCCCCATATATTGGCGAATTCAAGTGTCGCATCATCCATACCCCTGTACTCTCTGACATGCAGGTTCCATAGCATCTTTCTCAGGTCCTTTGCCAGGGGTCTGTCGGAGCTCTCTCCTGCAAATCTGATAGCGACCTCCATGTTCGGGACCAGTTTCATTGACATGACCATATAGCTAAGGATCTCGGGCATGTCGCCAAGAGAACGGACCTTCATCCATCGGGAGTATATCTTAATGTACTCGCTGAGGTATACGAGTGTAAGAAGAGGGATGACAAGGCTTAAAGCTACGGTTATCCGGAGAGTGGCAGCTTCAAAGCTGGTAAGCCTGAAGATGACAGAATCCGCTATAAGGAAAGAAACGAACATCAGGCCTGATATGGCATACGCGAAAAATGCGGTTTCATAAGGTTCAAGGTCCAGTCCTGTATATATAAGAGCATCCCGGTATTCTTCACTTACGGCTTTATCCGCTCTCTTCCGAAAGGAAGCAGGGTCCCACAACAGCCAATTCAGGCTCCTGAACGTGAACTTGCAGCCATGGTAATACCAGTTCTCTTCACTGCTCAGAGGTACCACCTGCTGCGGCCGGGCCTTTTTCTGTATACGTTAATATTCCCATGTCCCGGGGGGAAAGCGCAGACTGGCGCTTTGAGGCGAAATCCTCAAACCATTCCAGCCACTTCATATAGATACGCTGCATGTTCATTTCCCCGTCATAGCGCTTTTCTTCTTCTATGAGCAGCCAGAACATGTTATTTGCTGTACTCACCGTCGCAGCTTCCACAAAGAAAGGATCTTTCCTGCCGTATTCAGCCATCTTTTCCTTGATCTTCGCTCTCAGGCGGATGTTCTGCGAAGCCTGGTCGATGCTCATGCCCCATTTATCCGCGATCTTGCCAATCAATACAGACTGCCCGCGATCCATTATATCAGCAGGGACCATGGAATCCAGAGAGGCATTATATTTCAGCACGTCAGAAAATACCGTGTTCGTGTTTTCGGGATCCCATGTCTCGTTAACCTCTGATATCTGGACCACCCTGCGCTTTGTCACCATGCTTCCGGATATTCTGGTATTGCTGCATACCACCACCGCGTCCGTTGATTTAAATGATGCATGAGGGACTCCAAGGGTATGAACTATCCGCTCGTAGACTGCGCGTGTGGACGAGCCGTGGATGGTTCCTATGACCGAGTTACCAGCGGCGCCAACCTGCATAGCTTCGTAAAGGACTGAAACCTCCGGACCTCTGACCTCGCCCATTACCAGAGAGGAACTCCCAAGCCTCAGGGAGGCCCGCAGTGCTGTGGAAGGCTCTATCTCTATGCCATATTTCATAATGGCTGATTGTGAGTTGAGTCCCTGGACTTTCCATCCCATATCCTGAAGCTGTTCTATGGGTATCTCGGGAGTGTCCTCTATCGTGAGTATCCTGTACCTCTGGGGTATTTCCAGCAACATGGCGCTCAGCAGGGATGTCTTGCCGGATCCCACGCCACCGGCAACGAGCACTGAGGCCTGGCCGTCCATAATAAAGCTCAGCAGCCCTGCAGCCAGCGGGGATATGGAGCCGGTGTTGATGAGCTTTGGAAGCGTCCATGGGTCTTTTGCGTGTTTCCTGAATGCATAGGCTATTCCTTTTGCGCTGAGCGGATCCCCTATGACCGACGCACGCACGCCATACTCCTTAATGAACATTTCAAGCACCGGGGTGGCTTCTCCAAAGGGACGTCCGCTTATAGACCTCAGCCTGGATATCAGCGAGTCCATATCCTCCTGGGAAAGGAAGATATTGGTAATGCATTCCTCCCCGTCCAGCACTACATGTACAGGGTTCCTGTCTGCGGGCGCATTGACATACACGTCAGTCACCCTTTCATCGGAGAGCAGATCCTCAAGTATTCCAAGCCCGGTAGTGTATTTGGTCAGGATGTCAGTGTAGAGCTTTATCTTAGAAGGCTCCAGCGACATTCTCCTCAGCTCCGTCTCCTCCAGCAGTAAACGCTTACCCAGTATCTTGAAATAGTTCCTTGAGCTTGAAGGGTTTGCGAACTGCAGGTCTCTGGGACGGTGCCTGATCATTTTCTTCCTAACAGTTTCAATGATCTCGAGTTCATAGGCTTCAAGACAATACTCCACAGGATTTATGATGTACATCTTTTCCGGGCGATCAGTTAACTGGTAGATCGAGACGGGGAGCGATCTTTCATTCATATGGTTTATGTCGTAGCACTCCACGAAGATCGTATTGTCCGGAGGCTCAGTGTAAATGCGTGAAGTGGAAAAGGGCGGCCTGACATATGACCTCAGGCATGTCTCGTACCCTGTTACTTCAAAACCATCCGCCAGTACTGCAGTATCGTGCAAGCCACTTTCCAGATCAAGAGAACATGTGGCCATCTCCTGCAGGATACATTTGAACTCATGCAGGCACTTTTCACATTCCTTGTATTTACCCTCACCCACATTCATGAGATTGCGTTGATCACAGTGCAAACGTATCATAAAGGAGGCTCTGAGGGGGTCATGCCCGGAGGTCTCAATGATGTCAGTTATCAATTCCATGCGACTTGATGTGCATTTCGTGCACTCGCTGTAATGGCAGCACTCATCTGTCAGCCGTGCTGTGGAATAGGAACTCAGGCGGTCGTGTAACTGCGCCATCATATAGATAATATTAAGGTCCCTTCCCTCATAGTCCCTCTCATATAGCTTTGAGAGCACAAGCCTGTCGATGACCGGTTCTTTCAGTAGTATGCTGAATATGTTCTTTCTGCAGACCGGGCTCTGGAATGTAGGTCCTTGAGTACATTCCTTGCAATTCACGGTTATTACTCCATGTTTTTTCGAAGATCTTACCTTATAGGGGCAAAGTATCTCTTCTACGTTCTTGTTCACGTTCAGCAAGGATATTCCGAAAGATATCATATTGTCAATTATGACCGAGTACCACGGTTTTTTGGTCTCTGCTCTGAGGCACATATCGTTTTTTGGTGCATCCGCACATATCTCCATATCCCTGTCTTCTCTTGTGATGATTCCGATATCGCATGATCCATCTACGGGACTTTCGTTGAAAGCTTGCATCCCCTGTGATCGTGGATGGCCCTCAAGGTAAGTTTCAGGCTCTGATTCCTGTATGGTCAAATCCTCTCCTTTCTGTATATTCTACTAAAGGATTTATCTAACTATTAAACATTTCGAAGAGGATGCGTTTATATATTTAGTTTGTATCTTATTATCTTTGAAGTTGTGCCGTGTCGGGAAAAGTATTATTAAAGTTAGCATAATACTTTCACACAACTTCCTTTATGGTCTAATACATGCAAAGCGCTCTCATAAAGGCCGGGGAATCACCATGGGAATTTATACTGTCTCACAACTGAACGACCATATCAAGCAATTACTGTGCCAGGATCCCATGCTCAATCAGGTCTGGGTGCGCGGGGAAATATCAAATCTCACAAAGCATAGCTCCGGTCACTACTATTTCACCCTGAAAGATAAAGGCAGCCAGATAAGCTGTGTCAGTTTCAGGTCAACGAACAGGTCGCTCCGGTTCGAACCGGAATCCTCCATGAAAGTTCTCATATTCGGCTCTCTGGATGTTTACACGGTTCGCGGCCAGTACCAGGTCCATGTGCTGGATATAAGGCCGGACGGCATAGGAGAACTCTACAAGGCTTACGAGCAGTTACGCACAAAGCTGGAGGCTGAAGGGCTGTTTGACAGGTCACGCAAGAGGCCCATCCCCCGGTATCCGCAAAGGATAGGTGTTGCCACCTCTCCTACAGGAGCTGCTATCCATGACATCCTGAATGTACTCCGGCGCAGGTACCCGGTGGATGTGCTGCTTGCTCCCGCTATCGTGCAGGGGGAGATGTCCGCCCCAAGCATCGTAAAAGCCATTGAGAACCTCAACAGGGTGAATGTCGATGTCATCATTGTGGGCAGGGGCGGTGGCTCGCTGGAGGACCTGTGGTCTTTCAATGAGGAGATAGTTGCAAGGGCAATATTCGAATCAAGGGTTCCTGTGATCTCGGCGGTGGGGCATGAGACCGACTATACTATAGCTGATTTCACAGCCGATCTGCGGGCTCCCACACCCTCAGCAGCTGCGGAACTGGCTGTCCCTGACAGTTCGGAACTGAAAAGGCATATAAGTTCTCTGTCGGTACGTATGGAGACGGCTGCAATACGCCATGTGTCCGACCTTTCGGAAAGGCTTGAATACCTCTCCGGCAGGATCGGCCCCGAAAAGCTCACGGACTTCCTGCGCCAGAACTACCAGAGGGTGGATGAGCTGAACGTCCGGCTCGAGCGCCATGCAGGCAGGATAATGGAATCAGGGCGCTCTTCCCTGAGTGGTCTGGCTGGCCGGTTGAATGCGGTAAGTCCCCTGAGCACTCTGGAGCGCGGTTACTGCATCGCGATGATGGCTGAAGGGAGCAGGCTGGTCCGCAGCGTGGACGATGTGGACACGGGAGACTGCCTCAGCCTGATGGTAAAAGACGGCACCATCCGGTGCAGTGTGGATAATATGGGAAAAGGAGCATAGTTGCCTGTGAAATGAAAGCCGGAACAGGAATGGAGGCAAGGGATATGATCAAAAGAAATGCAGAGGGTATAGAGAAAAAGAAGGGTGCAAGAGATAAGGGCGCGGGCAGTGCGGATCTAAATAATAGTGTGGATAATGAAACCGAGGATGGCTCAACCTTCGAGGAGTCCCTTGAAGAGCTTGAAGCCCTGGTGGACAGACTTGAACGGGGTCAATTGCTCCTGGACGAGAGTCTGGAACTGTTCGAGAGAGGTATGAAACTGGCCCGCTTATGCAACAGGAAATTGTCAAAAGCAGAGCGGAAGATCGAGATGCTCATTGAAGATAACGGCAAAATCAAGGTGGGTACTTTCAATGAGGATGGATAAATGTGCAAGTGCTCCTGTAGGGAAAGGCTTTGACGGCGAGAAATATGAGAAATCTTCCTCTCTCCAGAAAGAATGGGGCAACAGGCTCATAGAAGAGCTTGAACTGAAAGGTTCGGAACATATACTTGACCTTGGATGCGGTAATGGTCTCATCACAAGGGCGCTGGCAGAAAAAGTGCCTGATGGGAAGGTCCTTGGAATCGACAGTTCCACTTCCATGCTTGGCAAGGCAAAATCCCATAAACTCCGGAATATGGAGTTTAAGTTGCTGGATATCCGGGATATGGATTTTGTTGAAGAGTTCGACCTTGTGTTCTCCAACGCAGCCATGCACTGGATCAGAGAGCATGGGATTGTGCTTCGTAAGATACATGTTTCCCTTAAAGCTGGCGGGACTGTAAGGATGCAGTTTGCAGGAGAAGACAACTGTCCCACTATTTCAGCAGTATTGAAAGAGTCCATGTCTTCTTCCGGGTTTGAAGATGATTTCCGTGATTTCGACTGGCCTTGGTATATGCCTGATGCAAGGACTTATGAAGAACTGCTCCGTTCAGCAGGATTCCGGGCCTACAGGGTGTGGATGGAGAATGCAGACCGCTATTTTCCAGATGAGCAGTCCTTTGTAGGTTGGATTGAACAACCAAGCCTCGTACCCTTCCTTAGGGTGCTGTCTGAAGAAAAATCCTCTCTTTTTAGGAATATGGTCATTGAAAAGACAAAAAAGGCAGCTTTTCAGCCTGATAACACCTATTTTGAAGCTTTTCGAAGGATCAATGTATCAGCCAACAAGTAGAAACAAATAAAACCGGACAAAATGTAGTCCATATTAAAAAGAAGACTGGACTTTCAGTCATCGTCCTCGGAGAAGTATCTTCTGGCAAGCAGGACTGCACTGCTGCCGAGCAGGGCAACAAGGAAGATGGCTATCACCATTCCTTCCATACTGAAATCCTGCCAGGAGTGGACTGAAGCCCACATGCCGCTGCGGGTCACAAAGGTGGCGAATACCACAAGTATGAATGATGCCATAGCAAGCAAGGGAGAGAGGAAACTGTATTCTCCCTGGGATGTGCGGGTTCTTGCATGCAGGAACGCAGTTGCGGTTATCCAGGGGATGAGGGATGAAGTTTCCACCGGGTCCCATGACCAGTACCAGGCCCCCCATCCCAGCACTTCGTATGCCCAGAATCCTCCGAGCCCGATGCCCAGGGTGAGGAAGAGCCAGGCGATACGCATCCAGTCCCTTGCTATGTCTGTCCATCTTCCATCCTTTATCAGAAGGTTTGCAACGGCTGCGGCAAAGGGTATTGTGAAAGCCGCGTATCCCAGGAAGAGCACCGGTGGGTGTATGGCCATCCAGGGATTGCGCAGCAGGGGGTTCATGCCCTGACCGTAGAGAACTTCAAACGGTGTTGCAAAAGGATCCCAGTAATTGATCACAATACCTGTTCCTGCGACGGTATAGGTGGCAAAAGGGCTCTTCAGTACCAATATCAGCAGGAACACTGATGTGATCCCGAGAGATACCATCCGGGTGATGTTCATCAGCTTTGTGTCTGCTAATTCCCTGGTTTGCCCCGTGTACCGCACGAGCAGCAATATTGCAAGTATGGCCCATGCCCATAGCAGGAGCGAGCCCTCCTGGCCTGCCCACAGGGCCGATATCCTGTAATACCACGCGAGGTCCGCGCTTGAGTGGCTATATACGTAATAATAGGATGCATTTACTCTCAAAAGGTGTGCAATGAGCACCAGTATGGCCAGCGTTGTCGAAATCGCACATGCCATTTCCATTCTTTTAGACCACGTGCCGCGATCTTGCCTTTCGCTGATATGATGGGCAATTGAAAGGACTGTGGCCCCCAACCCTGTAAGGAACGCGAGCCAGATAAGGATCATGCCAAAGTTCATCGTTTGCCTCTGATGTTCTTGTCATTTTTCCGGCTTTGGGGATCTCTGCCTCTGCCGTGGTCGGTCACTATAAGCGCAATAATGCCAATAGCCAGCATGTACAGGCCGCCCCAGAGGAAACTGATGTAAGGCACGGTCCTCATGTACAGGTCTATCTCTTCTTTCTGCAGGCTGATAGCCCTGGGGGCAATGAAGAGCTCTTCAGTAAGCCCGCGATGTATATACGTTGTCGTATAGCTCTGCCCCCACTTGAAATCAGTAATGTACTTCACTTGTCCTTCCCGGAAGTAAGCCCCGTTCCTATATACATCGAAACTGACCTCTGTTGTGTAAACGGATCCGGAATATGTCTGGTATGGCTCCCCGGAATAGTATGAGTCCATGCTGTTGACCTTTATTGAGTAATCCTGTCCTGTGAACTGTCCTATGTTGCCGGAACTGATCGTATTTGAACCTTCCACTTTCATATTGGCGCTCAATACGATTCCCAGCAGTATGAAAAGTATTCCCAGGTGTATAACATGGGCGCTGGCCCCCCTGGCCTTTGCATAGAAAGAATCCCTGCTAAAGGCTTTTCCTATCCTGTAGATGGTCGCAAGCATGGCTAGTGCAATTATGGGGACGGAAACATCTGTTGCCAGGTTCCCAAAGGGCGATATCACTGCAAAGAAAGCCGCCAGTGCAGTATAGCCTGACACTATCAGCAGAACGCTCTTCTGCTCCAGATGACCGGCCAGCATGCATACGCTCAGCAGCAGTACAAGTCCGGCTGCGGGTAAAGCTGTCCGGGCATTAAAGTAAGCAGGTTCAAGACGTATTTCAGCTCCTGTTGTCAGTTTTGCAATAAGCGGAGTGAGCATGCCCATGAATATTATTGTTGCCAGAAGCAGAAAGACAACCACAGTAGCAAGCATTGTATTTTTCGGTGTCAGCAAAGGCTTTTTATCTATCATCTGTTGTCAGCCCTACTTTAGGAGGGGTATGTAATATAGACTTTTCTCTTGCATGCCACTATATTTTAAATATATGTTATGCAATCATGGGCATAGAAAAGTGCTAAAACGGACGAATATAATGATAGAGATACTGGTCACTGCTATCTGGCTGATGCTTCCTGCATATATCCCCAATTCAACAGCTGCCGTATTTGGAGGTGGCAGGCCTCTGGACGGAGGCAGGACACTTAAGGACGGGCGCCGCATACTCGGTGACGGCAAGACATACCGCGGACTTATCGCAGGTACTATATGCGGCATGCTGCTTGGGCTGTTGCAGATGTATTACATGTCCCGGCAGACCACGGCATTTGGGATCGCTCTGCCGTCCTTTGGTGAGCTGCCGGATGCACTTATAGTTATATTCACGCTGGCCTTCGGAGCGCTTATCGGAGACCTGTCCATGAGTTTTGTCAAACGCAGACTGGGGCTGAAAAGAGGTGCCCCACTGCCAATCGTTGACCAGCTTGATTTTGTGCTTGGCGCATGGGTACTGACATATATTGTCGCACCATCCTGGTTCATAGCCAATTTCACATTCTATGTAGCACTTACGGTAATCCTTGTCACTCCTTTGTTACATGTTTCTACAAACATTGTCGGGTACCTTATAGGGGTAAAGAAAGAACCCTGGTGAAACCCGGGCATCATATGTTTTAATTGTGATTTTACAATATATAGGGATATATTCTCATAGATCTAATCAGGTGATCATCATGCCAGGTTCAGAGAAAAGCAAACAATTACTGATCGATGCGCTGAAAGCTTGCGGTGCGGTCAGGTTCGGAGATTTCACACTTGCCTCGGGAAAGAAGAGCACTTACTACATCGATATCAAAAAAGCAAGTACGGACCCTGCAACCCTGAGGACCATTGCACAGGAGGCTACAAAGGTTATAGCGGGCATGCAGGCAGATGCGGTTGGAGGCGTTGTGCTTGGAGGTGTCCCTCTGGCTACTGCTGTGTCCCTGGAATCAGGACTGCCACTCTTGCTCATACGCAAATCTGACAAAAGTTACGGCACAGGCGGGCGTTTTGTGGGCGAGTTCAGGACAGGTTCAAAAGTGCTGCTGCTGGAAGACGTAACTACCAGCGGCGGTTCCGTAAAGGATGCAATTGAAGCTATACGCGCACAGGGCAGCGAGGTGGATTCAGTTGTCACTGTAGTGGACCGTGAATCCGGCGCTACGGATAACCTGGCTTCTATAGGAGTGAAGCTTATACCGCTTGTCAGGGCAAGTGATCTGGTCTGACCCCGCTGAGACTTTACATAGGAAAAACAAAAGGTAAGTTATTTATTATAATAACTAGCACTTTATGCTATTCCAATTTCTAATGAAATAAGAGTCCAATTGCGGACCTAAACCATTTCCTCATAAACAAATCCCTATCAAACAACCGGTCTAGTCATAATTATTTTAATAACGAGGTTTTAAGGTATGAATATTTTAGTAGTAGGTGGTGGCGGAAGGGAGCACGCCATCACGGCAGCGCTGGCAAGGAGCAGGAAAGATCCTTCTGTATTTGCAGTAATGTCAAAAAAGAATCCCGGAATTGCGGACCTATGCGAGTCTTTCCTTCTTGCAAAGGAAACAGATGTCACTCAGGTTCTCGAATTTGCTGTCAGGATGAATATCGATATCGCAATTATCGGTCCCGAGGCCCCTCTTTCGGTTGGCCTTGCCGATGCTCTGGAGGATGCCGGTATCAGGGTCGCCTCTCCTAAGAAAGCGGTTGCCCAGATAGAGTTCAATAAAGGCTGGGCCCGTAATTTCATGAAGGATAATAAGATCGCAGGCTGTCCTGAATTTGAAGTGTTTACCGAGATAGGTCCGATGGACTCGTTCATTGAGGAGCTTGGAGACGTCGCTATCAAGCCGGCAGGTCTCACAGGCGGCAAAGGCGTTAAGGTAATGGGCGACCAGCTTCCTGACCTGAATGCAGCTAAAGAATATGCAGGAAGCCTTCTTGCAACAGGAAGCGTGGTTGTCGAGGAGAATCTCAAAGGCGAGGAATTCACCCTGCAGGCTTTTGTGGATGGCGAGCATCTGGCTTTCATGCCTACGGTGCAGGATCACAAGCGTGCCTTTGAGGGGGACCTTGGTCCGAATACGGGGGGCATGGGCTCTTACAATGATGCGGGAGAGATACTGCCCTTCCTGGTGGAGGAAGATGTAAGGCAGGCAAAGCAAATAATGCAGGATACTGTGAAGGCTCTGCGCAAGGTTACCGGTGTTGGGTATAAAGGAGCCCTGTATGGCCAGTTCATGATCACTAAGGCCGGCCCCAGGGTCATAGAGTTCAATGCACGATTTGGAGACCCGGAGGCCATGAACGTACTGTCCCTTCTGGAAACCGATTATGTGGACGTCCTGTCAGCTATTATCGCAGGCAGTCTTGACAGGCTTGATGTGAAGTTCAGCAGAAAGGCAACTGTATGCAAGTATGCCGTTCCCTCAGGCTATCCCGACAACCCTACAAGCGACAGGGAGGTCACCGTGGGCGATATCGGTGATGCCCTGCTCTTCTATTCAAGTGTTTATGAGAGTAACGGCAAGGTATATACCACAGGCTCAAGGGCAGTGGCAGTTGTGGGTGTCGCGGATACTATTGCTGAGGCGGAAAAGATTGCGCAGCATGCGCTTGACAATCTTAAAGGGGACCTGCATTCCAGGCGCGATATCGGTACTGCAGGACTTATACAGAAGCGTATCGATCACATGAAGAAGATACGTAGCAACTGACCAGGAATGATAGCATGAAACATCTTATCTCAATGGCTGACCTCTCGCAGGAAGAGATCGTCGCACTCCTTGATGTGGCGACCGAACTCAAGGAAAAGCGTGTGAAAGGCAAGGTCACTGACCTTTTGAAGAATAAGAGCATCGGGATGATCTTCGAGAAATCCTCCACCCGTACCAGGGTATCTTTCGAGGTTGCCATGAACGACCTCGGCGGTCATGCTCTATACATGAACCCCCGGGATATGCAGCTTGGCCGCGGGGAAACCGTGGCAGATACGGCTAAAGTCCTTTCACGTTACCTCTACGGTATTGTTGCAAGGGTGTATAGCCACGATACAGTAACGGAACTGGCTGAACATTCGGACGTACCTGTTATCAACGCACTTTCCGATAAAGAGCACCCGTGCCAGATATTGGCAGACCTCCTCACCATCCGCGAGTACAAGAACCGGCTTAAAGGCCTGAAATATGCCTGGGTCGGCGACGGTAATAACGTATGTAGCTCTGCTATCCTTGGATGCACACTGACAGGGATGGAAGTTGCGGTTGCCTGCCCTCCCGGATATGAGCCTGACCCCGGGATAGTGAAGCAGGCAAAAAGGCTTGGCGGCAAAGTAACAGTCACCAATGATCCCGCAGAGGCCGCAAAGAACGCGGACATCCTCTATACTGATGTATGGGTATCCATGGGGGATGAGGAAGAGCGTGAGAAGCGCCTCCGGGACCTGGCGCCCTACCAGATAAACATGCGGCTTGTCGATCTTGCAAAGCATGACGTTATCGTAATGCACTGCCTGCCGGCACACCGCGGTGAGGAGATCTCCGCAGAGGTCATGGACGGCCCCCATTCCGTGGTCTTCGACCAGGCCGAGAACCGCCTGCACACCCAGAAAGCCCTCCTGCTGAAACTGATGGCCTGACAGGCCATCCCATATATTCTCAGACTAAACACAAAGTTTAACTACAAAAAGCGCTACTAAGCATCATTCAGAATGCGGGAGTCGCCCAGCCAGGTCAAAGGCGCTAGATTCAGAGTCTAGTCTCGTAGGAGTTCGTGCGTTCGAATCGCATCTCCCGCACCAGGAACTTTTTGATTTCTAATTTTCGAAATATACTCTTCCATGCTAATTTATTACTCCTCCCGGTCATAATCTCCTCCAGGTTCATCTAACCAGAAGAGGAACATCATGAAAGTGATCGCAATAAATGGCAGCCCCCGGAAAGAGGGCAACACCGCCGCTCTCCTGAAAGAGCTTCTTTCGGGGCTTGAGAGCGAGGGCGTGGAGACCGAGCTTATACACATAGGCGGGAAGAAGGTTCACGGATGCACTGCCTGCATGAAGTGCTTTGAAATGAAGAACGGGCAATGCGTGTTCGATGACGATCCCATCAACGGGTGCATCGCGAAGATGAGGGAGGCTGACGGGATAGTCATAGGGTCGCCCACTTACTTTGCTGATGTGTCCACTGAAGTGAAGGCGCTGATCGACCGCGCAGGATTCGTTTCTATGGCCAACGGCGGCTTCCTTGCCAGAAAGGCGGGGGCCGCGGTGGTGGCTGTGCGCAGGGCAGGAGCAGTGCATGCTTATGATACCATCAACCATCTTTTCGGGATATCTAATATGATAACCGTGGGCTCGTCTTACTGGAATCTCGGAATGGGGCTCCAGCCGGGAGATGTGATCGACGATGCGGAAGGCATGCAGACCATGAGGAACCTGGCTTCGAATATGGCATGGCTTCTGAAGAGGATTCACTCCGGGCAATAGGAAAATCTGGGTATCAGGAAGTCGGGAAAAGCAGGGGAAAAGGGGGGAAGATGACCATTTATGGTCATCTACTGCAGGCAATGTCACAAAACCCATTCGTGAATCCTTATTTCCATGTGATCCTTGCAGGCTCGCGTCCGGGGATGCCGTAGACCTTGTATTTCGGGTATCCGAACATCATTGCATACTGCACCTCATGTCCCTCAGGCAGGCCAAGTTCATCCCTCAGGGCCTGGCAGGAGGATGCGGCTATCTTGAGGAACCCTGCCCAGCAGGCACCCAGTCCGAAAGCCGGGGCGGCAAGCTCGAACCATGACAGGGCGATGAGGCTGTCAGTATAAGCCATGGGATTTGCAGCAGCATGTGCAACAGCTACATGGGGGGCGCCGCGGCATATCGGGTCCTTCCCGCTCTCGTATGCAGAGATAAGAGATGGAATAATAGGTTTAAGTGGGTGCTCTGCATCGCTGTCCCTTATGCTGCGCATCCAGTCAATGGTAATGCTTGCGAGCTTGCGCACTTTTGCCGAATCATGGACAATGAGCCAGTTCACAGG
>Ga0209347_1003252_pt1 | contig 19439 bp, 16 predicted proteins | sample AutmiccommuBRH23_FD_187382 | JGI IMG/M metagenome (GOLD analysis project Ga0209347, IMG submission 187382) | Deep subsurface microbial communities from Mt. Terri, Switzerland - Autotrophic microbial communities BRH/23 (SPAdes) (version 2) | ecosystem: Environmental > Aquatic > Deep subsurface >...
AATGCCAGTTCGGCTATCGCAAGGTGCGCTACCGCGGCATCGCCAAAAACGGTGCGCAGGTGTTCGCGCTGCTGGCGCTGGCCAACCTGTTTCTGGCGCGACGACAGCTGAGGTGCGCCTGAATGAAGGAAATACCGCCGCCATGGCGGCTTTTCTGGCCCGATGAAAGAGCAACGGCAGCACTACCGACCTGCATAACCCCACCTGCGGCCTTCAAACCGACCTGTTCAGACGTTCCCTAGTGTTCCGGTTCTGACATTTGCTTCCCCATGCTGCTAGGTTCGGAGCAAATGTCAGAACCATAAGGAACACTAGCAACACTATGATCCTAGTGTAGCTTTTGCACCGGACGTTTGGTTTCGAGTCGAGCCGCAAGCGGGTACCAAACGTCAAGTGCGCTTCACTAGAGGGTTGAACGACACCGGCGAATTCAGCGCTTCAGTACAATTCAGATGGAGAAGCACGTCTCGCAACCAAGCCGAAAACATGCAGTGGACTGCTCGATCATCGCACTAGTGGCCGGTCGCGCCTAAATCGCATCATAGCCGCAACCTCGTTCGATTTAGGCGCGACATGAGGGCCACTAGCAACATCAATGACTTAGTGAGGCGTTTATCACGCCTTAATTGACACCGGCCTCGCCGCACTGCCGGTCAATTAAGACGCGACGCCTCACGAGTGGCCCGTCGCGCCTAAATCGCATCATAGCCGCAACCTCGTTCGATTTAGGCGAGACATGAGGGCCACTAGCAACATCAATGACTTAGTGAGGCGTTTATCACGCCTTAATTGACACCGGCCTCGCCGCACCGCCGGTCAATTAAGACGCGACGCCTCACTAGGTGACTGTTGAAATTTGCGGCTCGCTCTCAAGGAACAGTGACCAGATCAAAACGCGCGATGCGCAGGCGGTCCCTTTTGCTGGGGCGCGATGCCGGCCCAAACCGAAAGGCTCACACAAGCTGGAAGTGCTTTCTTCCGCCGGACTAGGAATTTCGGTGTGAGTCTTCTATTTCGGCAGGCGGTTCTCCTAATGCGGCCAATCATCATCACGCTCGTTGCGGCCGTATTGCCTGCAATCGTCGGGTGCACGGCGAAGGCACAACTTGATCTCAGCTCTTACGAAAGCCCCGATGAAGAGCCCGGCGCGCGGAGGGCCGGAGAGGCGGGTTCGGATCCGGCGAATGTCGTCGCAAGTGAAGCTTATGATCCTGCAGCGGCCGTTGCAGGTTCGGAAAACCACCTTACACAAACGCAGGGCTGGAGCGCCGACAAGACATCCCTCCACGCGGGTGGCAAACACCAGGTCCACGTGGTCCGCGAAGGCGAAACCCTATACAGCATTGCACGAGGATATTCGGTTCCCTTGGCTTCGCTTTTTGCCGTCAATGGCTTGGTCAGCGATAGCCTCGTGCCGGGCCAGCATGTCATCATCCCGGCACATCCCTGACCCGCATTTTCAGGCAGGTTGGATGTTGCTCTACGCCACCGCAGCCGCCATTCGCTCGAAGCCCGCCGCGAGATCCGTCTTCAGGTCGGCGACGTCTTCGAGGCCGATATGCAGGCGAAGTGCCGGCCCCTCCCGCTTCCACACCGTCGCCGTGCGGTAGGACGAGCAATCGAACGGCACGATCAGGCTCTCATAGCCGCCCCACGAATAACCCATGCCGAAGTAGCGCAGGTGATCGAGCATTGCTGCGAGGCCTTCTCGCGCGACCGGATTGAGGACGATCGAAAATAGGCCGGTCGCGCCAAGGAAATCGCGTTTCCAGATGTCATGGCCAGTTGCCCCCGGCAGTCCTGGATGCAGAACCTCGGCGACTTCCGGGCGGTCCCGTAGCCACCCGGCGATTTCGAGCCCCGAGCGTTGATGCCGCTCGAGCCGGACATCGAGCGTGCGCAGGCCGCGCAACCCCAGGAACGTCTCTTCCGAGCCTGCGGCGTTACCCAGTGCGATCGAAGTCCGCCTGACAAACGGGGCCGCCCGCGCGTTTGCAGCGATGCTGCCAAGCAGCGCATCCGCATGCCCGACGATGTATTTCGTCGCCGACTGGATCGACACATCGACGCCATGATCAAAAGCGCGGAAGAACAGCGGCGTTGCCCAGGTGTTGTCCATCAACACCCAGATGCCGCGCTCGCGGGCGGCCGCCGCGATGGCCGGAATGTCCTGCATCTCGAAGCTCTGGGAGCCGGGGCTCTCGGTGAACACCAGTCGCGTCCTGTCGGTGAATAGATCGGAGATCTTGGCCCCGATCAGAGGGTCGTAATAGACGGTCCTGACTCCCATGCGCGTCAGCACCTGATCGCAGAATCGCCGCGTCGGAAAATAGACGCTGTCGGTCATCAGGATCTCATCGCCTGCTTCCACGAACGACAAGATCGCGGTGCTGACCGCGTGCAGGCCGGAGGTCGCCAGCACCGTGAAATCCGCACCTTCGATCTCATTGATCGCCTCGCAGAGCGCATCCGTCGTCGGCGTCGTGTTGCGCCCATAGGTATAGCGCTGATCGTAGGACAAAAGCTTGTCGAGCGTCGGGAACAGGACCGTCGACCCACGGTAAACGGGCGTATTGACGAATCCGTGCTGGGCGGACGGATCGCGGCCGCCATGCGTCACGCGGCTGCCGTTACCCTTCGGGACGCGACTGTCGTCTTTGCTCATTCTTGTACGTCTCCAATTCATCGGCCAAACCTCGTTGGCCCATCGATCCGGCACGCAGGTCTTGCCAATGACCGATCAGGCCCTAGTGTGATTCTAGTGTCCCTTTAGTCTCCGAAGTTCGCTCGACTAGTTGCCGCAGAGTGGAGGCGAACTTCGGAGACGGGACACTAGTGTGATGATTCAGAAGTTCGCTACCACCTGCGGCTAGGTTCAGAGCGAACTTCTGAATCTGAATCACACTAGAAACTTTCTGATTCTAGTGTCCCTTTAGTCTTCGAAGTTCGCTCGAGTAGTTGCCGCAGAGTGGAGGCGAACTTCGGAGACGGGACACTAGTGTGATGATTCAGAAGTTCGCTACCACCTGCGGCTAGGTTCAGAGCGAACTTCTGAATCTGAATCACACTAGAAACTTTCTGATTCTAGTGTCCCTTTAGTCTCCGAAGTTCGCTCGAGTAGTTGCCGCAGAGTGGAGGCGAACTTCGGAGACGGGACACTAGCGGATGTCCGTCTTGTCGGCGGATTGCATGGACCAGAGCCATTTGCCGTCCAATATGCGACCTCACGGCAACATTGCTATCCTTGATCGCCCATCGATCGCCGATGAGGCAACAGATTAGACTGTTGTGCATTGCAGCATTAGCGTAACTTCGATCACAATGACGGGGCCGCCAGATTGCCAACGCTTCAGCTGGCGAGGCCGAGCGCAGTGACCAGTGGGGCCGAATGGGTTCGGTGGTGGAAATCGGAGGGCTTGCGGGATGGGCGGTACTTGCCGCCCCGCTCCTGCTCCTGGCCGCGGCACTGATGATGGCGCTGTTCTGGCCGCACCGGGCTGCGGCGACCGTCCACGGCGGCTGGCGCGACGATGTCGGCCCGTCGGCCGCCCCACCTTCCACTTCGTCGGAATCACCGCCCGAATCTGGCATAAGCAACTTGGCAGATACTGAGTCTCGCGCGGAAACGCTCGAGCCTCTGAAGAAGCAGCGAGCCGAGCCGCTCGACCAACATCCGCCCCGCCCTTTGAGCACCAACGTCATGACGACGACGGCAACCGAGGACACGGCTATCGACGCAACACCCGTCAACTTGACGCATCGGGCCCTTCGCGAGGCACCCTCAGCGACTTGCGAGGCTGCTGCCCGTGCTCTTCTCGATGAAGCGCTGAGCGAGCGCGCTGCAGGCAATGACACCACGGCCGCCGAGTGCTTGCGCGCTGCCATCATAATCGCCACACAGTCGGCGAGCCACGCGGTCCACGCCGCTGCCCGCCTCGAACTGGGCGATATCGTAGAAGCCCAAGGCGATTTGCAGACGGCCTGCGAGCATTGGCAGATGGCCCGTTCGCTTTTCGAGGACGAGTGTAGCGCGCAAGAGGCTGCGAAGTGCGAGAAGCGCATGATCAAAAATCGCTGCCCGACTGATTGGGTGCTCAACCAGTTCTGAAAACCGCAGAATGCGCGGGCGCCGGGCGCGCTCCAACGCAGCCGGTCATTGTGCGAGGATCTCCACGCGGACCGTCTGGTTGTCTTCCAGGTTGACGTCCTTCCAGAACACCCTGCCGCCGTTGGTGGCTGTGATCTTGTAGCTACCGGGCGCGAGAATGTGCGTCGGCAGAGCTCCGACACTTCGGTCGATGAGGTCGCCGTCCGGCGTGGCGATCTCCCATTGGGTTGCCGGAAGAGCTTCCCCGCCAGCCCGCGTCACCAATGCCAGCGTCACCTTCGCTGCCGCATGTGCCATCGCGATTTCGGTAAGCTTGCCTGCTTCGACCGAGACTTCGGATTCGACCTGCGCGTTGGCTTCCCCGTAGGTCGAGCGGATAAAATAGATGCCAGCGTTCAGGCGTACGATAACGCCCGGTCGCGCATTCGATAGGACCAATCGCCGCTGACCGGACTGGTCGGTATCGGCTTCGAAAACATCGAAGGTCACGGTCTTGTCGGGCACCTCCTGTTCGCCGGCATAGGCTGTCAGCCGCAAACCGCCGGCATTGAGGATGAATGTCTCTTCTTTCATGGGGCCGGGACCGACATTCACCCGCCGCGTGATATGCGAGCGACCGAAAGCCACGTTGATGAGGTAGGTGCCGGGGTCGAGCCGGACATGCGGCGAGGGGTTGTCCCGCCTTTCCACAAGCTGCGGAGCCGCCTCCGCCTCCTGTGGTTCCCCATAGATACGCCACGTAAGATCGCGATTGAGCGTGCGGCCGTCTTCCGTCAGCCTTGCCGACAGGATCACTCCGGGGCTGGCGGCCGCCGCGGCAAGGGCTTCGCGCGCCCTCTGCACCGCATCCGATGCCTCAGGTAGCTGCTGGGGTTCTGCGGCCGGACGGTTTTCCGTGGCCCAGGCATCACCCGGCGGCGATGGGCTGACCGTAATGCCGGGGCTCCATTCCTGGCCGTCCTGCGCGCCAGCCGCGCCAAAGCTCGCAGCGATACCGAGTGCAAAGGCCATGATCGCCGTGACCTCCGCAATTCGCGATGCCCAAGCCAGGCCCGCCCGTGATTGCATCAACCTTCTTGTGATTGTCGCCATGCACATCCTTTCCGCCGTACCGATCACTGCACGCGAAATTCCACCGTCTTCGTGTCGCCAGCGGTAACTTCGAAAGTGCCTTCGACGAGACCTTTGCGAGTTTCGCATCGCACGCTGTAGCGCCCAGGCGCAAGCAGTCCCCGGGGCGATCTTTGCTGCGTACGCCACACGACGCTTCCTGCGGCATCGATCACTTCCCAGAACTGGCCGCCGAGCGCTGTCCCGTTCTCGTTGGAGACGTTGAGCCGCACGTCGCCCGCAAGAACGCCGAGCGACACCCGTTTTGCTTGGCCGGCCACAATCTGGATCTCCTCGGCCGCCTTGACGTTGCGGGCGCCGATTTCGGCGACAATGCGATAGCGTCCGGGCGCCACGACGAACGATGGGGAGCGCTGACTACTGCGGGCCAGCGCGCGCAGCGGGTCGAGTTGATAGAGTTTGTAGACGATCGGCTGCGGTCGCGAATCCTCGCCGAGCGGTGCATCGGTTTCAACATCGAGCCTGCCCGCTTCGAGGATGAGCGATTTTTCGACCCGCTTGCCGGCGCCCAGCGCGATGCGGTCGCTCGTGCTGGCGAGGCCCGAGCGGACTTCGACGTAGTAGGTTGCTGCCGGCAGGTCGAACACGGGAGCTTGTGCCGCCGAGCGCGCCACCTGCCGCCGACCACCAGGCCTGTCGGGGTCGTCAACGGAAACTGTGAACTCCAGATTCTTCGCCTGCACGCCAGCGATCGGAGCCTGCGCCGACAGAACGAGTTCACCGGCGTTCAAGGCAAGCTTTACCTCCTGTCGTGCGCCAGCGGCGACGTCGATGACGCGCTTGATCTCGAGCGTCCCGCTTGCTGCCTCGATTTCATAGCGTCCTGCGGGCAAGATGAGTTCGCCTTCCGGGTAGGGACTGACGATCAGCGGCGCCGATCTGGATGTATCGTCCGCCTGCCGCACTGTAATCAGCGTGGCCGCACCCGACTCGCTCGCCGCTTGCTGGTCAGCGGCTGCGGAGAACTTTACAATTCCCGCGTCGAACACCGCCTGCACATTCGAGGCTCCGGCCTCACCGATTTTGACCGCCTGGCCGAACTTGGCGCGTCCAAGCGAGGCTTTGATGTAATACTCTCCCGCCGCCATCGGCACCGCGAAGCGCGGTTCGAGAACATCGAGCACCGGCAAAGCGTCGGGCTCAGGCGGAGATGAAGAACGATAGAGGCGCCAGCGCACCGGTTTCGCAACCGTTTCGCCGCCACTTCCGAGAATGGCACTCACGCTGAGGTGCGGCGCGCCCTTGGGATCGATCTGCAGCCCTGGCCGCTGCGCCAGCGCCGGCTTCTCCACGAGTCTGGGTTTCGGCTGGATCTGCAAATCAAGGAGTGCGACATCGGTTGCGGCCGCGATCGCTGTCGCCACATCCGGTGCGCTTGCAGCGGAGAAATAGCGACCCTTGGTCAGGCTCGAAGCGCAGGCAAGGTCAGGCGGTGCCTGTTCGATCCCGAGCCCGATGGTATGAATTTTCATGCCGGGACGTTCGCCGGCGATCTTCTGGGCCAATGCGCACAGATCCCGTCCGCAGTTGTCGGGACCGTCTGCCACCAGCAGCAACGCGGCAGGTTGGCCATCCTCCAGGAGTGACGTCGTTTGCTCGATCGCTGCAACGACCGGCCCCTTGCTCTTGGGGTTCAGGGTTTGCAGCGGCGCGACCGTATCGCTGCCATTGCGAAGCCCCGGCGCTGTTGCGACATTGATACTACTGCATCCGGGTCCAAACGTTACCAAGCCTGTCTTAACGCCGCTATCGGTACGAGGCAGCGATTCTGCAAGTGCGGCGCGGGCGAGTTCAAACTTGGTTGCGGAGCTGCCAGGTAGGTTTCCCCACATTGATCCGGAACTGTCGAAGACAACGATAAGCGATCCCGTCGCCTGCTGCGCTGGCGCCGGGGTCGTTGCCACAATCGCGCCGGCGGCGACCGCGAACAGCGCAATGCCAGCGCGCGCAGCGTGTTTTCTAGGCGCGGCAATATTCACCGACACAGCAGTCCTCCACGTGGCCAGTGTTCTGGATCGGACGTTTGATCCGCCGGGCGGGGGTCGTCAAGCGCCCGTGAATCCAGAACACAAACAAAACTTGCCTCGTTATTCGGCGCAGGACACTTCGGGTGCGAAGTGTCGGAGTCGCAACACGAGCGCCCCCAGCAGAAGTTTTGACCTGATGCCGGGACATGTTTCGCGTTTTGAAATATACCGAAGCCACTGAGAGCGCCATCCCGACCATAACGGACCAGCATGTCAAACACGGAAATCCTCGACTTTCTTAGTGCCCGCCGTTCCCTGAAGCCGACCATGTTCGCCGATCAGGGCCCCTCCCCCGATGAACTGACCAGGATTTTGACGATTGCGGCGCGCGTCCCGGACCATAAGAAGCTCAATCCGTGGCGATTTATCGTCTTTTCGGGCGAGTCGCGTGCGAAAGCTGGCGAGCTGTTCGCCAAAGCCTGTACCGCCGAAGACCGCCAGGAACCATCCGAGATCCGCCTGCAAACCGAACGCGAACGCTTCCTGCGCGCCCCTCTCGTGGTCGCGGTCATCGCCAGTCCGGTCGAAAAACCGGGTGCGCCGGAATGGGAGCAGATCCTTTCTGCGGGCGCCGCCGCCTTCAACCTGTGCCTTGCCGCCAACGCGCTGGGCTACGGCACCTGCTGGATCACCGAATGGATCGCCTATTCGCCGATCGTGAAAGAAGGCCTGGCCTTGAGCGAAACCGAGCGCGTCGCCGGCTTCGTCTACATCGGCAAGGCCAAGGAGCGCCAGGACGACCGCGACCGTCCCAACCTCCCCGAGATCGTCACGCATTGGCAGGGGTGAACGGCGAGGGCTGTTGTTGCGCGGATCACCAAAGTGGCGGGTCCGTCGGGCGATTTCTGCAAGGGGCGACAAGCCGCACCCGGCACTTATGACGATGCTGCGGAGCACACAGTCCCGAACTCGGGTGCAGTTAGGCGAGGCCAAGGCCACACCGATGCCCGCGACAACGCTTCCCAAAAGTTGCTCACAGTGGCAGGGCAGCGTTCTAATGCATTGACACAGGCATATCTAAAAGATAGCTAGTAATTACTACTTTTGGAGTTGTCGAAAATGCAATCCAAATACCTTTCTGCCGAGGAGCGCCGCCAGCGCACTGTAGAGGCCGTCGTTGCCCTTGCCGGCACGCAGAACCCGAGCGAGATCACGACAGCGGCCATCGCCAGTGAAATGAGCGTCACTCAAGGCGCCTTGTTCCGTCACTTTCCGAGCAAGGAGGCCATCTGGCAGGCCGTCATGGAGTGGGTCGCCGACAGATTGCTGGATCGGATTGACAGGGCAGCGGAGCAGTCAGGCTCACCGCTTGCTGCACTGCACGCGATATTCATGAGCCACATCGATTTCGTGATCGAGCATCCCGGCGTCCCGCGGATGATGTTCGGAGAGTTGCAGCGTGCCGAGACAACGCCTGCGAAGAAGGTCGCGCACACGTTGATGAAGCGCTACGCGGAGCGGCTCGCCCAAAAGCTGGAAGAAGCCAAGGCTGGCGGTGAGATTCGGGACGATACGGATACTCAGGCGGCGGCCATCCTGTTCATCGGAATGATCCAAGGCTTGGTCATGCAGTCGATGCTGGCAGGCAACATTCGTGCGGCGAGGGCCAGCGCACGAGGCGTGATCGGCATCTATTTCCGCGGCCTGGGTGCCGGCGATGGGCGACGGGACATGCAGGCCCGCAAAGAGACGAAACAAAGCAAGAAGAAGGTTGAGTGAATATGCGAATGAAATTGCCCGTCCTTGCGCTCGTATTGCTCACCGGAGGTGCGTTGGCATTCTACCATTTCCACGGACATGGCCATAGTCATGGAGACGGGGGCGGATTGCAGCTCAATGCCGGCCAAAAGTGGCAGACCGACCAGCCTCTCCGCGAGGGCATGGAGCGCATCCGTGGGCTTGTCGGTGCCGCCAACCCGTCCGGCGGCTCCAGCATGGAGGCCCGCGCGAACGGCATCCGCCAGCATGTGGATTACCTCGTCGCAAACTGCAAGTTGGCGCCTGCGGCCGACGCGACCCTGCACGTCATGATCGCCGACCTCCTGGAAGGTGCCGATCTCGTCACGAAGAAGAATGACCCGCAGCGCGGGATCACAGTCATGCGAAAGGCCCTTGAGACTTACCCGAAGTACTTCGAACATGCAGGCTGGCCAGGTCTTGGTGACGCCTGAGTGAGTATGAGCGGCAGCGCTGCGAAATCGCCCGCACCCGAGCACAAGGTCGTGAAGCAGATGCAGAAAGGTGGGTTACCCGTGTCGGCAGTCTTTCGCCGGCCTGCGGTCAGGTACGCGCTGATGGCAACCGTTGTCGGTGCTGCGATCGTGTTGGCCTTCGCTGTCTACGCCAATCGTCCCATTAGTGTTCGCGTCGCCTCGGTCGAGCGAAACGTGCCTGTCCGCGTCTTTGGCCTCGGCACAGTCGAAGCGCGTGTGTTGTCAAGGATTGGTTTCGAGGTGGGCGCCGCGCTTACCGAGCTGCATGCCGACCATGGCGATCGCGTGACGAAGGGCCAAGTATTGGCGCGCCTCAGTCTTGGTGAGCAAGAGGCCAAGGTCGCAAAGGCCCGCGCCGGACTCGAAATTGCCATGGTCAACATCACACGTGCGGAGGCCAACCTGGAGAAGGCCCGGGCCGTACTGGCTCAGAAGCAGGAGGCCAACAGACGTAAGCAGGCGCTCGTCGGCCGCGACATCGTTTCGCAGCAGGTCGCGGAGGAGGCCGTGCGGGACGAGGCGGTGGCGAAGGCTGATGTTGTGGTCGCAGAAAGTGAAATCATCAGCGCACGCGCACAGCTGACCGATGCCAAGGCTCAGGTTCAGTTCGAAGAGACATTACTGCGCCACCGTACGCTCGTTGCACCCTACGATGCCATCGTGATCGAACGGCACAAGGAGCTAGGCACCGTCGTCAAAGCCGGAGACCCGATTTTCACTTTGATTGCTGCGGGCAGCTATTGGGGACTTGCCTATGTCGACGAAGCTCGTGCCGGGTTCATCAACGAAGGCCAACAGGTCAACGCTCGTCTGCGCTCGCGCCCTCTGGAATCATTCAACGGTAACGTCGAGCGGATCGGACTCGAAAGCGACCGCGTCACTGAGGAACGCCGTGTCTACATCAAAGGCGAAAATCCCCCGCCCCGCGTGTTCCTGGGCGAGCAGGTGGAATTTTGGATTACCGTCGCCACACTCGACAAGGCGCTCCTCGTGCCTGCGGCCGCCGTGCATGGATACGACGGGCGTCAGGGCACGGTTTGGACTGTCGAGGACGGTCGGCTGCATCGCCGCCTCATCAAGTTCCGGCATCGAACCGAGGACGCCCGCTTGGAGATCGTCGATGGGGTGCCTGAAGGCGCTGGCGTCGTTGTCAGCCTCGGTAGCGAATTCAAGGAAGGACGGGCCGTGCATGTGAGCGAGGCGAAGCTCCAATGAACCTCGCCTATCGTGATATTCGACACAGCCTCGGCCGCTTCCTCTTGACCTGCGTCGGGTTGGGATTGCTCCTTGGCGTCGTGCTGGCCATGATCGGCATTTATCGAGGGCTCGTCGTCGATGCATTGACGATCGCGCGGGCCCCCGCCGTCGATCTATGGGTAGTGGAAGCTAATACGCGCGGCCCCTTCGCCGAAGCCTCGCGAATTCCCGGCGATATTCGCGAGGCTGTGGCGCGCATGGCCGACGTGACCGCTGCTGGCAGCATCACCTATCAGACCGTCGAGATCGAGCATGGAGGTGACAAACTCAGGCTATACGTCATCGGCTACGAATTGACCCGCCCCGGCGGACCGCCTCAGATCGCTGAAGGCCGCGAGATTGCCCGCAGCCATTACGAGATGGTCGCTGACAAGAGCGCAGGCCTGACCCTGGGCGATCGCATCCGTCTTGGACGCCATGTGTTCACCGTCGTCGGACTGACGCGCCACCAAGTGAACTCCGGCGGAGACCCCGCCGTCTACATCACTCTGCCCGATGCGCAGAAGCTGCAGTTCGACCTGGCGCCGCCCGCCGCGCGGGTCGAACTGGCGCGTGGCACCGGCGGCTCCAGCCGCGATACCGTCAATGCCGTCGTCGCGCGATTGCACGCCAACGCATCGCCTGAAGCGGTGGCCGATACAGTGCATCGATGGAAGCATCTCTCCGCGATTACTCAGGAGGCGCAGGAGTTTATCCTGACGCGCTCGCTGGTTGATCGCGCGCGGCGCCAGATAGGGCTTTTCACGTCGCTGTTGCTCGTCGTTTCCGCCGTTATCATCGCGCTCATCATCTACACGATGACGATGGAGAAGCTGAAGCAGATCGCCACTTTGAAGCTGATCGGCGCGCCGGACCGCACCATCATCGGCATGATCGTGCAACAGGCGTTGGCCCTCGGCTTCATCGGATTCGCCATCGGGGCAGCACTTATCGTGAACATTAAGGACTACTTCCCGCGGCGCGTGGTTCTCGAGCCCGATAACGTCATGATCCTAGGCTTGATCGTCTTTGCCGTTTGCCTTGTAGCGAGCGGTCTTGGCGTGCGCGCGGCACTGAAGGTCGATCCGGCCACGGCGCTCGGAGGCTAATGTGGTTGCTGCTCCTGAACCCCGCCCTCTCGTCTGGGTAGATCGCGTCTCGAAGCACTTCGGAGAAGGTGAGGCGCGCGTCGATGCACTTCGCGAAGTATCGATCGACATCTATCCAGGCCAAGTGGTGGCGCTGCTCGGCCCGTCGGGTTCGGGCAAAACGACACTCCTCAACGTCATCGGCTGCATCCTCGATCCGTCGTCTGGCTCGATGGAACTGGACGGGGAGAAAGTGCTTGAGAGCGGCCACTGGACGAGATCGAATCTGAGGCAACTGAGGCTCGACAAGATCGGCTTCATTTTCCAGGCCCATAACCTGATCCCATTCCTCGACGCGACGGATAACGTGGCACTCGTGCTGCAGCTGGCCGGCGCGGACGCAACGACGGCTCGGTCCCGTGCGATGGAGTTGCTCGACTATCTTGAAGTTGGACACCGCCGCAGCGCGATGCCGGCGAAGCTTTCCGGGGGCGAGGCACAACGCGTCGCCATTGCGCGCGCCTTGGCGAATAGACCGCGCATCATCCTCGCGGACGAGCCGACAGCGGCGCTCGACTCAAAGCGCGCTGGCATCGTGATGGACCTCTTGCGCAAGGTTGCCGTCGACCAGGAGGCAGCGATCATCGCCGTCACCCACGACGAAAAGATCTTCGACCGCTTCGATCGAATCTTCAGCCTGCGCGACGGGCGGCTGGACGAAGGTGGCGCTGTTACCAGTTGAGTGACGCGAAGTGCGAAGCGGCTTATCTGTTCTGTGCTGCAAATGCTCAGGACCGCTCCGGGGCAACGACCGTCGTGTTGATGACGCGCGGATCACGTCAGCTGAGCCTCGAGCAGCGGTCAGTAACGACACGCTATTGGCACGCCGACGCGTCAGGTCACCAGTCGCCGTCGGCAGGCAGCCCACTGTCCCCCCGGCCTGTCCGCGTCAGTTTCTGAACTGCTCGAGAAGAATGCGCTCGTCGAGGTCGTGGCCGGGGTTGAACATCATGAAGATGGCGACTTCGTTCTCCTGCGCGACATCGACTTTCATCACGTCGCGGATTTCATAGTGGTCGCCGGCCGCGCTGACTGGCCGCTTGAAAGGTTCGAGAACTTCGAAGCTGATCTTGGCCGTGTTGGGCAAAAGCGCCCCGCGCCATCTGCGCGGCCTGAACGGACTGATGGCCGTCAGCGCCAGGAGCGGAGCGTTGATCGGCAGGATCGGTCCATAGGCCGAGAGATTGTAGGCCGTCGATCCGGCCGGCGTTGCCACCAGCGCCCCGTCGCAGATAAGTTCTGGCATGCGCGCTTTACCGTCGACTGTGATCGCCAGCTTGGCGGCCTGATAGCGTTCGCGGAACAACGAGACTTCGTTGACCGCGAGCCGGCGATGCGCTTCACCGCTGCGGTCGACCGCCACCATGGCCAGCGGGTGTATCTTGGTCACGGTCGCCGCCTGCAGCCGCTCTAGGAGGTTGTCCTCGCTGTATTCGTTCATGAGAAATCCGACCGAGCCGCGGTTCATGCCGTAAATCGGGATGCGGTCGTGCATGTGCGCATGGATCGTCTGCAGCATCAGTCCATCGCCGCCCAGCGCCACGATCGCGTCGGCATGCTCGGGCGCGGCATTGCCGTAGCGATGCGCCAGTCGCCGCAATGAGGCCCGCGCCTCAGGGACCGATGAGGCGACAAAACAGATAGACTCGAACTTTTTCGGCGACTGATCCATGATGTCCAGGTGTCGTCTTTTCGTTGCAGCCGGTGTTCGTTCGAACGGAGGCCTGTGATCGTGCCAGATAATCCGCAAGATAAGGAAAACGTTGTTCTGGTCTACACGACCTTTCCCGACTCCACATCAGCAAAGCAAGTCGGAGGTGAACTGGTTGGGCAAGGTATTGCCGCCTGCGTCAATATCCTGCCGGGGATGGTGTCGCTCTACTGTTGGCAAGGAGTGCCCGAAACCGGCGAAGAGGTAGTCATGATTATCAAGACGCGGGCGGGACGGGTCGATGACCTCGTGCGCGAGGTCGAACGCCGGCATCCCTACGAAACGCCGGCCATCTTGACCTTCGCAGCCAATGGCGGATCGCAGGCCTACATCGATTGGATCAGGCAGATGACAAGCCCGAAGGAGCGCTGACGGCGGGCTATATGATGGCAGCGGCGAGAGCGGATCGCAGCCCGCCCGAAGGCATCGGGCGGAACCGAGCTCGATCAATCGAAGCCGTCCCCGAAGGCCTGGCGGATCAGGGCTTTTCTCCGCGCTTTCTGGTTGGTGGCGCTGCGGTATTTCTTGCTCGCGTTCCGCCGGCTGATGGCCTTGCTCTTTTTGCTGCCGCCTGGGCGATACACCGGGTCGGCCAGCTGCACGGGATTCGGAGCAACGTCGATCAGCGGCGGGGCGGAAGCCACGTCTGGCGCCGAATAGCGGGGGTCGATAGCGTCGACCGGGCCGCCGATGGCCATACGGCCTTCCGGATACTGGCGATCAGCCTGTGCAAAGCGGGGCGTCGTGCCGGCGGCGTCGACCGTGCCGCTGCGCACCAGCCGCGCTGGCGGCGTGACCACGTTGTGGTCTAGTTCGGGCCGCTTCTCTGCCGTGATGGCGTAAGGGAGGCATAGCCCATTCGCCGACTTCGTATAGCCGTCCTCGCACTCCTTTCCGCAAACCGTGCCCGGATGCGACTGCAGCAACGTCAGCATGATCGGCTCGGGAGACGTGGTCGGTAAGGATGCGTTGACCTGCAGCAGGAACTCCTGGATACCGTACTTCGACCCGGCGCCCCAAGAGCCGTCAAGCTTGCCCCAATAACACCCGGCGCGGCGCAGTTCGCTCTGGATATTTCGCACCAGCCGCCAGCGGTCGGCGTCGCTCAGCGGACGGGTCTGGCTGTCGGGCAGACCGGCGGTATGCACCACGGTTGCACCCCAGCCTGTCGACCGGACGAGCTTCGGAGCGGTGTTGAGAATAGGCGAAGCCGGCTGTTCGACTGTCCGGACGTTCGCCGGCCCGTCGACCGATTCCGTCGTCGCCATGCGGTGGCCCGGCGAGAACGAGCGTATCGTTTCCTCGTTGACTTCCCGGGCCGGCGCGGCGTAGGGCGCTGCCGACGTCAGAACTCGCGCCAGCTGGGCGATATGCACGTGCTTCTCGATGGTCTCGGGATAGTAGGCATGAGCACCGACCGCGATACCGGTCAGCATAAGCAATAGACCTGTCATACTCCGCATAACACTCAAATCCCTGTGCCAGCGCACCAGCCGTGCTGGCGTCCGCCCGACTCCAGCACGCCAAACTGAACTGCTATTATCGCAATGTAGCGGAGAACAATGTCGCTCGTTTGTCGATCACATCGGGGAAAACAACCAAAGTCTCCGTATGCCGACAACATTAACGCTAACGCCGTTGCTGGGCAACAGTCGATACAACCGAAAGTCAGCTGATTTTGTTCCAAAGCGTTGGGTATTGGAGCTGGCCGCGGTGCACAAGTGCAACGATTTCAGCCCGCCGGACGCTCACAGGTGCATCCCGGTCACCGCTCCGCAGCGCATCGGCCACACACATCATCTTGCGCTAGCCGTTGATAAAGCCACGACAATTTGTGGATAACAACTCACAGAGGCGGTGGGTAACTCGCGCGCTGCGCCTCCCTACCGAGCCGCCGCAAAAGACCTCACTCGTATTGAGGAGTCACCGCACTTTTCTAGCGGGCTGATTCTCTTAACGTTTAGAAGCGAATCGCATAACGTCCGAGGCAGAGAGGGACTTGTCTTGCGTATTTTTTGCGACAGCCTGCACAGCCCGACGAATTGTCCACAGACTCAAAGCAAGCGGCGCTTGACCCTGTGGATATCGAAACGGCTGGCGGGCTAGCCAACATGCTGCGTCGTTTTGATCACACACTTGCCTTTGCCGGATTCCATTTGGGGATGGAGCCGGACGCTCACGAGGGTTTGTTGTCTGTTGATCAAGCACGAAGCTGTTCTGCGTCTGTTGGAACCCTGTCCGCCTCTCGGCAGGTTTAGTGCACAGGCTGGGCCGGTTGCGTAATTCCAGCCCTTCTGAGGGAGAGGGCAATGAGACATGCTCTGGGCGTATTAGGGGTTCTGGCTGCCGGCGTACTACTCGCCGTGTCGTGTGCCATGAACTACCGGTTTGGTTTGAGTCTCGGGAAAACCGAGTTTGACGGACAGATCTATGGTGCAGCCAGCGCGGCGGCTGACATCATGAAAGCTTTGGTTCCGTTCTTCTTGTTCGCCGCAATCAAGAACAAGGCGTGGAGTCAAGCAGCCGCGTCTTTGTTGGTCTGGAGTGTGGTCACGGCCTATTCGTTGACCTCCGCTTTTGGCCACGCCGCTCTGAACCGCTTCGATGTAGCGGGACAGCGTGCCCATGAATCGACCGTCTATGAATCGACGCGCGCTGATTTGGCGAGCGCTCGGGAACAGCTTGCCTGGATCCCGCAGCACCGTCCGATGATGGCCGTCCAGGCGGAAATCGATGGGGTGAAGAACAGCAAGCGGTGGAATTCCACCAAGGCCTGTACGGACGCAACGATCAAGGAAAGCATCGCTTTCTGCGATCAATATCGCACTCTGATGGCTGAGCTTGCTTCGGCCGAAAAGGCTGACGCGCTCGACGCGCGTATCATGAAGGCGCAAACGCAACTCGCCGGCTTCAGTGGGGGTGCCAATACGCACGCCGACCCGCAGGCCGCCGTCCTTGCCAAGCTGTCCGGTATCGATCTCGAAAAGATCCAGCTCGCGATGACAGTGTTCATCGCCCTGCTGCTTGAGATCGGCTCCGCTTTCGGCATGTACATCGCCTTCTCACAGTGGCGCATCTATGAGCGTCACGCGCCGGCCGCGCCACGGATGGCGACGGTCAGCACCGCTGCGGCAGCGGTGGCAGTACCCGAGGCACTGCCTCAGGTTCCTGTTGCGATAGAAAAGCCGCGTTCTGGCGCGAACGACAACCCGACCGAAGAAGTCGCGGTTCATGTCGCTCCGCCTCGCCTCGTTGCTCCCGAAAATGATGTGGAGCGGTTCTACAAGGAAAAGGTTGAGACACAGGATGGTTCGAGTCTTACCGCAACTGCACTCTATGAAGACTACTGTGCTTGGTGTGAAGAACAGGAAAAGGAGCCTCTAGCACTTCCGACATTCGGTCGTGAATTCGGAGAGTTGGGAGTTCAGAAAGCAAAGATTGCAGGACGTGTACGGTACATCGGTATCGCACTAAAATCCGAAGTAGGACTGAAGGGGGATAAGAACGCGCCCGCCTTCGATGTCAAAGCCGCCTGATAAAACAAGTTATCAGGCATCCCAAAAGGCCCCTCGCGGGGCCTTTTGTCGTTTCAGCCCCACACGACTTTAGGGAAGCTCTGAACAAGCTTGCGCGGTGTTGAGCAAAGGAAATGTGGGCAAATCAGAAGACCCCTCGCGGGGCCTTTTCTTAAGGGTCGTCATTTGTCTCAAGCCTCGCCACAGTTGATACAGAATTCGAGCTTGAGGCAAGTCTGGCTGGCTCCTCTTTGTACCTCTTTTCTGAAAATAGTGGGCTTTTACACAAACACGTTTTTGAATTGCATCGATTTTTGAACTGGTAAATTGAATGCAAAATCGCGCCTTCGCGATTGAATAAATCCGCAAAGTGATACTTCGCCAAGGTGATCGCAAATGGCTTTCCAGAACAGCAAAGGGCGGCCCTATCCGGAACCGCCCTTTTTCACTCGGCGCTGTTTAGCGTTCCTATTGTTCGACGACCGCCTGGCCTGCCGACAGCTGCCGGCTGATGGCGTTGAATACCGAGCGCAGTCCATCGCCGTTGTTAGTCAGGAAGAACTTGCTGGGATCGCTGGCGCAGGACCGCAGCCGCTCGGCGGTGGCGCTGCCCGCATTCAACCCGAAGCCGACCGTGTAAACCTCGATACGGTCGTCTTTCATCGCGTCGCAGATCTTCTTGAACTGATCGTTCGAGGAGCCGTTCGGAGAGGTGCCGGAGCGGTTGCGATCCTGGACGCCGTTGAGATACTGCGTATTGAACTCGCCGTCCGTCATGATGAGCGTTGCTTTGATGAGCTTGTCCGCATCGGTCGCGGCAGCTCCCGAGCCACTCCAGAACTGTCCCCAGTCCTGGCGCAAAACATACCAGCCCCACATCGCTCCGATATGCCCGGCCGTGTAGCCATCGGGCTGGTAGCCGCGGATTGCGGTTTTCAGAGCCTCGGCACTACCCGAAAGCGGCATGAACTCATTCTGCGGCCGGCAGATACCGTCGGAAGTGTACACGAGCCCGACTGGATGCGTGCAGTTCTTTCCCGAACACGACGGGGGCGTGCTGGTCCAGGCCTGCCCGCCCACGCGTTCGGAAACGCAATTGGTGATCTGGTAGGCCTTATACTCGTTGTTTTCGTTTGTGAACGTGTAGCCGGCCTGGCCGGGGTTCTGGCTTGTACCGCTGGTGATCTCGCCGCGTACCTTTGATGCAACGTCTCCTACATTGACGGCTTCCGAAAACGGTACAAGTGCAACGCGCGTTGCGCCGGCTGTCATATTTCGCTCGAAAATGGAGATCACATCGAGGCCTGCGTCTTTCAAGGAGTCGATCTTGCGCTTGCCTCCGGCGAAGCTGTTCATCGACCCAGTGACGTCGAGCACCATCGACAGTTCAAGGTCCTTGGCGCCGCAACGGACCTTTGCTTGCCCATTGATGGTGATGTCCGCGATGCCGGACAGGCGCAGAAGGCTTGTCGGCATGGCGGCCGTTGCAATCGGGTTGACGCTGTTCTCGTCGGCATTGAATCCGACCTGCGTCAACTGCACCGGGAACTTGCCGCTGGCCGCAGCTGTCGTTCCATCGGTAAGCTGCATCCTTGAGCCTGTCAGCCCGGCAGCAAGGAATGCCTTGACCACATCATTCGGATCTTCGTTTGGCGAGGCCGAGCATACCGCCAGTGCCGCAGAGTCGATGGCGCTTTGCAGCGTTCTTTCAGCGGAAATCGCCTGGCCGATATCGATAGCGGCGCCGGTGATGGCGAGCATCGGGATAACGATCAGTCCGAACAGCGGGACGACGGTGCCCCGACTGTCTTTCAAATATAAGGAATCAGTGTTGTTCAATTTCTGCATAGTCTTGACTCTCATAACATAATGAAGCGTTCGAAGCCGGTATAAAGTGGAGATTGCACGCGCCGCGTTGCACGAGGGTTTCATTAATAAGTGGAATTTTATCAACCGTTGTTCTCAAATCGCTTTGCTTTGACATCTGGTAAAACGCAAGTTTTTCGAAACCAGTAAATAATCCGACATTGAACCATTAAGACGTTAACTTTCAATTCCGCTCAGTTATGTAACCGCGAGGACCCTTTGCTTCATCTCGTTCGCCTTCCGCTTTCTGGAGCGGCGAGGCGGGGGCTGCCGGAACGAAAAAGCGGGGCAGGCGCCTTGGCGGGCCTGCCCCAGTTGGCCGGGGAAAGGAGCGGTATTGGTGTGGCCGGTTCAGTTTGGCCGCTCGGGTTTCGTGTGTCGGCGTGATCGTCAGTTCATGATCAGCGGGCCGGTCGGGATCCTTGGCATCACGTTCTTCATGCCGATGCCATCTGCGTCGGAGTTGATGTAGAGCTGTCCATTG
>Ga0209347_1003254_pt1 | contig 19428 bp, 18 predicted proteins | sample AutmiccommuBRH23_FD_187382 | JGI IMG/M metagenome (GOLD analysis project Ga0209347, IMG submission 187382) | Deep subsurface microbial communities from Mt. Terri, Switzerland - Autotrophic microbial communities BRH/23 (SPAdes) (version 2) | ecosystem: Environmental > Aquatic > Deep subsurface >...
TTTGTGGACAAAGGAAAAACTCGGGAGATCAGCTTCATTCCGGAGATATCTGCCAAGGAGTGCTGGAACTGCAAAGAATGCTTCCCGCTATGCCCGACAGAGGCACTGCAAGCGGCTTTCGTTTTAGCTAAAGCGTTCACGTTTCCCTCACCTTCTTTGGAGTCAACGGAGTAGGCATTGATGGTAGAAATCCAAACATTTATGTAAACAGGAGGGTGTTGTATGAGTTATAATTTTATCAAGGTGAATAATGCGGATGGATTGATTTCCATAACCCTAAACAAACCGCCACTTAATGTTTTGACTATTCCTATGATGGAGGAAATTGCCGACGCATTTGCGTGGGCCCAAGGGCAACCCGCTAAACTTGTTCTCTTAAATGCAGAAGGGAAGGCCTTTTCAGCCGGTGTAGATGTTGCAGATCACACACCTGATAAAGTGTCAAAAATGATTGAGGTTTTTGACAGCATCTTTCATAATATGTATAATTGCGATAAACCTATTGTGGCAGCCGTTAATGGTGCGGCTTTGGGTGGAGGATATGAACTAGTGATTTTCTGTGATATGGTCGTAGCTTCGGAAAAGGCGAAGTTCGGACAACCGGAAATAGCTGTCGGAGTATTTCCACCCATAGCTTCCTACATGCTTCCTAAATTAACCTCTATGCCCCATGCAATGGAAATGCTTTTGGGAGGCGAGGTCTTTAATGCCGCCAAGGCTGATAAGTTGGGGTTGGTGAACGCTGTTCTACCCGTTGATTCCTTTGATGAAGGCGTAAAGCAATTTTTGCAAAAGTTTATGACAATGAGCCCATTAGTGCTGGCGTACACCAAAAAAGCCATGAAGGCCGGTCTGAATAAGGGCTTTGTAGAGGGACTAAAGGCTATTGATGATATTTATCTGAATGAATTAATGCCTAGCGCGGATGCCGTAGAAGGGCTAAAAGCTTTTATGGAAAAGCGCCAACCAGTTTGGCAGGGTAAATAAGAATTATACTTATAAATGGGAGTAGGCCCCCTATGTTGGAGACCATGGACTAGGCGACTTTGGGAAAAACGCGAGACCAAATACGCGTTTAATAAAATTACTTACTGGAGGAAAAGAGATGAAACTTGCAGGAAAAGTGGCCTTAGTAACTGGTGCTAAGGATGGCATAGGCAAGGCTGTTGCTTTGGCTTTTGCTAATGAGGGAGCAGACGTTGCTCTAGTTAGTCGATCTATCACTCGAGAAGATGATGTCGTGCGGGAGATTGAAGCACTGGGTCGTAAAGCGTGCGTTGCTACTGTAGATGTAGCAAACAAGGCATCAGTGCTAGCAATGGTTCAGAAAGTTAAGGACGAACTGGGCCAAATTGACATCCTAGTGAATAACGCTGGATTAAGTAAACCCGCTATGATGATTAAAATGACCGAAGAGCAGTGGGATGACGTTATCAATATTCACTTAAAAGGAACGTTCCTTTGCATGCAAGCTGTGGCGGGGGATATGAAAGCCCGTGGATATGGCAGAATTATTAATGTGACTTCATCAGCTGGATTGCAAGGGACTATCGGGCAAGTGAATTACGCCGCCGCAAAAGGTGGCATAAATGCTTTGACAAAAGCTGGGGCTCGGGAATTAGCTAAATATGGAGTTACTGTTAATGCAATCTCTCCTTTCGCAGTGACAAAAATGACTGAAAAGATTTCTACAGATCCAGTCTTAAGTGTTAAGTATACAGATAAAATACCCATGGGTAGATTCGGGCAAGTGGAGGAAATGGCTGGTGGTTTTGTCTTCTTGGCATCGCAGGATGCGAGTTATATTACAGGACAGATTCTATGTATTGAGGGCGGTATGATCATGCGTTAAGCGACAAAACAATACGCTGACGATGTTCTAATTCTAATGCAGGTTTGTCTCCTATCGAGATAAACCTGCATTGAGAGTTGAACGATAAAAGGTTTGTTAGGATAAATATAGCGTTATGTATTGAAAATTGAATTTTTTAAGAAAGAGGAGGGCCAGAATGAAAGAAGTTGTAATCGTCAGTGCCGTTAGAACTCCAGTTGGCGCAATTGGTGGGACATTAAAAGACATTCCACCCCAAGAACTGGGGGGGCTTGTCGTTAAAGAGGCTATTGCTCGGGCAGGTGTAAGTCCTGATGTAATAGAGGAAGTTATCATGGGTTGGTCGCGCCAAACGACTGAAGCAGCAAATATTGCTCGCAATTGTTCACTATTAGCTGGAATTCCGGAAGAAGCCTCAGCTTATACAGTACATTGTCAATGTGCTGCCAGTTTAAAAGCTATCAGTAATGGAACCCAAGAAATTCAGACCGGAAGAAAAGAAGTAGTTGTAACCGGGGGAACAGAAAGTCTAAGTCGTGCTCCTTTTTATCTAAAAAATGCTCGCTATGGCTATAAAGCTGGAGATGGGGTTTTAGTCGATTCTTTAACAGAAGCAGGACCTGGTGGTCAGCCATTCTCGATTTACGGCAATGTTTCTATGGGTGATACGGCGGAAAATGTTGCTGAACAATTTAATATCTCTCGGGAGGACCAGGATAAATTTGCGTTACAAAGTCAGGAACGATGTCAAAAATCCTTAGCTTCAGGGGTTTTTAAGGATGAAATTCTTCCGATTGAGATTAAGACCCGTAAAGGTACGACTATTTTTGATACAGATGAAGGTCCTCGAGTTTCATCGTTGGAAAAATTAGCAACTTTGAAACCAGCGTTCAAGAAAGGTGGATCAGTTACAGCAGGTAATTCCTGTGGCCGAAATGATTGTGCTGCGGCACTGGTTCTCATGTCTGCTGATAAAGCTAAGGAACTGGGTATTAAACCATTGGCTAGAATTATTACTGATGCTTTGACTGGATTATCTCCTAATATCATGGGAGTGGGTCCTATACCAGCTGTACGTAAGGCCTTAAAACAAGCTGGTCTTACGCTAGACGATATTGACTTGATTGAACTGAATGAGGCTTTTGCGTCACAATCCTTAGCTGTTATTCGGGAACTTGGGTTCGATATGGAAAAATTGAACGTCAATGGTGGAGCAATTGGTTTAGGTCATCCTGTTGGAGCGACTGGAGCTCGTTTAATGACTACTCTTCTACATGAACTGCGTCGACGTAAGGGTCGCTATGGTATGGTTACGCTTTGTATAGGTGGCGGACAAGGTATGGCTACAATTATTGAGGCGCTGTACTAAAACGGAGGGTACAGTATCCTTTTTTCCTATAAGTAAATTAGAGTGAATGTTAAAGATCTAACGCTAATACTGACCTGTGAAAAGAATAAATTCTAGTGCACTGAGGTTGTACTGGTTAATAGAAGCATTACCGCGTCAATCGCGGCGATGCTTTCTTTATATTAATCAAATTATAAAACGGGGAGCAATGGAATGCAGATCTATGAGTACAATGTCCCAATTCCAGATGCTGGATTTGACTCAAACGCCTACCTCATAAAACTTGAAAATAAAGAATCTATCCTAGTGGATACAGGTCCAAATGCGCCTCAGGCGCTGGATACGCTCGAAGCTACTCTTCGGAAAGCCGAAGTTAGCTGGGAGAATATTAAGCATATTTTGGTAACGCACGGCCACTATGACCATTTTAGCTTTGCAGCGCAAATTGTGGAACGTTCAGGTGCTCAAGTTTGGGTCCATCCCGCAGATCGCAAAAAATTAACCATTGCTACAGAGAATCCATTTTTTGTGGAGGCGGAAACAGTTATTCCTTTTTTAAAAAAGCTTGGAGTTCAGAAGAATAAAATTACAAGTTTGATAAGTGAGGTAGTAGCCTCAGAGAGAGGGTTTAAGCCCTTGTCGGAGTCCTATATACGATCTTTGTCAAACAGAACTGTTTTGAAATTTCCTGGTTTGACCATTAAGGTGATACATACGCCTGGGCATACACCGGGTAGTTGCTGTTTTCAGCTTGTAGAAAAAGGTATATTGTTCACTGGTGATACACTATTGCCACAAATCACTCCAAACGCGATCTTTAACATTGAGGGAGAAGAAAGAGATCAGAGCTTGGTAAGGTTGCAAGAATCTCTTACTAAGATTCGCCGACTTAGGGCTTCTATGGCTTATCCAGGCCATGGTAAACCGATTTTATCAATTGATCCAGCAATTAACCGCCAGTTTACCCGAATGGCTAGACGTAGTGAACAAGTCCTTCGAGTTCTCGGCGCTCAAGGTTTAAGTACATTTTCAATAGCAAAAGAATTATTTCCTAGCGACAGCGGTCGGTATCACACTTGGCTGGCTCTTTCGGAAACGTTAGGTCATATGGGTTGGCTAAGGATTCAAAGGCGTGTCAGAATTAGGGATGATGCAGGAATCGTGTATTGGGAGGCCCAATAGAAGAAAATGCATTGGATTAGTAAGTCATATGTGCATTACAGCGATGCATATATGACTTAAGTGCAAACTCTTATTCAAGAGGACTTCTTATAGACAACTAATAAACACCACTGCAATTTTGCAGTGGTGTCTATTAGTTGTTTAAGTAAAACATAAGACAAATTCTCAGACAACTAACCGTTAACTATTCGATTTGAACAGTTAGACTGTAAATATTAACTGATAGTATTCAATAGAAACAAATATTGCTGATCTGGCATGATGATTGCATATAAATACGAAAGATTGCCAAAAATCAAAATAGAAGTTCATACATAATCTTCTCCTTTCTTCATTATTCCTAGATAGCGGTAGGTATTGTTGAGCAAGGTAAGGCTTTGATAGCAGATAGTTTTCCCCCTTAAAATATATGGAGGTGTATTTATAAATGAAAGCAGCAGTATTTTATGGTCCTAATCAACCTCTCAAAGTAGAGGAAGTACCAATGCCAGTAATTGGAACTGGCGAAGTTTTAGTTAAGGTTGCCGCCTGCGGGCTATGTCACACGGATATAGGTTATATTGACCATGGAACCCCAACTTTTAAGAAGCCACCCTTGATCTTAGGACATGAGATCTCCGGTACTGTATCTGAAATCGCCCCAGATGTTACGACATTCAAAGTCGGCGATCATGTTTTATTACCAGCAGTTATGGCCTGTGGTGAATGTGGACCTTGTCGTTCAGGACGTGGCAATACTTGTGAAAAAATGAAGATGTTTGGGAACGATGTAGATGGTGGCTATGCTGAATATGTCAAAGCTCCCGCTAATAATCTCTTTCATTTACCAGATGAAATTCCTTTGATTGAAGCTGCTATCATTGCCGATGCTATTACGACACCTTTCCATGCTGTAAAAAATCGGTCCGGTGTGAAACCTGGAGACTCATTACTTGTCTTTGGATGCGGTGGGGTTGGCTTAAACCTTGTCCAAGTTGCTAATGCGGTGGGTGCCTCTGTCTATGCTGTTGATATTATGCAATTCAAATTGGACAAGGCAAAAGAGTTAGGTGCTGTCGGTACCTTTAATCCCAAAGATTATCCCGATGATAGAGCGTTTGTTAAAGCAGTCAAGAAAGCGACAGGCGGCGCTGGAGTAGATATTGCTATTGAATGTATTGGCAATCCTAAAACACTGGAAACCACTTTTAATCTTGTACGAAATGGTGGACGCCTAGTCGTCTTAGGTTATCCGCCGAGCCCGATGTCACTAAATGCTAGCAAGGTTATGTATCGAGAAATGGAAGTTGTGGGTTCTTTAGGCTGTTCTTTACAAGATTATCCAAAGGCAATCGAGATGGTTCGTAATGGAAAAATCCAATTAGTACCAATGGTAACTAAACGCTTTTCGCTTGACCAAATTAATGAGGGCTTAGACTTCTTACGTTCTGGTGAGGGTATCAGATCGGTTGTTTGTCCCTAAACTGAACTATTTAGGCGAGACAGTAAGATGGAATGAACCCAAGGTTTTCCATATATACTAATTTAATTCACTATTAACTTAAAACTCCTCACTACTGGAGGATTTATTTTCTAACAAACTCGCGTTTTAAAAACGCGAGTTTGTAGTATTTCAGAGATAACAGTTGAATAACTACGATCATTTATCTCTAGAGGACATAAATGCCTTTGATAACAGAAGTTGTGCCGAGGAGTTCAAAAAAGGCTATAATAAGATGTTAGGAACTCTTGAGCCCCCTAATCTATCTAATTTGGAGGTATTTGAATGATTTCTGTAGGAATTGACAGTGGAAACAGAAACACAAAAGTAGTGGTACTCAAAGATGGAGAAGTCATAAGTAGATACATGACCTTAACAGGTTTTGAGATCAACGAGACGGCTACAGAAGCCTTCACAAAAGCGTTGGAACAAGTTGGGTTGAAAGCAAGAGATGTGGAAGCGCTCGCCTCAACAGGTGTAGGTCGAAATGAAATTAAATTTGCTAAAGATTATGTTACAGAGGCAGGATCTGCCGCTCGAGGAGCCAGATTTGTAGCACCAACCACTAACACAATTATTGACTTGGGTGCAGAAGAAGGCCGAACTATTAAGCTTACCCCAGAGGGTAAAATATCCGATTATGCCACCAATGAGAAATGTGCTGCTGGAGCAGGATCTTTCGTCGAATCCATGGCGAGAGCCTTGCAAACGACAGCAGAGGAAATGGGTCCTTTGTCTATGAAATATACCAAGAAAGTCCCGATGAACGCCCAGTGTGTTGTATTCGCCGAATCAGAAGTTGTCTCATTAATCCATCAAAATACAGCTAAAGAGGACATTGCCAAAGCTGTGCATGATGGAGTATCGAACCGAGTTAGCTCTATGGTGCGCCGAGTTGGGATAGTCGACGACGTAGTACTCATCGGAGGCCCCGGTAAGAATGTAGGCTTGGTTCAATCCCTAAGTGAAGACTTGGCTAAAGTTATCATTGTCCCAGAATATCCCGAGTTTATCAGTGCTTTAGGAGCTGCACTGTATGCAGTAGAAATAGCTTGACGGCGAGGTTCGAATATCGTGTCTCGAACATTGCTATCACGTAATAGAAACTCATTGTGAAGATCGAGTATCAAATGATCATTAAGTTCGCGCATCGTGCATCGCACATCGCGCTTCGAAAGGGTGCTTCAAAGTTATGAGTGAGACAGTGAATAACGTAACAGAGTATTGGAGATGGAAAGAATATAACTGGAAGAACCCAGATATTTCCGATTGGAGAGGTAGATTAGTCACAGCAGGTGTAGATGTCGGTTCAACTAGTTCTCAGGCCGTAATTTGTGTAGAAGGTGAGTTGTATGCCTATTCAAATATGCGAACCGGATCGGACAGTCCCAGTTCCGCCACGAATGCCATGAACTGGGCAATGGAAGGTACTGGACTGACTTTGGAAGATATAAAATTTACCGTAGGAACGGGTTATGGCAGGATAAACGTACCCTTTGCCGATAAAGCAGTTACGGAAATTGCTTGTCATGCTAGAGGAGCAAACTTGATGTATGGACCCACAGTAAGGACTTTGTTGGATATGGGAGGGCAAGACTGTAAGGCTATTCACTGTGATGAAAAAGGAAAAGTTACCTCCTTCCTAATGAATGATAAATGTGCCGCAGGAACTGGACGTGGAATGGAAGTATTCGCTAACTTATTATCCATCTCTATCGAGAAAGTTGGAGAAATGTCCCTAAATGTTGAGGAAGAACCCCAACCGGTATCGAGTACCTGTGTTGTATTTGCTAAGACCGAAGCTACTGGACTGCTACGACAAGGCTGGTCTAAAGAGAAAGTCTTAGCAGCCTACTGCTTAGCCATGGCTCGTCGGGTAGTAAATTTGTTAAAACGTAACGGAATTGAAACAGACTTTGCCATCACCGGTGGAATTGCTAAGAACGCAGGTATAGTTAAACGGCTAGAAAGGCTCCTAGGAGTAGAAGCCCTTAAACCCAAATATGATACCCAAATTGCCGGGGCCTTGGGCGCAGCACTCTTCGCTAAAGGATTGTATGAAAAAGGCCAGAAGTAAGAAGGAAGTAGATGGCAGTGAAGAAATGATAGCAAACTACGGATTTAAGGATGGCTCGGGAGAGTATTACATAAGCATCGACACCGATAAATGCACTGACTGCAAAGATCGAGGATGTTTAAAAGCCTGCCCTAGTCAGATCTTTGAGATGGAAGTCGATGACTGGGATGATGAAGTAGCTATAGTTAAACCCTCAGAACGTAATAAAATCAAATTTACATGTGCCGCATGTAAACCAAACCGTGGCAGACCAGAATTTCTTCTTTGTCAAGTTGCTTGTAGGCCTAAGGGTATTGCTCATTCCTGGTAGGCGTAGGGTTTGGTTATCAACATATCTATAATAACTTGGGAGATGGCAAAAGTGGAAGAAACCAGAGTGGGCCTTATTAAGGTAGCCTTAGGGAAAATATTTCCCGAGCTTATAATCCGGAATATTGACTTGGTTAACGTATATTCGGGTGAAGTTTTAAGTGGGCAGGAAGTAGCTGTTTGGCAGGGACGAATTGCATATGTGGGTCCTGAGGCAAAAATTGGACCGTCAACGGAGGTCGTTGACGGTAAAGGGATGTATCTTTTACCGGGGTTTATAGACGTTCACGGTCACGCTGATTTTATTTCTAATCCGCTTGCTTTGGCTAAGGAGATCTTACCCACTGGAACAACTGGTATGCTTACAGATTCTCATGATATTTGCGGAGCTTTAGGACCTAAAGGGTTGAAACTAATGTTAGACAACACTGCTGACATTCCATTCCGTTATTACTTAGCAGCACCAGCAGCCTTTCTAGCCTTAAACGAATTTGAAGGCGAGGACATTTTTACTAAAGAAGTAGTGGCATTATTCCTAACAAATTCTAGGGTCCTGGCTGTAAGTGAAGTAACGGCTTGGGGTAGGCTCATGGAACCGGAACGGGAGTTTGTTGCTAAATTAGTTTATGCACAGGAACAAGGTAAGCGAATAGAGGGTCATATGGCTGGCTGTTCCTATAATAAGCTTAATGCCTTGATATCCTGTGGTTTAACATCCTGTCACGAAAGTATTACTGCAGCGGAAGCCTTAGATCGCTTAAGGTTGGGATTATATACGATTCTTAGACATGGTTCAATCAGAGCAGACTTAGAGCCTTTGTCAGAAATGATCACCAAAAATCCTCATCTTAACACTAGTAGGATAATGCTAAGCCCAGACTGGTTTAGTCCTCAGGATGTTTTGAAATATGGATATTTGAACTATTTAGTTTCTGAGGCAGTGAAATTTGGGATTCCAGCCTTGAAAGCTATTCAAATGGTTACGATCAATCCTGCAACTTATTTAGGTGTAGATAATGATATGGGTGGTATTGCCCCAGGTCGTTTGGCTGATCTGCTTTTAGTGGAAGACCTCGAAAATCCGTTACCGGAGACTGTATGGGTCGGAGGCAAAGTAGTCGCCCAAAAAGGTGCATTAACAACTGAAATCCCAATGTTTCCTGAAGTTAGGCTACAGGATTGGAGAGAAGGGAGAATCCCTCGAACTCCTGTCAAGTCGGAGGACTTCTCATTAAAATCACAGGAGGTTTCAGTTGAGATTCCTTGTATTAAGATGGTTAACAAGACCATTACGAAATCTGTGAATCTAACACTACCGGTTAAAAATGGCGAGATAGATATACAGGGAAGTCCTGATCTCTTGAAAATATCTTTGTGGTCAGCAGACAAGAATTCCTGGATGACAGGACTTCTAACTGGTTTCGGAGCTAGGGTTGGGGGCATTGTTAGTAGTATGGCCCATGAGACTCATTCCCCCATGGCGGTGGGAAACAACGAGCAGGATATGGCACTGGCTGCAAACCGCATGCTGGAATTGGGTGGTGGAGTAGTTATCGTTGAAGCAGGTCAACTTGTTGGTGAGCTACCTATGAAGAGTGGTGGAATTTTGTCTAATGCAGATTTAAAAGAGTTAGCCCCAGGTATGTCAAAGCTAAATATATTCTTACAAGAAAAAGGTTGTCCTTGGGATGATCCTATTTTTGGACTTTGCTTCTTAGCTTTTACCGGTTTACCATATGTACGCATAACCCCCAAGGGTATTGTAGATATCCAACAAAAAAGAGTAATTTTCCCTTAATAAATACATGGAGGTGTATCAATAACTTTAGTTGAACAAGTTCACTTTTTGACAAACTCGCGTCTAATGACGCGAGTTTGTAGCGTTTTTGAGAGTGAACTCGTTCAGCTAAAGCTGAACATCGAGTCTTCGATGGCATAAGTCATCCTACGCGCGAAGTATTCGTTGAGGGCCGTGCGCTTCGGCGATACTCTATCCCTACGCCGGTGAGTATTCCTTTAGGGATCACGGCTTCGGCGATACTCATCCTCAGCGCGATAGCATTCGTTAAGGGCCGTGCGCTTTCGGCGATACTCTCCACAGGAGAATATCGTACCGGAGATTATCGTCACCGAAGCAGAGACGGGGTCCCACTTGTAGAAGTGGGAGTCTTACGATTGGATAAATCAAGAGGACGCTCTTTGTTGGAAAAAATGATGGAAAACGTTATTAGTCAGGTCAGTTGTTATTAACAAAGAATCTAATCTTTACAGAGACATTTTCTAAAAAATGTGTTTAAAAGACTCCAACAATTCAGGTTAGATTCATTAATTTTCTAGATTCTTGGCTTCATTCATAGGAAACGGGTGAAATTATTTATCAATTTTAAACTGGTTCTGTAGTAGTAGTTTAAAAAGAAATATGGTATGCTAATAAAGAATTCTGACAATTCATTTAATTCCTTAAATTCATTAAATTAAATGAATTTGGAATATTCCTGGGTTTTAGTAAGTGAAGTTAAGGTATAACACATTATTTCCCAACAATTAGTCGAAAAGAAATAATAATTAGAGGTGGTGGTTATAAAATATTTGTTGTTCCCTAAAAAAATATTAAATCGAGGAGGCAAATTATGAAAAAGAAAACTTTAGCTCTTGGTGTAAGTCTATTATTGATTTCGAGTATGTTATTAAGTGTAACTGGGTGTGGTCAAAAGACCGCTACTACAACCACCACAGAGAAAAAGGAAAACCCGATTATTCTAGGTGTTGCCAGCTCCTTAGGCCAATTTGATGCGGCTGGTTCTCTAAAAGCAGCGCAATTAGCGGTGGATGAAATAAATGCTAGCGGTGGCGTCGATGTTGGTGGTACCAAACGTCCCTTGGAAATCGTCTCTATCGATACTAGAGATGCCGAACCCTCAATCCCTGTAACGGATGCTTTGGCAGCCATTGAAAAACAAATTCTAGAAAAGAAACCTGCCGCGATGATTGTGGGAGTTTTACGTTCAGAGGTTCTTCTCTCAGCTATGGATATGGTCGCAAAATATAAACTTCCCTACATGGTCTCTCTTGCAATGACTCCCGATTTTGAAAAGAAGGTTGCATCCGATCCAAAATACAAGTACATGTTTAGAGTCGGCCTGAGTTCACCATATCTCGTAGGTAACCTGTCCGATAATTTAAGTACAATAGGCAAAAAATTTAATTATAACAAAATATATTTCGTAAACCAAGATGTAGCTTGGGCAAAAGGAACAAATGATGCGCTGGAAAAATGGGCTAAAGCTAATGGTTGGGATGTTGTAGGGCACGATTCTTACCCAACTGGTGCTGCTGATTTTTCCTCTACACTTAACAAAGCAAAATTAGGTGGTGCTCAAGTCATAGTTCCCCTCTTCGATATGCCAGAGTCTGCTAACTTAGTAAAACAAGCTAGCGCCATGAAAGTGCCGGCACTATTTTCAGGCTTTGTTAGTTCTGCTGCCTCAGAATCAGCTTGGAAAACTTTTAATGGGGATATCAACGGGTTAGTTAATTTCTTATTTGAAAACGCTGCTTTGCCAGTAAAAGCGCTTCCTAAAACTATTACATTTAACGAAGCATTTGCCAAAAAGTATGGCGAAGCAGAACGCACCAAAATTAGTGGTCATGGACCAGCTCCCTCGTATGATTCCGTCTTTATTCTAGCAGAAGCTATTAAAAAGGCCGGATCACTCGATGCTGACAAAATTGTAGCCGCTTTAGAGCAGACAGATATGGACGGGATGATGGGCCATCTTAAATTCAATAAGAATCATCAAATTATTTATGGCTCTGATCCAAAAACAACCGCTGTCAGTATTGCGTTCCAATGGGTAGATGGCAAAAGGATACCGGTATATCCTGCAGGTGTCGCCGAGGCGCAAATTGCACTTCCAACTATTAAATAACTACTCGTATTGACCTAGAAATACGGAGTTTGTCTGAACTACAATTTAGGGAGCGTTTTTAATAAAAACGCTCCATCATTTTTCGGGGGGCTTGGTGAATAATGGTTACTAACTTTCTAATCTATGGTTTAGTTAATAGTGCAATACTTATGCTCTCAGCCATTGGGTTTAGCCTAACTTTCGGTTTAAGCGGGGTAGCAAATTTTGCTCACGGTGCTATCTATCTTACGGCAGGCTTTACTGCATGGATGTTAATAAACTATTTAGGCTTATCCCCTCTTGTGGCCATGCTGATAACGGTTGTGCTGATGGGAATATTAGGAGCCCTTATCTACCGAATTATTTTAATGCCTGTACGGGGAATTGTCTTATCCGAAGTCATTTCAACCTTTGCGTTGGGTGTCGCTATGATAGAATTTTTCCGTTGGAAAGGCTTTGTGAGTTTCGATTTTAGTCTTCCCCCCTTTATGAAGGGAGGAATAGACATTATAGGAGTCACGATTGATTATCAACGTTTGATTATTATCGGTATTGCAGTTATCATGGCAATATTTTTGTGGTACTTCACTCATTATACAAATACTGGTCTAGCTTTGAGAGGCATGGCTCAAGACGAGTATACAGCTTTATGTATCGGTATTGAATCGGATTGGGCAGCCATGCTCAGCCTTGGTTTAGGTGCGGCCTTAGCGGCCGTTGCGGCTGTAGCCATTTTACCGCTAGGTATCATTTCAATTAATATGGGCTACGACATTTTTCTAATTGCTCTGGCCGTTTCAGTCCTTGGCGGTCTAGAAAGTACATTGGGTCTTTTCGTAGGTAGCTTAATTCTAGGTTATGCTATGGTCATTGCCAGTACCTATCTTGGACCTCAGTGGGGTCAAGTCGTATACCTAGGTGCTATAGTCATCGTCCTAGCTATTAAACCCTCAGGCCTATTCGGCAAATATAAAGAATTGGAGGAGAGAGTGTGAGGACGAATACTAGCCAACGCAAAGAACGCATTGATCGTGGCATAAAAGTAAGATCCGATGAAATTTTTGTTCTAGCCTCCATGCGTGATCTCCTCTATGCTATTTGGCCAAAAGCGATCGTCATTCTAGCTATGCTCATCTTACCCTTATTAAAAGATGTCGTAGGGATGTATTGGTTAAACGTGTTAGTTACAACGTTGGTAGTTATCTTGTTGGCCTTAAGTTGGGATTTGCTAGCTTCTGCAGGCTTAGTCTCATTAGGGCAAGCCTTCTTCTTTGGAGTAGGCAGTTATATTGCCGGTTATCTAAGCTTTAGATTCGGTTGGTCGCCACTTTTCACAATACCCACGGCAACCCTAGTTGGTGCCCTCATATCAGCATTATTTCTCTATCCTGTATTACGCCTAAGAGGAATATATTTCGGTCTGATTACTTTTGCTTTGCCCCTTTTGTTAGGTAGGTTAATCGAAGCTACTAAAGTGCTTGGTGGAACAGAAGGGATGAGTGCTCTCCCCCCACTTCCTGGTATTACAGGTAAACTTTATCTTCTCATGTTTATTGTCTTACTTACGCTCTTTGGCTTTCGTAGATTGGTTTCCTCTAATTATGGTTTAGTTTTACAAGGTATTCGAGATAATGATCGAGCGGTTATTGCTGCTGGTTATAATATCCAATGGTATAAGGCCCAAGCGGTTTTTATAGCGGCTTTACCCGCTACCTTCGCAGGTGCTTTTGTGGCTCACCACTTTCAGTTCGTGGGTATACCTGCCTTTGCTTTGGATTATTCCATTCTTCCCCTAACGGCAGTCGTCGTCGGTGGAGCAGGGACGTTTATTGGTGGGGCCTTGGGAGCAGTAATTTTAATGCCACTTTCCGAGTTATTACGAGAGTTTGGATCACTTAGAGTCGTTATATATTCGCTCATCCTACTGATATTTTCTGTCGGGCTTCCTGAAGGGCTATTTAAATATATTAAAAGAAAATACAGCCAAATTGAACGGTTGACAACGATGGAGGAAGTTAAGCATGAATGAACCTATTATCAAAATCTCCAATCTTTGCAAAAGTTTTGGTGGCACGAAAGCGACGAATGACATTAGCTTTGAACTTAAACCCGGTGAGGCCTTAGGAATTATTGGCCCGAACGGTTCAGGAAAGAGTACCTTAATTAACCTAATTAGCGGTTTCGTCAAGCCAGACCAAGGACAAATTCTATTCAAGGGGAAAAACATCACCGGCGTTGCCCCTCACAAGATTGTCAATTTAGGAATTGCCCGTAGTTTCCAAATGTCCCGTCCTTTTTATAACATGTCCGTTTATAAGAACCTGATCATTCCCATCTCTTCTCCACGGGCCAGAAAGTTAAGAGGCGGAAAATATGGCGACCTAGATGAAGCGGCCATTCACCTCCTAGAAGAAGTGGGCTTTGAGCGGGATTCCCAAGTGCCTTATAAAGAGGCAGGTGCATTGCCCCACGGGTATTTAAAGAGACTTGAATTAGCCCGTTGTTTAGCGTTAGAACCAGACATCGTCATCTTAGACGAACTATTTTCTGGAATGAGCATGTCAGAAATAGCCAGTGTTGTCCCGCTTCTGGAACGCATCAAACATGAAGGTAAAACTCTGATCATGGTTGAGCATCGCTTAACAGAGCTATTTAAAATAATCGATAAAATTATTGTCTTAAATTTCGGCATCAAAATTGCTGAGGGGATTCCCCGTGACGTGATGACTCAGGATCAAGTTACCAGTGCATACCTTGGAAGCGAGGTGGAAACCGGTGCTTAAGATTAAAGATTTAATGGTCTTTTATGAGAATGCTTTAGCTGTTAATGATTTGAGCTTGGAAATCAAGCCAGGTGAAATTATTGGACTTTTTGGCTCGAATAGTGCTGGTAAAACGACGATCTTAAATACTCTTTCTGGGCTAACCCATCACTTAAAAGTTCGCGAGCAGAGGAAGGGTGGAACAAGAATCACCATTACCGGGAGCATTAATTATTTAGATAAAGATATTATGAACTTAAAACCGCGAGAAAGGGTGGAACTTGGAATTATTCTCTGCCGCGAAAGACATCCCGTGTTTCGCGATAATACTGTCGAAGAAAATCTGAAATTGGGTGGCTATTTGCGTAAAGTTCAAGAAATCAAGGAAAGTCTCCAGTTTGTTTATGAACTTTTCCCTCCCTTAATTAAATTAAGAAAAAATAAGGCTGGAATGTTAAGCGGCGGGGAAAAAGAAATGGTAGCCATTGGCATGTCCTTGGTGGCGAAGCCTAAATTATTATTGATGGATGAACCTTTGCTGGGTTTAAGCCCCCATATGCAAGCTGAAGTGGTCAGGGCGGCTCAGGAGATACGCAAACATGGTGTCACTGTGTTGATGTCTGAGCAGTATGCAAGACCGATTATGCCTATTATCGACAGGGGCTATATTATTGAGAACGGAACCTTGGTCATGACGGGAACAGGTAGCGAATTAATGGATAATCCTGAAGTTAAATCGGCCTATTTCGGAACATAATCCAGAAGTCGGAGGTCAGAAATCAGAGTCTGGGCAACGGATATCGGATATATGATAACAGAGGTCGGAGGAATGAATTCGGAAATCTGGATTCGAACTTCGAACCTCGAACATCGATAAAGGGGTGGGTTCTTTGTCTGTACAAAATTTAAAGTCAATTAATGAAGTTTTCAAAAATAACGTCGAAAAGTCGTCCTCCCACTCAGCTTTAATCTATCTTGGAGAAAAGTATAGTTATGCTAAAATCGATGCCATGGTAGAACAAATAGCGGGTTCTCTTTTTGAACTAGGAATTAAGCAAAATGACAAAGTGATTATCTACGCACCTCATTGCCCTCAATGGATCATTGCCTGGTTTGCTATTCTAAGGCTTGGTGCTATTGCCATACCGGTAACCCATTTTTACGGCCCCAAAGATCTTAAGTATATAGCCAATGATAGCGGGGCTGAAACCGTCTTTTGTATGGACACTAATTATGGCTATATTGATAAAATTGCGGCCGATACTAAAATCAAGCGGACCATAGTCTGTACTTTAGTGGATCTATTACCTTCCTGGAAGAAACTTGTGGGACACTTGTTAGATAAAATCCCAAATGGTAGATTCGATTCTAAAGGTAATAACATCTATACCTTCCCAGACTTGCTCAAGCGCAAAACTTCTCCACTACCCACACTAGAATTGACCGGTAAGGAAATTGCTGAAATACTTTATACTGGTGGTACGACAGGATTTCCTAAAGGAGTTCCCATCTGTCATGCTCTTTTACTTGAAAGTTGTACTGAACAAAGAGCCGCGAGCTCATCACTCATACCACTAGGTGAAGACATCGTTCTTCAAGGGTCACCACTCTATCACATCCTTGGTCAAGCCGTTGGCTTCGGTGCCTTGTTTACCGGTGAAACTTTGGTAATACTTCCTAAAATGTGTCTCGATGCAATCTTTGATCATTTTGAACGCTATAAAGTTAAGAGCTTTTTGGGAACACCGACCTTGTATCGAATGATTTTAGAACATGAACGTCTTGACCAATATAACTTAGGAAGTCTTCAGTATGTTTTTTCGGGTGGAGATGTTTTGCCACAAGAAGTGGCTAATAGGTGGCTTAGAAAATTTGGCAAACCACTTTATCAAGGTTATGGCGCTACAGAAACCTGCGGGGGGGTTACAGGTCCACGCCCGAAGGAAGAAACTCCGCCAGGTACTGCTGGTAAACTCATCTCCTTTCAAAAGGCTAAACTTCTAAATTCAGATACCCTAGAAGAAGTCTCAGTAGGTCAACCAGGTGAACTGTTTGTATCCTCGGAAAATATGGTCTCAAGTTATTGGAACAAACCTGAGGAAACATCGATCCATTTTATTAATTTAGATGGGAGAGTATGGTATAAAACTGGGGATGTTGTTCGGATTGACGAACAGGGCTGGCTCTTCTTCTTAGATCGTTCGGTTGATGTTATTAAGCATAAAGGGTATAGAGTGGCAGCCTCCAAGATCGATTCAGTATTGCAAGAACACCCTGCTGTGATTTCTGCCTGTACTATAGGAATTAAAGATGCAGCAGTTGGTGAAAGAATTAAGTCCTTCGTGGTCTTTAAAAAGGATGTCCGAGGAGTTAGTGCCTATGACCTCATTAAATGGTGTAAAGAACGGTTAAATTCTTATGAGGTTCCTCAATATATTGAGTTTCGTGATATGTTACCAAAATCAAAAGTCGGGAAAGTTCTTAGAAGAGAATTGCGAGACGAGGATCGTCGGAAACTGGAAAGTACCTAATGAAGGGTAAAAAACCTGATCTGTCGGGTGCGATGAAATATCATTTCGTCGCACCTTCAGTAATTTATCCTTATCTAGAGGAAACGGTGGGTAATTCTCATTAATTTCAAACTGGTTCTATTGGTAGTAAAGAAAAAATTGATATGCTATATTTTAATTATTAGAAAATTTTACGAATTCTTATTTATTATATGATAAAATGAGACATAGGTTATGAAATAGATGGCGAGGCAGGTAAAAGCAGCTAATGATATTAGGAGTGAGAAAAAGGTGAATAGACCACCAGAAGGTGAATTGCAAAAACGACTTGCAGGCTTACAAGGAGCTATGGCTAACAAGGGGCTCGCTGGCGCCTTAATTTTTCAAAATGCAGATCTCTATTATTATACTGGTATGATTGGGCAGGCTTGTTTCTTTGTTCCGGTAGAAGGGACCCCAATATTTTTGAGTCGACAGCGGGGAGAGTTACCGACGTCTCCGCTTTGGCGAGTGCATAAATATAATAGCTGGAGTGAGTTGAGACACGTTATAATGGAATTTAGTAACCCTTTATCAGGAAAATTAGGCTTAGAGTTTGACGTAATTCCCACAGCGATGTATTTGAAGATTCAAGAAGTTTTTCAAGGTCAGGATTTAGTAGATATTAGTTTGCTAATTCGCCAGCAAAGAGCGGTTAAGTCTGCTTGGGAAATCGCTATCTTAAGGGAAACGGCTAAGAAGGATAAATTGATTTGGGACAAAGTTCCGGAAATGTTAATGGAGGCTAAGACAGATTTAGAACTGGGAGCATTATTTGAGGCAGAGGCTAGACGCCTAGGTCATATCGGAATCTTAAGGATACGTAGTTTTAACATGGAAATGTCGCTTACCTGTACTCTGGCAGATGAAAAAGGAGCCTTTCCGAGTTTATTTGAATCACCATTAACGGGTGTCGGTCATACAGCAGCTTTCCCCTTCGGTGCTTCTGGGGTGAAGTTAGAGGGTCAGAAACCCATCTTAATTGATTTTGGGGGCTGTTATGAAGGTTATATTACTGATACAACTAGAATGTGTGCGATTGGTCAACTTCCTCAGAATGTTCTAGTAGCATTTGACTTGGCATTAGAAATACAGGCAGATATTGTAAGGCTCGCTAAACCGGGGATAAGCTGTGGAGAACTTTATGAAGTCGCCAAAGATATGGCTAAGGAAGCTGGGTGGGATAACAATTTCATGGGTGCAGCAGGAGGAGTTCCCTTCCTTGGCCATGGCATCGGATTAGAAGTAGATGAACTTCCCGTGCTAGCCCGCGGGTCTGAAGTCGTTTTAGAAGAAGGTATGGTTATAGCTCTAGAACCAAAATTTGTGGTTCCGGGAATTGGTGCTGTTGGTATAGAAAATTGCTTTGTTGTTAAAGCGGACAGACTAGATAAACTATCACCAGTTGCCGATGAAATAATAACTATTAATTCCTGACTGTGATATTTATGACCTAGCATTCTTTTTCTAATTGTACTATAGACGATAATAATATATAATAGAATTATCTTTTCTACATGAATATTTAGAGAATTGGGACGAAACTAAACTCTTTTATTTAAGCAGACTTTTCTATCTCAAGATCTAAACTGATGTGTAGATTGTATATCAAATGACCTAAAATCTTAATTGATTTCAAAGGGGGAATTTGAAAAGCTTTCTAAAGAAAAAGAGGTACTCAATTGATATAATTAAAATATTAATAAGTTTGTATCAATTAAATAAATTGTAGGAGGTAATTTAAATGTATTCAAAAGCTTATATTCCCTATGGTGGTTATTACAGCACACCCTTTGCTCGCTGGCAGGGGAGCCTACAAAATGAACATTCAGTTGAACTGGCAGCATCAACCGCCAAAAAATGGCTGGCAACCAAAGCCATTGATCCAAAAATATTCGAATACCTTGTTTTTGGTAAAACCATTGGACAACATCACACTTTTTACGATGCCCCATGGGCTGCAGCTCTATTGGGAGCTCCAG
>Ga0209347_1003255_pt1 | contig 19426 bp, 16 predicted proteins | sample AutmiccommuBRH23_FD_187382 | JGI IMG/M metagenome (GOLD analysis project Ga0209347, IMG submission 187382) | Deep subsurface microbial communities from Mt. Terri, Switzerland - Autotrophic microbial communities BRH/23 (SPAdes) (version 2) | ecosystem: Environmental > Aquatic > Deep subsurface >...
CCGAGATCGAGCACGTCGAGCTGGCGCCCGAGAATGCGGGCCTCCTCGTCGGCGTGGGTGCGCACGGAGGAGACGACGGCGGACAGGCGGGCACCGACGCGGTGCTGCGGATGCTGCTCGTCTGGCACGACGTCCTCCAGGGCTGGCGGCAGGGTTCTGGCAGGTTCACCCTAGTGCCCCGCACTTCCCGGACTCGCGTGCCACAGCTTGCGTGGCGGCCCCTGCGGGATGTCCGAGGGCACGAGCGAGGCCGCGCTGCGGGACTCCCGGACGTCGCCCCCGGCAGGACGGATGTCGGCGTAGGGCGACTGCTTGAACCCGGAGGCGTGCACGAGCACCCGACGCCCGGCTGGGGTCTCCCCGACCCCGAGGTGCCGGTCCTGGTCGCCGTCTCCCGCATTCTCCGGGAGCGGTTCCGCCCGCTCCCTTGCGACCCGGTCAGCGGTTTCGAGGGCATTGCGTACGGCGGCGATTCCGCCCGCGGTCCAGGCGTCCTGCAGGGCGCTCAGCTCCCAGGCGCCGGTGGCCCGGATCGACAGCCCCTTGGGGCCGGTACGGCGCACGAGGCCCCGGCAGAGGAGCAGCCAGGAATGGAAGACCGTCGAGGCGTAGGGCCCCTGGACGTCCTCGAAGAAGGTGAGGTCGACGGGACCGGTCGCGTCATCGAGGGTGAGGAAGACGACGCGGCGCCCGGACCGGATGGGCGGCGTCTGCGTCGCCACCTTGACCCCCGCCACCCACACCTCACGACCGCTCCGCCCGGACAGCAGCTCGTCCGCGCGGGCCACCCCGAGGGCATCGAGCATCGGGCGGTAGAAGTCGACGACGTGTCCGCTGGCATCGAGGCCGAGCACCTCGAGCTCGGCGCGAACCCGCTCGGGCCCGGTCATCTCCGGCAGCCCGCTCGTCGCAGTGAGCCGGGGTGTGTCCCCGAGGTCGAGCGCGAGCTGCACCGGAACCTGTGAGGGCACCGGGGCGGGCGCCCGGGACTGCGCTGCGGCAAGGGCCCGGATGTCCCCCGACTCGGACACCGCGGTGGTCCGCCCGCGATGCGACGCGGTGGTGGTGCCCAGACCGGTCGGTGCGCGCCGGCCCACCGCCCGAGCGGACCCGCGCGTCCGACGCTGGGAGGCCGACCAGCGGTCCAGCTCGGCGACGTGGAGCAGCAGGTCGCGCCGCGTCACCCGCCCGCGCCGCCCCAGCCCGCTGCGCGACCCCGCGGCGGCGCGTTGGCCGGGACCACGGGACGCGGGTCCGTCCGACCCGCTGGAAGGCCTGCCGGGCACGCGGGAGCCGCTCCCGACGGAGCTGCTGGGGGTCGGGTTCTGGCTCAGTCCTCCGGACACGAGCCCACCCGTGACGATGTCGTGGATGGAGTCGAAGGCCCCGGCGAGGACGAGCCGTTCCGCCGTCGGCCGGGACACGCGGGCGCGTTGCCAGAAGTCGGAGAGGCTGGCGTACGGCTGTCCGGCGACGATGCCGGCGATCTCCAGGTCGGTGATGCCGCGCACGTCGGCGAGGGAGAGGCGGATGGCCTCGTCGCCGTCCTCGGTGCGCTCGAAGCGGTACTCCCCCGTCGAGACGTTGACGTCGAGGCCGAGGATCGTGATGCCGAAGGCCCGGGCGTCATCGAGGATGAGCCGCTTCGGGTACATGCCCGGGTCATGGGTGAGCACCCCTGCGAGGAACGCGGCCGGGTGGTGGGTCTTCAGCCAGGCGGACTGGTACGTCGGCAGGGCGAAGGCTGCCGCGTGGGCCTTGCAGAACCCGAAGGAGGCGAAGGCCTTGAGGACGTCCCAGATCCGGTCGACGTCCTCGCGAGAGTAGCCCCGGGCGAGGGCGGCCGGCCGCCACCACTTCTCGACCTTCTCCTGCCCCTGCGGGGACCCGAGCGCCCGGCGCACCTCGTCGGCCTCGGCCAAGGTCACGCCGGTCGTCTCGGCGACGAGCTTGAGCACCTGCTCGTGGAAGACGACGACCCCCTCGGTCTCCTGCAGCGCGGGCACGAGCGTGGGATGGAGGTAGGTCGGCTCCTTCCATCCCTGTCTCGCGTTGAGGAAGGGGACGATCATGTCGCTCTTGACCGGACCGGGCCGGAAGAGGGAGATGTCGATGATGATGTCCTCGAAGGTCTGCGGCCCGAACTTGCCGATGAGCTCTCGTTGCCCCGGGCTCTCGATCTGGAAGCATCCGAGCGTCCGGGTCGACCGGATCAGCTCGAAGGTCTCCGCGTCGTCGAAGGGCACACTGGCCTCGTCATCGAGGTCGACCTTGGTCCCGTCGACCCGCTCCACCTCCGCCACCGCCTGGGCCATCGCCGACTGCATCCGGATGCCGAGGATGTCGAGCTTGAGCAGGCCCAGCGCCTCGACGTCGTCCTTGTCGAACTGGCTCATCGGAAAGCCGAGCCAGCTCGCCTCCACCGGCGTGCGGTCGAGGAGCGCGGAGTCGGAGAGCACCACCCCGCACGGGTGCAGGGCGATGTGGCGCGGGAGCCCGTCGAGGCGCTCGACGATGTCGTACATCAGCTGGAGGCGGGGCACGTCGAGCCCGCTCGCGCGCAGCTCGGGCAGCTCGGCGATGGCGTTGCGGACGTTGCGGGCGGCGATGTGCGGGAACGCCTTGGCCATGGCGTCGATCTCCTGGGGCGGCAGGCCGAGCGCCGCCCCGGCGTCGCGGATCGCGTGCCGCACGCGGTAGGTGTCCATCATCGAGACGCAGGTGACGCGTTCGCCCCCGAAGTGGCCGAGGACCCGTTCGTAGATCTCGGTGCGCCGGGCGGACTCGACGTCGATGTCGATGTCGGGCAGCTCCGCCCGGAGCGGTGAGCAGAACCGCTCCATGAGCAGGCCGTGCCGCATCGGCTCCACCCCGGAGATGCCGAGCAGGTAGTTGACGACCGAGCCCGCCCCCGAACCGCGCGCCGCGACCCGGACCCCCATCTCGCGGATGAGGTCGCAGACCTGCGCCACGGTGAGGAAGTACGTCGCGTACCCGAGCGTCTCGATGACCTGGAGCTCGTCCTCGAGCCGCGCACTGACCGCCGCGAGCTCGCTGGTTCCGTGGTCGGGATAGCGCGTCGCGATCGACTCGCGGCACCGCCGCGCCAGCACCGCCTGCGGACTGACTCCGTCGCGGATGCCGAGCACACTCGACTCGGGAAGGTGGACCGAACCGATGCCCAGGTCGGCGCGCGGGTCCTGGATGCACTCGGTGGCCAGTGCCGTCGTCCGGGCCACGAGCTCGGCGGCCTGCTGGCGGACCAGGGGACCCCCGCCCACGAGACCCGGGCCGGAGACCTGCACCACGTCACGGGCGAGGGCGTGCATGACCGGCGTGGGTGAGAGGTGTCCCGCTGTCGTGACCCGGTCGAGATGACGCTCGTCCAACGCAACCAGACGGCGCGCCGCGTCGAGGACGTCGACGATCGCGGCATCCTGCGGGTCGGCGTGCCGGACCGCCGCGGTGATCACCGTGGGGACCCCGACCTCCCCGGCGAGCGCGAGCATCCGGCCGGCCTGCCCGAGGCTGCCGGGGAGGTCCTCGGGGCCGCCGTGGCAGACGATCTCGACGACGAGGCCGTCCCGGGGCAGCAGGTCACGCCACTGCTCGAGCAGCGCGCGGGCGAGGGAGTGTTTCTTGGCGAGCACCGCCCGGCCGACGTCCGAGTCCGGCCCGAGGAGCACCACGAGCCGGGAGGGCGCCGACCGGGTCCTCCCGGACCTCACGAGCTTGACGGCCCTCCCGGGCCTGACGGACTTCCCGGACCTGGCCGGCTCCACGGACTCGGCAACCCTCTCCCTGGGCGTCCCCTCGTCTCCTGCCGTATGCCGCTGGGCTCGCTTCCCGGGTCCCGGGTCCTCGGGAGCGGGGTTGGCGTGCTCGGCGAGCAGCCGCGCGGTCGTCACCGGATTGCCGCGTTCGCCGCTCAGGTGAGTGTCGGTGACGAAGCGGCAGAGCGCAGCCCATCCCACACCCGGCGGGAGACCGGTCCGGCTGCCCCGGGCGAGGACGGTGACCCGAGGGAGGCGTGGGTCGACGAGGGCACCCCCTCGGACGGGGGTGCGCGTGCTGCGTGCCACCGCACCCGTCGCCCCCGGGTAGCGGCGCGGCTCGATCGGGTCCGGTCCGAGGGCGAGGTCGACCCCGAGGATCGGGGCGACATCGTGGGCCAGGCACGCCGTGACGAACTTGACCGCACCGTAGAGGCCGTCACGGTCGGTGAGCGCGAGCGCCGGCTGGCCGAACGCCGCAGCCCGTTCGACGAGCTGCTCCGGCTTGGCCGTGCCGTATCGCATCGAGTAGCCCGATGCGACGTGCAGGTGGACGAAGCTGTCGGTCATCAGTCGAGCCGGCCCCCCGGCGCGGGTGTGGACGATGGCGCAGCCCGACCGGAGGAGGCCCCGCCCAAAGGAACCTGGGTCTGCGCTGCCGAGGTGGAGACGAGCAGTGGGGTCGTCAGCTCCGGGAGAGGAATGGTGAGCGGGACCCCGAGAAGGTCCTGGGCGATCTCGAGGAACATCTCGGCCTGGCGGAGCAGGTCGTCGGCCTCTCGAGCGGGGATCCGTCCCCCGCGGTCGATGACCGAGCGATGAGTCGAGCAGGCCGCGAAGAAGGCCGCCCACTCGGCGAGCTCGGGCGCGACGCCGGGCAGGACCTGCCAGACGCTGCGGGGCCGCGACCGGGCCGAGGGGGTGGTCCGCGCCGCCATGATCGCGGCTGCCGCGCGAAGCGCCCCGAGATGGGCGTCCCGGTAGCGCTCGGAGGCGTCGGCCGTGCGGCACGCATCCTCCAAGGTGCACCGGGCCCGCTCGAGCAGGTCGAGCACCGCCACCGAGATGGGCGGCCGGCGAAACGGTGACGAATCGCGGTCCGGCCGGCCCCATGAGGGTGAACGTGAGGTCGAACCTGAACCTGTGGAGGGACTGGTCTGCGTTGATGCGATGGTCATCGGCGGAGCTCCTTGTCAGTCGGCCTGGGTCCGTTGGCCTGGACAGTTGGCATGCGGCCAGTTGGCTCGGGCAGCCGCACTCGTCAGTGGGACTGGTCAGTCGGCGACCCGGACGAGGGACCACCGGTCCCCCGGCGCCGACTCGTCATGGGCAAGGTCGTAGACCCCCGGCGCGAACGACCAGCCGGGACTCGCCTCGACACGCCAGACCCGCTGCTCTCTCGCCGCTGCGGCGATCGAGCTGCCCGGCCCGACGTCGGCCTCCTCCGCGTCGAGCGCGTCCCGCCACCAGGCCCGTCGCTCCCGCCACTGCGAGAGGACGTCACGCACGACATAGAGTCGGCCACGCCAGATGAAGGCCTCCGGACGCTCCGGCTCCCCTACCCTGACCTCCACGGGATCACTGAACCTGCGCACCACGACACGTCTCCTTTCGGGACACACGTCGAGGCGGGAGAACCCGACCCAGACGACCGCTGCTCCACCGCGGACCGCCCGAACACCCTGCCGACGACTTGAACCTTGTTGTGGACCTCTGCTGAACGGTGGAGTCGAGAGAGCGAGCGGCTCACGCGCTCGGACTCGCCCACCGTATCGAACACCTGTTCGATTGAGTCAGCCTAACCCGCACCACTGACAGCTGCAACCAGTCCGGGGCTGGGACGCTGGCGCTACGGTGACCCCATGTCCGACCGGAGCCGAGAGTCCGACGCCGCGACGCGCGCGTCCACGGTCCTCGACCACCCCGCCGTGGCGCGGGTGCGCCAAGCCCTCTCCGATGCGGGCGTCCAGGCCGACATCGTCGTCCTCGACGGTGCGGCCCGCACCGCGGCCCAGGCTGCCGAAGCGCTCGGCACCTCAGTCTCCGCCATCGCCAACTCCCTCGTCTTCGTCGCGACGACGACCGACCACGTGACCGTCCCGCTCCTGGTCCTGACCTCGGGCGGTCACCGCGTCGACACCGACCATCTGGCCGTCACTCTCGGCTATGCGCGCATCGCCAAAGCGGATGCGGAGTTCGTCCGGGCAGCAACGGGATTCGCGATCGGCGGGGTTGCCCCAGTCGCGCACGCAGGTGCTGTGACGACGATGGTCGACGCCTCCCTGGCCGAGCACGAGGTCGTCTGGGCGGCCGCCGGGCATCCGCACACCGTGTTCCCGACGACGCACGACGAGCTCGTCCGGGTCACCGGCGGGCGCTCCGTCACCGTGCGCTGAGGCGGGGAAGCCACGTCCATCGGACGACAACGGCCCATCGGAGCCGGCCCAGCGGCATACTGCCTGAATCGGGCCAGCTGAGTATGCGTGCTCAGGCACTACGAACGACGGTCCGACAGAGTGACAGCGCGGGCCGGACCGCGAACGGAGGGTTGCAGGGGTGCCGTCCGCTCGCGGATCGGCCCGTGCCGTATGCCGCTGGGCCCGGCGGGTGCCCCGCCGCGGACTCAGGGTGGCTCAGAGGTTGCCGTAGACCTCGAGCGTCGCCGACGACCGGTTCATCGTGATGAAGTGGATGCCGGGCGCACCCTCGTCGAGCATCCGACGCGCCGCCTCCGTGGCGATCGCCAGACCTTCGTGACGCACCGCCTCGGCGTCGTCACGGTGGCGCTCGAGCCGGTCGATGACGGTCTGCGGCATGGGCTGCCCCGCCAGCTCGGCCATCCGGACCACCTGGCGCGCGTTGGTGATCGGCATGAGGCCGGGGACCACCGGGAGCTGAGACCCGCGACGCGCGAGCTCGTCGCGAAGTCTCAGGTAGTTGTCGACGTCGAAGACCATCTGGGTGATGGCGAACTCCGCGCCCTCCCGCTCCTTGCGCAGCAGCGTCTCGACGTCGTCCTCGACGCTCCGGGACTCGGGGTGCCCGTCGGGGAAGGCCGCGACCCCGACGGTGAAGTCACCGAGCCCCTTGATGAGCCCCACGAGCTCGTCCGCATGGTTGAGCCCCTGCGGGTGGGCGACCCACGGCTGACCCAGCCCGCCCTGCGGGTCGCCACGCAGCGCGAGGATGTTGCGGACGCCCGCCGCGGCGTAGTGGCCGACGACCTGGCGCAGCTCCCCGACCGAGTGCCCGACACAGGTCAGGTGCGCCATCGGCGTCAGCGAGGTCTCCTCGAGCACCCGCTGGGTGAGGCGGACGGTGCGGTCACGGGTGCTGCCGCCGGCTCCGTAGGTGATCGAGATGAAGCTCGGCGACACCTTCTCGAGGCTCCGGATGGCACCCCAGAGCTGCTCGGCGGCCGCGTCGTCCTTCGGTGGGAAGAACTCGAAGCTGAAGGTCGGCGTCTCCGCCTTGACCATCGCTGCGAGAGACCGCGTGAAGCGCTCTGCGCGGGTCATCGAGGAAGCCGTGCCGTGTGCCATGCCGCCACCATAGATCGGAGCGTGTCCACGGCGCCGACCCGTGCCACGGGTCGGGCGTCCACCCGCGTAGGCTGACGGCGACGTGCGGGGCAGTCCGCACGCCCAATGATGGAGGAGCGTGCGTGACCAGCCGTACCGACCGCGACGCCCTGCGCCGCCGGGTCCAGCAGGCGATCGACGCGCACATCCAGGGCTCGCGCGCCGCGCTGGCCGAGATCGGCGACGACATCGCCCCGCTCGTGGACTCGGTCTCGCGCCTGCTGAGCGGCGGCAAGGGCCTGCGGGCGAGCTTCCTCTACTGGGGATACCGGGCCGCCGGCGCCGCTGACTCCGACGCGCTCGTCCGGCTCTCCGCCAGCATGGAGTTCTTCCAGGCCGCCGCCCTGCTGCACGACGACGTGATGGACCGCAGCGACACCCGCCGCGGCATGCCCTCGGCGCACCGCGCGGTCGCCGACCTGCACCGGTCCCGCGGGTGGGCCGGTGACGACGCACGCTTCGGCGAGGGAGCCGCCATCCTCGCGGGCGACCTCTGCCTCACCTGGTGTGACGAGCTGTTCTCCACCTGCGGGCTCCCGGCCGACGACCTGGCCCGCGGCCGCGGCGCCTTCGACCTCATGCGCACGCAGCTGATGGGCGGCCAGTTCCTCGACCTGCTCGAGTCCGCACGCGGCTGGGACGGGCTGGACCTCCAGGCGCGGATCGCCTCGGCGCGCAACGTCATCCGCTACAAGAGCGCGAAGTACACCATCGAGCACCCGCTGCTCATCGGCGCCCGCGTCGGCGGCGCCCCCGAGGCGGCCCTCGGTGACCTGTCCGCCTACGGCCTCGCCCTCGGCGAGGCGTTCCAGCTGCGCGACGACCTCCTCGGTGTCTACGGGGACCCCGAGGCGACCGGCAAGCCCGCCGGAGACGACCTCCGAGAGGGCAAGCGGACGGTGCTCGTCGCGCTGGCTCTCGACCTGGCGGGGGACGCGGACCGCGACGTGGTTGAGTCCCTGCTGGGCCGGGAGGACCTCGACGAGGCCGGCGTCCACCGGCTTCGGGGCATCTTCGCCGACTCCGGGGCCGTCGAGCAGGTGGAGCGGATGATCCAACGACGCGTCGCTGAGGCCCACGAGGCCCTGGATCGGGCTCGGCAGCAGACCGCCGGCCCGCAGGTCCTGGACGGCGACGCGCTCGCGGTGCTCGACGACCTCGTCGACGCCTCGACCGCCCGCCAGGCCTGAGCCCGAGCGCCGTGTCCGGCGCTCCTAGAAGGCGAGCTCCTGGGCCCGGCGCCGGACCTCGGTCTTGTGGCCCGCGAGCAGGGCGTCGATGGGAGCTCCCTCCACCGGCAGGGTGGGGTCAGGCGTGTAGAGCCACTCGATGCTCTCGTCGTCGGTCAGTCCGCCGTCGGCCAGCACCGTGAAGGTCCCCTTGAGCTCGGGGCGGGGCCCGGAGTCGTCGAGGAACTTCGCCGGGACCGCGACGACCCGGCGGTCCCCCACGCGCGCCCCCAGCAACTCTCGGTCGGCGATCATCTGACGAATCCGGGACAAGGGCACACCCAGTCGCTCCGCGGCGTCGGGGACGGTGATCCACTCCCCCACGAGCACCTCCAGCTGCGGTCGGTCGTCGGACCGGCCGGCCGGCGAGTCGTCGTCGATGTCGTCGGACCCGGAGGAGGCAGCGCGTGCGTCAGTCACGGGGTCGAGTCTGCCACCAGCGGGGCCGAGGGCTGCACCTGACCGCGCTCCCCCTATCTGTGGGCCAGCGGCCGAGTGGCCGGTGCGAACGCCGTGGAACGAATTACACCGATGTCATTTTTACTTTAGGTCTCAACCATGCGGTAGCGTCACATCCGTCCCACCAGAAACACCAGACCCACTGGTCCGCTTCACCCCTTCGCTCTGCCCAATCGCCCTCCGCTTCAGCCCTCGCACGGCCACCCCTTCCGGCCGCCCTCCACACTCGGGCCAAGGAAAGGACAGCATGCTCACCGTCGACGTCGCCCAGCTCGCCCCACCCGCCCACATCGTCTTCGCCGAGCAGGCGGCCCGTCCTTGGCGTGCGATCACCGTTCGCCCGGGAGACACGATCTGGGACCTGGCGATGGCCCACCGGACCACGCCGGGGGCCCTGGTCTCGAAGAACCGGCTCGTGGCGGGAGGCTCGGTGATCCACCCGGGCCAGCGGCTGCTCGTCCCGGCCGCCCCGAGTGCCGGATCCGCGTCGCGGACGGGTTCGAGCCGGTCCACCACGCCGGCCACGGCCACTCGGAGCAGCGGCCGCTTCCACGTCGTCCGCACGGGAGACACGCTGAGCGGCATCGCCGCAGCCAACCGCACCTCGCTGACCAAGCTGCTGTCCGCCAACCGGATCGCCGACCCGCGGATGATCCACCCAGGACAGCGGATCGCCCTGCCGGGCCGAGCGGCCCCCGTGGCCCCGAAGTCGCCGAGCAAACCAGTCCCGACGAGCGAGAACACCTTCGCGGGCTACACCTACTCCGACGCCACCGTCGCGGCCGCGAAGAAGAACCGGGCGACCTTGGCCAAGGCGTCCGTCCCGAGCCGGAGCGAGACCGCCTCGATGATCCGGCGTACCGCGGTCCGCCACGGGGTCGACCCCCGGCTCGCGCTGGCCATCGCCTGGCAGGAGTCCGGCTGGAACCAGCGGGCGGTCTCGGTGGCCAACGCCATCGGCACGATGCAGGTCATCCCCTCGTCGGGCGAGTGGGCCTCGCAGCTCGCGGGGCGCCGACTCGACCTGCTCGACACGCAGGACAACATCACCGCCGGCGTCGTCATCATCCGCGCCCTGCGCGTCAGCTCCGGCTCGGTCAAGGAGGCCATCGCGGGGTACTACCAGGGGCTGCACTCGGTCCGCACCCAAGGGATGTTCGCGGACACCAAGCAGTACGTGGCTGCGGTCCTGGCCCACGCACAGCGGATGTGACCCGCCCGCCCGGCACGCATCGGGCCTCCCCGGGTTCACCCCACTCGCACCGTAAACTTCCTGCGTGACGTCCAGCGTGGCGGATGCACTCGTCGGCCGGGAGATCGACGGGCGCTACCGCATCCTCTCCCATCTCGCCGACGGTGGTATGGCCTCCGTCTACGTGGCGATGGACGCACGGCTGGACCGAGAGGTCGCCCTCAAGATCATGCGGCCCGGGCTCGCGACCGACGCCGTCTTCGTCGAGCGGTTCCGCAGCGAGGCTCGCGCGGCAGCCCGCCTCAGCCACCCCAACGTCGTCGCGGTCTACGACCAGGGCGAGGACGACGGGGACGTGTTCCTCGCCATGGAGCTGGTGCACGGCAAGACGCTCCGGGACGTCATCCACGAGGAGGCGCCGCTGACGGCCCGTGAAGCCCTCGCGATCCTCGAGCCCGTGCTCGCCGCGCTCCGGGCCGCCCACGCCGCTGGACTCGTGCACCGGGACGTCAAGCCCGAGAACGTCATCGTCCGACACGACGGCGAGGTCAAGGTCGCCGACTTCGGCCTCGCCCGGGCCGTGGCGAGCGAGGCGACGGCCAACCAGACCGGGGTGCTGCTCGGGACGGTCTCGTACCTCTCGCCGGAGCAGGTCGAGGGCGGCGCCGCCACCGCGCGCAGCGACGTCTACGCTGCCGGCCTGCTCCTCTTCGAGATGCTGACCGGCCGCAAGGCGGTCACCGGCGACAGCCCGATCCAGATCGCCTACCGCCACGTGCACGGCGGCGTCCCACGTCCGTCCTCGATCATCTCGGCGGTCTCAGCAGACCTCGACGAGCTCGTGGCGCAGGCCACCGCGCTCGACCCGGGCGACCGCTTCCCGTCCGCCGCCGAGTTCCTCGGCACGATGCGACTGGTCAGACGGCACCTCACCGAGGGCGAGCTCGACCGCAGCCCGGTCACCGCGCCGCTCACCTTCGACGAGGCAGTCCACCCTGCGACGAACCGCCAGGCCGCTGCCCGCGCGCCGATGCGCGAGACCACCGCCGCGTTGCCCCTGGCGGTGGGCCCGGGCCCGCAGGGGCGTCCGGGCTGGACGCCACGCCCAGCCCGGGCACGCCGGCGTCGCTGGCCCTGGCTCCTTGCCGCCCTGCTCCTTGCCGTGGCCGGTGCCGGCGGATGGTGGTTCACGGCCGGACCGGGCGGGACCACGGTCGTGCCCCAGGCCGTGACGCAGACCCTCGACGAGGCCGCAGCCACACTCAGGACCGCGGCTCTCCGCTACGAGTCCAGCGCAGCATTCTCCGAGACCGTCTCGAAGGGCACGGTCATCTCGAGCCAGCCGGCAGCCGGCACGGAGGTCGCCAAGCATTCCCTCGTCCTGCTCGTCGTCTCCAAGGGACCCGAGCGCTACCAGGTGCCGCGACTCGTCAACACCAAGGCCGCAGCGCTTCGCGACGCACTCGCACCACTGACCCTCAAGAGCAGGTCCACTGAGGACTGGAGCGAGACGGTTCCGAAGGGCGCGGTCATCTCCCAGAAGCCCGCGGCCGGCACCCCGGTCAAGCGCGGGGCCGTCGTCGAGGTCGTCGTCTCGCGCGGCCGACGCCCGATCACCGTCCCCGACGTGCGCGGCCTCCCCCTCGACGAGGCCAAGGCCAAGCTCACCGCCGCCGGGCTCGACGTGGCCCGCGGCGACGACGTCAACCACGACACCGTCCCGACCGGCCACGTCGTCTCGCAGAAGCCGACGAAGGGCACCCTCTTCCGCGGCGACGAGGTCACGCTCGTCATCTCCAAGGGCCCGGTCATGGTCCCGGTGCCGAACGTCGTCGGCAAACCCGTCCAGGAGGCCCAGGCAACGTTGAAGGAGCTCGGGTTCACGATCGAGATCCGCCGTCCCCTCGGCACCTTCTTCGAGCTGGTGCGCGACCAGAGCGTCCCCGCCGACCAGCCCGCTCCGAGGGGCAGCACGATCATCCTCACCGTGGTCTGACCGGCCCGTGCACCCTGCCGCTCGGTCGCGCCTCGCCACGTTCCTGCTCATCGCGCTCACTGCGGTGTGGGGCTCCACCTTCTTCCTCATCCGCGACCTCGTCGAGCACGTGCCGCCGGTCGACTTCCTCGCAGTGCGATTCGGCATCGCCGCGGTCATCATGGTCGTCGTCTTCTGGCGGCCGCTGCGGGCCCTGCGCCGGCGGGAGCTGGCCATCGGCACCGTCCTCGGGCTGCTCTACGGCCTCGCGCAGATCCTCCAGACCCAGGGCTTGGCGACGACACCGGCGTCGGTGTCCGGGTTCATCACCGGCACGTACGTCGTCCTCACCCCCCTCATCACCGCGGTCGTCCTGCGCGAGCGGGTGTCGCCGACGACCTGGGCAGCCGTCTCCCTCGCCACGGCCGGCCTGGCCCTGCTCTCGCTCCGTGGCTTCTCGGTGGGGATCGGCGAGGCCATCACCCTGCTCGCCGCCGCCCTCTACGCGCTGCACATCGTCGGGCTCGGCCGGCACAGCTCCCACGAGATCGCAACCGGGCTGTCCGTCGTGCAGATGGTCGTCATCGCGGTCCTCTGCACGGTCGGGGCCGTCCCCGGTGGCATCGTGCTGCCGGCCACCGCGGGGCAGTGGGCCTCGGTGCTCTACATGGTCGTCTTCGCGAGCATCCTCGCCCTCTGGATGCAGACCTGGGCCCAGGCCCACCTGCCGGCGACCCGCGCCGCCATCATCATGACGATGGAGCCGGTCTTTGCGGCGTTCTTCGCCGTGTGGCTCGGCGGTGAGTCGTTGACGGGCCGGATGCTGCTCGGTGGAGGGCTCGTGCTGGCCGCCATGTTCGCCGTCGAGCTGCTCGCTCGCCGGCACCCGGGGGAGCTCCCCGTCGAGACTCTCCACCACGAGGTCTGAGACCGCACCCGCAGTTAAGGTTCCGGACGCCGCTGAGCCGGCTCAGCGGCATACGCCCTCCCCGACGCAACGCACCCGCCTGCCGCGCGACCGTGCCGCCTTCAGGTGACCCGAACGATGGCTGAACGGGTGTGTTTCAGGCTGGGTCGGAGTCCGAGCGGCGCTCGGACAGCAGCGCCGTGAGGACGTCGATCGCGTGGTCGGTCGCTGCGTCGTCGACCTCGAGGTGCCACACGAGCCGCACCGCTCCCGGGCCGACGGCATAGGTCCGGACGCCACGCACCAGCGCCGCGGCGACGAAGTCAGGAGCCGGCCAGCCGGCCGCCGCGACGTCGACGATGACGATGTTGGTCTCGACGGTCGACAGGTCGACGGCGCCGGGGGCCGCCGCGCCCATCGCCTCAGCCGCCCGTCGGGCCCGCGCGTGGTCGAGCGACAGCCGGTCGACATGGTGGTCGAGTGCCCACAGACCGGCCGCCGCGAGAATGCCGACCTGCCGCATCCCCCCACCGAACCGTTTGCGCCAGACCCGCGCCTCGGCCATCGCGTCGCTGGAGCCGACCAGGACACTGCCGACGGGCGCGCCCAGCCCCTTGCTCAGACAGACCGAGACCGTGTCGAACTCGCGGCCATAGGCGTCCAACGGCACCCCGGTGGCGACGTGGGCGTTCCAGAGCCGGGCACCGTCCAGATGCATCGCGACGCCACGCTCGCGGGTCAGCTGCCGGGCCCGCTGGATCTCGTCGAGCGACTGGATCGTGCCCCCGCCGAAGTTGTGGGTGTTCTCGACGATGACGAGCGCCGTGCACACCTGGTACGGGCCGACCCCGGTGATCATCAGCTCGGCAGCGTCAGCCGCACGGAAGCGACCGCGCTGCGAGACCCAGGTGCGCGACGAGATGCCCGAGAGGATCGCCGCGGCCCCGAGCTCGGCGCGGAGCACGTGGGCCAGCGAGTCACCCACCAGCTCCTCGCCCGGCTTGACGTGCAGACGGACCCCCAGCTGGTTGGCCATCGAGCCCGTCGGCGTGAACAGTCCGGCCTCGTGCCCGAGCAGCCCGGCGACGCGCTCCTCGAGCTCACGGACCGTCGGGTCCTCACCGAAGACGTCGTCGCCGACCATCGCAGTCGCCATCGCCTCCCGCATCGCCACCCCGGGACGGGTGACGGTGTCGCTCAACAGGTCCGCACGGATGGCGGCCGACGCCACGTCAGGCCTGACCGAGCATCTCGGCGACGAGGAAGGCGAGCTCGAGCGACTGCTGGTGGTTGAGGCGGGGGTCGCAGACCGACTCGTAGCGCTTCTCGAGGTCGGAGTCGATGATCTTCTCCGCGCCGCCCAGGCACTCGGTCACGTCATTGCCCGTGAGCTCGACGTGGATGCCACCGGGCACCGTCCCCAGGGAGCGGTGCACCTCGAAGAAGCCGCGCACCTCCTCGACGATGTCCTCGAAGTCCCTGGTCTTGTAGCCGGTCGAGGACTCGAACGTGTTGCCGTGCATCGGGTCGCAGATCCACGTCACCCGCGCACCCGACGTCGTCACCTTGTCGACCAGCGCCGGGAGCACGTCGCGGATGGTGCCGGCACCCATCCGCGTGATGAACGTGAGGCGGCCCGGGGTCCGGTCGGGATCGACCAGGTCGATCATCCGCAGGACCTCGTCGATGTCGGCCTTGGGACCGAGCTTGACGCCGATCGGGTTGCTGATCCGCGAGACGAAGTCGATGTGCGCACCGTCGAGCTGGCGGGTCCGCTCGCCGACCCACACGAAGTGCCCGGACGTGTCGTAGAGCCGGCCGCTGCGGGAGTCAACTCGGGTCAACGGCCGCTCGTAGTCGAGCACGAGCGCCTCGTGGGCGGCGTAGAACTCCACGGTGCGCATCGCCTCGAAGTCGGCCCCGCAGGCCGCCATGAAGCGCATCGCCTTGTCGATGTCGTGGGCGATCTTCTCGTACCGGGAGTTGGCGGAGTTGGCGACGAAGCCGCGGTTCCACTCGTGCACGTAGCGCAGGTCGGCGTAGCCGCCGGTGGTGAAGGCGCGGACGAGGTTGAGGGTCGCCGCGCTCGCGTTGTAGGCGCGGACGAGTCGCTGCGGGTCCGGCTGGCGGGCCGTTTCGTGGAACGCGAAGTCGTTGACGATGTCTCCGCGGAACGCCGGGAGCGTGACGCCCTCGCGCGTCTCGACGGACGACGAACGCGGCTTGGCGTACTGGCCGGCCATCCGGCCCACCTTGACGACCGGCACGCTGGCGCCGTAGGTGAGGACCGCGGCCATCTGGAGGATCGTCTTGATCCGGTCGCGGATGTTGTCCGCCGTCGCCGACGCGAAGGTCTCGGCGCAGTCCCCGCCCTGGAGGACGAACGCCTCCCCCACGGACGCCGCGGCCATCCGCTGGGTCAGCTGGTCGCACTCGCCCGCGAAGACGAGCGGTGGATAGGACGCGAGGGTGTCGACCACCTCGGACAGGGCAGCAGTGTCGGGCCAGGTCGGCTGCTGGGCGGCCTCGAGCTCGGTCGCGGCCGCGTTGAGCGCAGCCAGTGCCTCGGCTCCCGCTGCAGGGCCTGCGAAGCCGCGGCCGGCGGCGGTGTCGGTGGTCATGGTCACCCATTCAGCGTAGACGCCGTGGAGGGGTGCTCCCGCCCGGGTCCGCATCCCGAAACCTGCGCGCCGGGCCCGATCAGCTGCCGTATGCCGCTGGGCCGGCTTCGTGGGAGGACGCTCACCTCGTGCTCGGGTGGCCTCCACCCCCGTCAGGCGGGCCCGGCCGGGTCGATCCCCCGCTCGTAGGCGAACCGAGCCAGCTCGACCCGGTTGTTCAGGTGCAGCTTGCCGAAGATGTTCTGCACGTGGTTCTGGACGGTGCGATGCGACAGGAAGAGCGCCGCGGCGATCTCCTTGTAGCCCATGCCGGTCGCGACGTACTTGAGGATCTCGGTCTCCCGGTCGGTCAGCTCGGGCACCGCGCGACGTGAGGCGCTGCCGGCGGCTTCGGAGCGCACGCGGCGAAACTCCCCGAGCACCAGACCCGCGAGGCGTGCGGTGAAGACCGGCTCGCCGGCCGCCGTGGAACGCACGGCTCCGAGGAACTCCTCGCGCCCGGCGGACTTGACGAGGTACCCGAGTGCGCCGGCTTTGACTGCCTCGAGGACGTCCTTGGAGTCGCCGCTCGCCGAGAGGATGAGGATACGGGTGCGAGGGCGCCCCGGGCGGGAGCCCTGCGCCAGCCTGGCGCAGACCTCGGCACCGGTGAGGCCGGGCAGGTTGAGGTCGAGGACGAGGACATCCGGCTCGGTCGCCCTGGTGCGGTTGACGGCGCCATGGCCGTCGTCAGCGGTGGCCACCACGTCGAACCCTGCTTCGACGAGGTCGCGGGCGACGGCGTCACGCCACATCGGATGGTCATCGGCGACGACGACCCGGATCGGACCCTGGTCCTCGGTCCTGGCGGCAGTGAGGTCCTCGCTCATCGGCGCCCGGCCGACGGGATGCGCAGCTCGACGGTGGTGCCCCCGGTGGGCCCGGTGCGGACCGTGGCGCTGCCACCGAGATCCTCGAGCCGGCTGGTGATGCTCGCCGCCACACCGAGTCGCCCTTCTTCCCGGGCCTCTTCGAGACGGCCGGGCGCCAGCCCGCGTCCCGAGTCCCGGATCGTCACGGCGACCTCGGAGCCGTCCTCGTCGAGGAGCACCCAGGCCTCTGCGCCCGGTCCGGCATGCTTGCGGACGTTGTCGAGGGCCGCCTCGACCGCAGCGACGACCTCGTGGCCGACCCGCCGTGGCAGGAGGACCGGCTCGGCGGGAGCGACAAGGTGGGCGGCGTCGTGCTGAACGTGACGGAGGAGGGAGCGCAGGTCGACGTCGCCGGTCAGCGCGTGGCTCACCGCATCAACACCTGCGTGGCTGACGAGGGCGCGGAGGATCCGTTCCTGTTCCGCGGCCATCGCCCCCAGGGCTGCGGCCTCCCCACCGAGGTCCTCCCCGCGCCGGTGGATGAAGGCCAGGGTCTGGAGCACCCCGTCGTGCACGGTCCGGGCGAGGCGGTCGCGCTCCGCGCGGGCCGCGTCGCGGTGCATGGCCTCGGCAAGGGCGACGTGGCTCGCGCGGGCCAGGTCGACGCAGTAGCCGAGACAGCCCCCGAGCAGCAGCCCGAAGACGGAGTTGGTCACCGTGTTGCCGGTCGGGGCGATGACCTCGACGAACGAGGCCGCAGCGACGAGGCCGGCGGCGAGGACACCGCCCCGCCAGCCGCGCAGGATGGCCCACCCGACGATCGCGGCCGAGGGCCAGATCGACGGGATCGTCTTCGCGCCGGCCGTGATGACCCAGTCATGGTCCACGAGGCGGGTCGCGAGGATGGCCGCGCAACCGAGCGCGAGCTCGACGGCGTACGCCCGCTCCGAGCGCATCGGCCGGACGGTCTGGGCGAGGGTCCAGGCGGTGAGCACCCCGAGGATGACGACCGCGAGGGCCGGGTCAGCGACCCCGTCACGCCGGAGCCAGACCGAGTGAGCGGCGTAGACCAGGGCGAGCACGCGGAACATGTCGACGGCCCGCCAGAGCCCGCGGACGACGGCATGCTCGTCAGCCGGCGCATCGTCTCCCGATGGCGCTCCTGCGGCCGGAGCGCGGTTGGGGGTCCGAAGGAGCGAGTCGGTCCGAACGGTCCGCATGGTCGTCAGGACGCGACGCCCGTGGCGCCGTTCGAGTCGTCCGAGTCTGAGTCGGGGGCGGAGTCCGGGGCGGAGCTCGAGTCCGAGCCCGCGGAGAGGGGCGGGGCCGTGGCCCCGTCACCCCCATCGCCCGGGTCGCCCTCCGACAGCGAACCGGCGGGCATCGCCGCTTCCTGGATCTCGCGTGCCTTGGCCCGGGCGGCGGCGACGAGGCGGTCCTTCATCGAGGTCGCGTACATGTCGACGTACTCCTGACCGGACAGCAGCATCAGCTCGTACATGATCTCGTCGGTGATCGAGCGCAGGACGAAGCGGTCGTCCTCCATCCCCTCGTAGCGCGAGAAGTCCAGCGGCTTGCCGACTCGCAGGCCGATCCGCATGATGTGCGGCGCGAGCTTGCCCGGGGGCTGTGCCTTGTCGGTGTCGATCATCGCCACCGGGATGACCGGAGCGCCGGACTCGAGGGCCATCCTCGCGACGCCCGTCCGCCCCCGGTAGAGCCGCCCGTCCGGCGAGCGCGTCCCTTCGGGATAGATGCCGAGCATCTCGCCGCGCCGCAGGACCCGGAGGCCGGAGTTGAGCGCGGCACTGCTCGCCTTGCCCCCGGAGCGGTCGACGGGCAGCTGGCCGACCCCCTTGAAGAAGGCCTTGGTCAACCAGCCCTTGAGGCCATTGCCGGTGAAGTAGTCACTCTTCGCGAGGAAGGTGACCCGACGCTTGACCATGAGCGGGAGGAAGATCGAGTCGGAGAAGGACAGATGGTTCGAGGCGAGGATGACTGCACCCTCCTCGGGCAGGTGCTCCTCTCCCTCCACCCACGGGCGGAAGAGCAGCTTGAGGATCGGCCCGAGGACGATCGTCTTCAGCACCCAGTAGAACAAGCCCCACCACCTCCCACGTCTGCCCGCGAGCAGCCTACGACACTCGCGCCCGCCCGGTAGGCCGTGCGAGGATCTGTGTCGTGAAGGACCGGGACCTCGAGGCGGAGTTCGAGCGCATCGTCGCGGGTTGGGAGACCGAGGCCCCGGATCCGCAGGGATCAGGCGCGCCCCCTTCGCCCCCGCCCGACCCCTCCCCCGGGGCGGAGTCAGCACCGGGCGAGGCCTCGGGCCCGGCCGGCACCCCGACGCCGGCCGAGGGTCGGTTCAAGGACACCGGGCTGAACCTGCCGATCGCCCCGGCCACCGGGCACGTCTGGCGCGGTTCCGAGCCGCCGCGGGAGGACGTCGACGAGCTGCTCGACGCGGGCACGGTGGACGACGACCATTTCGTCCCGCCGACCGAGACGGACCTGCCCACCGCGGAGGAGGACCCGATGTTCTGGGCCATCGTCGGCGGTCTCGGCGGCGGCACGCTGCTGCTGCTCTACATCCTCTTCTTCGACCGCGGCGGCAGCGGGTGGTGGATCGTCACCGCGGTGACGATGATCGTCGTCGGTTTCGTCCTGCTCGTGCTGCGGGGCGGGACGGAGCGAGACCCGTTCGACGACGGCACGCGCGTCTGAGCTGTCGGGTCACCCGGCCGGTCACCCTGTCGTATGCCGCTGGGCCCGGTCCCGCTCCAGGTGGTCGTCGGCGCATGGCTGAGCGTCCGTCGACGGCAGCAGCTCCCCTCGGTC
>Ga0209347_1003256_pt1 | contig 19425 bp, 13 predicted proteins | sample AutmiccommuBRH23_FD_187382 | JGI IMG/M metagenome (GOLD analysis project Ga0209347, IMG submission 187382) | Deep subsurface microbial communities from Mt. Terri, Switzerland - Autotrophic microbial communities BRH/23 (SPAdes) (version 2) | ecosystem: Environmental > Aquatic > Deep subsurface >...
CAGAAGATTTCTGGTTAAAAGCGCAAGCTGCTAAGAGTACAAGAGAAGCTCGTCGAGGCGGGATATACAGCATTACTTTCAATACCTTTGTTATTGTTTTACCTGCCTCTATTATTGGTGTTTTGGGTCTAATCGTGTTCCCGCCTGAAACTGTAGATGGTGTTGTCACTGCTGCCGCTGCATTGGGTGATAAAGGTGCATATAACATAGTATCAACGTATATTAATTCCTATATGCCTCCCGTGCTTAAAGGACTATTGATTTTCTTATTGTCAGCTCATACGATGTCTACTGTAGCTAATTACAGTAATATCACTGCTATGAACCTGTCTTACGATGTTTTGCAACCTTTGGTATATAAGAAGAGGAACTGGTCTGATAAAAAGATAGTGAAATGGTCTCGCCTAGTTACAGTGTTCATGATTGGATTAAACATTCTTCTTGCCTTACTCTATAACAGCCCAGTCATGGGAGCGACTCTCAATGATGCTTACTTCTTGTCGTCAGGGTTACTCACGGCTGGTATCTCTGTGATGCTATATGTATTATGGTGGAAGCGTGCTACTCTCCTAGGAGTAATGTTAGGTGGATTATTCGGTACTCTGGGAACCTTTATATTCTTCATATTGGAATACAAGGTATGGAATTTCGCGTATAACACGCCAATTTGGGACTGGATATTCGGTGCAGGAGCAATGGCTAACTCCTACCTAGGTTACTGTGTCGTCGGTTTGGTCTGCGGGGTGGCAGGTGTTATTATCGGTACGTATGTGTCCCCAGCTCCTTCCAAGGAACTTCTTGCTTCTATCGCAGATAAGCCGATTGATAACAATGAAGAATTTTTTGCAGGGATACACTCTTAAGGTTAAAAAGAGTTATGTAAATTGCTAACAATGGCTGATTAGAAGTTTATTGAAAATTGAAAAAATGGCTAGGGAGTAAAATTCCCTGGTCATTTTTCAATCTAATGTGTGTTACAAATTGTTTTGATTTAAGAAATAAATTATAAAAATAACATAATTTATCAAATGCCCGAGCGTAAACACTTTGAACCAATGTCACTTCAGGAGACTGTCGAGAAGGTTCAGAACCAGAAACAACAACTTGATGTCCAGTGTCCAGTTAGTGGAAGAGATCGTCAAGCAAGTCATGAAGCATCTAAACAGTGTCAAATGCTAACGTTATTACTAGATTCGAATAACGAATATCGAAAAACGAACCACGAATTGAGGAGGGAAATATGTAATGGCACAAGATCGAAATGTAATAGCACTCGGCATGATTGAAACCAAAGGGTTAATCCCGGCTATCGAAGCCGCGGATCAAATGTTAAAAGCGGCAAACGTGACGCTTAGTGGAAAAGAGCATGTCTCCGGTGGATTGGTCTTCGTAATGGTACGTGGAGATGTCGGTGCAGTGAAAGCTGCCGTTGATGCAGGAGCTGCTGCAGCTCAACGAGTAGGTGAACTTCTCAGTGTGTCTAGCGAATTATCCGAAGTTAGGCGTAAAAAAGCTCAAACTCGAATCAGAGCTTGAGTAAAATTAGAAGCAAGTTCTTTGGAGCAGCTACTTACCTAACTTTGGATAATTGACATAGCACGAAACCGCGAAGGTTGGTACAATAATTATTATATGGTAAAGCCTTGGCACGATTCATAAAAGTGTGCCAGGGCTTTTATTTGTCTACGCACCTGTTTATTAAGCGCTTACCATTAATCTATTGAACTACATAAAAGATATTTCAGTGGGTATTAACAGATAAACAGCATACTAGGAATATAATTGTTATAGTAAACATATTTGGCGTCAAACCCAGCAAAATCGTTACACAGGTTGACGATTTTTTTTTCATAGTCACCGCCAACAGACAATGTGTTTTCTGTAAGAATGACGGTATATCAGGCGGTACCTATGGAACCTAGATACGGTGCATTGGCTTATTGCCCTGGTTCGTAAATATCTTAGTTTGCTTGGCTTAAACCCTAAGTATCATCCACAGGCCCTTTGACTGGGGCTTGTTATTTTTTGGGGGCAATAATGCTAAACGCTTTAGACCATGTCTGCGAATGCCAATCGTCCTCGCCACTTTTGGTTTTAATTTATCGTGAAATAATGTGATTAATGACAGTCACGGTTCGTTTTTTGATTAAGGAAAGCACATGGGCAAGGGTAGCATTCAAACTCTTCAGAGCTGAGCATAATTTTGACAAAAAATTTGCTCTTAACAATTGAATTTTCTTGCTTTGAGCAAATCAGGTGTTAATATGTTGCTTCGGGAAAAACTGGTAGCATTCAAATTTATTTACAACTATTTAATACTACTCATTATATTGTTTATTCACAATTCGAAATATTCAGTTATATAGTATATTTGTTATATATTTGACGAGGGGCTATTTTGCGCTGATGTTTTGATACCTCATAACATTATTCAGGTAATAATCTCTGAAAGACCGCGGCGGCTCTATTGTCAATTTTTCATCCTGTGCCGGCATAGGCGACTGGCCCGAAATACCCGCATACTCGGCTTCTAAGGGTGCAATACTGGCTTTTTCCCGTTCAGTTGCCAAAGAATGGGCTCCGTACAATATCAGGGTTAATACGTTGCTGCCGTCTTGCAGAACAGAACTCAGCATTGGGCATTGGGATGGGTTGACTGAAGAAGAAAAAGTAGCCAGTGAAGAATGGTATGCAAAAATCCTCCTGGGCGACAGATCCAAGATGGGCATCTACCGTGAAGGCGAGGCGGAAGACGCCGCTAATGGCGTAATCTTCCTGGTCAGCCATATGGCAAAGTTCATAACCGGCCAAATGCTCTGCGTTGACGGCGGCTTTGTGATGGTTCGCTGATAAACCATAAATCTGGTAAGACAGGGGATGACATGAAAAAAACAAAAGCATTTTTTCAGTTCGAGTTTTGTGTATATTTTGATCGCGCGTGCTATTTTTGGTATAGGCCTCGGCTTACTGATCAGTCTTAATGCCTGTATTGTGGTAACCTTACGAAGGCGAAAATGTTTCCCGGGTATTGGAATTTCACATAGCGTATTATGAATACTGGCTCAATTGAATTATCGTTCCTGAGTGGAGCAATTGGTGTGGTTAAATGGGAGAAAACATCCTATCTATTTCTCATTGTTGTAGTATCCCTCATTGGTTATACTCTTTTGAAAGAACTGCCACGAGTCGAACCTACTGAGAAAACGGCCGTGAAAATTTGTTTGAGCCCACTCGTTGTCGTTTATCTAGTGCTTATGTTTCTCGAAGGAATACTGTTTCAGCCTGTCCTGACACTATTATCGTCATTCATTAACCAACAAGGCATTGGAAGAACAACAGTTGCGGGTATTTTATTATGCTTTTCTACGGTTGGCGGTGACATAAGCGGACTGATTTATGAGAGAATTCTAAAAAGTGGTAATACATAGCCACAATTATATTTGCATTCCTCACCATCGGGCCAGCAATTGTATTGTTTAGTGGGAATTTCATTCTCGCTGCTATCGGCATGATAGTAGTCGGATGCGGAATGTATATGTCTTTGTCGTTCTTTACCGAACATGGTGCCAAGGCTTCTAATGAAGTAAGGTTATCTATGGGGGCTGCTTTGCATCAACCTATTGGATGCAGCTCATTGAACAGATTTTGGGTAGTGCTGATGTAATCAAAAGCACATATTTTGCTTCCATTGTGGGTTTTGCGATTATGGCCTTAGTGTTTGTATTTGTTAACCTACTACCAAAAATAAAAAACAGCAAGGAGTGTATGAACCGTGAATAGACTTGAAGGTAAAGTTGTTATCGTGACAGGAGCCTCCAGTGGTCAAGGTGCTGCAGAGCTCAAATTATTTGCACAAGAAGGCGCAAAAGTTGTTGGTACTGCTAGACGGATAGAAATGCTTCAAAAACTCGTGGATGAGATTAATGCAGAATATGACAATGTAGCTCTTGCCGTTGAGCATGACGTATCCGATGAGAAGGGATGGCAAAATGTTGTCGAGCAAACGATTAAGAAATTCGGCAAGATTGATGTATTGGTCAATAATGCCGGGTATCTTAATCAGGGCGGCTATATGGAAATCGAGAACATCGATATGACTGAATGGAATAAGACACTCGCAGTCAATGCCGCAGGAAGCTTTATGGGGATTAAGAGTGTTCTTCCCTACATGAAAAAGGCAAAAAGCGGCTCTATTATCAACATCTCTTCTATTTCGGGTATTGTTGGTGGGCAGGATGGCGTACAATACACTGCTTCTAAAGGTGCAAGCCGCCTGTTAACAAAAGGTGCCGCTATGGAATTGGCACAATATAACATTCGTGTAAATTCTGTTCATCCGGGATTAATCGATACTCCAATGGCGGCTTTGGTGTTTGCCAATAAAGAAGAGTTGAAAACACATTTAGCAGATATTCCACTTGGGCATGCGGGCGATCCAATAGATATTGCCTATCCAGTTTTGTTCTTAGCTTCTGATGAATCCAAATACATGACCGGTGCGGAAGTGGTAGTTGATGGCGGAATCACTGCAAAGTAACTTATTAGAATGAATTTAGCTATTAACTTAAATCAAAAGCTAGATGTTGACACACTACTCTGCACTCATAAAAAGCCACCGTTTTGAAAGTTGACGGCTCTTTTGACGCTTACTAATGTTCTAGGAGTCTGTTGCAAACTCCAAAATTGGAAGGTTTTTGAGCATCAACCTCGAATTATTAAAATTGAGGCTGACGCACACCATGCCGCCGCCTTCAGATTTGACTAAAACAATGCCGAATTTTCAAAAGAAAACCTAGGTAATACAGCACTTTTATACATCTTTTCGTTGTAGTTTCTTTTTCAACATAGTCACTGCTATGGCGAATTAGTATAGCAGTGATCAAGGAAGTCAATTCACTTCAAAGGGATATAATGCTTCTTTCGCAACTATAAATGGGAGCGTTTGTATCTAGAGGCTCCTGAGACCGTCACAGAGTTGAAAACAAATGACCAAGAAATATATGAAGCATTACAATTGGAACCGGCCACATCAATCACTCGAGTATGCTACTCCTAGCAGCATCTATTATTCTTAGAACGATGTTCAAGGGCAGGTAATATAACAACATTACCCTGTATCTTCCTAAACCCTCAGAATAAGAAAACAATGTATTCAACGTAGCCGAATCTAGGTTGTTGATTGAACTTTCGGGTTAGTTTTCCGTGTGCCACGAGGGATACCGAAGCCGAAGGCTGAGGATATGCTCGCTGGCATCCCATGGACACAGTTCATGTAACAAGCTAGAGGACCGAAGGGACTTTTTCCTCCGCAGAGGACAAATGGTCCTCCTGGTTAAGCGCCGAGCGTCGCAACCCGTCTCTCAGAGTTATCATTTTTACTTAAATTAGAAAACAAGACAAGACCGATCATGAGAAAAGGAGGTTTATGTTAAGATTTTCAAAATCGTGTCTTGACAAGCGGGGCAGTATATATAAATTAAGGGAAAAATAATAGTGCGTAGAAACATTTTTAGCAGAAAAAATGAATTTTATTCCTGAATAATACAAAAACTTTAAAATTACTGCGGTATGATCAGGATTACTCGTTTTGCAGAATGGGTTGTCTGAAGAAGATTGTACTGACGTTTCTCCATGGAGAGCACAGGAGGAATCCCATTGAAAAATGTCTTAGAATCAACCTGTGTCACCTTAGGCAATGTCCGACATATTTAAGAATCTTCCGGGTGAATTGCTGAAATCAATAATGCCCGATGGCTTGCAGATCGTAATGGTCTCATTTTAAGAGTTTTGGTGCTCCTCAAGCCACTCGAGAACTTCATGATTTAACAAACTAAACCTCCGTATTCTCTTATGAAAGTTGAAGATACAATATAAAATCCAAACCCATATGACAGATGTCATATAGGTATCACAAAGGTCGTTTAATACAATATGCGCTGATCCATGGTGAAGTTATCGAAGCAGAAGATCTTGCTGAATTTAGCCAAAGGGAATCTGTAGTTCGAGTACCTCAATTAACGCAAGCTCTAAAACGGGCGAGTTACAAGACATCATCGCAGTATTATCAAGAGATGGCCTAGGTCATGTTATTTTCTTAAACAACAGATCCTGAAATAGAATAGCCATGGTGCAATTTTGCCGGTATCAAAAATAATTTCCAGGGTGGGACTACATTTAGCACTGGCTGTTTTTCCCTAAGAAGCTCATACTTCCTCGGGACAGGATTAAGTTCGGGAAACAATGAGTGTGCAGAAAAAAGCACCCGAACTCCAAAGGCAATAAAGCTCTAACGACAGCCCTGTACCCGACTATCTAAATTAGGGTATAATTTTAGTACACCGTACTTAAGTAGTACTATGGAGGTTAACATGAAAGATAATAAAATTATTGTGCTTTGGTCAGCTCCAAGATCCCGTTCTACCGCATTTGAACGTATATTTTTGGAACGTTGTGATTTTAGTATTAAACATGAACCATTTTCAGTGTCGTATTATTATAGTAGAGAGAGATGCAGCAATAGATACTATAATATCGAATCTAAAGAAGAATATTTATATAAAAATGTTGTGCAAGATATTTTAGATTCTAAAAAAGCACAATCTGTTTTCATAAAAGATATGGCCTATCATGCGTTACCTTTTATTGAGGATAAGGTACTTAAACAGTTCAATAATACATTTATAATTCGTAATCCTAAGCAGGCAATAGGATCGTTATATAAAATGTGGCCTGACTTTGATTTTGACGAAACAGGGTATAAGCAACAGTTTGAATTATACAATCATATTGTTGGTCTAGGTAGAGAGAAACCTATAATTATTGACTCTGATGATTTATGCAATAACACAGTGAAAACATATGCTAGCTATTGCGAATTATTAGAAATTAATTATGATGTAAAACATCTATCCTGGGAAGTTAAAGAAATACCAGAATGGGAAACTTCTTGGAAAGAATGGCATGTAGATGCATTAAACAGTACAAAGATATATAACATTATAAAAAATTCGGCTCAAACTAGTGATAAGGAAAAAAATGCAATAGAGTTCTGTGATCCATATTTTCAATATTTGTATGAAAGAAGATTGATAATAGACTAGAATTTCTCTGTTGGATTACCACTATTGTGAAGTTTTTGTACTAAGGGTGTAGAGGATTCGTATAAACATGTTTTAAGGAGTCGTTGAATATCGAGCAACGAACCATGGTATGTTGACATTTCTCTGAATCGACGTGAAATCTGAGAAGTACTAATGGATTCTAGATGAAGGGCTTTGGCAAACGCATCATTGTTTAAACTGTTGCTGATCTCTTTCAAACTGGTATATTGTTTCATTTCAGCATTCATGACCAATTGGACCAGTTGAACAGTTTTTAACTTCTTAACATACTCATCGACGGACTCAACGGTTTTACTAATTTTTTGCCAAAGATTTTGAGATAAAATTGGTTCAACCAAAAAAAATGTGGATTCCAAGTCCTATATCTTTTAATGTTACTAGACCAGAAGTAGTAAATGAAAAAATTGTTAAAGCATATAATGAGTTTCTTAAGAATGATGATTCGAGGAAGGTCACTGACTAATGTACAATAATGAATTGCAACTCGCAAAAGAGCTAACAATACAAGCAGGTATTGCCATTATGAAAATTTACAAAACAGATCTTAATATTGAAATTAAAAAGGACAACTCTCCTTTGACAGTAGCAGACCAAAAATCGAATGAAATCATTGTGGTAGGGCTTAAAGATAAATTCCCGAACTATGCGATTCTTTCAGAAGAATCAAGAGATGATAAAAGTAGATTAATGAATAACTTTTGTTTTATTGTTGATCCACTTGACGGGACTAAGGAATTTATAAAAAGAAATGGTCAGTTTACAGTAAATATCGCACTAGCCTATAAGCATAAGGTTGTGATGGGCGTTATTTATGTACCGATAACAAAGGAGCTTTATTATGCATGTCAAGGAGAAGGCGCTTACATAGAAAATGGTAAAAGTAAGGAGTTTAGAATAGAAAGAAAAAGACTTCAAGTTACAGACAAATTGATTGACCTTACTTTGGTTGGAAGTAAGTCCCATTCATCTGAAAGGGAAGCTAAGTTACTTGAAGATAATAAAAATAAAATCAAAGAGATGCTATCAGTCGGAAGTTCTTTGAAGGGCTGCATGGTTGCTGAAGGTAAAGCCGACGTATATTATCGCTTTGGTTATACCTCTGAGTGGGATACCGCAGCTATGCAGTGCATTGTTGAAGAGGCTGGTGGTATTTTTAAGCAAATGGATCATTCAGACATGCAATATAATCGTGAAAACAACCTTAATGAAAAGGGTTTTTATGTTGTTAATAGACAAGAAAACATTTGGGTTCAAGGAGTACAGAAAAAGATTTAGAAATTAAAAAGTTCGTTTAGAATTTGAATGCTATCCTCTTACAGGGGGCCGTGAATCATCTGCCGACACAATTGATGCTGTTTTTGAAGAAACATTTGGTTCTTATTACGTATGAAATGACAAGCAGAGTTATTGACTAAGAAGCAGCTGCAAGTATGGAAATACGTAAGTGGGAGGGGTATTGTATGAAAAGCTTACTAAAAATTATTACATGTGGTTCTGTTGATGTTGGGAAATCAACTCTTATTGGTCATATGTCACATGATGAAAATTTGCTTTTTGCAGACCTAGAAAAGGCGTCAGAGCTAGATAGCAAAATCGGAAGTCGTGAGGGAAAGAATGATTATTCTCTTTTATTAGATGGACTGATGGAAAAAAGTAAGCAAGGGATTATAAATAATGTTGCTTATCATTACTTTACAACAGATAATCGATCATTTATTGTTGCTGATTGTCCTGGTCATGAGCAATACACGAAGAATATGGCGGTTGGGGCGTCATTTGCTGATCTTGCGGTTATTTTAGTTGATTCAACCCAAGGTGTTGTAACTCAAACAAAACGTCATGCTTGGATATGTAAATTTATGGGCATTAAGCACTTCATTCTTGCTGTTAATAAGATGGATTTAATTGATTATGATAAACATAGATTTAATGAGATTAAACAGGATTTTTCAAGTCTTACTGCAAACTATAATTTAGAATCGATGCAGATCATTCCAGTTTCTGCAACAGATGGAGATAATGTTACAAAACCATCTGTTCACACACCTTGGTATAAGGGTTTACCCTTAATTTCTTATCTGGAGGAGAGAGATGTAAAAATAAATGTTAAAGATGAAAATCCTGAACTTTCAGATATGTTTACTGCCAAGATACTTTGGATGGACGACACAGAACTTGTTGAAGGTAGAAACTACCTGATTAAGACTAGGTCTAAGATTTTACCCGCAATGGTAATGTCCATAAAACATAAGATTGATTTAAATTCTGGGAAGCACATTGCTGCTGACAGATTGTTTAAAAATGAAATGGCAACTTGTGATATCGCTTTATCAGAAAAAATGTTATTTGATAAGTTTGAAAACAACAAAGCTTTAGGTGGATTAGCATTAATCGATAGAGTAACAAATATGATATCTGCTTGCGGGGTTATCGAACATTCTCTTCGAAGATCAACAAATGTCGTATGGCAAGATACGGATATCACACGTGAAATTCGTTCAAAGCAAAAAGGTCAAAAACCACTAACACTATGGTTTACTGGTCTTTCTGGCTCTGGCAAATCTACTCTTGCGAATGAAGTTGAAAAGCGATTAGTTACTCTGGGTAAGCATACTATGTTACTTGATGGCGACAATGTCCGGCACGGTCTTAATAAAAACTTAGGATTTAAAGAAGTAGATAGAGTTGAAAACATTCGAAGAATAGCAGAAGTCTCTAAATTAATGAATGATGCAGGGATCATAACAATAGCTTCATTTATTTCCCCATATGAAAATGATAGGAAAAATGCAAGACATATTATTGGCGACGAGTTCTTTGAGATATTTGTTAGTACGCCATTAGAAGAATGCGAAAAAAGAGATGTAAAAGGACTTTATAAAAAGGCCAGAGCAGGTGAAATACCTGAATTTACAGGTATTTCAAGCCCTTATGAAAAGCCAGCTAATCCGGATATTGAAGTCGATACGAGTAAGTATTCTATTGAAGAAGCTACAGATATACTCGTTAATCAAATATTAAAATTTATGGATTAGCTGATGGAGCAGGTAAGACTATACGTAAATATCCCTGCCATAACGGCCGTGACCTGGCATAAGTTTCAGCTTCTGTCTTAATTCCGCGGCAGACATGTAATCACGTTCTCCTGCTTCAATGATGTTGTGAATCCGCCGCAAATAATCGAAATTTGACGCAAGCCGCGTACGCCGTGCGTCAAACCAAATATTATCCTCCAAGCCCACCCTTACCCCCCCACCGACTGCTATGCCCAGCATGTTCATAGGCAACTGGGCGTTACCGATTCCGTCCTATGCTCCAGTAAGAATTGGCTGGAAGATCTCGAACCATGATACCCAAATGTAACATGTCCGCCTGTGCGCAGGCGATATTGCCCACAATAAGGTTGAAGTAATGCGGAGGAGTCAGAAGACCCTTTTTCTCTATTATGAAAACACTCCCCATAATACTGTTATACAGGAGGCTCAATGAAATGGGTCAATTTGAAAAGATCTTATTAAAAATATTATGTGGAACGAAAGATAAGGATATTGACTTTGATGATCTTTGCAAAGTTCTGCGTAATTTTGAATTCAAAGAGCGTATAAACGGAAGTTATCATATTTTCCACAAGGATGGGTTAATGAAATAATCAACATTCAACCCAATGGTGCAAAGGCAAAGCCATATCAAGTAAAACAGGTAAGACAGATTATTTTAAAGTATAAACTGGGAGGTGCTCTTGATGCATAGGTATGAGATTATTATTTATTGGAGTGATGAGGACGATGCGTATATTGCAGAGGTACCAGAACTGCAAGGATGTGCTTCGGATGGCAAAACACATCAGGAAGTATTAAAAAATATAGAAGTAGTTATTGATGAATGGATCGAAACAGCAAAATCAATAGGAAGGTCGGTACCAAAACCAAGAGGCAGATTAATATTTGCATAGGATTGTCGAATGCATCTTTATTCAACTATAAATATAGTCTTGGTTTTGTGTACGCTCAAGGGGCCGCCATCCGTGGCGGCCTCTGAATCTGGGGGCATACGGCTCCGTACAACAGCGAATTCCCGACACTTAGAGGATGATGCATGTGGTTGGGGCGCGTCGGGAAAACCTAGACGTTAAATGAAATTGGTCGCAAGTGAACTATTTTGCGGAGTTTCGCGGAGTGCTGGATTTAAAGGTTAGTCAATTGGAGCGTAATACCCGCTCTTTTTATCGTAGCAATCCACTAATTAAACATTTCAACATCATGGCAAGTGAGTTTTATTGACGGAAGAATGCTTAGCAGCACCGCTCCAGTCGTTACCGGAGCGGTATCTCACCATCCCTATCTACTAGAAATTATACTAGAGGTAGCATAGTGATCTGTTAATAGTTATTTTGCTGGTTAGTTGTTATAATCAAAGGGTATTTAGTAGCGGGAAGTCTTGGCAGCGGGAGAAGTGTCCTTATGCCTCACCTTGCTTCGGTGAAAGAGGTGGAAATAATGAACGAAAAAGCAGCAGAGCCCACCCCTTTCAAGGTATCGGTTCGGACTCTTGTGGAGTTTGTGCTGATGCGCGGAGATTTGCAGCCGGGTTCGATTGGCGCTTCACGAGCTCTAGAAGGGACGAAGGCCCATCAATATGTCCAGAAAATAAGCGGGGCAGACTATTTCCCAGAAGTGACGCTAAGCTATGTCTATTCCAATCTGGAAATTAAGGGGCGAGCCGATGGGGTTATAAAGAGGGATTCAGGAGCCTGCATTGATGAGATTAAAACAACCTCTCTGGATTTAGACCTTATTAATGAAGCATTTAACGATTTACACTGGGCACAAGCGAAGTGTTATGCTTTCATGTATGCGGTTCAAGAAGGCTTAGAGACAGTGGAAACTCAGCTAACCTACTTTCAACTGGATACAGCTCAAACTAAAAAATTCAAGAAAACATTTTCTCAGACAGAGCTTGCGGAGTTTTTCTTTAACTTAGCTGAGCGTTATTTAGCATGGGCCTACCACTTGCAAGAGTGGGCGGAGACGAGAGACGCTAGTATTCGCAAGACGCAATTTCCCTTCACTACTTACCGACCAGGACAACGGGAATTGGCAGTAGGAGTATACCAAACAGTCAAGCATAGCCGAAAGTTATTTGCCCAAGCTCCCACGGGTATCGGCAAGACCATGGCATCCTTATTTCCCGCCCTTAAAGCTATGGCGGAAGGGCTTACCTCACAGATCTTTTATCTGACGGCAAAGACCATCACCCGGTCGGTGGCCGAAAAAGCCTTAACAGATTTGCATACACAAGGGATAGCAATCAAGCGTCTGACCTTGACGGCGAAGGGAAAACTTTGTTTTTTCCCCGAGTCGACCTGTCTTCCTGAGGATTGCCCTTATGCCCAAGGATTTTATGATCGGGTACGGGTGGCGGTGGAGGATGCGTTTGAAGAGGATGCCTGGTCTCGTCAGGTGATCGAGGAATATGCACGTAAGCATTCAATTTGCCCTTTTGAATTCTCTTTGGAAATGGCAAATTGGGCAGATGTGGTGATTTGTGATTATAATTATGTTTTTGACCCTCGGGTGTATTTAAAGAGATTTTTCCTTGAAGGGGGAGAGTTCACTTTTTTAGTGGATGAAGCGCATAACCTGGTGGATCGGGCACGAGAAATGTTTTCAGCAGAGATAGGTAAGGAGTCCTGGCTAAAGCTGAAGAGGCTTACCAAAGAGGACCATGCGAAACTGACGAAAAGCTTGACTAAAGTAAATTCTGCCTTAGTCAAAGAGAAAAAACTTTGCTCAGAAACTGAGGGAAGCGGAGAACGAATAGAAAAAGAGCCTCCGGCTAAACTGCTTCAAGCGTTGAGACACTTTGTCAAAGAAGCCGAGCGTTTTCTTAAGGCCAGTGAACAGCCTTTTGCTTGGCGGGATTTATTTGTAGACCACTATTTTCAAGCCTTAAGTTTTATCCGAACCTCGGAAAGTTATGACAGTCACTACGTTACTTATCATCAGCCAACTCGAGATGATTTTCGAGTTAAGCTGTTTTGCCTTGACCCTTCTGTGCGTTTGAGAGAAGCCTTGGCAAGGGGACGGGCTGCTGTCCTTTTTTCAGCAACTCTGAGTCCAATGGACTATTATATGAATATTTTGGGTGGCGAGGAAACATCGTATAAGCTGAAATTAGCTTCGCCATTTCCTCCAGAGAATCTTTGTCTACTTATTCAGGACCGCATCTCTACCAAATATAGGCAGCGTGTTCAGTCCTATAGCCAGGTTGCTGAAGCAATAAACTCTGCCATTTCTCACAAAGAGGGAAACTATCTTGTCTATTTCCCCTCCTATGATTATCTGAATGAGATTTATCTTAGGTTTAGGGGACTAAACCAACAGGTGGACGTGATCTGTCAAACTCCAGGCATGCCAGAAGAGGCACGAGAAGAATTCTTAGCAAACTTTGCGATGAATCCGGAGCGGACACTGATCGGATTTGCGCTGATGGGTGGGATTTTCGGCGAAGGGATTGATCTGATCGGGGATCGACTTTCGGGAGTGGTGATTGTTGGAGTTGGCTTACCTCAGATTGGCCTGGAGCGGGAGATTATTCGCTCGTATTATGAATCAGCCAGTAGTCAAGGTTATGAATTTGCGTATATGTATCCCAGCTTCAATAAAGTCTTACAGGCAGTAGGACGAGTTATTCGTACAGAAGAAGACCGAGGGATTGCTTTATTAATTGATGAACGTTTTTCTCAAGCTTCTTATAAGAAGCTTTTTCCTGAAGAATGGGAAAAGGTTCGTTATGTTAGAAATGCTGATAACATTCGAACCACTATGGAGAGATTCTGGTTGGATTGATATGACGATCTTTACTTTTGAGAAAAATAGTATAGTCAAGAACCGTCAACTTGCATTTTTTCCTTAAGATCATAATTTTTTTTCGTTGATCCCAGTTATAAACAGTTGATTCATTGGTGTTCTTGTGTTAAGTTTAACTATACAAATCTATATTAATAACGTTGAGCAAAGGCGCTCCAGAAAGTTGTGTACTTCTAGGTCGAGGTGCATTCTTTTGAGGGCGCTTTTTTGTTTTATGATTTTTAAATTCGCAACGAAGGGTGAGTAATATGCAAAGTTATGGTTTGCCAAAGAAACAGGGCCTTTACGATCCAGCATTAGAACATGATGCCTGCGGTATGGGATTCGTTGTGAATATTAAGGGTGAGAAGTCTCATGACATTATTGATGAAGCTTTAACCGTATTGGAAAACTTAAGTCACAGAGGGGCAAGCGGAGCGGATGAAAATACAGGCGACGGCGCCGGAATACTAATTCAGATCCCTCACGATTTCTTCCAAAGAGAATGTGATGTCCTGGGCTTTAATTTGCCGGAAAAAGGCAGCTACGGCGTTGGTATGATATTTGCCCATAAGTTCGAGGATTTCAGAAAGACTCAGATCAAAACCTTCGAGAGAATCGTTCAGGAAGAAGGGCAGAAGATCCTGGGTTGGAGGGAAGTCCCTATCGATAAGACGACCATCGGCGAAGGGGCCAAAGCTGTAATGCCTAGATTTATTCAAGTTTTTATCGAAAAGGATGCCGCTTTATCGGATGAAATGGATTTTGAAAGAAAGCTCTATACCATTAGAAAAAGAGCAGAAAAAGTCCTTTTTCCCATGTGTGAAGAAAAGGGCGGAACCTTCTATGTGGCAAGCCTTTCTTCAAAAACCATTGTTTATAAAGGCATGCTTACAGCAGAGCAACTTAGAGATTTTTATCTTGATCTCTCAGACCTTGATTTTGTCTCCGCGTTGGCTATGGTTCATTCAAGGTTCAGCACGAACACCTTTCCCAGCTGGGAAAGAGCACATCCCAATCGATATATTGTACACAACGGGGAAATTAATACCATCAGAGGGAATGTAAACTGGATGAAGGCGAGACAGCAATGTATCGATTCCCCTTTGTTTGAGGATATTTCTAAAGTCTACCCTATCGTCGATGAGACAGGTAGTGATTCCGCCATGTTTGACAGCAGTCTGGAATTTCTTCACCTGACCGGAAGGTCGCTGCCCCATGCAGTGATGATGATGATCCCAGAACCCTGGGAAAAGAATGAACTGATGTCCAAAGAGAAAAAGGATTTCTACGAGTTCAACAATTTTATCATGGAACCTTGGGATGGCCCTGCCGCCATGGGGTTTAGTGATGGTGTGGTCATAGGCGGAGTACTGGACAGAAACGGACTTCGTCCATCAAGGTATTATATAACTAAAGATGACAGGGTTATTCTGGCCTCAGAGGTCGGAGTCATTGACATCAAACCTGAAAATGTAAACTATAAAGGCAGACTAGAACCAGGCAAAATGCTGCTTATTGATACCCAAGCCCAGAGAATAATTTCAGACGAAGAAATCAAGCAAAATGTAGCAATGATGCATCCCTATGCGGAATGGAACAACAGACATATTGTAAAACTCAGCGATATGATGGTCGTTGAAGCGAAGGAAGAGCAGGTAAGGGAAGACCTTATTCAGCAGCAGAAAGCCTTTGGCTATACCTTTGAGGATATAACTAAAACCATTCAGCCTATGGCGATACAAGGCGTAGATCCTATTGGAGCCATGGGCATGGATTCGCCGCTGGCTGTATTATCTGAGAAACCCCAGATGCTGTACCTCTACTTTAAACAGCTCTTTGCCCAAGTTACCAATCCTCCTATTGATGGAATAAGAGAAGAAATAGTTACTTCGAGCAGCATTTTGCTGGGGGATACGGGAAATCTTCTCGATCCCGATCAAAGAAATTCTGCTAGCCTGCACCTTGACCACCCGATCCTGACCAATCTTCAGCTCCAGACTATTAAGCAACTGAGTAATGGTAAGTTGAAGGCAGCTACAGTTTCCATACTTTATAAAGCCTCGGAAGAGGTAAAGTCTATGGAAACCGTCTTAAACAGGATCTTCAGAGAAGCTGACAAGGCGATCAGTGATGGGTCAAATATTATTATCCTCTCAGACAGAGGTGCGAATGAGAAGTTTGCAGCAATTCCTGCGCTTTTGGCCTCCTCCGGACTTCACCACCACCTAATCAGGAGAGAGATTAGGACTAACTTGGGAATTGTGCTGGAATCTGCTGAGCCGAGAGAAGTTCATCATTTCTGTACCCTTATAGGGTATGGTGTCACAGCCATCAATCCATATCTTGCCTATGAGACCATTAAGGATCTTTCTGAAAAAGGACTACTAGAAGGACTGAGCTACGAAGAAGGTAAAAAGAATTTTATCAAAGCTTCGGTAAAGGGTATTCTTAAAGTACTGACAAAAATGGGTATTTCTACCATAAGGAGTTACCACGGAGCACAAATCTTTGAGGCGGTAGGTTTGAAGAAGGACCTAATCGATAAGTATTTTACCATGACACCCTCCAGACTTGAGGGCATAGGACTTGAAGTAATCGCGGCTGAAAATCAGCTGCGACATGAAAGTGCTTATGACGAAAATTCACCTTATACGGACACCCTTGAAGTAGGTGGATACTTCCAGTGTAAAGATGATGGGGAAATCCATCTTTACAATCCCGAAACAATCTATATGCTTCAGAAGGCCTGCAGAGAAGGAAACTACACTCTCTATAAAGATTTCTCTAAGAAAATAAACGATGAAGAACTATACGCCTTAAGGAATCTGCTTGATTTTAAGGTTAATGCAGGCGACACCATTCCCATTGAAGAAGTGGAACCGGTGGATTCAATCGTTAGAACGTTTAAGACCGGGGCAATGTCCTACGGATCTATTAGCAAGGAGGCTCACGAGTGTCTGGCCATTGCCATGAACAGACTGGGTGGTAAAAGCAACACCGGTGAAGGCGGAGAGGATAGCGAACGATTCAAGGTCATGCCCAACGGAGATACAAAAAACAGTGCCATAAAGCAGGTTGCCTCAGGACGCTTCGGCGTTACCAGCAACTATCTTGCGAACGCTAAAGAGATACAGATCAAAATGGCTCAGGGAGCAAAGCCCGGTGAAGGGGGTCAGCTTCCGGGACGCAAGGTTTATCCGGAGATCGCCAAGGTTAGGCATTCAACCCCAGGCGTAGATCTTATATCCCCCCCACCCCATCATGATATCTATTCGATTGAAGATCTTGCTGAATTGATTCACGATCTAAAAAATGCCAACAGGGATGCCCGTATTAACGTTAAGCTCGTTTCTGAAGTAGGGGTAGGGACAATCGCTGCAGGGGTGGCAAAAGGAAAAGCGGACGTCATTCTAATCAGTGGATACGACGGTGGAACCGGAGCTTCCCCAAGAACAAGCATCAGAAATGCAGGACTTCCTTGGGAGCTTGGACTTGCTGAAACCCATCAAACTCTAGTTCTCAACAAGTTAAGAGACAGGGTAGTCGTGGAAACAGACGGAAAGCTGCTTTCAGGCAGGGATGTCGTTATTGCGGCAATGCTTGGAGCAGAGGAATTTGGCTTTGCGACAACGCCGCTGATCGCTATGGGCTGTATCATGATGAGGGTTTGTAACCTCAACACCTGTCCTGTAGGAATAGCTACTCAAAATGAAGAGTTAAGGAAGAACTTCACTGGCAAGCCTGAGCATGTCGAGAACTTCATGAGATTTGTCGCCCAGGAAATGCGTGAAATCATGGCCAAACTTGGTTTTAGAACCATCAACGAAATGGTAGGGCGTTCGGATAGACTTAAAAGCAAAGAAAATATAAAGCATTGGAAAGCAGCACACTTGGATTTGTCCCAGATTCTATATCAACCGTACGCCGGCGCCGATGTCAGCAGATTCAACACCCAATCACAAAACCATATGCTGGAAGAATCGATGGATTTAAAAAAGCTGCTTAGACTCTGTAAACCGGCACTTGAGAATCAAACACCCATCCGAGCTAAACTCAAGATCAATAATGTCGACCGAGTTGTCGGTACAATCATCGGAAGCGAAATTTCCAAGAGATACGGTGAAAATGGGCTTCCTGAGGATACCATCAAGCTTACCTTTGTAGGATCGGCAGGACAAAGCTTTGGAGCATTTACTCCGAAAGGACTGTCTCTGGAACTGGAAGGGGATGCCAACGACTATTTAGGAAAAGGCCTTTCGGGCGCTAAAATTGTAGTTTATCCTCCGAAGACTTCTGACTTTGAGCCTGAAAAGAATATCCTAATCGGAAACGTCGCCTTCTATGGGGCAACGTCAGGGGAAGCCTATATCAACGGGATAGCAGGGGAGAGATTTTGTGTCAGGAACAGCGGGTTAAAAGCAGTCGTCGAAGGTGTGGGTGACCATGGCTGCGAATATATGACTGGAGGCAAGGTGGTTATCCTCGGTAAAACAGGAAGAAACTTTGCTGCCGGAATGTCGGGTGGGATAGCCTACATTCTGGACTTTGACGAAGTATACTGCAACAAGTCGCTGGTGACACTGGAGAAGATTGAATCTGAAGAAGAAATGAACGAAGTTCAGAAGATGATTCAAAACCATGTCGAGGCTACCGGCAGTCCTCAGGGCAGGGAAGTTATTGATAGCTGGAAAAGCTATTCAATGAGATTCACTAAGGTCATTCCTAAAGATTACAAGCGAATGCTTGAGAACATTGATAAGGCTCACAAGGCAGGCTTAAGCGGCGATGAGGCCTTGATGGTCGCCTTTGAAGAGAATTTTAAAGATGTTTCCAGGACTTAAGGGTGAGGTGGGACTGAAATGGGAAAAGCGACGGGGTTTTTAGAGTATCAAAGAATCAAACCGAAGAAACGATCTCCAGAAGAAAGAATCAAAGACTGGAATGAGATAAGGCTGCCGCGGGATCCTGAGGTCATAAAAACTCAGGGTGGGCGCTGCATGGACTGCGGAGTCCCTTTCTGTCACGGCGGTGTGATGTTAAATGGCATGGCCTCAGGATGCCCTCTGCATAATCTTATTCCGGAGTGGAACGAGCTTATTTATAAGGGTCAGTGGGAAGACGCTTACAAAAGGCTGACCAGAACCAGCCCTTTCCCGGAATTTACGTCCAGAGTCTGCCCTGCACCCTGTGAGGGCGCTTGTACAGAGGGCTATATCATGGAGTCTGTTACCATTAACAGTCTGGAATATGAAGTCATTGAGAAAGCCTTTGCTGAAGGGTGGGTAACACCCAAGAAGGGTAAAGCCACTGGAAAGAAAATTGCTATTGTCGGTTCCGGCCCTTCCGGATTATCTGCTGCCTATTATTTAAATACAGTAGGGCATGATGTAACTGTCTATGAGAGAAGCGACAGAGTCGGCGGCTTAATGATGTACGGGATTCCCAACATGAAG
>Ga0209347_1003258_pt1 | contig 19422 bp, 15 predicted proteins | sample AutmiccommuBRH23_FD_187382 | JGI IMG/M metagenome (GOLD analysis project Ga0209347, IMG submission 187382) | Deep subsurface microbial communities from Mt. Terri, Switzerland - Autotrophic microbial communities BRH/23 (SPAdes) (version 2) | ecosystem: Environmental > Aquatic > Deep subsurface >...
GTCAAAGCGCGAATGGTGGCCGGGGCAGTTCAGGGTCTTGTCCTCGGCCGAATAGCTCATCGGCCAGCCCTTGTGCGGGCAGAGCACCGAGAAGGCGACCACGTCGCCATCCGGCCCGATCCCGCCCTCGACCGCCTGGCCCAGCTTGATCAGCACGCCGGGGCTGTCCGCGTCGGGATAGGTGATGTCCATCGGCTCGTTCACCGCCAGATCGGCAAGGTTGGCCAGCCGGTTCGCCGGATACTCGACCCGGGCGAGGGCCTGCGCCTTTGCCTGCGCCGGAGACAGGACGGTCGAGGCCGCGGCGCCCGCGGTCGCCATCAGGCTGCCTCTCAGGAATTGTCGACGTCCGGTGTCGACTAATCGGTTGCACTTCATTGGCTGGAACCCTCCCCTGGCTCATCAAGTGATGTCTGGCAAAAGGGTAGTCGAAGCGGCGGGGCCGAGCGACGGGCGGGTTCCGCTCGCCGCAGCGCGGCTATCGGGTGATTTCGTTGACGAAAAAACGGCGTTCGGAAATCCGAACATGGCGCGGGGGCGCCGCGGTCAGGACAGGTCGAACTTCTGCATCTTCTCCCACAGCGTGGTGCGGGCGATGCGCAGCAGCTTTGCCGCCTCGCCGATCTGGCCCTCGGTCCGGTCCAGCGCGGCGATGATCTGGGCCTTCTCGGCCGCCTCGCGCGCCTCGGCCAGCGACATCATCGCATCGGACCGGGCAAGGTGTTCGGGGAACAGGTCGGAGGGCTGCAGCATCGGCCCCGCCGCCATTCCCAGCCCGCGCACCAGCCGCGCGCGCACCTCGCGCCCACCGCCCGGCCAGTCATGGCCCCGCGCCGCCGTCTCGCACAGCGCGCTGATCCCCTCCAGCGCCGGGGCATGGCTGGGGGCAAGCTTGCGGAACAGCTGCTGCAGCAGCCAGACGGCATCGTCGGGCCGCGCCCCCAGCGGCGGGACCGGAATCTCCATCTGCGCCAGCCGGTAGAACAGCTCGGGGCTGAACCGCCGCTCGGCGATCAGGCCCTCAAGAGCAGTGCCGCAGGCGGTGATCACGCGGCCGCCAAAGCCGTGATCGAGGGCGCGGAGCAGCGACACTTGAACGTCGCCCTCCAACAGGCTGATCGCATTGATGAAAAGCGTTCCCTCCCCCACCAGCGCCACCGCGCCCCGCAGGGCCTGCCCCGCATCTTCCTCTCGCGCCAGATTGACCGCCACGAAGGCCGCCGCCCGCCGGTCGGACAGGTCATGGATACGCCGCGCGATCAGGTCCTTGCCGGTGCCGGGACCGCCGCGGATCAGAACCGGCTGCGCGTGCTGCGCGGCGCGGGCGATCAGCGCCTCGACACGGCCCGCGGCGGCCGACACGCCGATCAGCGGCGGGAAGCCCATGTCGGCGCGCGGCTGGATCAGCAGGCCGAGCCTTTCCAGAAACACCGACATGTCGAAGGGCTTGGTCACGTAATCCGCCGCCCCCGACTTTATCAGCCGCACCGCCTGCCCGATCCCGCCCTGCCCGGTGATGAACAGGAAGGGCGGCGGCGTGCCGCTGCGGGCCAGCGTTGCGAACAGCTCCTCGCCCGTTCCGTCAGGCAGGCCGATATCGCAGATCACCGCGTCGATGGGCTGGCTGGGGGTGCGGATCGCGCCAAGCGCGCGCCCCATCTGCTTGAGCCACAGGACATGCGCCCCCTCCAGCTCCAGCCGTTGCAGCAGCGAGGCGCCCATGATCTCGTCATCCTCGACCAGCACGATGCGGCTACCCTTCAGCATCTGGCGCCCCCGGGAAACTGACGGTGATGCGGGTGAAGCCGCCCGCGCGCTCATGCCCGATGCGCCCGCCAAGGCCGAGCGTCAGGTCCCGCACCAGCCGCAGCCCGACCCCGCCGCCGGGCGACAGCGGCGCATCGGTCAGCAGTCGGTCCAGCGCCGCTTGCGGCATTCCGGCCCCGTTGTCGCTGATGGCGATGGCAAGGCCCGAGCCCGTCTGCGAGGCGTCCAGCCCGACCCGGCCCTCGCGCCCCGCGGCGGCAGAGGCGTTGAGCAGCAGGTTCAGCGCGATCTGCCGCACCGGCCCCGCGGCCAGCCCCGGCGGGATGTCTGGCAGGTCCACCGACCAGTCGAGGCTTTGCGCCTGCCGCGACAGCTCCGGCTGGATCAGCAGCTTGAGGTCGGCGCAATCCTCGGCGCTCAGCGGCCGGTGCTCCATGTCCATGCGGTTCTGGTCCAGCGAGGCGCGGGTCACGTCGCGCAGATGGCGCAGGCCCCGGTCCAACAGGTCCGCCGACTGGCGCACCACCTCAGGCCGGTCGCTGAAGGTGCGGATGGTATCGGCGGCGTTCAGAAGCCCGCCCAGAGGGTTGTTGATCTCATGCGCCAGCGAGGAGGAGAGGCGGCCAAGCGCCACGAAGCGCTCGCGCTCGGCCAGCCGCTTCTCTGCCTCGGCCTTGGCGGCAACCGCGCCGACCATGGCGTTGTAGGTGCGGGCAAGGCGGGCCAACTCGCCATCGCCGCGCGGGATTTCGGCGGCAGGGATGGGATGGGGCTTGCCTTCCGTCCGCGTCATCTGCCGCGCCAGCGTGGAGACAGGCCGCAGCATCTGGCGCATCGCCGCGTAGCCGGCCATCGCCAGCACCCCGATGGCCACCGCATTGCCAAGGACCAGCAGCATCAGCGCCCGCCGCCGTTCGGTCAGCAGGTCCGACACGTCCAGTTCCGTCACGATCTCGCCGACCATGCGGCCCTGGTAGATCAGCGGCGCCAGCAGCCGCAGGACCGGGTCCGACCCGCCCACCGACAGATCCTCCAGCGCCGCCGCGCCCTCTGCCAGATCGGCGATGGCACTGTCCATCGGCACCCGGCTTGGATCGGTCGCGGCCAGCACGCGCCCCGTGTCATCCGCCACAGCGGTCAGGATCATCCGCCGCCCCTCGCCCCCCTGCGAGGCGCGGTCGAGCGTGTCATACACCTCCCAGACATCGCGGCGCAGCACCAGCGGGCCAAGCGCCACCGACAGCCCCTCGACATGCATCTGCGCCAGTTCCTGCACCCGCGCATCCTGCACCTGCGCCAGCGCGCGCAGCACCTGCTGCGAGGCAACCGCGCCGACCAGCACCATCATCGCCGCGGCCAGCAGCGGCAGCTTGAGCGAGAGCGGAAGCCGGCCAAGCGCCTGCATCGCTCAGGCCTCCAGATCGCGCATGCGGGCGGCGATGCCGTCGAAGAGCGCGTCGGAGGCGGGCTGAAACCCGTCGATCTGCAGGGCGGCAAGCGCCTGCCGCCCCTCGGCCGTGTCGCCCATGCCCAGAAGCGCCCGGCGCAGGGCCAGAACCGGCTCGGACCCGGTGCTGTCGCGCCGCGCGCAGATCGGCGGGAAGCCCAGCCATTCGGACCGGGCGATCACCCGGGTGCGCGCGGTCAGCGCCGGCTCGATGGCCGCCAGCGACTCCCAGACATAGCCATCGACGCTGCCCGAGCGCACCAGCCCATCGGCGACCGCGCGCACCACGTTGCGGTGCCCATAGGTGAAGATCGCGCGGCTGAAGAAGGTCTCGGCCCGCTCCCCCGCCCGGCGCAGATCCGATGCGGTGACCAGATAGCCCGAGTTGGAATCGGGGTCGGAAAAGGCATGGGTGCCGCCGCGCAGATCCGGCAGGCCCGTGGCCGGATCGCCGGCCGCCACGATCAAATAGGACTGATAGCGCGGCCCGCCGCGCCACGAGGGCACCGCGACCAGCCCCAGCGCATCGGCATGTTGCAGATAGGGATAGCCGCACAGCCAGGCCGCATCGACCGACCGCTCCAGCAGAAGGCCGGTGATCTCCTGATAGGTGCGGCGCTGCACCAGCTCTATCTGCCGCCCCATCCCGCGCGACAAAGCCTCGCGCAGCCCGTCGACCACCGTGGCATCGTTGTCGAGGAACACCGGTGTCAGGCCCATGCGGAACACGGGCCCGGCCCGGGCCCGGCCCGCAAGGCCTGCGGCGAGGGCTCCCGCAAGCAGGGCGCGGCGGTTCATCAATGGCTCCACGCGGCTGGGACTCCCTGTTGCGGCGGCAATGATCCTCAGGCGCGGTGACCGGCCCTGAGGACAGGCGCGCGCTTCCCCTGTGCCCGGGTCGGCGTTCGCCACGATAGGCCGGGCAGCCGCATGTCAGAAGAGCAAACTTCAGGTCGCCTGCCGCTTCATCACCCCTGGTCGTGCCGGAAGCGGCGCCCAACCTGCGACACATAGACATTTCAACAACTCTTGAAATATTCTACCCCCAGGTCTAGATTCCGCTCACCCAAGCCCCCGGAGCCTGCCATGACCCAGACCGCCACCTTCCCCGTCACCGGCATGTCCTGCGCCTCTTGCGCCGGGCGCGCCGAACGCGCGCTGGCGGCAGTCCCCGGCGTCACCGAGGCCTCCATCAACCTCGCTGCCAACTCCGCCCGCGTCAGCTTCGACGCCCCCGCCAGCCCCGCCTCCCTCGCCGCCGCGCTGAAGAAGGCCGGTTACCCGATGGCTGAGGCCGAGGCCCGCCTCACCATCGACGGCATGACCTGCGCCTCCTGCACCGGCCGCGTCGAGCGCGCCTTGCAAGCCAGCCCCGGCGTGCTGGCGGCCAGTGTCAACCTCGCCACCAACTCCGCGCAGGTGCGCTACACCCCCGGCACCATCTCGCCCACTGAGCTGGCCCAGCGCGTCACCAAGGCCGGCTATCCCGCCCACCCTGCACAAGACACGCCCACCCCGGAAACCCGCCAGGCCGATGAGGCCGCCCTGATGAAGCGCCGCGCCCTCATCTCCGCCGCGCTCACCCTCCCGGTCGTCACCCTCGCCATGGGCGGCCACATGATCCCGGCCTTCCACCACTGGATCATGGCCACCCTCGGCACCCAGGCCAGCTGGCTGATCCAGTTCGCCCTCACCGCCGCCGTGCTGGCCGGCCCCGGTCGCATCTTCCTGCGCATCGGCCTGCCCGCCCTCGCCCGCATGGCGCCGGAAATGAACAGCCTCGTCGCTTTGGGCAGCCTCGCCGCCTTCGGCTATTCCACCGTCGCCACCTTCGCCCCCGCGCTCCTGCCCAGCGCCGCCCGCGATGTGTATTTTGAGGCGGCGGCCACCATCGTCACCCTGATCCTCGTCGGCCGCTGGCTCGAGGCGCGGGCCAAGGGCCAGGCCGGCGAGGCGATCCGCCGGCTTGTCGGCCTGCGCCCCGCCACCGCCCGCGTCGACCGCGGCGGCGAGACGGTGGAGCTGCCGGTTGAAGAACTCTCCCCCGGGGACATCGTCCTCCTCGCCCCCGGCGAGCGGGTGGCGGTGGACGGCATCCTGACCGAGGGCCACGGCTGGATCGACGAATCGATGCTGACGGGTGAGCCTGCGCCGGTCGAGAAAACCCCCGGCGCAACCGTCACCGGCGGCACCGTCAACGGCGCCGCCGCGCTTTCCTTCCGCGTCACCGCCACCGGTGCCGATACCGTGCTGGCCCGCATCATCCGGCTGGTCGAGGATGCCCAGGGCGGCAAGCTGCCGGTGCAGGCGCTGGTGGACAAGATCACCCGCTGGTTCGTGCCCGCGGTGATGGCGCTGGCCGCGCTGACCTTCCTGCTCTGGCTGACCTTCGGGCCAGAGCCGCGGCTGACCCATGCCCTTGTCGCCGGCATCTCGGTCCTCATCATCGCCTGCCCCTGCGCGATGGGCCTCGCCACCCCGGTCTCCATTCTCGTCGGCACTGGCCGGGGCGCCGAACTCGGCGTCCTCTTCCGCCGCGGCGACGCACTGCAACGTCTGGCCGAGGTGCGGTCGGTCGCCTTCGACAAGACCGGCACGCTGACCGAGGGGCGCCCGGTGCTGACCGATCTGCAGGTCGCGCCGGGCGTGGTGGAGGATGACCTCCTCACCCTCGTTGCGGCGGCCGAGGCCCGCTCCGAACACCCGCTCGCCCACGCCATCCTGGCGGCGGCGAAACAGCGTCGCCTGACCCTTCCCCGCGCCGACTCCGCCCGCGCCATCCCCGGCAAGGGGCTGGTCGCCAGCGTCGGCGGGCAGGCCCTGCTGATCGGCAATGCGGCGCTGCTGGAGGGCGAGGGCGTCGATCTGGCGGCAAAGCCCGACGAAAACGGTTTACATACGCCATCCATATCGATTCCAGACGGTTTCCATACGCTCGCCTCCCGGGCCGAGGCATTGGCCGCCGAGGGCAAGACCCCCGTGCTCATCGCGCTGGACGGCACCCTCTCCGCCGTGCTCGCCGTGTCAGACCCGCTGAAGCCCGGCGCAGCCGCAGCGGTTGCTGCGCTGACGGCGCTCGGCGTGGAAAGCACAATGATTTCAGGGGATAACCGCCTGACAGCCGAAGCCGTCGCCGCGCGGATCGGCATTTCCAACGTGGTCGCCGGCGTCCTGCCCGAAGGCAAGCTGCAAGCGCTGGCGCAACTCCCCGCCCCCACCGCCTTCGTCGGCGACGGCATCAACGACGCCCCCGCCCTCGCCGCCGCCGATGTCGGCATCGCCATGGGAACCGGCACCGATGTCGCCATCGAAAGCGCTGATATCGTTGTGATTTCCGGCGACCCGCAGGTGGTCGCCGCCGCGATCCGCCTCAGCCGCGCCACCCTGCGCAACATCCACCAGAACCTGTTCTGGGCCTTCGGCTATAACGTTCTGTTAATCCCCGTAGCCGCCGGCGCGCTCTATCCGCTGAACGGAATGCTGCTCTCCCCCATGCTCGCCGCCGGCGCCATGGCCTTCTCCTCGGTCTTCGTGGTGACCAACGCCCTCAGGCTCAAACGCGCCGGCTAACGTCAGTCCCGCGCCCTCAAAACCTGCGCCGGCCTTGCCGCCAAGGGCCTGAGCGCAAAGAACAATCCAGCCAGCAAGGTCGCCAGCGCGCCTCCCGTGACGATCAGCAAAGCCGACACCGGCTCGAACCGGAACTCCGCCTCCATGACAAACGTCATCACCGCCCAACCCGCCACGCCGCCGAACGCCACCGCCACAACCCCGGCCGCCGCCCCCATGATCGCCGAGCGCAGCGCGAACGACCCCAGGATCCGCCCCCGGCTCGCCCCCAGTACCTTCAGCAGCGCCGCCTCATAAACCCGCGCCCGCTCGCCGGCCGCCGCCGCGCCGATCAGCACCACAAAGCCGGTGACCAGCGTCCCAGCCGCTGCAATCGCCGTCGCCCGCGCAATCGCCGTCAACGCCTCGGCCACCCGGTCGATGGCATCGCGCACGCGGATTGCGGTGATGTTGGGGTAAGCGGTTGCCAGATCACGCAAAATCTGCGCCTCCGCCTGCTCCTCGGCATAGACCGTGGCGATATGGGTGTGCGGCGCACCCTCCAGCGCGCCGGGGTTCAGCGCGATCACGAAGCCGATGCCGGCGGTGGAAAAGTCCACCACGCGGAAGCTTGTCACCTCTGCTTCCAGATCCCGGCCAAGGATGTTCACGGTGATCCGGTCGCCCAGCTTCAGCCCGATCTCGGCGGCTTCCTCGGCGGAAAAGCTGGCCTGCGGCGGGCCGTCATAGCCCTCGGGCCACCATGCGCCTTCGGTGATCGTGGTGTTTGCGGGCGGGCGGTCCGAATAGGTCACCCCCCGGTCGCCGTTCAGCACCCAATGGCTGCCCGCAACGGTCCGCGCGTCCAACCCATTGATCTGGGTGATGATTCCGCGCAGCATCGGCGCACTGTCGACCCGGCTGACGGCAGCATCCGAGCCCAGCCTCTCGCGGAACCCGTCGATCTGGTCGTTCTGGATATCGACGAAGAAGTAGCTCGGCGCCATTTCTGGCAGGTCGCGGTCGATGGCGGCGCGCAGGTTGGCGTCGATCTGCCCGACCGCCGCGAGCACCGCCAGCCCCAGCCCCAGTGACAGGATCACCGGCGCCGCCTCGGCCCGCGGCCCGCCAATCGCAGACAACGCGAGCCGCAACCCGGGCCGCCCGCGCATCAGCGCCAGCCCCGCCAGCCGCCGCGCCAGCCGTCCCAGGCCCCAAGCCGCCAGCGCCAGCACCGCCAGCGCCGCGATCACGCCGCCAAGCGTGCCAAGCGCCAGTTCCGGCACGCCGGAAAAGCCCACAGCTGCGCCGACCAGCGCCGCCACCAGCAGCGCCATCGCGGTCGCCATGCCAAGCCCCGGCCAAGCCCGCCGCCCCGGCCCGAGGTCGCGGAACAGCGCCGCCGCCCGCACCTCGCGCAGCCGCGACAGCGGCCACAGCGTGAAGATCGCCGCCGTGAGCGTGCCATACAGCGCCGCCTCGGCCAGCGCGCCGGGGGCCAGCCCAAGCTCCACCGGGATCGGCATCTGCGCCGTGATCAGCGGCGCGGCCAGCATCGGAAGGGAGCCGCCAAGCAGCAGGCCAAGCGCCACCCCCAGCACAGTCAGCGCGCCGATCTGCAACATATAGGCGGCAAGGATCGTGCTACCGGTCGCGCCAAGCGCCTTCAGCACCGCAATCGCCTCGGTCTTGCGGTCGAGATAAGCGCGTACAGCGGCAGAGATGCCGACGCCGCCCACCGCCAGCCCCGCAAGGCCCACCAGCACCAGAAAGGACCCGATCCGCTCCACGAACCTGTCCACCCCCGGCGCGCCGCGGCGACGGTCCTGCCAGCTCATGCCACTGTCACGGAAGGCGGCTTCCGCCTCGGCCCGCGTCGCGGTCAGGTCGGCGGCGGGGGGCAGTGTCATGCGGTATTCGGTCTCGAACAGCGTGCCGGGTTCCAGCAGGCCCGAGCCCGCCAGATCGGCGCTTGCCACGATGGTGCGCGGCCCAAGGGCAAAGCCACCCGCTGCACTGTCCGGCTCCCTCACCAACCGTGCGGCCATCCGGAACTCGGCCTGCCCCAGCCGGAACCTGTCGCCCACCGCCAGCCCCAGCCGGTCCGCCAGCACCCCGTCCATCACCGCGCCGTTCGCCGCCAGCGCGTCGGCCAGCGGCATTGCAGGCTCCAGCACCACCTCGCCCACCAGCGGATAAGCGGCATCGACGCCCTTCACCTGCGTCAGCGCCCGGTCCTCGCCGACCACGGCCATGGACCGGAAATCGACGATCTCCGACAGGCCCGTCGCCCGCTCCTCCATCCAAGCCCGCTCATCCGGGCTGGCATAGCGATAGGTGAATTCCATCTGCGCATCACCGCCAAGCAGCACCGCGCCTTGCGCATCCAGCCCGCGGCGGATGCCCTCGCGCAGCGTGCCCACGGCGGCAATCGCCGCGACGCCAAGGATCAGGCACAGCAGGAACACCCGGAACCCGCCGATCCCGCCCCGCAACTCGCGCAGCGCGATGCGGAAGGCGATCATGCCTGCACCCCGGCCCGGATATCCTCACCCGCGACCGCGCCATCCGCCAGCCGGACCACCCGGTCGCAACGCTCTGCAAGCTCCGGCGCGTGCGTCACCAGCACCAGCGTGGCGCCATGCCGGTCGCGCAGGCCGAACAGCAGGTCCATGATCGCGGCGCCGTTGGTGGCATCGAGGTTCCCCGTCGGCTCATCGGCCAGCAGGATCGCCGGGCGCGGCGCCGCGGCACGGGCCAGCGCCACCCGCTGCTGCTCGCCCCCCGACATCTGCGCGGGGTAATGGCCAAGCCGGGCGCCAAGGCCGACGGCGCGCAATTCCGCCTCGGCCCGCTCGAACGCATCCTGCACACCGGCCAGTTCCAGCGGCAATGCGACGTTTTCCAGCGCGGTCATCGTCGGGACAAGGTGGAAGGATTGGAAGACGATCCCCATATTCCCCCTGCGAAAGCGGGCCAGCTGATCCTCGCCCATCGCGGAAAGGTCATGGCCAAGCGCCTGAACCCTGCCGCCGGTGGCGCGTTCCAGACCGCCCATCAGCATCAGGAGTGACGATTTGCCAGACCCCGAAGGCCCGATCAGCGCAAGGCTCTCGCCGCGCTTCACCTGCAGCGTGATGCCGCGCAGCACATCGACCGGACCGGCATTGCCGGCCAGCGTCAGCCGCGCATCCTCCAGCGCCAGAACCGTTCCGCCCGCTTCGCCACTGGTATCGCGCATCTGGTCCGCCCTTTGCCTGCCTACTCTGGCATATGGCGCGGCGGCGCGGCTTCGCAACCTCGCAGTTGCAGCAAGTTTACTGGCGATGCCCCTTGCCGCGCCTGCGGCGGCCGATCCACTGACGCTGGTGGCACTTGGCGACAGTCTGACGCAGGGCTACGGGCTGCCGCAGGCAGAGGGGTTCGTGCCGCAGTTGCAGGCTTGGTTGCAAGCGAACGGGGCGGAGGTGACGGTGGTGAACGCCGGCGTGTCCGGCGACACCAGCGCCGGCGGGCTGGCGCGCCTCGGCTGGACGCTGGAAGGCGGCGCCGATGCGATGATCGTGGCGCTTGGCGGGAATGACCTGCTGCGCGGTCTCGACCCCGCCGAAACCCGCGCCAATATCGACGCGATCCTGTCGGAGGCTTCGGCCAAGGGCCTGCCCGTGCTGCTGATCGGCCTGCCGGCGCCAGGGAATTACGGGGCGGACTACAAGGCGGATTTCGACGCGATCTGGCCCGAGCTGGCCGCGCAATATGGTGCGCTGATGGTGCCCAACATGCTGGCCGGGCTGTCGGACGTGGCCCCGGACCAGCGTGCCGGGCTGGTGCAGCCGGACGGGCTGCACCCAACCGCCGAGGGGGTGGCGATCATGGTGGAGACGCTGGGACCCGAGGTGCTGAAGTTGCTGGAGAGGGCCGGTTAGGGACCGACCTGCCCGCCCGAGGCGCCCGGATTGATGAACTCCGCCTCGATCACGATCTCCACCGCGTCAGACACCCCCAGCGTGGTGCCCGGCGCCGGGATGCCAAGGTCGATGCCGAAATCCGACCGGAACAGCGTGCCCACTGCCGAAAACCCGATGCGCGCGCCGCCGGGATCGAAGCTTTGCGGCTCATAGCCGCCATTGAAGGTGGCGCGCAGGGTGATCGGGCGGGTGACGCCGTGCAGGGTGAGGTCGCCGGTAACCGCGGCCGTGTCGGGCGCGGTCATCCTGATGCGGGTAGAGGTGAAGGTGATCTCGGGGAAGGTCGCCGCATCCAGGAAGTCGGGGCCTGCCAGATAGGCGTTGAAGTCGAACTCCGGGTCGGGGAACAGGGTTTCGATCGAGGCCGGATCGACGGTGGCGGTCAGCACCATCGCCTCGGGGTTCGCGGGGTCGAAGTCCAGCTCGGCGGCAAAATCGGTGAAGAGCGCGGTGTAGTTGGAAAAACCCAGATGGCTGACGCGGAAGATCAGCCGGCCATGCGACAGGTCCAGCGTATAGCGGCCCGCGGGAGCCTGCGTGGGCATCGGGGTGAAGGCGGGCTGCGGGGCCCCGGTGGGTGGCTCCGGTGAAGGCGCAGCCTCCTGCGCCACCGCAGCGCCGGCCATGCCCATCAGCAGCGCCATCATCGGTGCCATCCGCATTGGAACTCTCCTTGCCTGATTGGCTTGGATGGTCTGCCGCCCGCTGCGGCGGGTCAACCCACGAGAGCGAGAGGTGAGGCCCCCGGCGCGATCAGGGGACTTGCCAGTGGCAAGTCACCCGCGCCGGTTGCCCGGAGGCGCAAGCCGCAGGGCAAGGGGGGTGAAGCCTGGTCCGAAGGGTGCCAAATTCTGCTGTGTCCGCCCCGGTGGGCACGAATGTGCCCGCCCTCGGGGGGGCGGGCACAGCAGAATTTCGTCATACCGCCGAAATTCTGCAAGGCGACCGTTGCGCGACACGATGAGGCAGCGCTCGCTACCACCTGATCCCGAACCGCAGCGCCTCATAGATTCCGGCATGTATATTCCGCGCCTGAACCGCATCTCCGATCCGGTAGAGCCCATAGCTCCCCGCCGGGTTCGTCACCGGCAGCACCTCCCCCTCCCCGATCAGCGCGGTGTAATCCACCGCCCCCAGGTTGCGGCTACCGGGCTTCAGCGCGAAGTACAGCTCATCCAGCGGCGCCGTCCCATGCTCCACCACCACATGATCCACCCGCCGCTCCTGCACCGCGCCCGGGGCGAAGTCCGACCCCAGCACCGCCACCAGCCCGTTGCCCTCGCGCCGCACCGCCGCCAGTCGCAGCGCGGGGGTGATGCGGCTGCCGGTCTCATGCAGCGACTTGAGGTAGGGCACCACGTTCATGCCGCCAATGTCGGGCGAGAGCATCCGTTCCGGCGTGACCAACTCCACCTCGGCCCCCGCGCGGGCCAGCATCTCGGCGGCCGAGATCCCGGCATGAGCGCCGCCATCGTCATAGACCAGCACCCGCCCCTGCGGCTTCACGGCGCCCGAGATCACGTCCCAGCTGCTGATCGCCAGCTCCACCCCGTCAGCCTCGGGCGGCTGCGGCAGGCCGCCGGTGGCGATCACCACCATATCGGGCGCCAGCGCCAGCACATCCTCCGCCTCGGCATAGCTGTTGAAGCGCAATTCCACCCCCAACCGGTCCAGCTCTGCCAGGCGCCAGTCGATGATCCCGATCATCTCGCGCCGCCGCGGGTTCTGGACCAGCAGGCCGACCTGCCCACCGGCCTGCGCCGCCGCCTCCAGCACCGTCACGCTATGCCCGCGCTCGCCCGCCACCCGCGCCGCCTCCAGCCCGGCAGGGCCGGCGCCGACGACGACCACCCGGCGCGGCACCGGGGCGCGCGCAATCACATGCGGCATCTTCGCCTCGCGCCCGGTGGCGGCGTTGTGGATGCACAGCGCGCCGCCGCCCTCGTAGATCCGGTCAAGGCAATAGGTCGCCCCCACGCAGGGGCGGATGCGGTCCTCCAGCCCCGCCGCCACCTTCGCCGCGATATGCGGATCGGCGATATGGGCGCGGGTCATGCCGACCATGTCCAGCTTGCCGCTGGCGATGGCGTGGCGGGCGGTGGCCACATCGGGGATGCGCGCGGCATGGAACATCGGCACGCCGGTCGCCGCCCGCACCTCGCCCGCGAAATCCAGATGCGGGGCACTGGCCATGCCCTGGATCGGGATCACCCCGGTCAGCGCGGCATCAGAATCGATATGCCCGCGGATCAGGTTGAGGAAGTCGAACTTGCCGCTGGCGGCGATCCGCTGCGCGATCTCCACCCCCTCGGCGCGGCTCAGGCCCTTGTCCCAATCCTCATCCGCGACCATGCGGATGCCGACGATGAAGTCCGGCCCCGTCGCCTTGCGCACCGCGTCGATCACCGCCCAGGTGAAGCGCAGGCGGTTGTCCAGGCTGCCGCCCCACGCATCCGCGCGCCGGTTGGTGGCGGGGGACCAGAAGCTGTCCATGAAATGCCCGTAGGCCTCGAACTCGATCCCGTCGAGCCCCGCCGCCTGCATCCGCTGCGCGGCCGCGGCGTAATCGGCGACGATGCGGGAAATGTCCCAATCCTCCGCCTCCTTCGGGAAGGCCCGGTGCGCCGCCTCGCGCACCGGGCTGGCCGACAGCACCGGCAGCCAGTCGGCCTTGTTCCAGCCGGTGCGGCGGCCCAGATGGGTGATCTGGATCATCACCGCGCAGCCCTCTTCATGGCAGTCATCCGCCAGCCGCCGCAGCCAGGGCACGATCTCATCCTTGTAGGCATGCAGGTTGCCAAAGGCCTCGGGGCTGTCGGGCGACACCACGGCAGAGCCCGCCGTCATCGTCAGCGCGATCCCGCCCTTCGCCTTCTCGCGGTGATAGAGCCGGTAGCGGTCCGTCGGCATCCCGTCCTCGGAATAGGCCGGTTCATGCGCGGTGGACATCAGGCGGTTCTTCAGCACCAGATGCTTGAGGCGGTAGGGTTGCAGCAGCGGATCATTGCGCATGTGGGGGGCTCCTTCCCGGCAATGCTGCACCGCGGAGCATTTCGCCTCTGGTCAATCCGCGTCAGGGCGCCGACAAATTGCGCCAAATGGAGGATTTCATGCTCGACCGCCTGCGCAGCCTGATCGGCGCCGAAAATGTCCTGACCGGGGCCGACATGGCGCCCTGGTGCCGCGAATGGACGGGGCATTACCGCTGGACGCCGTTGGCCGTTGCCCGCCCGGCGAACACCGCCGAGGTGGCCGCGATCCTGCGGCTGGCGGGGGAGGCCGGCACGAAGGTGGTGCCGGTCGGCGGCAATACGGGGCTCAACGGCGGCACCTATGCCGAAGGCGCGCTGATGCTATCGCTGGCCCGGATGAACCGCATCCGCGAGATCCGCCCCGCCGCGCGGGTGGCGGTGGTGGAGGCGGGGGTTGTGCTGGAGGCGATGCATGGCGCCGCGGCCGAGCACGGGCTGGCCTTTCCGCTGACCTTCGGCGCCAAGGGCTCGGCAACCATCGGCGGTGTCATTTCCACCAACGCCGGGGGGTCAAACGTGCTGCGCTACGGCACCACCCGCGCGCTGGTGCTGGGGGTCGAGGTGGTGCTGGCGGACGGAAGGGTGATGAACCTGATGGGCGCGCTGCACAAGGACAACACCGGCTATTCGCTGCGCGATCTGGTGATCGGGGCAGAGGGGACGCTGGGGGTGGTGACGGCGGCGGTGCTGAAGCTGGTGCCCACGCCGAAGGCCTATGCCACCGCCACGCTGGCGCTGTCCTCGCTTGACGGTGCGCTGACGCTGCTGAACCGGCTGCAGGCCGAGACGGGCGGCGCGGTCGAGGCCTATGAGTTCATGCCGGCCACGTACATGGAGCGTCTGGCCAAGCACCGCCCCGACCTGCGCCAGCCCTTTGGCGAGATCCACCCGGTAGCGGTGCTGGTCGAGGTCGGCGCAACCGCCCCCCGCGATGCCACCCCCGGCCCGGACGGTGCCCTGCCCGTGGTGAGCCATCTGGAGTCGGTGCTGGGGGACGCTCTGGAGGACGGTGCGCTGCTGGACGCGGTGATCGCCCAGACCGAGGCGCAGCGGCGCGAGATGTGGGCGCGGCGCGAGGCGGCGGCCGAGATCACCTTCAACGCGCCGGTGCTGGTCGATACCGACGTGGCGCTGCCGCTGGACCGGCTGCAGGCGTTTCTGGATGCGATGACCTCCCGGCTGGCGGCGCTGGACCCCGAAGCGACCGAGCTGGTGGTGGCGCATCTGGGGGATGGCAATATCCACTACACCGCCTACCCGTCCCGCGATGACCTCGCCCTCCAGGTCGAAATCCGCGCCGCGGTGGCCGAGGAGGCGGTGGCGCTTGGCGGATCGTTCTCGGCCGAGCATGGCATCGGCAAGTCGAAGCTGGCAACCCTGCAGGCCCACAAGGACCCTGTCGCGCTGGACGCGATGCGAAGCATTCGCGCGGCGCTGGACCCGGCGGGCGTGCTCAACCCGGGAAAGACGGTGGTGTAACGCTCAGCGCCAGTCGAAGAACCCGGCGGGCGCCTGCGCCAGCAGCCGCCGCGCCAGATCGGTGCCCAGACCGGCGGCGTCGGCGATACTGCCGCGCGCTTCGCCGGTGATGGACTCCGACCCGTCGGGGCGCAGGATCTCGCCGCGCAGATGGATCTGCCCCGCCTCGAGCACCGCCAGCCCGGCGATGGGCGTCTCGCAAGACCCGTCCAGCGCCGCCAGATAGGCTCGCTCTGCCGCCAACCGGTGCCCGGTCGGGGTGTCATGGATGCCGGCCAGCAGAAACTCCGCCCGGTCATCCACCGCCCGCCGCTCGATCCCGATGGCACCCTGCGCCACGGCAGGCAGCATCTCATCCACCTCGATGGCGCTTTGCGCGACCTGCGCCATGCCAAGGCGGTTCAGCCCCGCCATCGCCAGGAAGGTCGCCATTGCAACGCCTTGGTCGAGTTTCTTCAACCGCGTCTGCACGTTCCCCCGGAACTCCACCAGCTGCAGATCCGGCCGCCGATGCGCCAGTTGCGCGCGCCTCCGCAGGCTCGACGATCCGACGACCGCGCCCTGCGGCAGGTCCATCAGCTTCGGCACCTGCGGCGAGACGAAGGCATCGCGCACATCCTCGCGCGGCAGGTAGCAGTCGATCAGCAGCCCTTCGGGCTGCTCCACCGGCATGTCCTTCATCGAATGCACGGCAATGTCGATGCCGCCCGCCGTCAGCGCTTCCTCGATTTCCTTGGTGAACAGCCCCTTGCCGCCGATCTCTTTCAACGGGCGATCCTGCACCTTGTCGCCGGTCGTCTTGATGATGACGATCTCGAAGGCATCCTCCGGCAGGCCGTGGGCGTCCATCAGGCGGCGGCGGGTCTCGAACGCCTGGGCCAGCGCCAGCGGCGAGCCACGGGTGCCGATCTTCAGCGGGGATTTTGCGTCGGGCATCTGCATGACCCCGGCATATCCGCGGCAAAAGGCCCGCGCAATGGCCGTGCTGCTTGACATCGCGCCGCACCCGGCGATGAAGGGCGACAAAAGGGAGCCCGACCGATGACCGTTGCCAGAACCGACAAGACCATCCTGCGTGCCCTGGCCAGTGAGGCGCTGCCGACACCGCCGATCTGGATGATGCGGCAGGCCGGGCGCTACCTGCCCGAATACCGCGCCACCCGCGCGCAGGCGGGGGATTTCCTGTCGCTGTGCTACAACCCGGAACTGGCGGCAGAGGTCACGTTGCAGCCGATCCGCCGCTTTGGCTTCGATGCCGCGATCCTGTTCGCCGATATCCTGCTGATCCCGCAGGCGCTTGGCGCCGATCTGTGGTTCGAAACCGGCGAGGGGCCCCGCCTGTCCACCATCACCGGGCCGGAAGGGCTGCGCGCGCTGAAGGGCAAGGACGATATCCACGACCATCTGGCGCCGATCTATGAAACGGTGCGCATCCTGTCGGGCGAGTTGCCGGCCGAGACCACGCTGATCGGCTTTGCCGGCGCGCCCTGGACGGTGGCGACCTACATGATCGCCGGGCGCGGCACCAAGGATCAGGGCCCGGCCCATGCGCTGAAGGCCGCCGACCGCGAGTCCTTTGCCGCGCTGATCGACCTGATCACCGAGGCGACGGTCGAATACCTGTCGATGCAGGTACAGGCCGGGGCCGAGGTGGTGAAGCTGTTCGACAGCTGGGCCGGGTCGCTGAAGGGACAGGACTTCACCGATTTCGCGCTGGAGCCCGCCCGCAAGATCATCGCCGCGCTGAAGGCCCGCCACCCCGGCCTGCCGATCATCGCCTTCCCGCGCGAGGCGGGGGATGGCTATATCGGCTTCGCCAAGGCGACCGGCGCGGACTGCGTGGCGCTGGACAACTCCGTCAGCGCCGACTGGGCCGCGGCGAATGTGCAGGTCGATGGCTGCGTGCAGGGCAACCTTGCGCCGCAGCACATGGTCACCGGCGGGCAGGCGCTGGTGGACGAGGCGCAGCGCATCGTGCGCGCCTTCCGCGGCGGGCCGCATATCTTCAACCTCGGCCACGGGATCACGCCGGATGCCAACCCTGACAACGTGGCGGCGATGATCGCGGCGGTGCGCAGCGCCTAGGCGTCTGCGGGCAGCATCTTGCGCAGCAGCGCGACCGCCTCGGCCCAGCCTTCGACCTCGGCGGCCGGGGTGATCTCGACGCTGCGGATCATGCCCAGCCGCGCCACCTGAGCCGGGCGGATCACGAAGGCGATGCGGGCATCCTCGACAGTGATCGTCTCGATCGCGTCATGGGCGCCGAAGATGTCGTCGCTGACCTCAAGCCACAGTTTCGCACCGTCCTGCCGGAACAGGGCATAACCCTCGTCGGGGTCGTCACTGGTCGCAAAGGCGGCCAGCACTTCGCCCTCTTCGTCCAGCGCCTCGCAATAGGCGGCCCTTATCTCGATATCTGCGGTCACGGTCACACCCATTTCGCCATCGGGGGCAGGCTCATCAGCACGGCATTGGCGTCGTGCCCGGTTTCCAGCCCGAATTTGGTCCCGCGGTCATAGACGAGGTTGTACTCGGCATAAAGCCCGCGATGGATCAGCTGCGCGTCCTTGTCGGCCTCGGTCCAGGGCGTGTCGCGCCGCCGTTCGGTCACCGGCACGAAGGAGGGAAGGAACGCCTCGCCCACGGCGCGGGTGAAGGCGAAATCCGCCCCCCAGTCGCCGGTGTTCAGATCGTCGAAGAAGATGCCGCCCACGCCCCGCGCCCGGCCGCGGTGCGGGACAAAGAAATACTCGTCAGCCCAGGCCTTGAAGCGCTCGTAATAGCCCGGGTCATGCGCATCGCAGGCTGCCGCCAGCACCGCGTGGAACTGCGAAGTATCCTCGGGATACTCGATGCAGGGGTTGAGGTCCGCGCCGCCGCCGAACCACCAGGCATGGGGCGTCCAGAACATCCGGGTGTTCATGTGTACGGCCGGCGTGTGCGGGTTCTGCATATGGGCCACAAGGCTGATGCCGCTGGCCCAGAAGCGCGGATCCTCGGCCATGCCGGGGATACCGCGCGCCGCCATCGCCCGCTGCGCCCGCTCTCCCAACTCGCCATGCACGGTCGAGATGTTGACGCCGACCTTCTCGAACACCCGGCCGCCGCGCATCACGCTCATCAACCCGCCACCGGCATCCGCCCCGCCTGCGGCAGAGCGGCGGGTCGAGGTCACTTCGAACCGGCCCGCGGGCAGGCTGGCGAAGGGGCCGGCGGTCTGCGCATCCTCCAGCGCCTCGAACCCTGCGACGATGCTGTCGCGCAGCGTGCGGAACCATGCCGCCGCCTGCTGCTTGCGGGCGCCGAAGTCGTCTTGCGTGCCGTCCATCTGCCGTTCCTCCCCGGTCGTTGATCTTGCCTAGCATTTTCAGGCAGGCGCCGCCAAGGCCGCCGCCTCACCGCAATGGGATTTGAGTTCCTGCGGGTGAGGCCTATAGTTGCCACAGCGTAAAACGGCGCCCGGAGCCAAGGCCATGATCATGCGCAGCCCAGTGACCCACGCCCTGCCCATCGCCCGTATCGGCGCGCTGCTGGCGCTGTTTGCGATGGCCGGCTGTGCGGCGCAACCGTCGGCCTGCAGCAGCACCGCCGCCCGTGATCTGCGCACCCTCGACACGTTGATCGCCGAAAGCCGCGAGAACCTCGCGCGCGGCTATGCCATCGGCAGCAGGACCGGGCGCGGCAATAGCAGCGTCAACGTCTGCCTCGGCAACTCCTCGCGCAATGTCGGGGTCAGCTTCTGCTCGGGCGGCAATGGCGCCCGCCGCACCGGCCCTGTCGCCATAGACCTTGACGCCGAACGCGCAAAGCTGGAGTCCATGCTGCAAAAGCGCCCGGTGCTGGCCAGCCGCGCCGCCGCCGATGCCGCCGCCTGCACATCCGCCCGGGGCTGACCCGGCGCGAGAGGAACGCCACCAATGACCTATCCGCTGTCCCCCCTCGTCCTGACCCTGCCGCTGCTGCTGATCGCCTGCGGCACCCCGCAGGAACGCTGCATCGGCACCGCGACGCGCGACCTGCGCACCTTGAACGGGCTGATCGAAGAGACGCAGGACAACCTGTCGCGCGGGTTTGCCTATGAGGAATATACCGTCACCCGCAGCCGCTGGGTGCAGTGCCGGTCGGCCCCGGAACGGGATTCCAAGGGCAACCTGCGGCCGGGGCGCAGCTACATGTGCAT
>Ga0209347_1003259_pt1 | contig 19418 bp, 14 predicted proteins | sample AutmiccommuBRH23_FD_187382 | JGI IMG/M metagenome (GOLD analysis project Ga0209347, IMG submission 187382) | Deep subsurface microbial communities from Mt. Terri, Switzerland - Autotrophic microbial communities BRH/23 (SPAdes) (version 2) | ecosystem: Environmental > Aquatic > Deep subsurface >...
CGAAGCCAGGACGTCGGGATCGTCGTCGACCACGAGCACCCTGGGTGACCCCACACGACTATCCATGCACGCAATCTTGCCCGATGACACCGCTCACTCGCGGGACGCTGTGCACTTGCGCCTGATTCACGCCGAGATCGACGTTCTGCAGGCCGGTACTCGCACTTCTTCTGCAAAACGTGGATGTCGCGGCCACCAGGCACGCACCTGGCCGCCGGGAAGGCTTTGACCTCATCCATTGTTGAGGTCCTACGGTGAATTCATGAGTTTGGAAACGGTCGCCCGGCAATCCTTGTACCGGCAGACGCGGGCGCGCGGCGGCGACCTGCACTCGTTGGCAGACCGTCGTCTCCTTGCGCGGATCTGGCGGTTCGCGGGACGGCATCACCGCAGGTTGTCGGTGTTCCTGGCGGTCAGCGTGGTGAGCGCGATGCTGACGGTCGCGACGCCGCTGCTGGCCGGTCGCGTGGTCGACGAGATCACCGGCGCGGGCAGCTCGGCGGTGGTGATGACGCTGGCGCTGGTCATCGCCGCGGTGGCGCTGGCCGAAGCGGCGGTAGCGCTGCTGACACGGTGGTTGTCCTCGACGATCGGCGAAGGCCTGATCCTGGATCTGCGGACCGCGGTGTTCGATCACGTCCTGCGGATGCCGGTGGCGTTCTTCACGCGGACCCGGACCGGCGCGCTGGTCAGCCGGTTGGGCAACGATGTGATGGGTGCTCAGCGGGCATTCTCCGACACGCTGTCGGGGGTGGTGGCCAACCTCGTGACGCTGACGCTGACGCTGGCGGTGATGCTGCGCATCTCCTGGCAGATCACCCTGCTGTCGCTGGCGCTCATGCCGTTGTTCTTGTTCCCGGCCCGCCGGATCGGCGCCACGATGGCCGGGCTGTCGCGTGAGTCGGCCGCGCACAACGCGACGATGAACACCCAGATGACCGAGCGGTTCTCGGCGCCGGGGGCGACGCTGGTCAAGCTGTTCGGGGACACCCGCACCGAGTCCGACGAGTTCCGGGTGCGCACCGGCCGGGTTCGCGACATCGGGGTGCGCACGGCGATGCTGCAGTCGACGTTCATGAACTCGCTGACGCTGATGTCGGCCCTGGCCCTGGCGCTGGTGTACGGGCTGGGCGGGGCGCTGGCCATCGGCGGGCATCTGCAGGCCGGCGCGGTGGTGTCGTTGGCGCTGCTGTTGACCCGGCAGTACGCACCGCTGACCGCGCTGGCCAATGCGCGCGTCGAGATCGCGAGTGCGCTGGTGAGTTTCGAGCGGGTCTTCGAGGTGCTGGATCTGGTGCCGTTGATCCGCGAGCGTCAGGGCGCCCCGGACGTTCCGGACGGCCCGGTCACTGTGGAATTCGATTCGGTGCGCTTCTCCTACCCGGCCGCCGACAAGGTGTCGCTGGCCTCGCTGGAGGAGGTGGCCGACCTCGATGCGCGCGGCGGTGACGAGGTGCTCCACGGGGTGTCGTTCACCGCGCAGCCCGGTCAGATGGTCGCGTTGGTGGGATCGTCGGGCGCCGGGAAGTCGACGACGGCGGCGCTGCTGGCGCGGTTGTACGACGTGGACTCCGGCGCGGTCCGGCTCAATGGGGTGGACGTGCGCGACGTGACGTTCGCCTCGCTGAAGGACACCGTCGGCATGGTCACGCAGGACGGCCACCTGTTCCACGAGTCCATCCGGTCCAACCTGGCGCTCGCCGCACCGGCAGCCACCGACGCCGAACTGTGGGATGCACTGCGGCGCGCTCGGCTCGCCGATGTCGTCGCTGACATGCCCGACCGTCTGGACACCGTTGTCGGTGAGCGCGGATACCGTCTGTCCGGCGGGCAGCGGCAGCGGTTGACGATCGCCCGCCTGTTGTTGGGGAGGTCGCGGGTGGTGGTGCTCGACGAGGCGACGGCGTCGCTCGACTCGGAGTCCGAGGTCGCGGTGCAGGCGGCCCTGGCCGAGGCCTTCGCAGGCCGCACGTCGATCGTGATCGCCCACCGCCTGTCGACGGTGCGCTCGGCCGACGTGATCCTCGTCGTCGAGGACGGGCGCATCGTGGAACGCGGAACGCACGAGCAACTCCTCGCCCGCGGCGGGCGGTATTCGGAGCTGTACCGCACGCAGTTCCGCGACAAGGTGGCCGCATGACCGCGAAATGGCATTCCGCCAGGTCTGTACTCGAACTCTGGCTGCCGGAATGCCGTTTCGGCGGAGGGGTTATCCATTTGCCCGCAATGGGAAGATGTACTAAATGACCGACTCCCCGAACGCGCTTCGCGCGGCGCCCGCGATCGCGCCGCCGCCCGAACGTGCGAGGTCGAGTTCGGATCTGTGGCGGATGCTGCCCTACCTGATGCCCTACCGCGTCCGCTGGATCGCGATGATCGTGGTGGCCCTGGCCAGCCTCGCCGCCACCGTGTCGATTCCGCTGATGACCAAGGCCGTGATCGACGGCCCGGTCCGCCATCAGGATCAGCAGGGGCTGTGGGCGCTCGGTGCCGCGGCGATGGGGGTGGGCGTCGCGGAGGCGGTGCTGTGGTTCATCCGTCGCTGGCTGGTGGCGCGCGCCACCATGGGCGTCGAGGCCGACATCCGCAAGGACCTCTTCGCGCGGCTGCAGATCCTGCCGATGTCGTTTCACGGCAGATGGCAGTCCGGTCAGTTGCTGTCGCGAATCATGAACGACCTCAGCACGATTCGTCGGTTCATGTCGTTCGGTCTGATCTTCCTGATGCTCAACGTCCTGCAGATCACCATCGTCACGATCATCCTGCTGGCCATGTACTGGCCGCTGGGCGTGGTCGTGCTGGTGTCGATCGTGCCGATCACGCTGACGGTGCTGCACTTCCAGCAGGAGTACACGCGGCTGTCCCGGCAGGCCCAGGACCAGGCGGGGCATGTAGCCACCCACGTCGAGGAATCCGCTCTCGGGCTGCGGGTGGTCAAGTCCTTCGGTCGCGAGGATTACGTCTACGACCGGTTCGACGAGCAGCTGACCGACCTGTACGACACGCAGGTGCGCCGGGTGTCGGTGTCGGCGAAATTCTGGACGCTGCTCGAGATCATCCCGAACCTGACGTTGATCGTGGTGCTCGGCTTCGGCGCCTATGCGGCCGGACACGGGCAGGTGACCATGGGCACGCTCGTCGCCTTCATCACGATGATGCTGTCGCTGGTGTGGCCGATCGCGTCGCTGGGCTTCCTGCTGTCGATGACGCAGGAGTCGTTCACCGCGGCCAACCGCATCACCGAGATCTTCGACGCGCCGCGTGACATCGTCGACGGCCCGCGGGACCAGACGCCTCAGGGCGGGCGGCTCGAGCTCGTCGACGTCGGCTTCAAGTTCCCCGGCAGCGATGACTGGGTGCTGCGCCATGTCAACGTCACCGTCGAACCGGGTGAGACTTTGGCGCTCGTCGGCGCCACCGGGTCGGGCAAGTCGGCGTTGGTGGCGCTGCTGTCGCGGCTCTACGACGTCACCGAGGGTGAGATCCGGATCGACGCGCAGGACATCCGCGAGTTGTCGCTGGACGCGCTGCGTCGGGCGGTCGCCACCGCCTTCGAGGACCCCACCCTGTTCTCGATGTCGGTGGCCGAGAATCTCCGACTCGGCCGCCCCGACGCGACGGAGGCCGAGCTGCGTGAGGCCATCGACGTCGCCGCCGCGCAGTTCGTCGACGACTTGCCGTTCGGGCTGGACACCCGGATCGGGGAGCAGGGCATGAGTCTGTCCGGTGGTCAGCGCCAACGGCTTTCGCTGGCCCGGGCGATCCTGTCGCACCCGAGGATCCTGGTGCTCGACGACACCTTGTCCGCGCTGGACGTCCACACCGAGGCGGTGGTCGAGGAGGCGCTGCGCCGGGTGCTGCACGAGGTGACCGGCATCGTGGTGGCCCACCGGGCGTCCACCGTGCTGCTCGCCGACCGGGTCGCCCTGCTGCAGGACGGCACCATCACCCACGTCGGCACGCACGCCGAGATGCTCGCTCGGGTGCCCGGATACCGCTATCTGCTGGCTGCCGACGACGAGCTCGACGACGGCGCCGAGCACGAGTGCGAGTGGGATGAGCCGGCTGCGCGACGGGACGCCGACACCGATGAGCCGCTTGCGCGAAGAGAGGACAACCAGGCCCGGGTGCGCCTGGAAGACCAGATGCTGGAGAAGCGATGACGGTCGGCGATGAGCGCTCGCGCGAAGAGCAGACGATCGCCGATGAGCGCTCGCGCGAAGAGCAGACGATCGCCGATGAGCGCTCGCGCGAAGAGCAGACGATAACCGACTGGCGCGGGAAGTTCGACGAGCAGGGTGACCTGCCCATCGACGAGACGGTGCCGCGCCAGCGTGAGGCCCGAGCGCTGCTGGGTTCGCTGCTGCGGCCGTTCCGATGGCCCTTGCTGGCACTGGCCGTGGTCGTCGTGGTGGAAAACGTTGCGCGGCTTTTGGTTCCGCTGCTGGTGCAGAAGGGCATCGACGACGGCATTCCGCCGTTGCTCGAGGGCGGCCCGGCGCACACCCTGCTGCTGATCGTCGGGGCGTTGTGCGGGGTGGTGGTCGTGCAGGCGACCAGTCGGATGTTCTTCCTGCGCCGGTCGGGACGCATCGGCCAGAAGGTGCTGCTCGAACTGCGCCGGCGGGTCTTCCGCCATTTCGGCCGCCTCGACATCGCGTTCCACGACCGTTACACCTCCGGGCGCGTGGTGAGTCGGTCCACCAACGACGTCGAAGCCATCCAGGACATGCTCGAGACCGGTTTCGACAGCTTGATCACCGCGGTGCTCACACTGTTCGGCACCGCGGTGTTGTTGGTCGTGCTCGACGTCAAGCTCGGTCTGATGTGCCTGGCGGCGTTCCCCGTTCTGGTGCTGCTGGTCTGGTGGTTCCACGACCGCTCGTCGAAGATCTACCGCGAGGTCCGCGAGATCTCGGCACTGGTCATCGTGCAGTTCGTCGAGACGATGACGGGGATCAAGGCGGTGCAGGCGTACCGGCGTGAGCCGCGCAATCAGGAGATCTTCGACGACGTCGCCGACCGGTACCGGGTCATCAACGAGAAGACGTTCAAGCTGCTCGCCGTGTTCATGCCCAGCGTCAAGCTCGTCGGCAACCTCACCACCGGCGTCGTGCTGCTCTACGGCGGCTATCGGGTGCTGCACGGCGAGATGACGATCGGTACATTGGCGGCGTTCCTGTTGTACCTGCGCATGTTCTTCGAGCCCATGCAGGAGATCTCACAGTTCTTCAACACCTTTCAGTCCGCGTCGTCGGCGCTGGAGAAGCTGGCGGGTGTGTTGGCCGAGAAGCCGGGGATCGACGACCCGCAGGACCCTGTGCACTTGGAGTCCGTCCGCGGCGAGATCGCCTTGCGGGATGTGAAATTCGAGTACGCGCGCGGCAGGCCGGTGCTGCCCGGGCTCGACCTGCAGGTGCCCGCCGGCCAGACGGTGGCGCTGGTCGGCACCACGGGCGCGGGAAAGACGACGATCGCCAAGCTCGTGACCCGGTTCTACGACCCGGTGTCGGGAACGGTGACCATCGACGGGGTGGACCTGCGCGACATGACGCAGGCCGAGCTGCGCCGCCACGTCGTGATGGTGACGCAGGAGAACTTCATGTTCGACGGGACCGTCGCCGACAACATCCGGTTCGGCAGACCGGACGCCACCGACGAGGAGGTTCGCGGCGCGGCCGAAGCCGTCGGTGCGCACGCCTTCATCGAAGCGTTGCCCGAGGGGTATGACACCGACGTCGCCAAGCGGGGCGGTCGGCTCTCGGCGGGGCAGCGGCAACTCGTCGCGTTCGCACGGGCGTTTCTCGCCGACCCCGCTGTGCTGATCCTCGACGAGGCGACGTCGTCGCTGGACATCCCGAGCGAGCGGATGGTGCAGCGGGCGCTGGAGACGGTGCTTGCCGACCGGACCGCGCTGGTGATCGCCCACCGGCTGTCGACCGTCCAGATCGCCGACCGGGTGCTGGTGCTCGAGCACGGCCGCATCGTCGAGGACGGCTCGCCGGAAGAACTCACCTCCCGCGAGGACGGCCACTACGCCGCGCTGCACCAGTCGTGGGTGCAATCGCTGGCCTGACAGTCCCCGCAAGAGCAACCTGCCGCTCGGGTGCAGTCATAGCAACCGAGCCCAGCTATGAAGATGCGATCCATCGGTGGGCCTGGCTCGCCGGCGCGCGGTGGCAGAGGCGGGCACGGAGCCCGGGATCGGCGCGGCATCAATGAAATTGCGTTCACCCTTCCTGGATGTGCCTTAGTGTTGCCCCGACGGGGATCCTACTGAGGGGAAATTGTCGGTGGCGAAAGCAAACTATGTCGGTCGGGTCGGTGCGCTTGCGGTGGCTCTCGGGATCGGCACCGCCGTGTTCGCTGCGCCGGGGGTGGTGTGGGCGCAGCCGAGCGACGACACGTCATCCAGTGACAGCACCGACAGTTCTGACCGCGCCGGTTCACCGCAGTCGGAGGGCGCCGACCAGCCGAACGCCGACGCCGACAACGGTGACGACGAGCCGGTCGAGAGTGACGAAGGGCCGGACGACGACACTGCCGACGAGCCGGCCGACGACTCGGGCGACACTGACGACGAGCCAGGCGACGAGGCGGGCGACGACGACACGTCGAAGCCGAAGAGGCGCCCGTCGTACGGCAGCAGGCAGCACGACGCCGCGCCGGACCGTGCGGACCGATCCGTCGAGGCCGGCCCCGAGGTCGACGGCGGCGAGCCCGAAACCGTCGATGATGCCGATCCCGCGGAGACACCGTCGTCGACTCGGGTCGACGACGAACCCGGCGGCGGTCCCGCCGAACGGCAGCGTCTCGCTGGACGACATCGCGGGTGAGGAGGCAGAGCCGGTCGACCCGCCCGAGCCACCGGTTTCCACCCCGGTCAGAGTGCTGCAGACCGTGTTCGCGCCGTCGACGACGCAGTCCACCGACGGACCCGCAGCACCGATCGACACGCCGTTGCTGTGGACGATCATGGCTTTCACGCGGCGCCAGTTCGAACAGCACAAGGCCGTGATCGAGCAGACCGGAACACCGGTCGGCACCACCGAACTCGTGGAGGACGTCGACAACTCGGCTCCCGTCCCGGGAGAGGTGACCACGAGCGACCCCGGCTACTTCACCGGCTCGATCAGTGGCCGGGTGACGGCGACGGATCCCGACGGTGACCGGCTCAGCTACTCGGGGTCGACGACCAACGACAAGGGCCGGGTCACGGTGTTGTCCTCCGGCCGCTTCGTCTACACACCGACCGCGGCCGCGCGACACGCGGCGGCGGCCGACAACGCCACCGCTGAGCAGAAGGTCAACACCTTCACCGTGACGATCACCGACAGCGCGGGCAACACGGCGACACAGCTTGTCACCCTGGATATCTCACCGACGAACACCGTGCCGTTCGGTGCGCGGGCCCGCGCCGGCGCCGGCAGTCTCACCACGGGATCGGTGACCGTCACGGTGAGCGCCTCCGACTTCGACGGAGACGTACTCACCTACAGCGGGCCCGCATCGACCGACAAGGGAACCCTGGTCGACAACGGTGACGGCACCTTCACCTACACACCCACCGCCTCGGCCCGTGAGGCCGCCGGTGCGCCGGATGCTCCGGCCGAGGCCAAGACTGACGCGCTGACCTTCACCGTCAGTGACGGGCACGGCGGAATCCGCACTGCAACAGTGAATGTCGCCGTCACACCCTACGGCGATGCGAGTTCCTCGACACCCGGAAAGGCCGCAGGCCCGGTCGTCGTCAGCTCCAACGGCACCATCTACCAGGTCACCTACGATGTGGACCCGAACACGATGCTGCCCACCCGGACCCGGGTCAGCATCCTCGACGAGAACGGGCAGGTGCTGAAGACCACCGGCGACATCGCCGGTTCGCCACTGGAGCAGGCACTTCCGGTCGTGCGCTCCGACGGCAGCCTCGTGCTCACGACCTACAAACCGGCCACCAACACGTCGACCATCTCGGTCGTGGACGGCTCCGGAGCGGTGAAGACGGTCGGGACCGTGATCGGGCAGCCGTCCGCGCCGTTGAAGGTGGCGCCGAACGGCGCGGTGTTCCTGCAGACCCGGCAGTTCGCGTCCGGTTCCGGTGACCGTCTCGTCCGCATCTCCGCGACCGACACGCTGCGCGTGTACCAGGTCGGGAAGGCTGGCGGCACGCTGACCGTCGCGCCGGACGGCAGCGCCTACCTGGTGGGCTCCACCCCGCTGTTCGGCACGCCTTCGTTGTTGGCGGTCGGACCGGACGGAAGCTCGCGCACCGTGTCGCTTCCGTCGGGCACGGTGACGCCCGAGGATGTCGTCATCGGTCCCGACGGCCGGGGCTACTTCACCGTCGCCCAAACGTCTTTCGGCACCACGGTGACTCGGGTGTACACCTTCACAGGGACATCCAGCACGGCGCGGGAGATCCCCGGGTCCCCGGTCAGGGCCGAGGTGGTGACCGCCGACGGCGTCTACCAGGCGACCTATGACGCGTCGACGGGCAGTCGTACATCTCGAGGATCACCGCGGAGGTCATCGAAACCTCCGATCCCATCGACGGTTCCGTCGTGAACGCCATCAGCGTCACCCCTGATGGCACCGTCTACGTATCGGTGCGCAACTCCGTCACGCAGGTCGACAGCGTCGCGGTCGTCACCAGCGAGGGCGACGTCACGACGGTCCCCATACCCGGCGCGATCGTGCTGGTCGCCCCGAGGGTCAGCGCGTCGGTGGCGGGCCATGACGCCAACCCCGACATCGGCGACCAGGGTTACATCGCCTACACGTCCGCCGGCAAGACCTATCTGGCGGTGCTGAACCCCGACGGAACGATCGCGCGCACGGTGGCCCTGCCCGACGGCGCCGTCGTCACCACCCCGGTGACGTTCGCCCCGGACGGCACGGCCTACCAGGTGATCGAAAACCGGGACGCCGAGGGCAGAGTCACGTCCGAGGCCGTGCTCGCACTGGCCGATGACGCGGTGACGGCCACCCTGCCGGGCTCGCCTCTTCGACCGAACTACGACGCGATCCAGTTCGGTCCGGACGGCACCGGTTTCCTCGTCACCGTCGAGGCGGCGACGTTCACGCATCACATCCTGGGGTTCGACCAGAGCGGCGCCACCGTCGTCACCCTGGATGTCACGGGCCCCCTTGTGCCCCAGCAACTCAACGGCAACCTCTATCAGGCGCCATTGGCATTCGGAGCCGATGGCACCGCCTACGCCACCTTCGCAGGTGCGGACGCCGGGGTGTGGGCACTGACGTCAGACGGCGCGACCAAGGTCCTCGATCTGGACCTGGGGCCAGGGGAGACGGTCAACCCCATCGCCTTCGGACCCGAGGGCACGCCATACGTGACGGTGACCGACCGGGTCGGCAACGAGTACGTCACCTCGGTGAAGACGTTCACCCCGCCCACCGTGCTCTGAGGCGGCTACCGGAAATCGTCGAAAAACGCAGCGACGTCGTCGACGTAGAGCGCGGGCTGCTCGAACGCGGCGAAGTGTCCGCCGCGCGGCATGTCCGTCCAGCGGGTGATGTTGTAGTTGGCCTCGCACCACGGCCGCGGCGAGCGCAGGATCTCCTTGGGGAACGACGCGACACCGGTGGGGAGCGTGACCGGGTCGCCACCGCTGAAGCTGCCGAAGCTCTCCCAGTACAGCCGGGCGGATGACGCGCCACTGCCGGTGGCCCAGTACATCATCACGTTGTCGAGCAGTTCGTCCTTGGTGAGGACGTTCTCGGGGTGACCGTCGCAGTCCATCCACGACCAGAACTTCTCCACGATCCAGGCCAGTTGCCCGACGGGTGAGTCGACCAGGCCGTAGCCCAGCGTCTGCGGCCGGGTCGCCTGCTGCTTCGAGTAGCCCGAATCCCAGCGCTGGTAATAGCCGAGGCGCTCGAGCGCCGCGGCCTCGTCGGGTGTCGGATCGCGCAGATTCTTCGGCGGACGTCCGAAAGGCATGTTGGTGTGGATGCCCACGCAGTGGCCGCGGTTGCGGCCGATCTGGGTGGTCACCGCCGCGCCCCAGTCGCCGCCCTGCGCGCCGTAACGCCGATAGCCGAGCCTGACCATCAGCTCGTCCCACGCCTCGGCGATGCGCTCGACACCCCAGCCGGTGGCTGTCGGCTTGCCGGAGAACCCGTATCCGGGCAGCGACGGGCACACCACGTCGAACCCGGCGTCGGTGAGCGGTTCGATCACCTTCGCGAACTCGACGGTCGAACCCGGCCAGCCGTGCGTGATGAGCAGCGGGAAGGCATCGTTGCGGGTGGAGCGTTGGTGGATGAAGTGGATGGGCAGCCCGTCGAGATCGGTCGTGAACTGGTCGAACCGGTTGAGCGTGGCTTCCCTTGCGCGCCAGTCGTATCCATTGGCCCAGTAGTCGGCGAGCTCCCGGGTATAGGCCAGCGGGATGCCTTGGCTCCAGTCGTCGACACATTCGGCGTCGGGCCACCGGGTGCGTTGCAGCCGGTCCTTGAGGTCGGCGAGGTCGGTCTCGGGGACGGCGATTCGGAACGGCTGGATCTGGGCCATGGTCCGTTCAGGATAATCAACAGGCGTGGGCACCCCGATTCTGGTTCTGATCGCCGTCACGACCCTTGCCGCGTGCATCTCGCTGGGCGGTGCGCTCTACGAGGCGCTCGTCGTCGATCCCTACTGGCCCCAGCGGCCAGGCATCATCCAGACACACAACGGTGGCATCTCGCGGGTGCGGTTCTGGCCGCCCGTGCACACGCTGTTCGAGGTGCTGCTCGTCGTGACGTTGGTCCTCACGTGGGGCGACGCGAACGTCGGCGCGGCCCTGCTGGTGGCGTTGGTCAGCCACGCGGTGATGCGGATCTGGTCGGTGTTCGACCTCATCCCGAAGGCGGCCGAGTTCGAGAGGAAGGACCCCGCCGACGTCGACGAGGCGGCGGCGCGGCGGTGGATTCGGCGCAGTCTGCTTCGAGTGCCGCTGATGCTCGTGACCTGCGCGGCGATGCTGGCGGCGCTCGCGGCGGGGTGAAACCGTAGGGCGAGGTGGCCGGGCCGGAAACGGTCCGGCCAGTTGGCCTTTCAGGCCTCGATCTCGCCGATGACCGTGCTCTCGATCGCGGCCCGTGTCACGGCGGGAAGCACGATCAGGCCGTCGAGCTCGCGCTGCGCCCTGCCGTATGCGTTGCGCCGCTCCTGCGGCGTGGCCGCGTCGTCGGAGGCCAACCGCAGCAGGCTCGATGCGCGGGCCAGCCGCTCCTGGTCCTCAGACGAGAAGTCGTTGCGCCGCCGCCGCACGGCCTCGGCTTCGGCGACGTCGAAGGCGGCCACGTAATCGGCGACCGCGTCGCGGTATTCGAGCTGGGCGTCCCGGTCGGAGAGGATCTCGTCGACGCTTGCCGGGCGCAGCACGTCGGCGCGGCTCTTGGCCTTGTGGAAGCCCAGCGTCAGCGGGTCCCGCATGTCGGTCATCAGCGGGAAGTCGAGCAGCTTGGCCACGTCGATCTCGTAGGACAGCCAGCGTGCATCCGTCGCGTCGTGGCGCGCCAGCACCTTGGTCATCTCGCGCCGGTTGCCTTCGGAGTTGGTCTGTCCCGCGGCCTTCGCGTGTGCGAGCGCAACCTTCGTCTCCTGCTTGATGCGGTAGCGCTCGAGGCGGCGCTGCGCGCGTCGCTCGTTGGCCGCCGCGACCCCCTTGGCCGCGCCGCCGATCACACCGCCGAGCGGAAAGATCAGCCACCAGAAGTTCCCGGCGAAATGCAGGAGTGCTTCCACATCCCCCAGAATGCCATCGCCCGCTGACGCCGGTGGATCGGCACGAATAATGGAGCGATGGGCGAACCGCGCGCCGCAGCGCCGACCGACGGACCGAACAGCCAGCGACGTCTGGTCGACTTCGCGGGCACCGTGTTCTTCCTGTTACTGCAGGCAGCCGTCTTCCGGGCGACGTTGTTTCTGCTGGCAGGCCGCTCGGTCGAGTTGACGTTCTACGGCGGGCTGGCGCTGCTGCTCGTCAGCCTGGGCCTGTGCATCTGGCGGCTGGCACGTACGCGGCCCGCCGCGATCGTCGCGCTCGCCGGGCTGGTGCTGCAGCTCGGTCTCAGCGGGCTCGCTTATCTGATGACGTCCTGAACCAGGCCGCGTCGTTGAAACCGCGGTGAGGGCGCGCGCTACTCGAACTTCTTCGCCGTCAGCGCAGTGCGAACGTCACAGGTTGAGCAGCCCGATGCGGCGGTAGCGCTCGAACCTGGCCGCCAGTCGCTGCTCGTCGGGCACCGACCGCAGCCGGTGCAGCTCGTCGGCGATGGTGGCCGACAGCCGATGGGTGAACTCCTCGGGCTCGTCGGCGGCATCGGGGTGCTCGGCGACGACCGCGTCGACGATGCCGTTGCGGAGCAGATCGGCTGACCGGATGCCTTGGGCGGCAGCCAGTTCCGGTGCGTGGTCGAGGTCGCGGAACACGATCGCGCTGGCCCCCTCGGGTGGCAGCGGCGCCAGCCAGCCGTGCAGCGCGGCCAGCACCCGGTCGGCGGGCACCATCGCCAGGGCCGGCCCACCGCTGCCCTGCCCGAGCAGTACCGACACCGTGGGCGTGTCCAGCGTGACGAGTTCGGCGAGGCAGCGGGCGATCTCCCCGGCCAGCCCGCCCTGCTCCGCCTCGGTGGACAGGGCCGGTCCCGCGGTGTCGATGACAAGGACGAGCGGCAGTTCCAGTCCGGCGGCCAGCGCCATGCCGCGGCGGGCCTCGCGCAACGCGGCCGGACCCACCAGGCCACCCACCACCCGCTGCTGGCCGAGAACCACCGCCGGTTGGCCGCCGAATCTCGCCAACGCCAGGACGGTCGTCGCGGCCTCGCCCTGCCCGGTTCCCGACAGCAGGACCCGCTCGGTGGTGCCGTGCCGCAACAGGTAGCCGACGCCGGGGCGGTCGGGCCTGCGCGAGGTCTCCACCGACTCCCACGCGGGGATGTCGGGAAGGGGTTCGGGTTCAGGGGCCGGCGGCGGAACCCCCGGCGCGTCGGAGACGACCTTGAGCGTGCGATCCAGGGTGGAGCGCAGCACATCGAGTGGCACCACGGCGTCGATCACGCCGTGGCGCTGCAGGTTCTCCGCGGTCTGGACACCGGACGGGAAGGGCTCGCCGTAGAGGTGCTCGTAGACCCGTGGGCCGAGGAAGCCGACGAGGGCGCCGGGTTCTGCGGCGGTGACGTGGCCCAGCGACCCCCACGACGCGAACACGCCACCGGTGGTGGGGTGGCGCAGGTACACGAGGTAGGGCAGGTGGGCCTGCTTGTGCAGTTCGACGGCGGCGGCGATCTTGACCATCTGCAGGAACGCCACCGTGCCTTCCTGCATGCGGGTGCCGCCGGAACTCGGCGACGCGAGCAGCGGCAGTCCCTCGGCGGTGGCCCGGCGCACCGCCGCGGTGATGCGTTCGGCGGCAGCGACGCCGATCGACCCCGCCAGGAAGTCGAACTCGCAGGCCACCAGCGCCACCCGGCGGCCGAAGACCCGGCCCTCGCCGGTCACCACGGACTCGTCGAGACCGGTCGCGGCCGCGGCGGCATCCAGTTCCCTGCGGTAGGCGTCGCTGGTGGGGATGTCCAGCGGCGGCCCGTCCCAACTGAGGAAGGACCCTGCGTCCAGCAATGCGTCGCGCAGCGCCAGGGCGCCGATCCGGCTCACAGGGAAAGGGTAGTCAGCGTTTCACTAAGGTGGAGCCATGATTGGTGTCACCCGAGACGGCCACGTGATGACGTTGGAGATGCAGCGGGCTGACCGCCGCAACGCGCTGAACAGCGAACTCGTCGACAGCCTGCGGGAAGTGATCGAGAAGGCTGCCGCCGAGGACGTCCGTGCGATCGTCCTCACCGGCCAGGGCCACGTCTTCAGTTCCGGTGCGGACCTGTCCGGCGGCCAGGGCGTCGCCGATGAACTGCCCGACAAGGCCAGGGCGCTGAACCTGGCGATCGATTCCGCGCCGGTCCCGGTCATCGGCGCGGTCAACGGCCCGGCGATCGGCGCCGGGGTCATCCTTTCGATGATCTGCGACCTGCGCGTCGTGGCGCCGGAAGCCTATTTCCAGTTCCCCGTCGCGAAGTACGGCATCGCACTGGACAACTGGAGTATCCGCAGGCTGACGTCCCTGGTCGGGGCGGGCCGGGCGCGAGGCATGCTGCTCGGCGCCGAGCGGCTGACCGCCGAGATGGCCCTGCAGACCGGGATGGCCAACAGGATCGGCACCCTGGCCGACGCCCAGGCGTGGGCGCAGGAGATCGCGGGGTTCGCGCCGCTGGCCCTGCAGCACGCCAAGCGGGTGCTCAACGACGACGGGGCCTACGAGGATCCCTGGCCGGCGCACCGGGAGCTGTTCGACCGGGCATGGTCCAGTCAGGACATCATCGAGGCGCAGGTGGCGCGCATCGAGAAGCGGCCGCCCCGGTTCCAGGGCGCCTGATGGCGGTGCGGGCGGCGCTTCGTTTCGGCTTCGGCACGGCGTCGTTGCTTGCCGGCGGATGGGTGCTGCGCGCGCTCCACGGCACGCCGGCCTCGCTGGGCGCCACCCCGGCCGAGATCGCACAAGTGGCCAGACGGTCCCCGCACTACCGCGACGGCGTGTTCGCCAACCTGGAGCCGCCGTCCGGAATCACGATGGACCGCGAACTGCAGCGCATGCTGCTGCGCGACCTCGCCAACATGGGCTCGCTGGGCAAGCCGCCCGGTCCCGTCCCGCTGGCCGACGAGCCCGCGGCGGACATCACGGCCTCTCAGGCGGCGGCCCGCTGGTACGGACACTCGAGTGCGTTGATCGAGATCGACGGCTACCGGGTACTGGCCGACCCGGTCTGGAGCCGACGCTGCTCGCCGTCGCGGTCGGTGGGCCCCCAGCGGATGCACAATGTGCCGCTGCAGCTGGAGGCGCTGCCCGCCGTGGACGCGGTGCTGATCAGCCACGACCACTACGACCACCTCGACGTCGACACGATCGTCGCGCTGGCCCGCACCCAGCGCGCCCCGTTCGTGGTGCCGCTGGGTATCGGCGCGCACCTGCGCAAGTGGGGGATACCCGACGGCCGGATCGTCGAGCTCGACTGGCACGAGAGCCACCGGATCGGCGAACTGACGCTGATCTGCACGCCGGCACGGCACTTCTCCGGCCGGTTGTTCGCCAGGGACACCACGCTGTGGGCGTCGTGGGTGGTGGCAGGGCCGACGCACCGCGCGTTCTTCGGCGGGGACACCGGCTACACCAAGAGCTTCGCCGAGATCGGCGCCGAGCACGGGCCGTTCGATCTGACGCTGCTGCCGATCGGCGCCTACCACCCGGCGTTCGCCGACGTCCACATGAACCCCGAGGATGCGGTCGTGGCCCACCTCGACCTGGCCGAGAGGGACAGCGGCGTGATGGTGCCCATCCACTGGGCCACCTTCCGGCTGGCGCCGCACCCGTGGGCGGAGCCCGCGGAGCGCCTGGTCACCGCTGCGGACACCGAACGCGTGCGCATCGCGGTGCCGATCCCGGGTGGGCGGGTCGACAACGAGTCGGCGTTCGACCCGTGGTGGCGCCTGTAGGCGGCCCCGACGCGTTACGGTGCTGACATGAACCCACCGGCCCGGCTGGCCGTGCTCGCGTCACTGGTTGCGCTGCTGGCAGGCTGCGGTGCCGACCCTGCCGAACCCGCCGACTCCACCGCCTCCACGACGACGCAGGAAAGCCAGTCCTCCGAGGTCCCGCCACCCCTGGTGCCCGCGATGCCCCTTCCCGAGAACGCGGTGCCCAACGCCGTCGCGCGCCTCGACGGCATGGTCGCCGACCTGATGACGAAGACGGGGCTTCCCGGTATGGCCGTCGCTGTCGTGCACGGCGGAGAAACGGTCTACGCCAAGGGCTTCGGGGTCAAGGATGTGCGCAACGGCAACGACCCGGACGACGCGGACAACAAAGTGAACCCCGACACCGTGTTCCAGCTGGCGTCGATGTCGAAGCCGCTGGGCGCCACCGTCGTCGCCCAGCAGGTCGGTGAGGGGGTGATCGGCTGGGACACCCCGATCGTCGACAAGCTGCCCTGGTTCGCGCTGTCCGACCCCGCCGTCACGAAGATGGTCACCGTCGGCGACATGTACTCGCACCGCTCCGGCCTGCCCGACCACGCCGGTGACCTGCTGGAGGATCTCGGTTTCGACCGGCGTCAAGTGCTGGACAAGCTGCGTGACTATCCGCTCGATCCGTTCCGGATCTCCTACGCCTACACCAACTTCGGGCTGACCGCCGGTGCGGAAGCGGTGGCGTTCGCGTCGGGCAGGTCGTGGGAGGACCTCAGCCGGGACGTGCTGTACGGGCCTTTGGGGATGTCGTCGACCAGTTCACGCTTCGACGAATACGTGGCCCGTGCCGACCGCGCCGTCGGTCACATCCACGTCGACGGAAGCTACCAGCCCGACTACGTGCGTGACCCGCAGGGCGAAGCGCCCGCCGGTGGCGCCAGCAGTTCGGTCAACGACCTGACGAAGTGGCTGTCCATGATGCTCGCGAACGGCACCCACGACGGAAAGCGGATCGTCGAACCCAAGGCCCTGCTGCCCGCGCTCACCCCGCAGATCGTCTCGGACCGCGCGTCCGAGCCGGCCATGAGGTCGGGGTTCTACGGCTACGGGTTCAACGTGGGGACGACGTCGGCGGGTCGGCAGCAGTTGAGCCACTCGGGCGCTTTCGAGTTGGGCGCGGGAACGAACTTCCTGATGCTGCCGTCGGCCGACGTGGCGATCGTCGTACTGACCAACGCCACCCCGTCTGGAGCGCCGGAGACGCTGACCGCACAGTTCGCCGACCTCGTCCAGTTCGGCGAGGTGCGCGAAGACTGGTGGACGCTCTACCACCGTGCCTTCGAGCAGATGGAACAACCGGTCGGTTCCCTCGTCGGTCAGCAGCCGCCGGCCGACCCCGCGCCGCCCGCCCCGTTGGCGAGCTACGCCGGCGTGTACACCAACGACTTCTGGGGCCCCGCGCGCGTGAACGAGCGCGACGGCGGCCTGCAGCTCGCGCTGGGCTCCACGCTGACGGTGCCCCTCACGCATTGGGACGGCGACGTGTTCACGTTCTCGTTCGTCACCGAGAACGCGCCCCCCGGAACGATATCGAAGGCGACCTTCGACGGTGACGAGCTGACGCTGGAGTATTACGACGAAGAGCACGACGGGGTCTTCACGCGATGAGCGGCTGTGCGGACACATCCACGCTTTGCAGAGGAAGTACGAGAGAACCTCTGCAAAAGGTGGATCCCCCAGCCGGTGCATCACGGTGACGAGCGCACTCGCAGTCGGCCTCTCCGATGCCGACGTCGCCCAGCGCATCGCCGACAGCCAGACCAACGACGTCCCGACCCGCGCGGCCCGCAGCGTCTCGGAGATCGTCCGCGGCAACGTCTTCACCCGCATCAACGCCATCCTCGGCGTGCTGTTCGTCATCGTGCTGTCGACGGGCTCGGTCATCAACGGCGCATTCGGCCTGCTGATCGTCGCCAACAGCGCGATCGGCATCATCCAGGAACTGCGCGCCAAGCAGACGTTGGACAAGCTGGCCATCGTCGGGCAGGCGAAGCCGTTGGTGCGCAGGCAATCCGGCACCCAACCCCTGGCCCCCAGCGAGGTGGTGCTCGACGACGTGATCGAGCTGGGTCCCGGCGACCAGATCGTCGTCGACGGCGAGATCCTGGAGGAGGCCAACCTCGAGGTCGACGAATCGCTGCTGACCGGTGAGGCCGACCCGATCAACAAGGACGCCGGCGATCAGGTGATGTCGGGCAGCTTCGTGGTGGCAGGCAGCGGCGCCTACCGGGCCACCAAGGTCGGTCGCGAGGCTTACGCGGCAAAGCTGGCCGAGGAGGCTTCCAAGTTCACCCTGGTGAGATCCGAACTGCGCAGCGGCATCAACAAGATCCTGCAGTTCATCACCTACCTGCTGGTGCCCGCCGGAGCGCTGATCATCTACACCCAGCTGTTCACCACCGGTGCCGGCTGGCGCGAGTCGGTGCTGCGGATGGTCGGGGCGCTCGTTCCGATGGTGCCCGAGGGGCTCGTGCTGATGACGTCGATCGCGTTCGCGGTCGGTGTGATCCGGCTGGGGCGCAGGCAGTGTCTGGTCAACGAGCTGCCGGCCATCGAGGGTCTGGCCCGCGTCGACGTGGTGTGCGCCGACAAGACCGGAACGCTGACCGAGAACGGGATGCGGGTCAGCGATCTGAAGAACCTCGACGGCCGCTCGGGCGCCGTGGCCGACGTCCTGGCCCAGTTGGCCGCCGACGACGCCCGCCCCAACGCCAGCATGGCCGCCATCGGCGAGGCCTACGAGATGCCGCCCGGCTGGACCGCGACCGCGACCGCGCCCTTCAAGTCGGCCACCAAGTGGAGCGGCACGTCGTACGCCGGCCACGGTAACTGGGTGATCGGCGCGCCCGACGTGCTGCTGGATGCCGCGTCCCCGCCGGCCGAAGAGGCCGAGCGCATCGGTGCGCAGGGACTGCGCGTGCTGCTGCTGGGTTCCAGCGACCTACCGGTCGACGACCCCGGCGCGCCAGGGGCGGTCACCCCCGCGGCGCTGGTGGTACTCGAGCAGCGGATCCGTCCCGATGCGCAGGACACGTTGGATTACTTTGCCTCGCAGAAGGTGTCGGTCAAGGTGATCTCCGGCGACAACGCCGTGTCGGTCGGCGCGGTGGCGGGTTCGCTCGGGCTCGACGGGCAGACCATGGATGCCCGTCAGCTGCCCGAGGCTCCCGAGGAACTCGCAGACACCCTGGAGCACTACACGACGTTCGGGCGGGTGCGGCCCGACCAGAAGCGGGCGATGGTGCACGCGTTGCAGTCGCGAGGGCACACGGTCGCGATGACCGGCGACGGTGTCAACGACGTGCTGGCGCTCAAGGACGCCGACATCGGTGTCGCGATGGGTTCGGGAAGCTCGGCGTCCCGAGCTGTGGCCCAGATCGTGCTGCTGGACAACAAGTTCGCCACGCTGCCCTATGTGGTGGGCGAGGGCCGACGGGTCATCGGCAACATCGAACGCGTCTCAAACCTGTTCCTCACCAAGACGGTGTACTCGGTGTTGCTCGCGGTGCTCGTCGGGTTGGCGGGGTTGTCCGCCGAACTGTTCGGAACCGACCCGCTTCCGTTCCCGTTCCAGCCGATCCACGTCACCATCGCGGCCTGGTTCACCATCGGCATCCCGGCCTTCGTGCTGTCGCTGGCGCCCAACACCGAACGCGCCCATCCCGGTTTCGTGCGGCGGGTGATGACCTCTGCGCTGCCGTCGGGACTCGTCGTGGGCGTTGCGACGTTCACCTCGTATCTCCTGGCGTACGAGGGGCGGGCGGCCACCGAGACCGAACAGACCCAGGCGTCCACCGCCGCGCTGCTCACGCTGCTGGTGTCCGCGATCTGGGTGCTG